>Ga0256839_1002598_pt1 | contig 19843 bp, 19 predicted proteins | sample 354166metaG_FD_185968 | JGI IMG/M metagenome (GOLD analysis project Ga0256839, IMG submission 185968) | Hydrothermal vent microbial communities from Mid Atlantic Ridge, Atlantic Ocean - 354-166 | ecosystem: Environmental > Aquatic > Marine > Hydrothermal vents | place: Atlantic Ocean: Mid... | reverse complement strand
ATATACAATGTAGTACAGGATAAAGACATATTCCACTTCAGGAGAGGAGGAACAAGAGTGTTCTACGTATTCATTTTCCCAACAGCACAAGAAACAAAACTCTTCGCTGTCGTTGTAAACCCTTCCATAGTAGATAAATCTTCATCACTCATAGGGTAGCCTAGACCTTTGAGGGCTTCACGTAGAGCAGGGATGTTAGCGTCTTCCACATCAAGCGTGATTTGTCTAGGTTCTACTTCTAGGTTGACAGCTACTTCGCCAAATTCATTAGCTAGTTTGGTCGTAAGCGTGTTGGCACAGCCTCCACATTTTACGTTGAGTACTTCAAATGTCTGTTTCATGATTCATCCTTTTTATATAGTGTAACAATTTTGTGTGCAATATATGTGCAGTATCATATACCTATGTTACAATACTACGATGGAAAACAAGATAGAAATAAAACTTAGACAAGAAACGGTAGATAACCTCTTGGCATTTTCAGAGTTATTAGATAAAGATATCAACACAATACTCGAAGAAGCACTCGAACAATATTTTGACAAAGAACGAAAAAACCTCATAGAAAAGGGCATAGAAGAGGATGCTTCGATGACGAATTTAGACTATGATGAGTTTTGGGATGAATTGGATATTGGTTAAACTATGAGAAAAAAGTGGAGTCTCAAAACCCTAACAAAAGAGATCCTCGTAGCTTCGATACTCTTATTCATATTAACTAATATATTTAATCATATACGAAAACCCGAACCCCCCTCATATACCCTTCCTCAACTTGAAATAAAACTCTTAGACGGTAGCCTATATAAGATTGAGAAGGGTAAGCCTACAATCTTGCATTTTTGGGGAACATGGTGTCCGACCTGTCAATTAGAAGTAGGTAATATTGCGTATATATCTCAGAGATATGAAGTCTTAACAATCGCTGTCAATTCAGGTGATGATAACACGCTCACACACTACCTCGATAAGAGGGGAATCACCTTTCGTGTCGTTAATGACGATAGAGGAAAATGGGCTAAAAGTTTTAATATAAAAGCATATCCTACGACATTGATCTATGACTCCAAAGGAGAGTTAAGATTTATAGAAGTAGGATATACCACTACGGCCGGATTACTAGCAAGATTGGCACTCATAGACAAATAGTTTTTTGGTATACACTCTTAGAGGGGTAAAGCCTATGGTATTAATTAAAAACTTTATTGCTCTGTAACACTTCTATACCGTTTTTAACCGTTTGTACAGAGATGTCAAATTTTGCTTTGAGTCCATCATCAAGTTGCATCTGTACAATATGCTCAACACCTCTTGAGCCAAGAACTACCGGTACGCCTACACACACATCACGGTATCCGTACTCTCCGTCGAGTATCACGGAAGAAGAGACAACTGCTTTAGAGTCGTTTAAAATAGCTTCTACCATATAGGCAATAGCACGACCGGGTGCATAATAACCGGAAGTTTTCAAATGTCCTACTATCTCTGCACCGCCGTTTTTGGTTTTTTCAATAATCTCTTCCATATCCTCTTTGCTTAAAAGATCCGTCAAGGGAACATCTCCTATGTTGGCTTTTTGCGGCACGGGAATCATGTTTTCACCATGATCACCTATGACCAAAGCACCGACCCTTGCTGCTCCGTAACCAAGTTTTTTACGTATCTGATAAGCCATTCTAGAACCATCCAAGGCACCTGCCATACCTATGATTCTATGACGTTGCCAACCGGTAATACGCCCAATAGCATAGGTCATCACATCAAGAGGATTGGAGACTGAGATAATAATTGCATCCGGAGAGTATCGCATAATATCTTCAGTGACTGATTGAATAATTTTTGCATTGATCATCAAAAGGTCTTCTCTAGTCATATCACCTTTTCTAGGAACTCCGGCAGTAATCACCACAATGTCACAATCCTTCACGTCTGCCGGTGTCTCTGCCGCCGTAATACGTGTAGGTTTCGTAGAATAGTGTGTTGCCTGTTCAATATCAATTGCCTTTCCCAATGCAACACCTTCTGCAATATCATAGAGTACAATCTCTTTACACGTACCCATAATTGCCAATGAGAAAGCTGCCGATGCGCCTACGGCTCCTGCTCCGATAATTCCTACTTTTCTGTTGATAGTCATAGATTCTCTCTTTGTTTTTAAATTGATGCAAAATTATATACAAGATTGACTTTATCTTAAACAAGCAAAGCACTTTTTTAAAACCCTTTCATCACAATATCAAATAAAAAATCTACTTCATAATCTTCTAAAAAAACAGTTTTTTTACTTGCAAAAAAGTCTAAAATCTTTTTAGTGGGCAGTGTAGGACTGTAGATACAGGCAGGATGTGCCGCTCTAAAGGCTTGCATCAGGGCAATATCCTCCTCTATAGGTTGTTCACAAATAAAACAGCTCTCTTCTACATAAAGTCTACCTTCATAATCTAGCAAGCGAATATAACTCTCAAGAACGATTCTCTTTGGATTTTGTCTCTCCCATTTTGTTGCTGCACAAAGCAGTAAATCATAGTAAAAAGATTCAAGATAGCGTGCATCACGCAAGTGTGGTTCAAACTTTTGAATAAAATTGTGCCAAACAAGAAGTCTGCTTTTGTCATGTAACCAGGAAAATCCCATATGAGAGAGAGAACGAAGCCTTGGCATAAACCTACCGTCTTCACCTTCTACTTCAAAGTCTATCAAATTGCCTAACTGCAAAATGGAGTGTCTCGCACCAAAAAAACGGTAATAGGTTCCTATCTCTTTATCGGTCAAAATAACGGCAATAGAGTCTTCGTTTTTAGCTCTTCTAACTGAAAGTACAAACCCTTTAATTTTTGCTCCTTAACTATCTAATAAACCCGATACTCGATTATAGCATATTTCTATAAGGTAGGCCATCAAAAACGATGATAGGCACATCAATGAGTTCTCAAGAGTTTTTAACCTCGTTTTGGATATAATCCACCCCACTTATAAGGCATTATAGTAATGCTTTTGTTACTATAATCTCAAGGTTGAAAAATGCAACATTTATTTACCTCGTTTAAAGATAATTGCGGATTTGGACTTCTAGCATCCATTGACAATATACCCTCACATAAAAACCTCGAAGATGCTATTACTTCACTCTCACGCATGATGCACAGAGGTGCCATAGCAGCAGATGGAAAAACAGGAGATGGTTCCGGACTGTTACTCTCTATGCCTAAAACTTTTTTTAAAAATATTCTCTCCAAAGAGGGGATTGATCTGCCTGATATCTATGCCGTTGCTATGGTCTTTTCCCGAGAAGCATCACACTTTGATCTCATCAAACAGATCTGTCAAAACAATGATTTAAAAGTACTCTTTACACGTACCGTACCTATAGATACCTCCGCGCTGGGAGAGCAGGCACTTGCATCACTCCCGCTTATCAAGCAGCTCTTTGTTGTACCCAACGGTCCGATTGCTGCAAAAAGATTTGAAGCCTTAATCTACCTTTCACGTAAAGAGATTGAAACTGCGCTCAAAGAGGATAAAGATTTTTATATTCCCTCTTTTTCCACTTCTGTCATCTCCTACAAAGGTCTTGTAATGCCTACACATATCAAAACCTTTTATCAAGACTTGGGCGATCCTGAATTTAAAATCTCATTCTGTCTCTTTCACCAGCGTTTTTCTACCAATACGCTACCCCAATGGAAACTGGCACAACCATTTAGAATGATAGCCCATAACGGAGAAATTAACTCTGTAACGGCAAATCGCTTTAACACCATAGCGAAAATGGCTACAGCCAAATCTAATATTTTCACAGATGAAGAGATGCAAAAACTCAAAGATGTGATACAGCCGGAGATGTCGGATTCTGCCAGTCTGGATAATTTTATGGAATTTTTGCGTATTAATGGCGTAGACTTCTTTAAGGCCGCTAGATCTCTCATACCTGCACCCTGGCATAATGCCCCGCAAATGGATACAAATCTTAGAGCATTTTATGAATATGCAAGTACCTGTTTTGAACCATGGGATGGTCCTGCAGCAGTAAGTATGACTGACGGACGCTATATAGGATGTGTACTTGACCGTAATGGACTGCGTCCTGCAAAATATATCAAAACCATAGACAATAGACTACTCATCTCTTCTGAATATGGAGTATTAAGTATTCCTGACGAAGAGATTGTTGAACGTGGACGATTGCAGTCCGGAGAGATGATGGGTATCGATTTGAAATATGCAAAAGTACTAACATCAAAAGATATCGACGAACACCTCAAATCGATACACCCCTATGACAAATGGCTTGGTGAAAATATGTCCTATCTTCAAGAGCATGTACCCAATGCGCAAACAGAAAAATGCTCAAAAAATCATACAAAAAGAGTACCTGAGGAGATGGAGGCAAAACAGCGCTACTTTAACTATACCTCAGAAATAATCAATAAAATCATTAAACCAATGATCGAGGAGGGCAAAGAGACTACCGGAGCAATGGGTGACGATACGCCTCTTGCAGCTTTCTCGGAGGAGCAGAGAAACTTTACCGACTTTTTTAAACAGAAATTTGCACAAGTTACCAATCCGCCCATTGACCCCATACGTGAAAAAACCGTCATGAGTCTCAATACAGGTTTTGGTGAAATACACAATATCCTTAGTGATGGACCGGAACATGCCAAAAGGTTAAAAACCGTATTGCCTATTATGTCCGCAGAAAAGTTTTGTCTACTGCAAGAGTTTGGTGATGAATCTAACGAAAAGTACGAGGAAAGCTATAAATCAAAGAAATATACTACTACCTATACAAAAGATTTAAAAAAGAGTCTCAATAGGCTCATAGAACTCATTATCGAAGATGTGCGTCAAAACAACATACGTACCGTTATTCTTGATGACAGAGATTTAGATCGACACAATAAAGTACTACCCATGCTTATGGTCGTAGGGCGACTAAGCCAGAGATTGCTGGAAGAGGATTTAAGGCACCTTGTCAGTATCGTGGCAGTAACCGGAGAAGTATTTGATCCGCATACTGCCGCAGTAATACTTGCCTATGGTGCAGCGGCAATCTTCCCTTATCTGCTTTACTACAGTGTACGCCAGCTTATTGATGAGCATGAAGATGAGGAGACTACCAAAGCCATACTCAAACGTTTTAGACGTGCAATGGGTGCCGGATTGATGAAAATTATGTCTAAAATGGGGATCTCTACACTCTCATCCTACCGAAACTCAAGACTCTTTGATGTCATAGGACTCAGTGAAGAGATTGTGCAAGATTGCTTTGCAGGTACACAGATGCTTTTATCCGGACTCGGGTATGAAGATATCGATGCTCGACTCACTACCAACCATCAAAAAGCCTTTCTGCCTAAACTTGAGGGGAACAATAAACTCTATAAGGGCGGATTCTACAAATATAGAAAAGGGGGTGAGTTTCATGACTTTTCCAGACCTACCATCACGGCTATTCAAAAATGTGCAGCATCAGGCAAAAAAGAGGATTATGAAGAGGTAAAAAGATTAGTCAATCACAGGGATAAAAAATTTATACGTGATTTTTATCGACTCAAAAGCGACAGAGAAGCTATTTCCATTGATAAAGTTGAACCACTCTCCGACATTTTTAAACGCTTCTCTACAGCAGCCATGTCAATGGGTTCTATCTCTCAGGAGGCACATGAGACCTTGGCAGTTGCGATGAATACTCTAGGTGCAAAATCAAATTCCGGTGAAGGCGGGGAAGACCCTGCACGTTATAGTACCGATAAAAACTCCGGTATCAAACAGGTGGCCTCCGGACGTTTTGGCGTGACGCCGGAATACTTGCAATCAGCTACAGAGATTCAAATAAAAGTAGCCCAAGGTGCCAAACCGGGTGAGGGGGGACAACTTCCCGGATCTAAAGTCTCGCCGCTTATTGCCTCACTGCGTTTTACTAAGCCGGGTGTTACGCTCATCTCCCCGCCGCCGCATCATGATATCTACTCTATTGAAGATTTAGCACAGCTCATCTTTGACTTGAAACAGATCAATCCAAGAGCAAAGGTGGCCGTAAAACTCGTCTCTACCGCAGGCGTTGGAACCATAGCAACAGGGGTAGCCAAAGCCTATGCCGATAAGATTATTATCTCCGGTACTGACGGCGGTACCGGTGCAGCACCCATTGGTTCTATAAGATTTGCCGGTAACCCATGGGAGCTTGGTCTCATCGAAGCGCACAATGCACTCAAAACCAATAATCTTAGAGGACAAGTCACCTTAGAGACAGACGGAGGACTTAAGACAGGTTTGGATGTCATTAAAGCAGCTATTCTAGGTGCTGAAGAGTATGCCTTTGGTACGGCAGCGCTTGTTATCGTAGGATGCGTCATGCTCAGAGTATGTCATCTTAATACCTGTGCAGTCGGAGTAGCCACACAGGATCCAAAACTGCGTAAAAAATTTAACGGCAATGTGCAAAAGGTCATTAACTACTTTACCTTTATTGCTGAAGAGATAAGAGAGACTCTAGCTCAGCTAGGCTATAAATCACTAGAAGAGATAGTAGGGCAGACCCATCTGCTTGAAGTGATAGATGACCCCTTTGCCAAAAAATTTCATTTTGAAAAAATACTCTACAGCCCTGAGGGAGTCAATACCTCTCAGGTCCCCTTTAATGAACCATATGACCAAAATGACTATGAAAAGGCTCTCATCAAAGAGCTTATGCCTACTATAGAGAATCCTTCAAAACCCATTGTCTTAAATAAAGAGATTTCAAACCTTAATCGATCATTTGCTACAAGAGTTTCCGGTGAGATTGCAGCACGTTATGGAAATAAGGGAATTCCTGACGGCACAATCACACTCAACATGAAAGGTACGGCAGGTCAATCATTGGGTGCATTCTTATCCAAAGGAATTCATATTTATATCGATGGTGCCGGCAATGATTACATCGGTAAAGGTATGCATGGGGGGCAGATTGTCATTACCTCCAAAAAAGCAGGCCCTGCATTTGCCTTAGGAGGGAATACCTGCCTTTACGGTGCAACTGGCGGTACACTCTACATAGAAGGCCAAGTGGGTGAACGCTTTGCCGTACGAAACTCCGGAGCAACGACGGTAGTAGAGGGAACAGGAGACCATCCCTGCGAATATATGACCGGAGGCGTAGTAGTTATTCTTGGAAAAACCGGTGTAAATTTCGGTGCAGGAATGACAGGAGGAAAAGCATTTGTCTATGATGAAGAGAGAAATTTCTATGAAAAGGTAAACCTCGAGTTGGTAGAACCCTTGCGTATAGATACGGATGAATGGGATACAGAGATGTTCGAACTTAAAGCTTTGCTAAAAGATTACCTGGAAAAAACAACTTCTAAAAGAGCATCCTATATTCTCGAAAACTTTAGAACAGAAATACGTAAATTCTGGATGGTGGCACCACGAGGAGCCAAACCAACCGTTATTGCCGACAAAAAAGGCGAATAACCAAGGATGAATCGTTTTCTCAAAGCCTGCATACAAGCCAATGAAGAGATAAAAAGATCCCTGCAAAGCGGCTTTAAAGATAGCTGGTTTGAAAAAACACAAAGAGGTGCAGGCGGAGATATCTCTTCAAGACTTGATCTCTTCGCAGAATCTATTTTTATCAAACATCTACATACTTTTGGCACTATTGAATCTGAAGAGTCAGGCTTAATATGTAATAAAGTTTTAGATCAAAATGGTGCCAAAATCATTATAGATCCTATTGACGGTTCTTCCAATGCACTCTCTTTTTTCCCCTATTACGGAACCTCTGTCGCAAGAGTCAATGCACAAGGTATTACAAGCGATGCTGTTGTCTGCAATCTATCCAATGGCGATATATTCTTCAAGACAGGTCATCACAAAACACAACAGGGTACACTCTTTTCAAGCCACTTTCATGACCCTTACGATGTACCCGATGCCAAAATAGGACTCTTTGAAAAAGCATATGCTCATCCAAAACTGGTAAAAAGCTTAGCCAAAGCCCATTTAAAATTTAGAGCACCCGGAGCAATCGCTCTCTCTTTAGCCTATGCCCATACCGTAAAATATGTACTCTACGTAGGAAATTACCGTAGCTATGATTTTACAGCAGGATTAGCGCTATGTGACAGATTTGAAGTGATTGTTGAAGAGGATTATGTTATAGTATCAAAAGAAAAAAAAATTGCGCATCAATTAGAGCAACTTGTCCAATCGAAATGATAGCAGTCTAAGGAGATAAAATGTTTGGAAATTTCTTCAACAAAGATGAGGAGAAAGAGGAGAGAGCCAATCAGTGGATTAAGTGTCCAAAATGTACTTCACTCATGTATTTTAAAGAGGTAGAAGCCCAACAACAAGTATGTCCAAAATGCAACCACCATTTTCGTATCTCCGCACAGGAGCGTATAGACTCTATTGTAGATGAAAACTCCTTTGTCGAGCATGATGCTTCCTTGGCGCCGGTAGATCCTTTAAAGTTTTCTGATAAAAAATCCTATAAAAAGCGTATAGATGAGGCCAAAGCAAAAACGGGCAAAACATCTTCTGTGATGAGCGGGTCATGTACGATTGGCGAAGAACCTGTAGAAATAGCGGTCTTTGACTTCTCTTTTATGGGAGGTAGTTTAGGCTCGGTTGAAGGAGAAAAAATTGTACGCGGCATCAATAGAGCAATCGAAAAAGAGTGTGGTTTTATCATTGTGTCAGCCTCTGGAGGGGCACGTATGCAAGAGAGTACCTACTCCCTTCTTCAGATGTCCAAAACCTCTGCAGCCCTTAACAGACTGCACCAAAAAGGACTCCCCTTTATCTCAATTTTGACAGATCCTACTATGGGAGGAGTCTCGGCTTCATTTGCTATGCTTGGAGATATTATTATTGCCGAACCCAGTGCACTTATAGGCTTTGCAGGACAAAGAGTCATTAAGCAGACGGTAGGCGTTGACCTTCCTGAAGGTTTCCAGCGTTCAGAGTTTTTGCTTGAGCATGGTCTCATTGATATGATTGTCAATCGTGAAGATATACACAGCACACTTGCAGGATTATTAAAGCTTTTTAACAAAACAAATAATAACTATGTAAAAATTACACCTAAACGAAGAAAAACGGATAAAGAGAAAGCCCGGATAGAAAAGAGTGAAAGCAACAAAGAAGATAATGCTGTTGAGACTGCACTAGAAAAAAATAATGCGCAGGAAAATAGCTAATGCATCAATAGATTTTAACACGAAGATAGCTATAATCATCCGCCAAAATCATAGTAAAAATTTAAACCAAGGGTAATATATTTATGACACTACATACGCTAGGATTGCCTCTCATTGTACTTCTTCCCTTTATAGGAGCCACTGTAGTCTCTCTCACGACAAGGAGAGGAAAATATACCCCGGTTTGGATTTCAGGGGGTGTTGCACTGCTTGCACTTTTTCTACTGACCCTGTTATCACCTATACCTTTTTCCGATGAGAGTCTCATTCAGTCATGGTATTGGATAAGATCGATTAACCTCTACTTCTCCTTTAGAATAGACGGGCTCAGTATGCTTTTTGGCTATATCATACTGGGTATTGGACTCCTCATTGTTTTTTATGCGAGATACTATCTCTCTCCAAAAGATAGTATCTCTAGATTTTATATCTATCTGCTCATGTTTATGGGCTCAATGCTAGGTATCGTCTTTTCGGAAAATATACTTTTACTCACTATTTTCTGGGAACTCACCTCACTAAGCTCTTTTTTACTTATTAGCTTTTGGCAATATAAAAAAGCAGGGCGGGAAGGTGCAATGATGGCACTGGTAATTACCGGTACGGGCGGTTTAGCTCTTTTTGCCAGCATGCTTATACTAGGCTTTACAGTAGGCTCTTTTGAACTTTCGGTCATTCTTGAAAGTAGAGATATCATACTAAACAGTCCACTGTTTATACCGATGTTTTTACTCTTTTTTATAGGAGTGATTACAAAATCGGCACAATTTCCTTTTCACTTTTGGCTCCCTCATGCGATGGCAGCGCCTACACCTGTTTCTGCTTACTTGCACTCTGCTACAATGGTCAAGGCCGGTATCTTTCTTTTAGCACGATTTTATCCCGTATATAGCGGAACGGATATATGGGTATTTCTTATAAGCGGAGCAGGGCTTGTTACTGTACTTATAGGCTCATTTATAGCATTTTTCAAACAGGACCTTAAAGGACTTATGGCATACTCTACGATAAGTCATTTAGGGCTTATTACCTTTTTACTTGGTTTATCTACACCCTTGGCAACACTGGCCGCACTCTTTCACGTCATCAACCACGCTACTTTTAAAGCAGCCTCTTTTATGATTGTAGGTATTATAGACCATCAAACGGGTACAAGAGAGATTAGCAAACTTGGAGGAGTACTTAAGTTTATGCCCTATACGGCTACGTTGGCAATGGTTGCAGCAGCTTCAATGGCCGGTATTGCACCGCTAAATGGCTTTTTAAGTAAAGAGATGTTTTTTGAAAGAGCCATTCATGACACGGCATCAATGATCGTACCTATTTTGGCAACCATTGCAGGAATCTTCTCTGTTGCCTACTCGTTGCGCTTTATTGCCGATGTCTTTTTTGGTAAAGCAAACCAGATGCCAATAGCCTATCCGAAAGAACCCTATTACCTCATGAAACTTCCTATCCTTCTTTTAATACTTGCATGTATTGCCATTGGTTTGGCACCCATGACACTTATTTCCGACATACTTTTCAAAGCCACACAGAGTACCTTGTTCAGTCCGTTACCCGAGGTACACATTGCATTATGGCACGGATTTAATCTGCCGCTGCTTATGAGTGCGGTTGCTGTTGCGATGGGAATTATAGTCTATCTTTCAAAAAAGAGTATGATCAGTTTTTATGACAAATATCTGGCACAAATAGATGCTAGAGACCCCTATAACTGGTTTATCGACACAATCTTTTCAGGATCGAACTCCTTGCATCGTTTTTTACACTCAGCCGGTATATATCACTCCACCTATATCCTGCTTTCATTTTCTATTTTAGCAGGGATTGCAGGCTTTTTCTATACAGATGCTTCACTATTTGGAGAACGTAAATTTTTACCTGTTGATACTCTAAGCCTTATGATGACTCTCTCAACTCTCCTTTCCATAGGCGTAGTCATCTACTATCATCATAAACGTTTTACTGCACTGATTATTGTAGGGATTGCTGGGTTGATTACTTCGCTTATCTTTATTAAATTTTCTGCTCCTGACCTAGCACTCACCCAGCTTTCTGTTGAAGCAGTAACCGTTGTGCTGATGCTTTTGGCTCTATACTACCTGCCTCAGTTTACGCCTAAAGAGTCATCCAAAAGAAAAAAAACGGCAGATCTCATACTCTCTGCTTTAGCAGGCATAGGGGTCTTGGTACTCACGCTTGTTATCTTTAGTACAGAATACAATACCATCGCCGACTTTTTTGTAACCCATGCCAAAACAGGTGGTGGAGGTACAAATATTGTCAATGTTATTTTGGTTGATTTTAGAGGGCTGGATACTCTTGGCGAGATTACGGTACTTGGCATTGCAGGACTCGGCATCTTTGCCATGCTTCAAGGTTTACGCCTCTATGCGCCGCAAAAAGATGCAGACAATCTCAAATACTCAAATGATGCGCATCCCATTATCGTCAAAACACTGGTTTCTGTCTTTTTCCCTGTCATGTTGATGGTTTCCGTCTATATCTTCCTTAGAGGACATAATCTTCCGGGTGGTGGATTTATTGCAGGACTTATTGCAGCCGTAGCACTCATTGTGCAGTATCTTGCCTCGGGCATTGACTTCTGCAGTAAAAGAGTAGGATTCAATAAAGATCTCCTTATTGCTGCCGGTTTAACACTTGCCACGGCAACAGGACTAGGTTCACTCATACTGGGCTATCCGTTTTTAACCTCCACGTTTACACATCTGCACTGGCCTATTGTCGGAGAGTTTGAAATTGCTTCAGCGATGCTCTTTGATTTGGGTGTATTTTTGGTCGTAGTAGGCTCAACTGCAATGATACTGGTTAATCTTGGCAACTTAAGTTTCAACTCGCATCATAACAGCAGCACAAAAAAAGAGGAGAAGTAATATGGAAATTTTAGTAGCACTTATCATTGCTTCCTTTACCTCCGGCGGAGTCTATTTAATCCTCAAGGCTCGCACCTTTCCCGTAGCATTAGGAATGATGTTGCTTTCGTATGCAGTCAATCTCTTTTTATTCTCTATGGGACGGCTACAAATCAACCGACCTGCTATTTTAAAAGAGGGAATAACAGACTATTCAGACCCACTGCCGCAAGCACTGGTTCTAACAGCCATTGTCATTAGTTTCGGGATGACGGCATTTTTGATTGTTCTCTCCTTACGTGCACGGTATGAACTTGGTAATGATCATGTAGAAGGTCTAGAGGAAGATAGCCAAAATAAAGAGAGTGCCATAGAGGAGAAAAAAAATGAATCATAGCATTATGTTTCCTCTACTGCTGCCGCTATTAGGTTCTATGAGTATTCTTCTATTCAAAGGGTTCTCACTCAAGATACAAAAAGTCCTCTCTGTCTTTTTTAGCGTATCACTCATACTTGCAAATATCTTTACCCTTTGCATGATAGTGGACAAGGGTGACCTTATCTATCAGATGGGAAATTGGAATGCGCCGTTTGGCATCACATTTGTGCTTGATAGGCTCTCTAGCACGATGCTACTTCTCACATCACTTTTAGCCTCAGGTGCACTCTGGTATGCCCTCAAGTCCGACTCGGACAAAAGAGGTGAACATTTTCATGTCTTGTTTCATCTTCAGCTATTTGGTATTAACGGAGCTTTTTTAACAGGAGATCTCTTTAATCTTTTTGTATTTTTTGAGGTACTCCTGCTTGCTTCTTATGCGATGCTGTTGCATGGTCATGGAAAAAAACGTACAAAGTTTGGCATACACTACATGGTAATCAACCTTGTAGGATCAAGCATATTTCTCTTTGCCGTTGGAGCACTCTACGGAGTATTAGGTACGTTAAACATAGCCGATTTAGCCCTAAAAATCTCTCAACTTCCAAGTGACAACACTGCAGTCATTGCAACAGCGGGTCTACTTCTGCTTATTGTCTTTGGACTCAAGGCAGCCATGTTCCCTCTTTATTTTTGGTTGCCGGGAGCATACTCCAGTGCCACTGCACCTGTAGCGGCACTTTTTGCCATAATGACCAAAATCGGAATCTATGCGATAATTCGTATACATGGAACTCTCTTTGGAGAACTTGCAGGGGAGTTGAGTTATTACTACCTTCCGTGGGTTTTGGGTCTGGGAGTAATTACCCTCATTTTGTCAACTATCGGCGTCATGGGCAGTCAAACACTAAAAGAGCAAGTTGCATACTTGGTATTGATCTCCGTATCGGTTTTACTCATCGCCATTGGGATAAATACCCCCGCTTCCATGACCGGAGCCATCTATTACTTGATACATTCGACATTAATTACGGGAGGTCTCTTTTTGCTTGCCGACGTTATTGCATCATTAAGAGCAGAGTATAAAGACCGTTTTGAAAGAACCCCGCCATATCAAATGATGATACGTGCAGGATCTCTATTTTTTGCCTATGCCATAGCAACTTCCAGTATGCCTCCTTTCTCCGGTTTTTTGGGTAAGATGATGATACTTATGGCAGCTCTCTCTTCTCAATGGATGTTTTTGATATTTGCAGTTATACTCATCACCGGCTTAGGTGTGATTATCTCATTAACCAAAACAGGAACACTCTTGTTCTATCATACTAAAAATGAAGAAGAACAGATTGAATCTAGCTTGGATAAAAGTATCTTTTATCCAATACTCTATCTCTTTGCATTGACTTTATTGTTGGTCTTCTTTGCAAACCCTATCACAGCATTTATAGACCAAGTATCAGCTACGATATTCGACAATCAGGAGTACATCTTGAAAGTATTGAGCAAGGATTCCCTATGACTAACACATTTAGACTTTTTCCCCACCCTATATTAAGTATCATTTTATTTTTAACATGGCTTATGCTTAACAATACTGCCTCATCCGGTCACCTTATTCTTGGTGCATTTTTAGCTCTTTTTATCCCCTGGTTTACACAAAGGTTTTGGCCTGAGAAAGTCTGCCTTGGAAAATGGCGTACGATTTTTCAATTCTCTCTTATCGTAGGATACGATATTATCATATCAAATATTTTTGTAGCTAGGCTCATTATAGGAAAAAACAGTAGTCTAAAACCCCGTTTTTTGGAGATTCCTCTGGATATAGAACACCCTCTGGGTATCAGTATTCTTGCTAGTACGATTTCACTGACCCCGGGAACGGTTTCTGCTGATTTAAATCTAAATAGAGATATACTTATCGTACATGCTCTACACGTTGATAATATAGAGGATGAAATAGCAAGCATCAAAGAGAGATATGAAAAACCGCTTATGGAGATATTTAAAATATGTTAGAATATAGTATTATAATTGCATTAATATCCATCGCGATAGCACTTGTTTTGAATCTATATCGCCTCATCGTAGGTCCAACTACGCTTGATAGGATACTTGCCTTGGATACAGCCTATATCAATTCAGTCGCCCTCATAGTCATTACAGGCATCTACTTCAAAAATCCTTTATACTTCGAAGCGGCACTTCTGATTGCGCTTATGGGCTTTGTCGGTACTATCTCAATGAGTAAGTATATACTGCGTGGCGATATTATAGAATAAGGATGGATTCATGGATTATATGATTACACTCTTTTTGCTTATCGGTTCGTTCTTTACCCTTGTAGGGTCTGTAGGATTAGTAAAATTACCGGACTTTTTTACAAGACTTCATGGACCCACAAAAGCTACAACTCTGGGAGTAGGGGCTATGCTAATAGCCTCTATACTATACTATTTCAGCTATCATGATACGATACGTTTCAATGAACTGTTGATTGTCATCTTCTTATTTATGACTGCTCCTGTAAGCGCACACCTTATGTCAAAAGCCGCTCTTCATAAACAAAACAGTAAAAAACAGAAACAGGATTATACCAAAGAGAGTACTCAGTCATAAAACGTCTCATATCTCGTCAATCCATACACACATTTGACAAATTATTTAAAACAAGATATGATTGTCTCAACAATACATTAAGTTTATATCATGCTAAACAATAGACTCATACTTCCCCTTTTTCTATCCATGATGCTTATAGGGTGTGGCAGTAGCGGTAACCAAAACAATCATAGTAGACAGACAGCAACAGGAAACAGTAATGCAAGCCCCTCTACAATATCCGATATCAATGCAATACCCGGAAAAGATTTATCCACCGCCTCCAAAGTGTTAAAAGCAATCAATGACTTACCCGATGTAGAACCGATACCTGCTAACTGGATACATGGGGAGTGGGTATCGTATGATAGTAAGGGTATCAGTTACAAAACGACTTTCAATGCAGACGGAAGCTATAAGACAGAAATAACGGTAATCAGTAAAGGCAAAAGCACTACAGAATCAAAAACAGGAAAGTGGAGAGTCTATCAGAAAACAGGCAATACAACCTATCAGCTTTTTATCACAAGCGACGGCAATCCATACTCCGTCGAAAACTATCCGATGGAGCAAGAAGGTGCCGATGGTTTTCGTATCGTCCACTCCTATCAGATACCTCTTGCACGATCCAGGCTTTACAGTCGTGCGGATACCGATATAGCGATCTATCCGGGCATGTTTCTTTTGGGAACCTATACCTACAATCCCCCTGCACGAAGTTTTAACGAATTTAGAAAAAACAGCTATACCTTACGAAAAGACGGCTCTTTTAAAATGATAGAAAAGGTGGATGTGATCAATCTAAGTGAACCTGATGTGCATGAGGTCAATCAGTATGATGGCAGATGGAGGCTTGATACAGGCGGAGGTGAAGCAAAGCTGATTGTCACTTTTGATGATGGTGAGTTTACGTTTAAGATCGACGCAGCATCGACAACAGGTCTAAGTCTGGATAACCAAAGTCTATACTGGGAAAAAGTAGATGAAGGCAAACTGCGCTCATCTGTGGCTCATATGGAAGGTGAGTATCAAAGCAGTACTGGAGAGGATTATTTCAGTATCCACAGAGATGCAGATGGCTATCTTGTTGATTTTGTATCAAACTATTTTCCGGATACCAGTTTTAAAAATCTACCTGCTACAGTTTTGCCAAACGGAGATTTGCAACTTATTACACCCGAAGGTCACATAGGTGCCGGTTCGCAGAAGATTTTGCGTATGGGGTATAACCGACTTATTATGCTAAAGGGATTTGACGGTCAAACAGACAAAAATATGCAAAAAATCTCCCACACTCCAATTGCCCATACCTCCACACCGCTTCTGGGTGCATGGCGTGATACCATTTCTGCGTTGCGTGTAGGTCAAATGGGCTATATCAATTTTTATCAGGATGGCACCTATAAATATACACATGGCTATGGCACATACACTTTTGACTCTCAAACCCTAAAAATGGATGAAACCTGCCAAGAAAGCAAGATTTACCATCCGACATTTGCCGATCACAAACTGGATCTGGATATAAACAGAAGTGCTGTACCCGGTCTAAGAGACTGGGGTGAGTCAGGCTCAAAAGTCGGTGAATACCTCTTTAAGCACGCTTTGGATGTCTATCAGTTGCAAAAATCACCCAAACTCAAAGCCCATCCAGGCATCAATGGCGTCTATGTTTTTGCCAAAGCAGCAAAATTCCGAGCACTAAATGGCAGTGGTTCTTTTACAAGTTTTTCTCTGGAAGCTGATGGAACAGGAAGCTACCATATCGGAAATACATCAAGACCGTACCTTGAAAATGGCTATTGGCAAACCCTCCCAAACGATGGTCTGGGCTATGGTATCAAGTATTTTATCCTGCAAGAAGCCGGCAAGGAGTATATCGTCTATTATCCTCGTGGTATCGCTATCAGTTATGATAACAGTAACTTTAACTTTATTGCAGAGGTGAAAAACGAGTATAAAGAGAATGTCAGGGTTGTAGAGCTCTACCACAGACGCACGGCGATTTGTGAAGATGGTAATATCGTTGTGCCGCTAGATCGCTCATAATAGGGTCTATTATCTATGCCTACCCTTTAAGCACAATAGAGCCTATAAATTTTCGTAACTCTTTTTCATACTTCGGAAACTCTTTGAATGTTGAGTTTAGATTTATAACAAGCATCTGATCTTTGTATCCTGTCACAAGAAAAATATTATACACTTTTGAGTCAATGGTATTTGAGACAAACTCCATTTGTATCCATTTTTGACCTGATATAGTCACTATTTTGTTGGATTTTAGCTCAAATCCGGCAACAACACGGCTGTATCCCTTTTCAAATGCCTTTGCCGTTATCTCCATCTCTTCCTGAGGCAGTTTTTTGGCTCTGATACCATATGCAATGGTGGTTTCTGTAGAATCATTTGTCAGCACAAAATCCGGAGCATTTCCTTTTGGGTACTTGATGCGAATCATCTCCGGACTCATAGGCTTAAATCCATCAGGTGCATCAAAACCTGTCTTTGAGTTTGAGATCTGGTAGTGTTTGGCATGTAAAAAGATGGGTAACAGCATGGCGATGAGCAGCAGGTGCTTTCGTTTCATTTTCTCTCCTTTATAAGAGTTTATTATAACAATATAACTTTATATCTTAGCAATTTTGGAAAAATATATCACTATACTTTCCAATCAAAGAAGTACACCGTTGATAGAAGCCATAAATAAGCAATATTACGATATTGCCGTAATGTTGATCAATCACGGAGCTAATCCAAATATTGGTGCGAATAACTATCAAAAAACACCTCTGCATCTTGCCGCTTCCAAAAAGTGACGAAATGACCACGTTGGAAGTGCTTCAAAGCTTCCCTGAAAACCCACATTTGAAAAAAATCATTGACCATTTTAAGCAATTTGAGTGAACTTCCACTTAAGGGTCTTTAACTTCTTTTGCCCCAAGTTAATCATCGTAGATACAAAAGATGAAAGCATCATGCATCAGTTTGTGGGTATAGTAATAGAGGTGAGTTTTTACAGGTTTTAAAAGGGAATTAGGGGGTATATTAAAATATGTCGATATGCAATATTTTTCAATGTTTTGAATGCTTAATGCTAAAATATATAAATAATATAGAAAATGCTTGAAAGATTGACATGAGTAAGATTATAATTTATGATGATGGGAATGTAGAGCTTAAAACAGTTGTAGAAGGTGAGACTATATGGTTAAACCAAAAGCAATTATGTGAGCTTTTTGGTAGAGACAAATCAGTTATTTCTCTGCATATCAATAATGTATTTAAAGTAATGAGCTTGAGAAACATGCAGTTGTTGCAAAAAATGCAACAGTTCAAAAAGAAGGTAAAAACTGCATTTACTAGTTTTTATTTTTCTAAGATGAGTGGGGGGAGTTTGGGTTTGATGGGATTGGTGTAATTATTTACTTTAGATATTATTTTAGCTATGATAGTTAAAAATATAAGGATATAGTTAATATGTTATCTTTTTTACCTAAAACGCCATCCCAGATGCAAGAGGAATTAAAAGTAAAGTTTAGAGCTAAACGAAAAGCTTTGAAACTTACACAAGAAGAACTTGCCATAAAGAGCGGTGTGAGTTTAGGTTCTCTCAAACGCTTTGAGACTTCCGGACAGATATCTTTGGAATCGCTTTTGAAGTTGGCTTTTGTGTTGGAGTGTTTAGAGGATTTTGAGGGGATTTGCAAAGAAAAAGAAGAGATGCCCAAGAGTATAGAGGATTTGTTATGAGTGATATTGTGATTTATGAGGATGGAAATGTTGAGTTAAAAGCGACTGTTGAGAGTGAGAGTATTTGGTTAAATCAAAAGCAGATCGTAGAACTTTTTGGTAAAGATCAGTCGGTAATCTCTCGGCATATTAATAATATTTTTAAAGACAAAGAGATAGAAGAAAAAAGCAATATGCAAAAAATGCATATTGCAAATTCTGATAAGCCTGTAAAGTTTTACAGTCTTGATATTGTCTTGGCAGTTGGGTATAGAACAAACTCTGCAAAATCGATAAAATTTCGTCAGTGGGCTACAAAAGTTTTAAAAGACTATATCATCAAAGGATATGCCCTAAACCAAAAAAGACTCCAAGAGCAAAAGCTACAAGAACTTGAAGATACACTTCATCTCATCCGACAGAGTATTGATCAAAGAGAGCTATCGGAAGATGAAGCAAAAGGCTTTGTAGAGATAATGAGCAACTATGCCAAAAGTTGGGCGTTGCTGCAAGGGTATGATGAGCAGAGTTTGCTGGAAGCTGCTTAAATGGAAATTATTATTAAGTTGGCTATGAATATGTTGGTGGAGGAGTTGATGGTTAATTATGAATATTTCAGAAATAATATTAAAGAAAAATAATAAAGGAACCTTGGTATGATTGAATCAATAGAACTAGGAAGAAAAGAAGATGATAATCGTTCAATTGCTAATAAAATTAAGAGTCGTTTGCATGACTTGGAAAAAACTGTTGAAAGTAATTATGGTCGTTGGGCATGGGAGCTATTACAAAATGCTAAAGACAGTATCTCAAATGATGAAAGTCGTAAAGTTTCAGTTTTGATTGAAATAGATACTAATTCTGTAACTTTTAAGCATAATGGATTATATTTTACTGATTTAGATATAAGAGGATTAATTAATCAAATATCATCTAAAGAAGCAGAAGAAGGAGTTGAAACAAAGAATACTGGTCGTTTTGGAACAGGTTTCCTAACCACACATTTATTGTCTAAGAAAGTAGAAATATCAGGGATTGTAAAAGCTACTGAAGGTTTTCATGATTTTAGC
>Ga0256839_1002597_pt1 | contig 19849 bp, 24 predicted proteins | sample 354166metaG_FD_185968 | JGI IMG/M metagenome (GOLD analysis project Ga0256839, IMG submission 185968) | Hydrothermal vent microbial communities from Mid Atlantic Ridge, Atlantic Ocean - 354-166 | ecosystem: Environmental > Aquatic > Marine > Hydrothermal vents | place: Atlantic Ocean: Mid... | reverse complement strand
GCTGGCGGGCCGAGCGCGAGGGGCGCCGGAAGCCGCCGATCGCGGTGGCTCGCGACCCCGCCTTTCCCAGCTTTGACGGCGGCGGGCACTACATCCTGGCCGCCCGCACCGCGGTGGGGAAGACCGCCCTCGCCCTCCAGTTCGCCCTCATCGCCGCCCGGGCGGGGCGGAAGGTGGTCTTCTACAGCCTTGAGATGCCCGCCTGGACCCTCGGCGCCCGGTTGATCTCGCAGGTGCTCGGCATCCCGCTGCACGAGCTCCGGGACGCGGAGGGCCTTGAGCGCGCCCTCGACCTGCTCGACGTTCCACTCTTCGTGCGCGACGACGTGGACCACGCCGAGGCGCTCTACGCCGACATGCGCCGCGCCGGGGCCGACTTCTACGTGGTCGACTACCTCGGCCTGGTGCATCCAAGCGCCCGCGAGGAGCGCCGGGAGCTCGAGGTCGCCCGCATCAGCAGGGCCTTAAAGCGCCTGGCGGTGAAGCTCGACGTTCCCGTGCTCACCCTGGCCCAGATCAACCGGCAGGCCGAGCAGACGCGGGACAAGCGCCCCGAGCTCTCTCATCTCCGCGACTCTGGGGCCATCGAGCAGGACGCCGACGTGGTGATGCTGATCTGGCGCAAACCGACCCAGAGCAGGACGCTCTCCGACGAGGGCGAACTGGTGGTGGCCAAGAACCGCCACGGCCCCACCGGGGTCTGGCCGGTGCACTTCCAGGGTGCGGCGCTCCGGTTTGCCTGGGAGGGGGCATGAAGCTGATCGAAAGGCTCGCCAAGGACCTGAATGCCAGGGGGCTGCGTGCCTTCGTGGGGCCCGGTGGTCTGGTGGTGGACGGGGAGGTTTTCACGCTCAAGGAGGCGGCCTGGATCGCGCTCGTGTACTACGGCAACCCGCGCATCGAGTTCGTCCCACCGGATGACCGCGAGCCGATCCCCTGGGAGCCGAACGAGCTCCTCGGCCCGCTTCTTGACTGGGCGGAGACGCATGAATTCCATCCGAAGGAGGAGAAAATCCTTAACTCCCTGGTCTCTGGAAAGGTGGACCCCGTCGAGGCGGCAAGCTGGGCCTGGATCAACGGGTTCCGAGAGTTTGCTGATGCGCTCAGTGAGCTCGCTGAGCGCTGGCTGGAGGCGAACGGAGCATGAGCAAAAAACGACGCGAGGCCATTCTTTACCTCGCCAGTCGCGGCTACCACCCTCGGGTGATCGCGGCGGCGCTGCGCCTGCCGCTGGTGGCGGTGCGCGGCGCGATCGTGAGCGCGACGCGGCAGGGTGATCGGTTTCCTGACCCGCTGCCTGAGCCCCAGGATCCCGCGAGTCTGGGGCGGGCGGCGGAGCGGGCCCGGGCCGATCTCCGGAGCTGGGAGCGCAAGCAGCGCCGCCCCTGGACCGCGCGGGAGCTCTTCCTCGTTGAGTACCTCGCCACCCGTGGGATCCCGGCACGGCTGATTGCCGAGGTGATTGGCCGGGCGGCGGGTACGGTACGGGCAAGGATCTCCGAGCTCCGCGAGCAGGGGGTCGTGGTCCCCACGGGCTCTGCTGACACCGCGAATGACGAGGTGCTTCGCCGGAAGGCCTCCACGCTGGCCAGCGAGGCCATCGAAGTCTTCCGCGAGATGGCCCGGGCTAGGGCCGAGACGCCTGAGCCGATGCGGGACGAGGAGGTGGCGGCGGTGATCCGGCGGATGCTCGACGCTGGCCAGGTCGAGATGGCGATGGGGTTCTACCGGGCCCATAAGACGTGGCGGGCCTGGAACGGAATGGAGGCGGTGGACCTGTCCGAGGTATCGCGGGTGGAGGTGGCATGATGCGGGGCTACGTCCTGGTCGAGGTCCGCCCGTACCCCTGGCCCCTGGACAAGCGTGGCGAGAACAGACTCTGGGAGCTCCAGCTCGCCACCGCGGAGATCATTCACGAGTACGCGATGGACCTCGCGGCGCGGGGTTTCCTGGTCCAGGATGCAGAGGAAGGAACGCGGATCAAGGTGGTTTGGGGCGATACCGGGCTCGAGGTCTGGGTGTCCGATGAGCTCGCGGGTGCGCTCGGCTACCGAGCTCGGTGTGAGGAGGCGGCATGAACACGGAGACCAGGGTCATACTCTGGGCGTTTTTGGATGTCGTTCTTGCCCTTCTAAACCTTGCTGCCGCCGGTGCTTCGGCGGCCTTGGCGCGGGCGCTTGTCAAAGGTGAGCGGCCAGGTCTTTTCCGCGCGTTTCTTGCCCTTGCTTTCTCCCTGCTCTCGGTAGCGCTCTTTATTCTGGCGCTGATTCTGGTCGTGCTCGGCCTTGGCACCGCGTGGAGAGGGGGGTGGATCTGGTGACGACGCGGGAGCGGTTGCGCCCCATCGTGGAGCGTGTGGTGCGCGAGGTCGTTGAGCAGGTGGGAACCGACGATCGCGAGCGGTTGCGCCGGGAGCTGCGCCGGGCGTTGCGCGATGCGTACCCTGGCATGGCGCGGCGCGGCGCTTTTTACCAGGTTTGGCGCGATGAGCGCCGCCGCGCGATGTGGAGGCTCGGCCTCGAGCTCCCGCGTGTTGAGGCGCCGCTGTTCGAGAGGCGATGAGGCTGGTGATGCGAGTGTTGGTGGTTAACTGGCTAAGGCGTATAAGGCAATGGCTCCGTCGATTTGCGTGCGATGTTCTCGACTGGCATAAACCAGGGCGCATCGAGCGGCTTGGCTACGACAACCAGCATTCGGTCTGCGTCCATTGCGGCCGTGGGATTATCTGGAGCTCGGGGGGATGGTTCGCCGCGCGCCGTTGGCATGGAGGTGGACGGTGAAGCTCACCCTCCCCTGGCCCCCCTCTGTAAACCGCTACTGGAGACACGACCGCGGCCGCACCCACATCAGCGCCGAGGGGCGTCGGTACCGCGCGGACGTGTGGGCGATCGTGGCCGAGCGCGGCACCAACGGCCTGCCCTTTCGCGGCCCGGTGCGGGTCGTGATCCGCGCCCATCCGCCGGACCGGCGGCGGCGAGACGTGGACAACCTTGGGAAAGCGGTCCTCGACGCCCTGGAGTTCGCTGGGGTGGTCGAGGACGACCACCAGGTGGCGGACCTGCGGATCGTCCGGGAGGAGCCGGTGCGTGGCGGGCGGATCGAGGTGGAGGTGGAGGAGGCCACATGACCGCCGAGGAGCGCCGGATCGCCGAGGCCTGGTACCAGGCCCTCCGCGCCTGGAAGACCAGGACCCTCACCGACACAATCCCGCGCGGCCCCCGGCGCACCCCCGGCGGCCCCCCGGCCCGGGTGGTCTGGGGGTGCCCGGTCTGCCGCTCGACCCGGGTGGTGGAGTGGGACGAGCGGATCCTCGAGGCCCGCGCTCGCGGTGAGGACCTCACTCCGGTGGTGCGCGAGATCGCCCGCGTCCTCAGCGTGCGGGAGGCAGTAGTGTGGTCGCATGCACGCGACCATCTCGATCCCGAGCCGCCCCGCCCGCTGATCGGTGCCTGGGCGTACGACCGGCGTTTTCGCCTCGGCGAGCACCTGCTCACACCGGCCGGGTGGATTCCGGTCGAGCGCGTACTGGCGGTGATCCGGGAGGCGCCGGAGGAGTATCGGATGTTGTTGGATCAGGTGAGGTTTGGGAAGGGCAGGAGTTCCTTACTAAAAGGGGATGGGCATTTCCACAACGCTGAAAGTCGGCGATTGGCCGAGGCGGTCATTTGGTTGGCAAGCAAGGTTTCTCGACGGGTATCTTGGACTCATGGATAAGCGGGTGCTTGCATGGGTGCGGATTTGCAGTGCTTGGCTGGTACCTGTGGGTACTCAAGGTACCACAGCCACGGTTTGGGTTATTGGTGATGGTGATTTTGGTGACGGTAGGATGTTCCTAAAATATGCCGTGGTGGATCATCGAAACTTCGCGAGAGAAGTTGCTGAAGCTGCCATTAACGGACAGTTGGAGGAGCTTGAGCGCGCGCAACGTCTTTACCGGTTTCCAGAGTTGCAGCGCTGGGGGCAAGGTGAATCGTGCGAACTCTACGCTGTTGTAGCCCGAGATGGCGGGAAGCTTGAGCTCGTTGCACCATTGGACGTAGAAAGCGTGTGGGCAGTGGCTTCTCCGCCTAGGACAATTTAGGCAACGCTATCCCGCACTTTCTGCTATAATTTCGCTAAGATAGCTAGACCCCTGCCAGATGGCGGGGGTTTTGCTTTTGGGGCGGGGTGGAGCAGAGGCAGCTCGCCGGGCTCATAACCCGGAGGTCGCGAGTTCGATTCCCGCCCCCGCAACCACCGAATCATCCGAAGCACTGCTTCACTTACCCGAAACATGGTTGGCTACAGCGCTAAGTGCCGGGCCTGCAACAGCCCGCACCGTGAGGAGATCGACGCCCACCTGCTCGATGGCTGGTCGATCCGGCGCGTTGCTCGCTGGCTCAAGGAGGAGCACGGCGAGGCGATCAGCCCCGCTTCTCTGCAGCGCCACCGCACTGCCCACCTAAACGTGACCGAGGAGGCCCGGGCCCGACTCGAGGCTGTGCGTCCTAAGTTCGAGAAGGCGGTCGAAAAAACGCTCGACGAGATCGCTGCCCTTGACGAGATTGCCAGGCTTGGCCTCGAGGTCGCCCGCTCCCTCACGCCGCTGGTCAAGAGCCCCGAGGCCAGGGTATCGAAGGCCAAGGCGGACATCTGGGCGGCGTCATTACGCGAGGCCCGCGAGGCCATGCGGGCCAAGCACGAGATTCTGGAAGGGAAGAAGGTGAACGTTGAGGGGAGCTTCACCGGTCTCGGCGAGCTCTTCGGTCTTGTCCTCGGCGAGGAAGCTTCTGGCGAGGTGGAGGAATGACCCGGTGGCCTTCGCCCGTGAGGTCCTCAGGGTCCGTCCCTGGAGGCGCCAGGCCGAGGTGCTCGAGCTCGTGGCCCGCCACTCCTGGGTGGCTGTGCGGTCGGGCCATAAGGTTGGCAAATCCACCAGCGCAGCGGTGCTCGCGCTTTGGTGGGTACTCACCCGTCCGAGGGGGCGCGTGGTGCTGACAGCGCCTGCTGACCACCAGGTCAAGAACATCCTATGGCCCGAACTCCGGCGGCTTTACCGCCAGGCCGCCGTTCCGCTTGGGGGCAAGCTCTACGACGACCACCGCTCGGGGCTCAAATACGAGGACGGGCGCGAGGTGTTAGGTCTCACCACCAACGAAGCCGAGCGCATCGCGGGGCTTTCGAGTCCGAACCTCTTCTTCGTCGTCGACGAGGCTGCGGGTTACCCCGAGGAGCTCTTTGAGGCAGTCTTCGGAAACCTCGCCGGCGGTGGTAAGGTGCTGCTTCTCGGGAACCCGACGCGCACCTCCGGCACCTTTTACGAGGCCTTCCACCAAAAGCGTGACCTCTGGGCCACGGCGCATATCTCGAGCCTTGAAAGCCCCTGCATCACCAGCGCCGAGCCCTGCGTGCCCGGCCTGGCCACGCCCGAGTGGGTTGAGCGTGCCAAGGCCCAGTGGGGCGGGGAGGAAAGCCCCATTTACCAGGTGCGGGTGCTCGGCGAGTTCCCGCGCCAGGCGGAAAACGCTGTGATCGGCCTCGAGCTCGTTGAGGCGGCGGCCAGGCGCTGGGCCGAGACGCCGGACGGGGGCACGCTCGAGCTCGGGGTAGACGTAGCTCGCTACGGCGACGACCGCTCGGTGATTTTCCCCCGGCGGGGAAAGAAGGCCTTTAGGCCGGTGGTGCTTCGCAGCATGGACGTGGTCGAGGTGGCGGGGAAGGCCCTCGAGGCCGCCCGTGCCCTGGCCAAGCCGGGAGAAAAGCCCGTGGTAAAGGTTGACGAGATCGGGATCGGCGCCGGGGTGGCAGACATTCTGAAACGGTCTGGCGAGGTGCGGGTGGTGGCGGTCAACGTGGCCGAGCGGGCCCAGGCGGAGGGGTACGCCAAGCTCCGCGATCAGCTCTGGTTTTCCTTGCGCGACTGGCTCGCCGAGGGTGGCGCGATCCCTCCGGAGCCCGAGCTCGAGGCCGAGCTGGTGGCCCCTACCTACACTTTTGACGCCCAGGGGCGCGCCAAGGTTGAGGCCAAGGACCAGATCAAGCGCCGCCTCGGCCGCTCGCCCGACCTGGCCGACGCGCTGGCGCTGGCGGTGTGGTCGGCAAAGCCAGCGCTGGCCTTTTCCAGCAAGCGCCCCAGCCTGAAGAGGAGGTTTTAGATGCCCGGAAAGCTCAAGCGGCGGGCCTACCGCGAGCCCCCGGTGGCGACCTTTACCCACTGGAGCGTGCCACGGGTACGGGGGGCGCTTTTGCTCCTCGAGCAGGGCGACGTCTACGAGGCCGCCCTGCTCGCCGACCAGATGCTCCGGGACGACCGCATCGCGGCGGTGCTCGACACCCGGGTGAACGGGGTTTTGGGGCTCCCGGTCACCTTCGAGCCGGCCGACGGCGGCGAGAAGGTGGCCGCCGAGGTCGAGCGCATCTACTGGCGGATCTTCCCAGAGGGCGTCACGCGCGAGCTGCTTCGCTACGGGCTGCTCCTCGGGGCGGTGCCGGTGGAGCTGGTGTGGCGTACCGGCGACCGCTGGGTGCCGGAGGTCCGCGTGTGGCACCCGCAGTTCCTCGCCTGGCGGACCGACCTCGAGGCCTTCCAGGTCCAGACCGCCGACGGGCCCCTGGCGATTACGCCCGGCGACGGCAAGTGGGCGCTCTTCGCCCCCGGATGTGCCCGCCGCCCCTGGATGGGCGCCCTGGTGCGCCGGCTCGCCATCCCCTGGCTCATCCGCCAGTACGCCTGGCGCGACTGGGCCCGCTGGAGCGAGAAGCACGGCCTGCCCACGATCAAGGCCCGAGTGCCCGCCGAGGCCACCGACGAAGATCGCGAGCGCTTCTTCGACTCGCTGGCGAGCCTTGCCTCCGAGGGGCTCGTGGAGCTTCCCCAGGACGCCCAGGGCAACGGCTTCGACGTCGAGCTCCTCGAGGCCGCCGCCCGCGACTGGGAGGGGTTCAAGGACCTGATCGAGAAGACCGACGCCGCGATCAGCGTCGCCGTGCTAGGGCAGAACCTGACCACCGAGGTCAAGGGGGGCTCGTACGCCGCCGCCAAGGTCCACGAGCAGGTGCGCCAGGATTACCTCGAGGCCGACACCGAGGTGCTCTCCACCTTCCAGCGCGAGCAGGTGCTCGTCTGGTTCGCCGAGTTCAACTACGGGGACCGGGAGCTTGCGCCCTGGCCGCGGTTTGATACCGAGCCTCCGGCCGACCGGTTAGGCCGGGCCCAGGCGCTCGGTCAGCTCGCGAACGCGATCCAGGTCTTCACCGAAGCCGGGGTGCCGGTGGACGTGGCCGCGCTGGCCGAGGAGTTCGAGCTTCCCCTCGAGGGCGCGCGTCGCTTGGTTCGCCTGGCCTCCGGCGACCGGCCTTCGGCGGCGAAGGGCTTCGTGCAGGGCCAGCTCTACGCCGACGCGGTCGCCGACCGGCTGGTGCAGCGGGCCGCCGAGGCCGAGCGGAAGGCCTTCGAGCCGGTGATGCGGGAGCTCGAGCGCGCCCAGTCCTACGACGAGGTGCGGGCGATCCTCCTGCGCCACTTCCGGGAGGCCTCCCCTGAGGAGATCGCTCGGCTCGCCGAGCGGGCGCTGCTCATGGCCGAGCTGGGCGGGCGGTACGCGGTGTTGAGGGACCTCTGATGTGGAGCGTTAGCCCCGACCCCCTCCGCTTCGAGGAGGCCGTTCGCTGGTTCGAGGGGAAGGTCCCCCTCCTTCCCGGCGAGTTCAAGCGCCTCTCCGCCGAGGCCAAGCGCCGCGCTTTCACGATGGCGGGTATCGCCGAGCTCGACCGCCTGGCCTGGCTGCACCAGACCCTGCTCGACGCCCTCGAGGAAGGCCAGACCCTGGACGCGTGGCGGAAGCGGGTGGTGGAGCGCGTGAAGGCCGCGCACCCGGTGCACCTCGAGACCGTCTTCCGCACCAACGTGCAGAGCGCCTATTCCGCCGGCCGCTGGGTCCAGCTCAACCACCCGGCGGTCAAAAAGGCTCGGCCCTACTGGATGTACGACGCCATCCTCGACGCCCGCACCACCCCGATCTGCCGCGAGCGGGACGGCACCGTACTCCCGGCGGATCACCCCTGGTGGCAAAACAACACGCCCCCGCTCCACTTCAACTGCAGGAGCGGCATCCGCGCCCTCACCGAGGCGGAGGCTCGAGCCCGGGGCATCGCCGAGGTTCCTCCGGAGGGTGAGCCGCCACAGGAGGGCTTCGGCCTGCCCCCTGACGCCGAGGACTGGGGCGACACCTACGCCCGCGGGCTCCGCGCGCGGATCGGCGACCCCGGCGGCTGGGAGGAGGCCTTCGCCGGGGAGCCGCCCGACTGGAAGAGCTATGCTCGGCCCGAGCGGCTTCCTGCTCGCCATGCACCGGGGAAGACGCTGCCCACCCTCGAGGAGGTCGGCAACCGGGAGAAGTGGCTCGCGCTCCTCGCCGAGGTCCTGGGCGGCCTGCCCGCGTACTTCCGGGACCCCACCGGCTTGCCGGTGGTGGTGGACTCGCGGCTCGTCGACCACCTCAAGCCGGACAAGCGGGAACGCTTCCTCTCCTGGCTGCCCGACTTGGTTCAGGACCCGGAGGAGGTCTGGCTGGTTCCCATGAGGCGCCCGGGGAGGCGGCGGGTAGTGTTCCGGCAGGTCTACGTCAAGGTCTACGCCTATACCGAGCAGGGCAAACGCAGGCCGGTGCTGTTCGTGGCCGAGTTCCACCGTGGTGTGCTCGTCGGGCTCACCTTCTACGCGACGGACGAGAAGCGCCTGGTCCGGTCTTTGCGGAAGGGGTACTTGCGCTATGCGCGTGGGCAATGAAGTAGGCCCGGCTCGCCTGGACGGCCGGGCGTCCTGCACCGGGGTATCGGGAACCCAGGCCCACCCCGGTGGGTTTCTGAGGACATTCTACCACGGGAAGGAGGGGTAATGGGCGTCTTAAGGCTGGCGGCCGGGCTCGAGCTCACGCCCGGGGGATCCGACCCGCCCCGGGCGTTTCGCATCTTCCCCTTCGGGGAGATCGAGACCACCACGGGGGTCTTCCGCTTCGACGAGGAGGCGGCCCGGCGGGTGATGGAAACCTGGCGCGATTACGGTAACCGGCTTCCGATCGACTACGAGCATCAGATCTTCGACCCGGTGGCCAACGGGCCGGTGCCTGCGGCGGGGTGGTTCGACCTCGAGCTCCGCGAGGACGGGCTCTGGGCCGTCAACGTCGAGTGGACGGAGCGGGCCGCCGAGCTTCTCAGAAACCGCGAGTACCGCTACTTCTCGCCGACCTTCCGCACCGACGCGGACGGCCGGATCGTCGAGCTCGTCAACGTAGCTCTCGTCAACCTGCCGGCGACCAAGCGCATGGAGCCGCTGGTGGCCAAGGCGGTGCCCTTCGAGGGTGGGGAGGTGGTGGACGGAACCTGGGACGCAGGCGCCGCGGTGGCCCGGATTCGCCGGTGGGCGAGCAGGGACTGGAGTGGAAGCAAGGAGACGATCGACTGGCGGCGTTACCGCAGGGCCTTCGCCTGGTTCGACGCCGCCAACCCCAAGAACTTCGGGAGCTACAAGCTGCCCCACCACGACGTGCGGGGCGGGCGGCTTGTGGTCCACCGCCGGGGGGTGATCGCCGCCGCCGCCGCGCTCATGGGGGCGCGGGGCGGGGTGGAGATCCCCGAGGCGGATCTGGGGGCGGTGAAAAGCCACATCGCCCGGCACTACCACCAGTGGGGCGCGCAGGCCCCCTGGGAAAGGGAGGAGAACATGAAGGTTTTGCTGAAGGCACTGGGGCTCAAGGAGGACGCCGGCGAGGCCGAGGCCCTCGAGGCGCTGACCCGGCTCAAGGGGGCGCTCGAGGAAGTTCAGGCTCTCACCGGCAAGAAGGACGCCGCCGAGATGCTCGGGGTGATCCGCGCCTGGAAGGAGGGCGCGGCCCGGGCCGAGGCGGCGGAGGCGGAGGCGAAGAAGCTCAAGGCCGAGCTTGAGGAAAGGGAGCGGGCGGCGCTCATCGAGGCCGCGAAGCGGGAGGGCAAGCTGCCTCCTGCCCTCGAGGGCTGGGCGAAGGATGTGCCCCTCGCCACGCTCAAGGCCTACCTCGAGCACGCGCCGAAGCACGTCGAGACCGGGGAAAAGAAGGAGCCCGAGAAAGGTCAGGCCCTCTCCGATGAAGAGCGGGCGGTGATCGTCCAGCTCGGCCTCAAGGATGAGGACTTCCTCAAGGCGAAGGGAGGTAAGTAATGGCACTCAGCAAGCCGAGGCTCACCACCCAGATGGGGGCGGACGCGGTGGTGCGGGACCTCGAGGTCCCCGTCGCCGCGAACGCGGTGATCTACCAGGGCGCCCTGGTGGTGCTCGAGGGCGGCTACGCCACCGCCGGCAAGACCGCGACCGGTCTGGTGGCGATTGGCCGCGCCGAGGAGACCGTGGACAACACCGGCGGCAACGCCGGGGCGAAGGCGGTACGCGTCCGCCGCGGTGCCTTCAAGTTCAAAAACGACGCCACCGACCCCGTCGGCCAAGCCTCGCTCGGCCAGACCTGCTACGTGGTCGACGACGAGACCGTGGCCGCCACCGACGGCACCGGCACTCGCAGCCCCGCGGGCAAGGTGCTCGGCATCGAGGCCGACGGGGTCTGGGTGGAGATCCTCTAGGAGGTGAGTGATGCAGGTCAATGACGCAACCCTGAACGCGCTCCGGACCAGCTTCAAGGCGATCTTCCAAAAGGCCTTCGAGAGCGCCCAGCCGATCTACCCCAAGATCGCCACCGAGGTGCCCTCGAGCGCCAAGTCCAACACCTACGGCTGGATGGCCAAGATCCCCCGCCTGCGCGAGTGGGTGGGCGAGCGGGTGATCCACAACCTGACCGAGCACAGCTACACCATCGAGAACCGCGACTTCGAGCTCACCATCGGCGTGGACCGCAACGACATCGAGGACGACAACCTCGGCGTCTACACCCCGCTCATCCAGAGCATGGGCATGCAGGCCAAGCTCTGGCCCGACGACCTGGTGCTCGAGGTCCTCAAAAAGGGCAAGACAGAGACCGGCTACGACGGCCAGTACTTCTTCGACACCGACCACCCGGTGGACCTGAACGACCCGGTGAAGGGCACTCAGTCGAACCTCTTCCTTACCACCCCGCTCACCGCCGCCAACTACGCCGCGGTGCGGGCGGCGATGATGGCCTACAAGGGCGAGGACGGACGGCCCCTCAGGGTCAACCCCAACCTGCTGGTGGTCCCGCCACAGCTCGAGGGGGACGCCCGGCAGATCCTGAACGCCGAGCAGATCTCCGGCACCACCAACGTCTACCGCAACACCGCCGAGTTGCTGGTGGTCCCCGAACTGGCCGACGAGCCTACCGTCTGGTACCTGATGGACACCTCCAAGCCGATCAAGCCCTTCATCTTCCAGCTCCGCCGCCGCCCCGAGTTCCAGCAGTTCACCCGGGCCGACGACGAGCACGTCTTCAAGCACCGCGAGTTCCTCTATGGCGTGGACGCCCGGGGCAACGCCGGGTACGCGCTTTGGTTCCTCGCCGCCCGGGCGGAAGGGTAGGTGAGCCGTGGCTAAGAAGGTGAAACTCATGGTGAAGGCCCTGCCCAAGCGGGGCTTTTTCCGGGCCGGGCGGTACTGGCCGCCGGAGTGGACCGAGGTCGAGGTCGAGCCCAAGGTGGCGAAGGTCCTCGAGGCCGAGCCGATGCTCTCCACCAGGCGGGTGACCGAGAAGGCGGTCGGGGAAGGCGACGCGGCCGAAGGGCAGGCGGAAGCCAATCCGAGCAAGAAGGGCGGCAAGGGAAAGAAGGAGGGGTAGCCCGTGGCCTACGCCACCCCCGTCGAGCTCGACGCCCTGGCGCTGCCGCCGGACGTGGCCTCGAGGGTCGCCGACGCCGACAAGGCCTCGGCCCTCGAGGCCGCCTCCGCCCTCGCCGACTCCTATCTGGCAGCCGCCGGCTACGCGGTGCCGCTTCCCTCGTGGGGGGACGACCTGAAAGCGGCGGTGTGCGCCATCGCCGCCTTTGACCTCGCGGTCTCCGCCGGGCTCGCCCCCGAGGACGGAGAAGGTTCGAACCTCTATCTCAAAAAGCGCGATGCCGTTCGCTGGCTCGAGCGCGTGGCCAGGGGGGAGGCCAAACTCTCAGGCGCGAGCAGCACCACGAGTGCCTGGGGAGCGCCGCGTGTGCGCTCGGCGGATCCGAGGGGGTGGTGATGGCAGTTTTGGAGGTGCGGGGCCTCGAGGCCCTGAAGCGCCGGCTCGAGCGGCTCGCCGAACCCGACCTCGAGGGCGCCCTGGCCGCGATCGGCCAGGCGCTTGTTGAGAAGGTCGAGCAGGGCTTCGAGCGCGAGGCCGACCCCTACGGCGAGCCGTGGAAACCCCTCGCGCCGTCTACGCTGGAAAAGCGCCGCAAGAAAGGGCGCGGCGCGAAGATTCTCCAGGACACCGGGGTCATGCGCCGGAGCCTCAACTGGCGGCTTTTGGGACGGGACGCGGTGGCCGTAGGGTTCGCCGACAGAAAGGCGATCTGGCACCAGATCGGCACCGACCGCATACCCGCACGCCCCATGCTGCCGTGGAAAAAAGGCCCGGGCGGCGTGATCCTGCCCCGGTCCTGGATGCGGGAGATCGAATCCACGCTGGAGGCGCTCTTCGATGGCGAATCCCCTTGACGACGCCGCTCGGGCGCTTCTTGCCCACGCCCTTGCCCTGCCCGGGGTGAGAGGCGGGCGCACGGGTGAAGGTGGCCCCATCCCCGAGACCCCGTACGTCGAGGTGGGGGACGGGGTGAGCGAGCTCGAGCCCGCATCGGCCGGCGCTGGGGCGATCTACCACGCGACCCTTGGGTTCTACGTGCTCTTCTACGTGCCCTACACCGGCGCAGACCCCGAGGTGGAGAAGGCCACCCTGCGCGAACTGGTCTGGGGGTTCTACCAGGCGATCAAGGCCGACTACGCGCTCGGCGGGGTGGCGCGGTACGCCCGCGTGCGGCGTTGGGACGTCGACCTGACCGTGCGCGAGAAGCGGCGGTTTTGGTACGCCGCGATTGAAGTGGAGGTGCTGCTTGAAGCTTAGATACGCACCGAACAAACACGCGCGCGCCTTCGCCCCGGGCCTCCGCCCGGGGCAGGTGCTTGAAGTGAGCAAGGAGGAAGGCGAGCGGCTCCTCGCCACCGGAGCCTTCGAGGCCCTCGAGGAGCCGAAGCCCAAGAGGAAGAGCAAGGGAGGTAAGTGATGCCCGGAGTTTTGGGACACATCGGCCTTGGGAAGGAGGCGAGCTGGGGGACCGGCGTCGCGCCGAGCGTCTTCTACCCCGCGACCGAGGAGATCAACCAGGAGCTCGCCCGCATGCGCATCGAGGAGCCGCACGCGAGCGTGATGCCGCTGCCCTCGGAGGCCGGTCGGTTTTCGATCCAGGGCGGTCTGCGCGGAATCCCCGCTTACACCGACGCCATCGGCCACCTGCTGCTGGCCTTCTTCGGCCAGGTGAACACCAGCGGGGCCGCCGCCCCCTACACGCACGTCTTCGACGTGCTGAACGGCAACCTGGGGGCCGACCACGCACGCCCGCCCTACAGCGTGCAGGTCACCAAGGAGTCGAAGACCCGCCGGTTCGTGGGCGGCCAGCTCAACCAGCTGAAGCTGGCCCAGGACGCGGAGAACTACCTGAAGATCGACGCTGACTTCATTTTCAAGGACTTCCAGGACGGGCTTGCCCCGGCCACCCCGTCGGTGCCCACCGACCCCGTCTTCGGCTTCCGGGACCTGGCCGTCAAGCGGGGCGGCGCCGCCTTCCCGGTGCGGGTTGAGTCGGTGGAGATCACCTTCTCGAACAACCTCGAGGTGGTCAACGCAGTGGGAAGCGATCGGATCGCTGCCGTGGACCAGGGGGTGGTAAACGCCCAGGCCCAGTTCACCGTCGAGTTCGACGACGCAGCGATCTACAGCGACTTCGTGAACGACGTGGCCAGCGACTACGAGTTCGTCTGGACCCGGGGCGGGAAGAGCCTCGCGATCAAGTTCTACCGTGGGGTCATCGTTTCCCACTCCGACCCGCTCTCGGCGGCTGGACGGCTCACCGCCGTCTTCACCGTGGACGCCGAGTACGACCCGGCGAGCGGGAAGATGGTGGACGCCACCTTGGTCAACGACACCGCGAGCTACTAGGAGGGCGCATGGGAATCGCCGAGAAGCTCAAGGAGTACCAGGCCCAGCGGTTCGTCTTTCGCTTCCCCGACGGCGAGGAGCTCCTGCTCCGGCCGGTGCGGGCGATCGAAATCATCCCCCGCCTGGGGGTGGCGCCGGACGCGGTGGGGCGGTTCCTTGCCGCTGGGGGAGAGGCCAGCGCCGAGACCCTGGACCCCGCCGACGTGCCCCAGGCGGCCCTCCTCGCCGGGCGGCTGGAGGAGGCCTACTACGTCTACGGCATCGAGACGCTCGCGATCTGCTTTGACCACGAGGCCCTCGAGGGCAAGTGCCCGGATGGGACGGTACCGGTGAGCGTGTTCCGGGCCTGGGTCCGGGATCAGTACGGGGAGGAGGTCCTCGCCGCTCTCGAGCGTCGGCTCCGGGAGGTCTCCGGCGAGATCCGCCCCGAGGAGGTAGCCCAGGACCGGGAATCCTTTCGTGAAGTGGCTCCGGGCCCTGCACTACATGGGGAAGACGTACGGGACGAACCCGATCGAGTTCCTCCACCTGCCGATCAACAGGCTTGAGCTGCTCCTCCGCATCTTCGAGGAGGGCAGCGCCCACGAGCAGCTGATGGCCGAGAAGGAGCGCCAGAAGGCCGAACTGGAGGCCCGCCGTGCCGCGCAATGAACTGGAGATCATCCTCCGCCTCAGGGACGAGGCCACCCGGGCCCTGAAGCGGGCCCAGGGGGCCCTGAAGGGCCTTGAGGGGGAGCTGAAGCGGGCGAAGGCGGCGGCCAACCGGATGTGGTCCGAGCTGGATCGCATGTCCGGTAGCTTGGCCACTATTGCTGGTTCCGGGGGAGCCGCATACGCTCTTGCCGCGTTCGCCAAGGAGGCCTACAAGGCCGAGGTTGGCACGCGTCTCTTCGTGCGGCAACTCGAACGCATGAACCAGGACGCCGAGGCGGGGCGGCGTGAGCTCAAACGCATCGCCGACCGCCTCGGCGTCCTGCCCGATCAGATCGCCGATTACGCCACCCAGCTCCTGCGGCAGGGGCTGACGATGCGGGACATCGCAAGCCTGTTCCAAGGAGCGGCAGCCTCGGCGCTGGCTGCTGGCAAGGACGTTCTAACTGGCATTGACGCGGTTACCAACGCGATCGTCAATCAGCAATCGATCTACCTGAACTATGCCGGAATTGCTGAAAACCTCGACGTAGCTTACCGCGAGTACGCCAAGACGCTCGGCAAGACCGTGGATGCGCTGACCAAGGAGGAGCGGGCCCGGGCGGCGGTGCTCTTGGTGCAACGGGCGACCAAGGAGGAAGTCGCCGATCTCGACACCCTCCTTGGCGGACTGACCGGGAAGCAGAACCGCTTGAACAAGGAGCTCGCGGAGTTCCGGCGCACGCTCGGTCGCCTGGTCCTGCCCAGCCTCGAGCGGTTGCTCGACGTCGCCACTGGAACTCTGGACGCTATCAACCGAGCACCCCCTTGGTTAAAACAAGCAGGCGCCTCCTTCGCCGTGATGGGCACGGCGATCAGTGGCGTGGCCGTGAGCCTCGGGCTGCTCCGTTCTGCGATTCTGCCCTTCCTGGGACCGGTCGGGTGGTTCATGCTTGCCGCCAGTGGCGGCGCCGCCTTGGCCGCTACGCTTTCCACGTTAAGCCGCGAAACTGACCTGGCCACCCGGGCGCTGCAATCCGTGCGAGGCGAGGTTGAGCGCCTACGCGGTGAGCTTGCGGACGCCAAGAGCGCTGATGATTTGATCGCAAAGCTCAGGGCCCTGGGGCAGACACTCACTGGTCCAGCCAAGGAGGCTTGGACCCAATACATCGAGGAGGCCGAAAAAAGCCAGGCGAAGATCGAAGACATTGCCAAGGCCGCTGAGAAAGCTATTGCCAAGTTCCTGGCGGTGCAGCGCGTGGCCGTCGAGTCCTCTTTGAAAGAGGCCCAGGCGGCCTTCGAGCGGCAAATCTCCGTTGGGCTCGGAGGCAAGGCGTTTGAGCGCTTCCCCAAATGGATCAAGGACGGCCTCGAGCAGGCCGCCAAGGAAGGCGGCCTGTCGTTGCTGCGCATGATCGACGGGGCCACGCGCTACCTGCGCCAACGCCTTGAGCACGCATCCTCGAGCTTCGAAGCTGGCCAGTACGAGGCGCAGATCGCGCATCTGGAGCGCCTGCGCCCCTTGGCCGAGAAGTGGGCTGCGGCGCAGGCCAAACTGAACGCCCTGCAAGAACAGGAGAAGCGCATCCTCGCTGCCCTAAACGGAGAGCTAAGCAAATCTGGAGAGCATAGCAACAAGGCCAGTCAGGGAATAAAAAAGACCGGCAGCGCTGCCCAAAAGGCGACCGTCCACCTAGATCGATACGCAGCCGCCATAGCTCGCCTCAACCGCGAGTTGCGCCAGCTCGAAGCCGACGACCGGCGGGGGCGCATCGATCGTCTGCGCGCCAATCTAAGTCTAGTCTCACCACGTCAAGGGGTCCCCACCATCGGTGGCGGTGAAACACCAACTTGGCTCCTGCATACCCTGCGCATGCCCGGCTACCGCCGCCGCCACGGGGGGCTCGGGGCCGAGATGCGAGCCCAGGCCGAGGCCGAGCGGGAGGCCCTCGAGGCCGCTTCCAAGCTCACCGACGCCGAGCGGGACCGCCGCCAGGCCCTCGCCGAGATCCGCGCCGAGATGGAGCGAGTAAGCGACCTGGCAAAGGAGCACCTGGAGCTCCAGCAAAGCCTGCTCCGGGCGCGTCAGATGGAGATCGCCCGCATGCGCCGGCTCATTGCTGAAGCCTCCAAGCTCACCGCCGCTGAGGCGGACCGGCGGCGGGCGGCGAGGGAACTTGGCAAGGTCTGGACGTACCAGGGCCAGCTCTACCGCGAGCACCTGCAATATCAACGAAGCCTGCTCCGGGCGCGTCAGATGGAGATCAAAAAGGCCGAGGAGCTGACTCGTAAGGAAAGGGAGCGCCTCCGGCTCGCCGAGCGGTACGTCAGCACCATCCAGACCGTCTACTCCGGCCTCGACCGCGTGCTCTCCTCGTTTAGCAAGGTGGGCAAGGACACCGGCGCGGCCATCCGGGATCTCTGGGGCGGCTTTGCCGACCTGGCCAAGGCCATCCCGGTGGTGGGCGGGATCCTGAGCAAGGTCTTCAGCTTCGGCTCCATCGCCGAGGGCCTCTACAAGCTCACCTGGCAGGCCACCGTCGAGAGCCTGAACCGGGCCAGGGCCGCCTACGAGAAGCTCGGCGAGCAGATGGTGCTGATCCACCAGCGGGCCTACGCCAGCATCAAGACGTACCAGGAGCACTACCTCTTCGGCCTGATAAGCGTCGACCGGTACAAGGTTGAGGTGGACAAGCTCGCCCTGAAGATCGCCCAGACTCTCGAGCAAGGGGTTCTCGGCGGGCTCAGGAACGCGATGCGGGCGTTCCTGGAGGGCGCCGAAGACTGGCAGGAGCAGCTCAAGGAGGGGCTCCGCTCCGCGATCGAGAACGCCGTCATCGAGGCGGTGATCCAGGGGGCGATCTTCGAGGGCGTGCTCGGCGAGGCGCTGACCAAGCTTACCGAGGCCCTGGCCAAGGGCAACTACGAGGCCGCTCGGAGGTACGTTCGGGACATCGCGGCCCAGGTGCCAGAACTGACGAGGGAGATCACTAGGGCGCTCGAGCCCTTCCGGCAGGCGATGGCCGGGCTCAGGAGCGGAGGAGGCGGGGGTGGCGGCCCCACTACCCCTGGCACCCAGACCATCCGCTACGAGCTACCCACGGCCCCCGTGCTCGCCGCTCCCGCCTGGGTGGACCGGATGGGCGAGCACGTGGCGAAGTTCGGGGAGGCGGTGGATCGGTTTGCGAAAGCTCGGATTAACGTGGACGTTCGCCTTTCTGGCGATCTGGCTTACAGCGTGCGGGGGCTTGCGTGAGCCTAAGCAGGACATCCGTTACTACTCGACCCATGCCGAGGGGAGGCCAGCGTTGAGCTGGGAACTGCGCGTCTGGACGCCCAACAAGTCCACGCTCAAGGCCACCTATACCGATGCCGCGCCTGGCGGCATCGCCGGGGGGTTCCGTTGGTCCGTGCGTGGAGACGGCAACTGCGAGCAGATGCGTTTCCAGGCGGTGCCCTCCAAGGTGGATATAGCCGCCCGCGACATCGTGCAGCTCATAGTGGACGGGCAGCCGGCGTTCTACGGCTACGTCGAGACCGCCTGGCCCGCCGGTGATGGGCGCCTGCGGGAGTACGTGGCGGTAGGGGCGGACCGGCTCCTGCAGCAGCGGCTCATGGACTCCCGCACCTACACCGAGCAGGACGTGGGCGCGATCGTGCGGGACATCGCCTCGCGGCTTCTGCACCCGGCGATCACCTATGACCCGGCGCGGGTACCGGACACCGGCGGCATCCTATCGCTGTCGCACGGGTTCGGGGTGGACCTGCACCGGACATTGACCGACCTGGCCGGTTCGGTTGGCGCCAGGTGGGGTGTGGACGCCACCGGCACGTTTTTCTTCGGCGCGGGTGGTTCGGCGACTACCGTCGGGTACGCCGAGCGCGGCCTGCGGTGGCTGCCGGTGGAGGGCGATGAGATCGTTACCCGCGTTGTGCTGATCCAGCGGATCAATGATCGAGGCGATATCCTCACGCACACATACACGGACCCGCTCCATACCGTGTACGGGGCCGAAAAAGCTTTCGTTTCCGAAATCGACCTCACAGAAATGTGGCCTGCTCCCGACTCGGTTGTCGCAGATAGCATAAGTGTGGCACCCGAACAAACAGCTGATGGCGGTGCGTCTTGGCAGAACTGGAATGGAGCGGCTACGTTCTTGCTGGACCCGGACCCAAACACAGGGCTCCGTTCGGTTGAACCACCACCGGAACCCGGTTCTATCTGCCTAACTGCGATCAAGCAACGTGGGGTATGGCTCGTGTGGAACCAGCCAACCTATATAGATGCCGTGCAAATCGATGCAGTGAATGCGGATGGAGCGGAACTCTATCTGTTTTTCTGGTGGGATAACGGTGGGGCAACCGAAAAAGAAAACATCAGACTGGAAGGCGGTATCAGCTTTACGGGAACAATTGAATTGAAGCGAGAAGTGTTGCGCGTTGGTGTCGGGCGAATCGCTCCGTGCTCGAACCTAGGACCTTGGGACGTGCGAGTGTACAGGCTCGCCCCGCTTCGGTATGGGGCGGCGGTAGAGCAACATGCGCGCTCCCTTATCCGCCTCCCATCCCAAAACCCCGCCGAGATCGAGTGGCAGGGCTACCAGCCTCCTGCCCGCTACCTCACCGTCACCGGCGCTCCAGGCGGAGACCTGACCGGCGAGGTGGAGGCCTGGGAGTACGAGTGGACCCCCCGCCGCATGCGGAGCGTCGCCAGGATAGGCTCACGCGGGTCAAATCCGACCGCCCGGGCCATCCGCATCCTCGCCGACCGACGGCGCGAGGAGGCGGAGGGCACCGCCCTGGCCCTGACCAGGAGGAGGTGACCCGTGCCCTGGGCGATCACCGACGGCACCAACACCGAAGCCATCACGGTCAGAAACACACCCAGCCTTGACCACGCGATCGCCGTCGAGGCCTACGACTCCTCGGCGGGGATCAAGGTGCGGGGCGACCGGCTCCCCGAGGCCAAGCCGCTCGTCGTCGAGGTTGGCATCCACGAGGCGGACTTCGGCCAGGCCTTGGACAAACTTGCGCGCGTCCTGGCCATCGCCAAAGCGGGCGGCGCGCTCCGCTACACCGAGGGCGCGGAGACGATCTCGCGGACGTTCTCGGGGCTCAAG
>Ga0256839_1002596_pt1 | contig 19850 bp, 16 predicted proteins | sample 354166metaG_FD_185968 | JGI IMG/M metagenome (GOLD analysis project Ga0256839, IMG submission 185968) | Hydrothermal vent microbial communities from Mid Atlantic Ridge, Atlantic Ocean - 354-166 | ecosystem: Environmental > Aquatic > Marine > Hydrothermal vents | place: Atlantic Ocean: Mid... | reverse complement strand
TCCATAACGATATTCCATGGCAGCGTACCTCTACTATGTGACTGCTAAAAGTATCGCAGATAAATCTGACCGCCTAAAGGCGGTGGTTTTAACCTTAAAGGAGACTAATAAAATGTAATCAGTGTGTGCGAATCGACTTACGCTTTGTTTCTTTTCGACCACCACTCACCTTACCAGCGGTCTTGTTTTCCGGCAGAGGTTCAGGCATATGCTGCAACGCAACCTGTAAAACTTCATCAATCCAGCGTACTGGCCGAATATCCAGATTTTGTTTAATATTTTTGGGGATATCTGTCAGATCCCGGGTATTTTCGTGGGGAATCAATACGGTTTTGATACCGCCACGATGCGCTGCCAGCAGCTTTTCTTTCAAGCCACCAATCGGTAACACTTCTCCACGCAAGGTGATTTCACCCGTCATGGCAACATCTGCTCGCACCGGAATATCGGTTAATACCGAGACCAATGCCGTACACATACCCACACCAGCACTCGGCCCATCCTTAGGTACAGCGCCTTCCGGCACATGAATATGGATATCACTGTCGCTGTAAAATTCGGGATCAAGCCCCAGCGTTTTCACCCGACTACGCACCACACTCATAGCAGCTTGCACCGACTCTTTCATCACGTCACCGAGCTGCCCGGTAACACTATGCTTGCCCTTGCCTGGCATTTTCACAGCTTCAATAGTGAGCAGCTCACCACCCACTTCAGTCCAGGCAAGACCAGTAACCTGTCCAATCTGATCCGTTTCTTCCGCAGAACCAAAACGGAAACGTCGCACACCCAAAATTTTCTCCAGGTTGCGTGCAGTTATACTGACCTTTTTGACGTCAGGCTCCAGCAAAATCTGCTTAACCACTTTTCGACAGATTTTTGAAATTTCACGCTCCAAATTACGCACACCCGCTTCGCGCGTGTAATACCGAATAATGTCACGAATAGCCGACTCACTGACACGAATTTCATTTTCTTTCAGACCCGCAGACTCAATTTGTTTTTTGAGTAAGTACCGTTCAGCAATATTCACCTTTTCGTCTTCGGTGTAACCCGCCAGACGAATGACTTCCATACGATCCAGTAACGGCCCGGGAATATTTAATGAGTTTGCCGTCGCCACAAACATCACATCGGACAAATCATAATCTACTTCCAGATAATGATCGTTAAAGCTGTTGTTTTGCTCTGGATCAAGCACTTCCAGCAATGCAGATGCCGGATCACCTCGGAAATCCATCGACATTTTATCCAACTCATCCAACAGATATAGCGGATTACGGGTCTCGACTTTGGACAGATTCTGAATTATCTTACCCGGCATAGCACCGATGTACGTACGACGATGCCCTCGAATTTCTGCTTCATCTCGCACTCCGCCCAAAGACATGCGAATAAATTTACGATTGGTGGCACGCGCAATCGATTTACCCAATGAGGTTTTACCCACTCCGGGCGGACCTACCAAGCACAGTATCGGCCCTTTCACCTTCTTGGCACGCTGCTGTACTGCAAGATATTCAAGAATACGCTCTTTGACCTTATCCAAACCATAATGATCAGCCTCTAGCACTTCCATGGCCTTAGTCAAATCATGCCGCACCTTAGTGCGTTTTTTCCACGGTACATTCACCAGCCAATCAATATAATTGCGCACCACCGTCGCTTCAGCAGACATCGGCGACATCATTTTCAGCTTGCCCAATTCAGTATCTGCCTTTTCGCGCGCCTCTTTTGACATGCCAGCTTTTTCAATCTTGGCCGCAAGTTCATCCATTTCGTTGTGGCTTTCATCCATATCACCCAACTCTTTCTGGATAGCTTTCATCTGTTCGTTGAGATAATACTCGCGCTGGCTTTTTTCCATTTGCCGCTTGACGCGCCCGCGGATGCGTTTCTCGACCTGCAACAGGTCAATTTCTGCCTCCATCAACCCAATCAAGTGCTCCAGGCGTTTACGCGCATCACCAATTTCCAAAATATGCTGTTTTTCATCAATTTTCAATGACATATGTGCCGCAATGGTATCAGCAAGACGGCCTGGTTCTTCTATGCCGGCCAACGAGGAAAGGATTTCCGGCGGCACTTTTTTGCTGAGCTTCACATACTGATCAAACTGCGCAAGCACGGAACGCATCAGCACCTCACTTTCACGATCATCCTGCGGTGCAACCTCAGCATCGCCAAGACGAACCTGTGCTTGAAAATAATTGTCAGTACTCAAATAGTTCAGCACCTTGGCGCGCTCACTGCCTTCCACTAACACTTTGATAGTGCCATCTGGCAACTTCAGCAACTGTAAAATATTGGCGACCGTGCCCGTGCGATACAGGTCTTCCGGCTCAGGTTCATCCTGTGAGGCATTTTTTTGTGCGGCAAGCAAAATTTGCTTATCGTCTTCCATCGCAGCCTCCAGTGCATTGATGGATTTGTCACGCCCCACGAACAGAGGAATAACCATGTAGGGATACACCACCACATCACGTAGCGGCAAAACCGGCATGAGCTGCGGCTGATCATTGATGACATCGGATGATTTGTCTTTGTCGGACATGTGGGGTTTCCCTCAGAAAATTCGTAAATCGGCCAAAGCGATAGCAAGTACAACAGGAACACAAAAATCATGTTACAAAAACAACGTGGCCCCTGTGCTACCAATCGGCACTCGGCACATCGGCCTTTAGCACTCTCGATGACAATCTGCGGCTTCTTCACCTAAAATTCAAGGCTTAAAATGATATTTACCGGGTTTCCCGATAAAAAGAGCAACTAACAAGTGAATTTTATGGATTTCAAGCTAAAAAATACCGGGATAACCCGGTATTTTTTAACGTCTTACCAATTTTTGGAGGAAAAATACGTCTTTTAACACCTAAACTCTGCAAGTAATCGCATTTGCAGAGTTCACGACAGTAATCCGTAGAGCGAATAACAATCTCGGGCGGAACCCTTATATGACTTTCGAAAAATATCACATTGCCTAGAGGTCAAGAGCTTATCCGCTATATGAACACGGTCATTTGGCAAGACACTAAATAACACTTTTTCAGTCAGATGCAGCCCTGTGCTGCTCACCACCTTCATAAATCAGCAATGGCTTGGATTTATTATTAATAACATCGGCATCCACAATGACTTTACTCAAGCCTTCCAGCGTCGGCAAATCATACATGGTGTCGAGTAATACTTTTTCCAAGATGGAGCGTAAACCACGCGCACCCGTCTTACGTTCCATGCCTTTCTGGGCAACAGCGTGCAAGGCCTCGTCACGAAACTCCAGCTCGCAATTTTCCATTTCAAACAACTTACCATATTGTTTGGTAATGGCATTTTTCGGCTCGGTAAGAATCTGTACCAAAGCGGCTTCATCCAGCTCTTTCAGTGTCGCAATCACTGGCAGGCGACCTACAAACTCCGGAATCAAACCGTATTTGGTAAGATCCTCGGGTGCTACGCCTTCCAGAATTTCACCAATGCTCTTTTGGTCAGCCTTGCTCTGCACGGTGGCGGAGAAGCCGATACCACTTTTTTCAGAACGATCCCGAATCACCCGTTCCAAACCATCAAACGCGCCACCACATATAAACAGAATATTGGCGGTATTTACCTGTAAAAACTCTTGCTGCGGATGTTTGCGTCCACCCTGTGGCGGCACAGAAGCAATAGTCCCCTCGATAAGTTTCAGCAAAGCCTGCTGTACGCCCTCACCCGACACGTCACGAGTGATGGAAGGGTTATCCGACTTACGGGAAATCTTATCAATTTCATCGATGTACACAATACCGGTTTGTGCTTTTTCCACATCGTAATCACATTTTTGCAACAGTTTTTGAATGATATTTTCCACGTCTTCACCCACGTAACCTGCCTCGGTCAGGGTGGTCGCATCCGCGATAGTAAACGGCACATTCAATAGCCGCGCCAACGTTTCAGCCAACAGGGTTTTACCGCTGCCAGTAGGGCCAATCAGCAGAATATTACTCTTGGAAAGCTCAACTTCGTCTTTCTTGATGCCAGCTTCAAGCCGTTTGTAATGATTGTACACCGCAACAGCAAGAATTTTCTTTGCGTTCGGCTGGCCAATAACATATTCATCCAGACTTTCGTTGATTTCTCGCGGTGTCGGCAACTTGCTCTCACCCGGGCTAGACGCTTTTTCATCAACTTCTTCGCGGATAATATCGTTGCAAAGCTCTACGCATTCATCGCACACAAAAACAGAGGGGCCAGCAATCAGCTTCCTTACCTCATGTTGGCTTTTTCCGCAAAAAGAGCAGTACAACAGCTTACCGCTGTCATCACCCTTGTTTTGCTTGTCATCACTCATGATTACCTCGGAGATTACCCGGAAAACCCATTAAAATGGCTTTCCCTCTCGGGCTTAAATATCGTCTTGAATTAGGCTTTACTTTAGCGTCACCGGGCGGACGCTGCAACCGCACTAAATATCGGTATTTTCCGGAGCAGCGCGACTGTCTAAAACTTCGTCAATAAGCCCATAAGCAACTGATTCTTCACCACTCATGAAATTATCACGATCAGTATCTTTGGCGATGGCTTTCATATCCCGCCCCGTATGCTTGGCCATAATTCTGTTTAACCGGTCACGAATCAACAAAATTTCTTTGGCGTGAATCTCAATATCAGCGGCCTGCCCCTGTACACCACCCAACGGCTGATGAATCATCAGCCGGGAATGCGGCAGACAAAAACGCTTACCTTTGGCCCCCCCCGTCATTAGCAAAGCACCCATGCTGGCAGCCTGACCAATACACATAGTGCTTACGTCACAACTAATAAATTGCATGGTGTCGTAAATTGCTAAACCGGCTGTCACCGAACCACCCGGTGAGTTGATGTAAAAACTGATGTCCTTGTCTGGGTTTTCCGATTCAAGGAACAGCAACTGCGCCACAATCACATTAGCCACATGGTCGTCCACCGGGCCCACCAAAAAGATCACTCGCTCTTTGAGTAATCGGGAATAGATATCGTAAGAACGCTCGCCTCGGGACGATTGCTCAACCACGATGGGAATCAGGTTCAAGTTACTGATTTCAGTATTTGTCACTGAATTTATACTGGAAAAAGGCGGGGTTTTCATGAGTATATGCGTTCTCTATTTGGTGCGTAACCGGTATTTCTCAGACCTGAAGACGCAAAATTAGAATCAGTCGGCAGTCTGCCCCGGATTCATCAAAGCGTCAAATGATGTATTTTTGTCGCTCACATTAGCCTGCGAAACGATGTGCTCCACGGCCATTTCCTCCAGCGTCATATTTTCCACTTCCTTTAGACGGTCTTTATCACCGTAATAATATTTCACCAATTCTTCCGGGCGTTCATAACTGGCTGCCATTTTTTCCACAGCCTCACGCAGACGTGTTGGTGGCACTGTAATATCGTTTTCCTTAATCACTTCGGCAAGGATCAAGCCCAGCGACACTCGGCGTTGTGCCTGTGTTTCAAATTGTACAGGGTCAATATCCTGTACCGGCGCACCATATTGTTGCATATCCTTTTGACGCTGCTCTACCAACACTTCAATTTCGCTGTCTACCAATGCCTTGGGTATATCCAACAATTTAAGCTCCACCAGACCATCAAACACCTGCTCTTTAACCCGCATAGAAATGGTTTGTTCAGATTCACGCTGCATATTTTCACGGACTTGCTGTTTCAATGCATCCAGCCCACCTTCTTTCACCCCAAACTCCACCGCAAATTCATCAGTAAGTTCTGGTAATACCGGCTCTTCTACTTTACGCACCGTGGTAGCAAACTTTACAGCCTGTCCTGCAAGATCCTTAGCATGATAATCTTCAGGAAAAGTCACATCCAAGGTCAGCTCCTGACCTGCTTTCGCCCCCATTAACTGCTCTTCAAAACCGGGAATCATACGCTTGCTGCCCAACTCCAGAGGCACTTGTTCGGCTGAACCACCCTGAAATTCCTCGCCATTGTGTGTGCCTACAAAATCAATAGTGAGCTGATCACCTTCCTGCGCAGCACGATCCACCTCTCCCCAGGTTTTACGTTGTTTGCGAATGGTCTCCAGCATCACATCAATGTCTGCATCCCCAATATCGACAACCGGGCGATCAATAGTAATTTTATCCAGCCCTGTCACTTCAAATTCCGGATAAACCTCAAACGTTGCAGTAAACTCAAAGCCTTCTTTCGCGTCACCTGGCTCAATCATAGGTGACCCTGCAAGGCGCAGCTTTTCCTGGAGAACGGCCTCATAAAAACTGTTTTGCATCACCTCGCCCATCACTTCCTGGCTTACTTGGCCAGAAAACTTCTGTCGCACCACACTGAATGGCACCTTGCCTGGGCGAAAGCCATCAATTTTCACACGCCGAGCTAGATCTTTCAGGCGTTTCTGCACTTCGCCATCGATATTTTCTTTTGGCACCATCACCGTCATGCGACGTTCCAGACCACCGGTCGTTTCAACAGAGACTTGCATTACGTTCTCCCCACTCAATCTGTGTACATAAAGACAATATGTACTTTAAAAACAAAAAATAATGGTGCCGTCCCCCGGACTCGAACCGGGACGGGTTGCCCCACCAGAACCTAAATCTGGCGTGTATACCAATTTCACCAGGACGGCCTCATAAAAAACCATACCAAAATCTACAATGTATCTGACCATTTCTATCCATCACTGGACAAATCCACACCCAATCCAGCCACCTCAACAAAAAAGCCCGGCCTTGTACGTAATCAAGGCCGGGCTTTTTTATTGGTGGGCCATGTAGGACTTGAACCTACAACCAATTGATTAAGAGTCAACTGCTCTACCAATTGAGCTAATGGCCCCAAACTGCCGCCATCAGGCGCTTCCTCCGACACTGAAACTAAAGTCACCTTCAAGTGTGCCACTCGCGCATTCCAAAATATGGGGTGGACGATGGGACTCGAACCCACGACGACTGGAATCACAATCCAGGGCTCTACCAACTGAGCTACGCCCACCATCGGTCAACAAACCGGGTCGCGATTATACATGACGCGACAGACAATTGAACACTGCTTTTACCAACACAGATAAAAATGGCGCGCCCGGCAGGGTTCGAACCTGCTACCCTCGGCTTAGAAGGCCGATGCTCTATCCGAATGAGCTACGGGCGCATCTTAAAACCAGCCCCTGGAAGCCAGACACTAAAAATTGGTCGGGGTAGAGAGATTCGAACTCCCGACATCCTGCTCCCAAAGCAGGCGCGCTACCAGACTGCGCTATACCCCGAACTGAGGCGGCGCATTATAGCGACAGAATCCGCCGGATGCTATTAGCTTTTGCAGGAAAAATACATTTGGATGCAACTAATTGCCATTTTTACACAATTTTCACGCAAATCCGGTAAGCAATCATGCTTACAAGGTTTGGGGTTCATTGAAAAATAGGTCAATAATTCGCAAAAACTCATTCGTGAAAAACCATTGTCGAAAATGAAGACGCCGTGCGATCATATGCCCCCCACTAAAATAGTGGTGTTGTATCTGACGTTGAAAAGAGCAGTGGGAGCAAATAACACATGAGCGCACAAATTATCGACGGCAAAGCCATCGCCGCTGAACTTCGACTGGCTATCAAGGCTCGTGTTGAACAACGGCTAGCCGAAGGCAAACGCGTACCGGGTCTTGCCGTAATACTAATAGGAGCCGACCCTGCCTCGCAAGTTTACGTGGGTAGCAAACGCCGCGCCTGTGAAGAGGTGGGCTTTGTTTCTATTGCGCATGACCTGCCTTCAGGCACCAGCGAAGCCTCTTTACTCACGCTTATCGACGAACTCAACGACAACCCCGACATTGACGGCATCCTGGTACAACTTCCCTTGCCCGAACACATCAATACCGAAAGTATCATCGAACATATTCACCCTGATAAGGATGTGGATGGCTTTCACCCCTACAATGTTGGCCGCTTGGCACTACGCCAACCCGTACTGCGCCCCTGCACGCCACGCGGCATTATCACTTTACTAGAAAAAACCGGGCAAGACATTCGCGGTATGGATGCGGTGGTGGTTGGTGCATCAAACATCGTCGGTCGCCCCACCAGTCTCGAACTGCTACTAGCCGGCTGCACCGTCACCACCTGTCATCGTTTCACCAAAGATATCGAGGCTCACGTACGACGCGCCGATCTCGTGGTGGCAGCAGTGGGTAAACCCGGCATTGTGAAAGGGGAGTGGATCAAACCCGGCGCTATCGTCATCGACGTGGGCATCAACCGTCAAGAAAATGGCAAATTGGTGGGTGATGTAGATTTTGTATCCGCGAGTCAAAATGCGGCCTGGATTACCCCTGTGCCCGGCGGTGTGGGGCCGATGACGGTGGCGACTCTGTTACAAAACACCGTGGATGCGGCAGATCAGCTACACAAATAATCACCTCTTGGCATTCTCTTCAGGGTGCCTCAAACGCCCTCATAATCTGCTGCACCCAGTAATCCAGCTCAACGCATTTATTGTGGCTTTGTCTTTCGATATGTACCAACATATACTCCTTCCATATTTTTCCTTCAACTCGCCAGTGCTCTCGACATAATTCCGTTGATTATGCGTTGGTCGGCGGTTACGCCGTTGCCTTGCATGGAGCAGTACGCGGCACGGTAGATATCGACACTGTTATCCAGCTCAAACAAAATGCCTTCAACAACGCTGAACAGGCATTCAAAAAACTTGGGTTGCAACCTCGCTTAGCCGTCTCCGCAGATGACGTTTTTCTGTTTCGTATTGACATCTAATACCCTGCAAGTAACCGCATTTGCAGGATTTGAAGCCACTATTCCCGACGCCAAGTGGTACCACTTTCACCATCTTCCAGCACAATACCCTGAGCTACCAATTCATCGCGAATACGATCAGACTCTGCCCAGTTTTTGTTAGCACGGGCGTCCAGACGCTGCGCAATCAAGTCATCGATAGCCGTACAGGATATACCTTCACCATCTTCTGTATCAGCGCCTTGCAAAAAAACATCAGGTTCCTGCTCCAATAGCCCAAGAGAAGCCGCCTGTTGTTTTAATACCGCACCTAATTGAGCCGCCAATTGAGCATCACAACAACGTTGACAATTTATTTCCCGCGCCAGCTCGAACAATACCGCAATTGCCCCGGAGGTGCTAAAGTCATCATCCATGGCGGCGGCAAAACGCCGTTCATATTCGTCGCCGTCCATGGCTGTCGCGCTGTCCAGCTCTGGCAACACCGTCATGGCGGCGGTCAAACGCCGTTTATTTTCTCTATCCTCTGTAGCTGCCGTGATATCCAGCCCTCGCAACGCCGTGTACAACGTCGTCAAAGCCGCCCTGGCCTCATCCAGATGCTTGTCGGAATAATTTAACGGGCTGCGATAATGGCTATTAAGAATAAAAAATCGCACCACTTCCGGGTCATACTTTTCCAGCACTTCACGAATGGTGAAAAAATTTCCCAGCGACTTGGACATTTTCTCCTCGTCCACACGCACAAAGCCATTGTGCATCCACACGTTGACGAATTTTTCACCGGTAGCTGCCTCGCTCTGTGCGATCTCGTTTTCATGATGGGGAAATTGTAAATCCAGCCCGCCACCATGGATGTCAAAATGATTGCCCAGACAGCCTGTGGACATGGCCGAGCACTCAATGTGCCAACCGGGACGCCCCTCACCCCAAGGCGAGGGCCAGGACGTACCTTCTTCAGGTTTAGCCATTTTCCACAGCACAAAGTCCAACGGGTCATCTTTGGCGGCAACCACATCCACTCGCGCACCCGCACGCAGATCATCCGTTTTTTTGCCCGAAAGCTGGCCATAACCTTCAAAGCTGGAAACATCGTAATACACATCCCCGGGTTGGCCATCAGTAGACTGGCCTTGATAGGCAAACCCCTTGTCCACCAAAACCTGGATCATGGCAATGATTTCATCCATATGCAGGGTGGCACGCGGCTCTTTATCTGGGCGCTGTACCCCCAAAGTATCAGCATCCTCATTCATTGCTTCGATGAAGCGTTGGGTAAGCACGCTGATATTTTCACCATTTTCATTGGCGCGGGCGATGATTTTATCATCCACATCAGTAATATTACGCACATAGGTCACATGCTTGTCGCCAAACATTCTGCGCAAATGACGATTCACCACATCAAACACCACCAGCACCCGCGCATGGCCTAGGTGGCAATGGTCATATACAGTCATACCGCACACGTACAGGCGCACGTTTTTGGGATCAATAGGCGTGAAAATTTCTTTGCGTTTGGTAAGATTGTTGTGAATATGTAGCATGTATATACTCGATATATGTCTTATGACAGGCAATGGTAGCGAAATCCTCGCTTTTCTACAAAAGCCATCACCTCTTTTTATGCCCGGCAACGCGAAAACTTTCTCGAAACAGACAAACCCGATATCATTGCCCGCCGTGATCATTTCACCCATCCAACCAAAAGGAATCAACCGATGATGAATGTCTTGACCCGATTCACCCTGCTCTGTGCTTTATTTATTTTGCCGTTCACTCAGATAAACGCAGATGAACAACACCCCCGTGTCCGCATCACCACTAACCTCGGTGACATTGTTCTGGAACTAAATCGTGAAAAAGCCCCCAAGAGCGTGGAAAACTTTCTCGGCTATGTGCAAGAAGGTTTTTATAACGGCACCGTTTTCCACCGTGTCATCGCTGGCTTTATGATTCAGGGCGGCGGTTTCACCCAAGATCTCCAGAAAAAGCCCACCCGCGCACCCATCGAAAATGAAGCCAACAACGGACTGAAAAATGTGAACGGTACCATTGCCATGGCACGTACCAATGATCCACACTCCGCCACTGCACAATTTTTCATCAACGTTACCGACAATGCTTTTCTTAACCATACATCACCCTCCTCACGTGGCTGGGGCTATGCCGTATTTGGCAAAGTGATTGAAGGCATGGACGTTGTTGATAAGATTCGCAAAACACCCACAGGCAGCGGTGGCCAGTTCCGCTCAGACGTACCACGTACACCAGTGGTGATCGAAAAAGTAGCTCTGGATTCTGTCATACCCGCCGCACCTTCCAAATCAATGACGCAATAACACCATCAAGAACCTATTTATTTCCCAACCCGATCTAAGGATTACACCATGATTCGTTTAACCACCACGATGGGCAACATCGACATTGAGCTGGATTTTGACAAAGCACCCAAAAGTGCTGCCAACTTTGAGCAATACGTGAAAGAAGGGCATTTCGACGGCACTATTTTTCATCGTGTTATCGACAACTTCATGATCCAGAGTGGCGGTATGTTGCCAGACATGACTCAAAAGAAAACCCGTGCCTGCATCGACAATGAAGCTGACAATGGACTGAAAAACGTCAAGGGCTCTGTGGCCATGGCGCGCACTAACGACCCACACTCAGCCTCTTCACAGTTCTTTATTAACATTGCCGATAATGCTTTTCTCGACCACAGCTCGCCTACACCACAAGGCTGGGGTTATGCCGTGTTTGGCAAAGTCGTTGACGGAATGGACGTCGTGGAAAAAATGAAAGCGGTAAGCACCGCTTCTCGCGAAGGTCATCAAGATGTGCCCGTTGATGACATTCTTATTGAAAAAGCGGAAGTCATAGGTGCTAAATAGTGACTGATTCCCCCCAAACGGGAACCGCAAGCAGAAATACGTTGTGAGCACATTATTTATTGCCGACCTGCATCTCTCAGGGGAGCGCCCGAATATCGTTCATCTGTTTCGAGCCTTTCTCAAAAAGGAAGCCCGGCAGGCAGATGCACTTTATATTCTTGGAGACCTGTTTGAAGCTTGGCTGGGCGACGATGCCGTACCAGCAGACATGGCCGACGTGCTACACGATCTCGACACTCTGACAAAAACAGGTATCCCGGTGTATGTGATGGTAGGCAACCGGGATTTCCTGCTGGGTGCAACGTTTGAAAAGATGACCGGCTGCACACTACTGCCAGACCCCAGCATCATCAATCTCTATGGCACAAACACACTGTTAATGCACGGCGATACGCTATGTACCGATGATGTTGATTATCAGGCCATCCGCAAACAAATACGTAGTCCACAGTGGCGACAAGCAATATTGGCCAAACCCATTGAAGAACGCATGAAAATAGCGCGCGAGGCCCGGACAGAAAGCCGGGCCCGCACTCGTGAAAAGTCAGATGAAATTATGGATGTTAACGCACAAGCGGTTGCAAGCGCCTTTCGCACACATGGCGTAACCCGATTGATTCACGGCCATACTCATCGACCAGCCATGCATGAAAACACCATCAATGAGCAAACCGTAACACGTATTGTACTAGGTGACTGGTACAACAAACCTAGTGTTTTGCAGATAACCGCCGATACCATTAAGCTAACCACATGCGGTTAGCTTCCCTCCTGAGAGTCACTGCCAACCTGCACTCCTTTGTTGTTGTCATCCGAGCTGTTTACATCTGGCATCGGCACGCCCTTGCCCGGTGTTTGCAACAAAACATCACCCACTGAATACCGTTTGAAGTCTTTCGGTAAATCAAACAAGTCTTCGGACGCCATCATACCCATACGATAATCTTTCATAAAACGCTGATACCCTTTCCTATCCCATTCACGAATCGGCAACCCATGATCCATGTGCTGGGTAGCATGAAATATATTCAACGACAGATCACAGGCATCCAGTAAATCTTTCGGTGTTCGATCCAGCGTAGTAGCATGTTCACCCGCCAGCACCATTCTGAATTCACGCAAAGCAGCCAACACATCAGGCATAAAACCTTCTGGCATTACCACTGAGTCATAACAATGTTTGCCATTAGCCGTAAAACGATAATGCGTTGCCTGCTGTCCATCAATTCTAGGAATGGCGCTGGAAAGTTGTGACTCTTCCTGATAATCCAGACTGATAGGCGGATCAATTTCCACGGCTTTATTTCGAATAACCATGATTGTTTTATCATCCTGCGAAACGTTGTAAATGATTTTATCTTTACGATTAAACAAAATAAAATCCATCGGTGAGCGGGCGTCCGACATACGCAGGTAGCCTTCATTAACAAACAGGCGAGAAGTAAACGACTCCGAACCCGCTTCACGCTCAACCATAATCAACAGAGCACCAGGCGCCGCCCTCAATTCAGCTTCGGTTTTAGCGCTAGGTTTTGTGGACTGCCCTGCACAGGCAACCAATCCTACCAACAATACAATTGCCAAAATAATTTTTACCACTTGCTGCTTTTCACATTTCATCACTCACCTGCTCCCTCTAAATAATGTAATTCGTTTTCACTGAAACCAGCCGCCTTACGAGCACTACGGTGAAGCGTGCCTTTTTTGCCTGCGGAAGTTCCCATGTATTGCTCGAAGAGACTCCGAAAGGTCGCATCAGGTTCCATATTGCGTTGTTCACACAGATAACGAAACCAGCGCGTGCCAATTTCCACATGGCCGATTTCATCCCGAAAAATAACCTCCAATACCGCCACTGCCGCATGGTCACCATGATCTGTCAGTTTTTTCATAATACCCGGTGTCACATCCAGCCCTCGTGCTTCCAACACTCGCGGTACCAGCGCCATGCGCACTAAAGGGTCATGCGCGGTCTTTTGCGCCATTTCCCATAACCCATTATGCGCATCAAAATCACCGTAATCATAACCCAGTGACCGCAAATGCTCGCGCATTAGTTGAAAGTGATGGGCTTCTTCATCGGCCACCCGCAGCCAATCGTCGTAATAAGCGTCCGGCATATCACGAAAACGGTAAACCGCATCCAGCGCTAAGTTGATAGCATTGAATTCGATGTGAACAATAGCATGGATCAGCGCTGCATGACCTTCCGGAGTATGTAGACTGCGGCGATGCAATTTTTTCGGGGCTACCAGACAGGGGCGCTCAGGCCGACCAGGATTACCGATGGGGTCAGGCTCACTATCACGTATTAATGGAATGCTACCCGCCCGCCACGCTTGAAAAGTGCTGCGAGTCTCCGTAGCTTTTTTGTCAGACATGCACAACAACAGACAATGGTTCGCCGAATCAAATAAATTCATGCACAGGATAATACGTCTATATCGCCCTGATTGAAAATCTGCCTGTCAGCATAATCTGTTACCCAAATCCTGCAAATAACTGGGAAAAGATGGCAGGCTGACCCAACTGAACTCAAGTCAGCAGCGCTTTATTCAAACCACAAAATCACTCAAACGAATCGGCTGGCGTTTTGCACCCCAGTCTCCGGGCGGGCTGCCAAAAACACCCGCGCACTGGGCACCGCAGGACTTGCAGCGGCCATCATCAGAGAGATGCCAGCGGGACAACACATACCAGTCCCGGCCAATCAACACGGCTCCACATTTATGACAATACGTGCTCTCCCCATTGGCATCATGCACATTGCCGGTATAGGCATAACGCACACCATTTTTGAGCGCAATTTCACGCGCCTGCACCAGCGTTGCAAACGGTGTCGAGGGCACACCCTGCATTTTCCAGTCAGGATGAAACGCGGTGAAATGCATAGGCACACCCGGCCCCAGCTCACTCACCACCCATTGAGTCATTTCGTCAATTTCCTGCACGGAATCATTATAGCCGGGAATCAATAACGTCGTGATTTCCAGCCACACACTGGTTTCATGTTTGATATATCTCAGCGTATCCAGCACTGGTTGCAAGTGACTGCCAGTAACCTTATGATAAAAATCATCCGTGAAAGCCTTAAGATCCACATTGACGGCATCCATATTGTCAAAAAGCTCGAGGCGAGGCGCTTCGCAAATATAACCCGCCGTGACAGCAATATTTTTAATGCCTAACTGACGGCATTCCTTCGCCACATCCACAGCATATTCAAGAAAAACAACCGGATCATTATAAGTATAAGCCACACTGCGGCAATCTGATGCTTTAGCAACGTGCGCTAATGTTTCCGGTGCGGCACTGTCAGCCAAAGTATCCATTTCACGGGATTTACTTATATCCCAGTTCTGACAATACTTGCAGGCGAGATTGCAACCCGCAGTACCAAAGGACAGCACCGGCGTACCCGGCAAAAAATGGTTAAGTGGTTTCTTTTCAATGGGGTCGATACAGAAACCGCTGGAACGACCATAGGTGGTCAGCATCATTTTATCACCCTGTCGGGCACGCACAAAACACAACCCCTGCTGGTTTTCATGCAACTTGCAAAAACGCGGGCAAAGATCACATTGCAGGCGCCCGTCATTCAGCTGGTGCCAATAACGGGCTGCGACGACTGTTGAAAATGGCCATGCTGTCATCATTTTGAACTCCCACATGTTGCAACGTTCTATACTCTCAGTGTAGTCAACCGAGGCGGAATAAGGGGTGAAATAACATAATGACAAACAATGCGACAAACGAAACAATCCTGCGACCACCTGCCGTGGCTGGCCTGTTTTATCCCGCTGATTCTGCGCAATTACACAAAGAGGTGCAAACGTACCTTCGCACTGCCAGCAATGCACCTGAAACCGAGCCAGTCCCCAAAGCCATTATCGTGCCACATGCTGGCTATGTGTACTCCGGCCCGGTCGCTGCCAGCGCCTATGCACGGTTACTACCGTCAAGGGATCGTATCCGGCGTGTAGTACTGCTCGGCCCTTCGCACCGGGTACCGTTTCATGGGCTGGCAACCAGCAGTGTCGATGCTTTTGTCACGCCACTGGGACAAATTCCACTGGATCAGCAGGCCATCACCAGTCTCGGCAATCTGCCACAAGTACAGCGTCTCGATACAGCACACGCTGAAGAACACAGCCTGGAAGTACATCTGCCCTTTTTGCAGGAAACAATCAACCATTTCCAGTTAGTACCACTCGTGGTTGGAGATACCCGTCCCGTCGAAGTAGCCGAAGTACTGGAACGACTCTGGGGTGACACGGAAACACTCATCATCATCAGTTCGGATCTCAGCCATTATCACGATTACACGACAGCCCAACGACTGGATCGTGATACCTCGACTGCTATTGAGCATTTACAGGTAGAGACCTTGCAAGCCGAAAATGCCTGTGGCTATATACCCATCTCCGGTTTGCTTTATCTGGCGCGCAAACGCAACCTGCACGTCAGCACCATCGACCTGCGCAACTCTGGAGATACCGCTGGCCCACGAGACAAAGTGGTGGGATATGGTGCCTATGTCGTCCATTGATGCAGAGATTACAAATGGTTTCGGCGAAGAAGAAAAAAATCTGCTGCGACAGGCGGCAAAGAATGCGGTGGAATATAAATTACAACACGGCACACCATTAAATGTTGATACAACAAGTTACCCCCTCCCACTACGCAAGCTGGGTGCCAGCTTTGTCACGCTGAAAAAGCATGGCGAACTGCGCGGCTGTATCGGCACATTGGAAGCACATCGACCGCTGGTAGAAGACGTGACACACAACGCCCATGCCGCTGCTTTCACTGACCCACGTTTTCCGCCCGTTTCTAAACAAGAACTGCCTGAACTGGAATACCACCTTTCCGTACTCACCCCCGCTACACCCATGCGGTTTGAATCAGAAAAAAATTTACTGGAACAAATACGCCCAGGAATCGATGGGCTGGTGCTAAAAGACGGCTCACACCGAAGCACGTTTTTACCGGCAGTATGGGAATCATTACCCGATGCGGTGCAATTTTTACAACATTTGAAATTAAAAGCAGGGCTGCCAAAAAATCACTGGTCCAACACATTGAAAATATCGCGTTACACCACAGAGTCATTTTAACCTGGAACCCGCAGCTGAACGACCTATAGAGAAGAGTATTGAGCTGTGAAGAGTAATAGCTTACCTAATTCGTAACACGACCAGATGCAAAAAAGCAGCGTACTATCAGGTCATAGCGATCTCATACAACAGGCAATCTCGCCAAAACCATAAACTGACTTTAGTCGCAAGCGAATCATGCCCGACAATTAGCGCATAATAATGTATTAGTACATCGATACTCCCTACTCCTCAATTGTTAAAAAACCTTCATTTCGCCATTTAACATAATCAAAACTCCAGCGATAGTTTTGGTTGAAAATTTTTGTATTCCAACCAACATCAGACAGTGCAACGCCCCCTTCCCATATTAAATCGCCCTGTTCTATATAAGTCACGTCAGCGTAATGGTTAAACAACCAGGCATACAAGGGTGCAATGAGCATATTCAGCCCAGGTGATAGCAGCTCGGTACCGTCTATCGCTGATATAGGGTTCTGCCTGTCTTCATACCGGAAAGCACCATAGCCTGTGCCACCTTGATCATTGCGAGGGTAACTCGTGCCTCCAATATCAGCGACCCACATTGGCTCACCTTGGTTGACGCCATCATAAACTGTCCCCGTCCAGAGGTAGTCGGCTAAGCTTTTCAACGCTTCGGGGATCGTGTTATCGGGGTTATTGCCCTGCTCAACTTCCCATTCGTAGTAACCAATTAGCGCCTCTGCCGTTAGCCCTGCCATGAACGGGGCAAAACGGTGTACGTCTACATTGGGGTTTGCACGCACTCCTGTGACCCATTCATCGATGTGATTCAGTGCCATTGCAAGATACAAGGGGACACGCTCATTATTCCTGGCGTTTCCTGCTCTCTCTGCAATCACATGGCCGTTGAGTGCATAGGCCACTTCGCGAGAAAGATTTGACCAGTACCACTCATTGGCTCTACCGGCCCGCTCTGGGTTGGAGTAGGCTGGGTTGTCTCTGATTTTCACAATACTGATGGCCGCTCCAGCATCTGCTGTGCGCAACCAGTCCATATAAAATCCATGTGGAAAACGGCGGTAGCCTGGAACAGAATAATTATATCCGTAGTAGCCGGTTCTATTTTCTAGATAATTAAGATAGACGCGCTCTGCCTCTTGCGCATAAGTGCTCCATGGCTCCTGTTGGCCGGTGTAATCAGCAATCTGGTAAAAGACCCTCTGCCCGTCATAATAAGTCATGTTTTGTTCGTTATAAGTGCCTGGGGCGGGATCAAGATTTGTAATGTATTGTCCCCAACGTTCACCCTCTGTCAGCATGTTTGACTCCCATTCGTCCAACAATGGAAGAGCAGAACCTGTCATTGCTGTAAATGTCCATGAATAATCTTCAACCATTGAGGTGCCGGAATCACTTGTAATATTGGAGGACACAACGAGGGTGTATGTGGTTGACGGGGTAAAATCGGCTACTGGATTAACTGTTAGCGAGGTGCCAATACAGGTCAGTGTTGTGGGTAAATCACTGTTGTTATTGATAAGTGAAATAGTCTGAGAGGATATATTTTGGCAATCTAAGCTATTGCTAAACTCGATGGTAATATTTCTATTCAATTGAATGCCATAGGCTTGGCTGGCGGGACTTGTTGATACAACCGATAAACTTGGCAAAGGATCACTATCATCATTGGTGATAGTGACCGTTACCGTGTTAACCGTCCCCATGGATGCACCACCCGTTGGATTGCTCAACAGAACATTAAAGGTTTCATCATTCTCCACCACATCATCATTCACAATGGTGATTGTTTCGGTGCGGGAGGTTTCACCATTGGCAAAGCTCAATGAGGTTGGGATGACGCTGCCAAAATCCTGAGTGGACGTCGCCGTACCATCCTGCGTCTGCCAATCGATGGTGACAGCGCCATCGCTCCCGCCAACACGATTAATGGTGATCTCAACCACGCCACCGCTCTCGCTAACCGAGTAGTTGGCGGCACCAAACTCGAAACGACCTGGTTGTAGCGCAGGGACGTTATCATCATTGGTAATGGTGACCACCGTAGTGGTAAGCGTCCCCATGGATGCACCACCCGTTGGATTGCTCAGCCGGACATCAAATGTCTCATCACTTTCCACCACTTCATCATTGATGATGGTGATCGGCTCAGTGCGAGAGGTTTCGCCATCGGCAAAGCTCAACATTGTCCAGCCAAAGCTCTCATAATCATCTCCTCCTGGTGTGGCGGTTATGCTTACGGTTCTCCAATCGACAGTGGCTGTGCCATCGCTTCCATCAACGCGATTGATGGTGATTTCAACCACACCACCACCCTCACTCACCGAATAATTGGCAGCACCAAACTCGAAACGTCCTGGCTCTGGAATAGAGTCGCTGTCATCATTGATAATGGTGACCGCTGTACTGGCAACCGTCCCCAAAGACGCTCCGCCAGTTGGATGGCTCAACAGAACATTGAAGGTTTCATCATTCTCCACCATGTCATCATTGGCGATGGTGATTGTTTCGGTGCGGGAGGTTTCGCCATCGGCAAAGGTCAATGAGGTTTGAGTAACGCTGCCAAAATCTTGAGTGGATGTCGCCGTATCATCCTGCGTCTGCCAGTCGATGGTAACCGCGCCATTACTGCCATCAAGGCGATTAATGGTGATCTCTACCACGCCTCCGCTTTCGTTAACCGAGTAGCTGGCAGCAGCAAATTCAAAACGGCCTGCTTCATCTTCTTCGCTTTCATTACCACACGCGGCCAATAGCGACAGCGTTAAGATGGGCATACTAAATCTAGTCAGCATTTTTGAATAAAGCATTTGTCACCTGCATGTCTGTTTCGCATGGATTTCACACGCGATTACGATGATGTTAAAAGTGCGTTTTAGCATTGAGGTGGAAGTCCTTATCCCCCCCCTCCCTCAATTTTTGCAAAGCCTTCATTGCGCCACTTGATATAGTCAAAGCTCCAGCGGTAGTTTTGGTTAAAAATTTTGGTATTCCAGCGAGTATTTGATAGCGCAACACCTGTGGCAAACAATTGATCTGCAATATTGATATATTTCATTTCACCGTAGTGCTGAAATAGCCAAGCGTAGGCAGGTGCTATCAAAAGGTTCAGATCTACGGTTG
>Ga0256839_1002595_pt1 | contig 19860 bp, 13 predicted proteins | sample 354166metaG_FD_185968 | JGI IMG/M metagenome (GOLD analysis project Ga0256839, IMG submission 185968) | Hydrothermal vent microbial communities from Mid Atlantic Ridge, Atlantic Ocean - 354-166 | ecosystem: Environmental > Aquatic > Marine > Hydrothermal vents | place: Atlantic Ocean: Mid... | reverse complement strand
TCTTCTTTCACGGCGGAGACTTTTATCACCGCTTCGCCAAGATTTCCGACGAGCATTTTTAACCCGCCATTGGCGGAAAACGGTTCTTGTGTGGTTGCAAGAATGTTCTTGTTTCCGCTGGATTGGGGAATATCAACCCACTCGATATTTTCATTTTTGTTAAGTTTTGGCTCTTTGAGATAATGTTTCATGCCTTTGCCGACGATCGTACCCACATCCTCATGCAACAATCCGGCACCCAGCAATTCCTTAATGAGATAGCCCATGCCGCCTGCCGCATGGAACTGGTTTATATCGGCCAGCCCATTTGGATAAACCCGCGCAATCAGCGGAATACAGTCTGACAATTCAGCAATATCATCCCACTTCAATATTATGCCTGCCGCCCGGGCGATCGCAAGTAGATGCAATGTATGATTGGTCGAGCCACCGGTTGCCAATAGGCCAATAACCCCATTGACGATTGATTTCTCATCTATCATTTCGCCAATAGGGGTAAATTCATTGCCAAGGGCGGTAACCGCCAAGGCCCGTTTTGCGGCCTCTGCGGTCAGGGCATCGCGCATTTTCGTACCGGGGTTTATAAAACTCGATCCCGGCAGATGCAGGCCCAGAATTTCCATCAACATCTGGTTTGAATTGGCCGTGCCATAAAATGTGCAGGTGCCGGGGCCATGATAGCTTTTTGATTCTGCCTTGAGCAATTCATCGCGGCCAATTTTTCCTTCGGCATATAATTGCCGGATGCGAACCTTCTCGTCATTAGGCAAGCCGCTGGTCATCGGGCCGGCGGGCACAAATACGGCCGGCAAATGACCGAATGTAAGCGCTCCAATCATCAGGCCCGGTACAATTTTATCGCAAACCCCCAAATATAGAGCAGCATCAAACATATTATGCGAAAGACCGATTGCCGTGGACATGGCGATAATATCACGTGAAAAAAGTGATAATTCCATGCCTGGTTGGCCTTGGGTCACCCCATCACACATGGCAGGCACTCCGGCGGCAACCTGCGCCACGCCGCCCGCATCACGGGCGGCCTGTTTGATAATATCAGGAAATTTTTCAAAGGGCTGATGGGCCGACAGCATATCATTAAAGGATGTCACGATCGCCAGATTGCCCGCTTTATCAGCAGATAGCAGCGATTTATCATCCGCATCATTTGCCGCAAATGCATGGGCTAGATTTCCACAGGCCAGGGCCACCCGGTGCGGGCCATCGGCAACGGCTGCCCGAATTTTTGTTAGATATGCTTCACGACTATCGGCGCTTCTGTCGATGATTTGCCGGGTGATATTCTCAATGCGCTTATCGACTTGCATGTTTAAACCTCATAGTTTGGGAAACTGGTATTCGGGCAATAAACCGGGGCAATTTTCTGATCACTCAGTTAAGTCAGGGCGCCCAGAAAATATTGGTCTGCACGTCTTGTCGTTCAAGAACCCGGCTGATTGGCAATTCAGCACCGTCTTTCAGCGCATTTTCCAAAATTTTTCGCTTGTCTTTACCCTCGATATGAAGGGCCAGAAACCGGCTGGTGATCAACATTGGCATGGTGAGGGTGGCGCGCGGCTCTGCGACACTGGGAGCCTTGATTGCAACCACCGGCAGGCCAGCCGCCGGATTAACCGCCTCATCAAAATTGTCACCGTCCGCAAAAAAGGATGCCGTATGCCCATCAAGACCCATGCCCAAAATCACAACGTCAAACGGCAAGGGCAGCTTGACTATTTCATGGCAAATTCGAAATGCGGCTTCTTCGGGATCAACCCCGCTGGTGTAAAACGGCACAAAATTGGCAAACCCGGCTCGTCCGACAAGCAGGTTTTGTTTAACCAATCGCTCATTTGATCGTTCATCATCCGGGCCAACCCAGCGTTCATCAACCAGCGTTACCGTAATGCGCGTCCAGTCCAGTTCGGCCTGCGACAACAGCTTAAACAGCTTCAGCGGCGTATTTCCGCCGGATACCGCAATTGTTGCGGTGCCCCTGAATTGAATTGCCCGACCAAGCTGGTGCTCAATTTCGCTCGACAACACTTCAGCCAAGGTGTCGCGGTCTTCAAATTCATGTAAGGATAAGTGTTTGGGTAATTTTAATTCGCTCATCATTCCTCGCCATCATGCCAAGTATGACCATCACGTTCAATAAGCGCAATAGACGCTGAAGGCCCCCAGGTGCCAGCGGTATAGCTTTTGACCGGTTGGCCGGTGACCTCCCAGGCCCGCAAAATCGGGTCAATCCACTTCCACGCGGCCTCCACCTCATCACGGCGCATGAAAAGGGTCTGATTGCCGCGCACCACATCCAGCAATAACCGCTCATAGGCATCGGGACTGCGCACATTAAACGCTTCGGCAAAGCTCATATCCAAAGGCACATTGCGCAAGCGCATGCCGCCGGGACCGGGATCTTTAATCATGATCCATTGCTTGACACCCTCATCCGGTTGCAGGCGAATAACCAGTTTATTGCTAACCGGCGTGCCCGCAATAGATTCAAATATAGAATGGGGCACGGGCTTGAAATTTATCACAATCTCCGACATGCGCTGGGCAAGCCTTTTGCCGGTTCGAAGATAAAACGGCACGCCCGCCCACCGCCAGTTTTCAATTTTGACCTTGATTGCAACAAATGTCTCGGTATTGCTTTCTCCGTCTGCAAGTTCTTCCAGATAGCCTTTGACCGCACCACCCGATGAGGCGCCCGCCTTATATTGACCGCGCACGGTGAATTTGTCGGCATTTTTTTCCGTTATCGGCGATAGCGCGCGCAAAACTTTGAGTTTTTCATCACGCAGTGAATCCGCATCGGCAGAGGCCGGCGGTTCCATTGCCACCAGACAAAGCAATTGCAGCAGATGATTTTGCACCATATCGCGCAGCGCCCCGGCGCGGTCATAATAGCCAGCACGGCTTTCCAGCCCCACCGTTTCCGCAACTGTAATCTGGATATGGTCAATATGGGCCGAGTTCCACAGGGGCTCATAAAGTGCATTGGCAAAGCGCAGAGCCAGAAGATTTTGCACAGTCTCTTTGCCAAGATAGTGGTCGATGCGGTAAATCTGCTCTTCTCTAAAATATTTGCCAACTGTATCATTAAGCTCGCAGGCGGAATTCAGATCGCGCCCGATGGGTTTTTCCATAACCAGCCGGGCATTTGCAGTTATCAGATCAAACTGATTGAGCCGTTGGGCGATGTCGCCAAAAAGTGACGGCCCCACGGCCAGATAGAAATAGCGGATAATTTCATCGTCGCCATTTCCCAGAATTGATTTAAGTTTCTTCCAACCTTTGTCTGACTTCGCATCAATTGGCACGTAGAATAGACGCGATAAAAACTTATCCACCACCTCTGGTTCAAGCTCGCTCTCATCCACATGCTCTTTGAGTGCTTTTTTGGCAAAAGCGCGATATTCCTGGGTGCTTAATTCTGCACGTGATGCGCCGATAAACCGGGTCGGGTCGCTGATCTGGCCATCACGCTCGCGGTGAAACAATGCGGGGATCAGTTTTCGCTCGGCCAAATCACCGGTGCCACCAAAAAGTACTGCGTCAAACGACTGGACGGGTATAATCTGGCTGGTCATTAATTCTCTCCAAAGAGGCCTAAATAAATCATCAAATCAGCTTTAATCTAATCGATTTAAAAAGACCAGTTTTATGCAACATTTCCATGACATGATGAAAGCAAATCAGAAATATTTGCGAAGCCGGGTTTTCAAAATCTTACCATAATTATTCTTCGGCAGTTCAGGTAAAATAATATATTCTTTGGGCCTTTTAAAGCGCGCAATATTATCAAGGCATAGCTGATCCAGTTCAGCAATTTCAGGCGGTTCTCCCGGTTTTTTAGCAATGAAGGCAACCACCTCCTCGCCCCATTTTTCGCTTGGCCTGCCAACAACGGCCACCTCGTGAACCTGCTCATGATTAAGCAACACCTCTTCAACCTCACGCGGATATATATTGGAGCCACCGGAAATAATGACATCTTTTGAACGATCTTTGAGGGTCAAAAAACCATCCTCATCAAAGCTGCCCAGATCACCGGTCCATAGCCAACCATCGCGCAAGGAATTTGCCGTTTCCTCCTCATTGCGCCAATAGCCTTTCATGACGGCCGCGCCGCGCACCAGAATTTCTCCGGTTTCGCCCACATTGAGAGGCTCGCCTTGCGCATCCGCCACCCGCACCTCAACACAGGATTGGCCGGTGCCGGTGGAGGCCAGCCGCTCTTTCCAGCGCGGATGCTTTCTATCTGCCACCAAATGGCGCGGCAGGGCGGTGATTGCCATTGGCGATTCACCCTGCCCATAAATCTGGCAAAACCTTGGTCCCATCACATCTACAGCATCAACAATATCGGCCAGATACATCGGGCCGCCGCCATAGATGATGGTTCTGATTCCTTCGCCGTTTAAACCGCTGCTTTTTGCGCAATCCACCAGTCGGCGCACCATTGTGGGGGCGGCAAACAGATGTACATTATTCAGTTTTGGCGCTAATCTAAGAATTTCAGCCGGGGAAAAGCCCGCAGATTCAGGTATCACATGGCGCGCCGCCTTAATAACGTGCTGAAAATTATAAAGCCCTGCCCCGTGCGAAATTGGTGCAGCGTAAAGCACCGCATCACGTGAATAGACCTCATCAATATCGGCGAAATAGGAGAATACCATCGCGTGGATATTGCCATTGGTAATCATCACCCCTTTTGGCCGCCCGGTGGTGCCGGAGGTATAAAACAGCCAGGCCGTATCATTCATTGCCCGTGCAACAGGCTCGCCCAGACCATCATTTTCCCTCAGTCTGGCAAAATCATCGCCATCAATTTCAATGTAATTATCGACACAGGCAGGAAGCAGGGAGGCAATCTCGGAACCCAGTTTACGGCTTGCAAACAGCAGGCGACTTTCCGAGTTTTCAATAATCCAAGCGGCCTCACGCACATGCAGCTTGGCGTTTAAGGGTACGGCCACAGCACCGGAAAACCATATTGCATAGAGCAATTCCAGATAACGGGTATCATTGCCGGAAAGAATAGAAATTCGCTCACCCGGCTGAATACCGAATTCTTTTTGCAGCGAAAATGCAAGCCTTGCGACCCTTCTGGAAAACTCACGATAATTAGCAATGACTTTGGTTCCGCGCTGCAATGCGGGATTTTCAGGTGAGGTCTTTGCCGCGCGTACCAGCCAAATTGCCAGGTTCATTTATTTGATTTCCTTGTTTTGGCCCTAGGGTCAGGACCCATAAACAGGATCAAATTGATTCATACCATTTTGATCCTGTTTATGGGTCTGTGACCTAAAGTGAACCATTTGTTAACCGCTTCGTATTGATTTGCCTTCATTATAAGGAAAATAGTCTGGCTGAAAACACGGAATTTCGATGAGTATACTTGTAACCGGAGGTGCTGGATATATCGGCTCCCACATGGTGTGGGAACTGGTCGATCACGGCGAAGACGTTGTTGTGCTTGATAATCTGGTTACCGGGTTTGATTGGGCCGTGGCACCTGATGCAAAACTGATTATTGGCGATATTGCCGACCGGGCTTTGGTGGAAAAAATCATCAAAGAGCACGATGTCGAGGCGATTATTCACTTTGCCGGATCTGTTGTGGTGCCTGAATCCATTAAACACCCATTAAAATACTACCATAATAATACCAGCAATACCCGCACCTTGCTGGAAACAGCTGTGCGCTGCGGCATCGACAAATTCATATTCTCATCTACCGCCGCTGTTTATGCGGCTCCCAATGATTTAAAACCCATTCGCGAAGATGCATTGCTGGCACCAATGTCACCCTATGGGGCATCGAAGTTGATGAGCGAAGTTATGCTGCGCGATACAGCCAAGGCGCATGATATGCGTTATGTGATGCTGCGCTATTTCAATGTGGCGGGAGCCGACCCGCAGGTACGCACAGGCCTTTCCACCCGCGGGGCGACCCATTTGATCAAAATCGCCTGTGAGGCGGCCGTCGGCAAGCGCGATGGGATGGATATTTACGGCTTTAATTATGACACGCCGGATGGCACCGGCATTCGTGATTTCATCCATGTGTCAGACCTTGTCAGCGCGCATTATTCAGCGCTTGAATTTCTGCGCGACGGCGGGCAAAAATTCACCGGAAATTGTGGGTACAGCAAAGGCTATTCTGTGTTGGAAGTGGTCAACGCGGTCAAGCGTATTTCCGGCAATGATTTTACCGCCCGCATGGCGCCCCGCCGAAAGGGCGATATACCGGCAATTGTTGCCGATGCCAGCCGCATGATGACCAGGCTCAACTGGCAACCGAAATATGCTGATCTTGACCAGATTATTGCCCACGCGCTTGCCTGGGAGAAAAAACTTGCAAGGCGCGGGGTTGTTGCGCCACCACTGCAATATGACCCAATGATTAAAGCACTTAGCGAAAGAAACTGAGCATATCGTCATTTGCTCTTCTGGCCCGATTGCATTACCTGTAGCCGGTTCAACCACAGGGCCAATTATCGCGAAAACCAAATCCCATGAGCATTCTCCTTGGCATTGATACGGGCGGCACATTTACCGACGCTGTAATAATCAGCCGCAGCGACGATGCGGCCAGCTCTTCTGATTTTTTCAGCGGAACGGTGATCGCCAAAGCAAAATCGCTGACCACAAAGTCCGATCTGGTTGTTGGCATTGCCGCATCCGTTGAAAAAGTACTGCAAATCTCTGGTGTCACATCTAGCGAAATCACCCTGGTTTCGCTTTCCACCACGCTTGCAACCAATGCGCTGGTTGAGGGACATGGAGGAAGGGCGGCAATGGTGCTTGCCGGGTTCAGCGAAAAGGACATTGCCAACAACCCGCTTAAAAAGGCCATCGGCAGCGACCCATGCATCTATCTTTCAGGCGCGCATGATGCCAATGGCCACCAGATATGCCCGCTTGATCTTGGCCCGCTTGAAAGTGTGCTTGAGGATCTTTCCGGTGCTGTCGAAGGTTTTGCTGTTGCCGGATATTTCGCCGTGCGAAACCCGGCCCATGAGCGCCAAATTCGTGATTTAATTCTGGATAAAACCGGCATGCCCGTAACGTGTAGCTATGAGCTTTCTGACCAGTTAAACGGGCCGAAGCGTGCCCTGACCACCTTGCTGAATGCGCGGCTGATTTCTATGACCGCCCGGCTCATTCAAGCAACCTCTGGCCTTTTGAAGCAAAAGAACATCGACTGTCCGTTGATGGTCGTGCGCGGTGATGGTTCGCTGGTTTCAGCAGAATTTGCCATACGGCGGCCGATTGAGACCATATTATCCGGTCCTGCCGCCAGCCTGATCGGGGCGCGGTGGCTGACCCGCAAAGATAATGCGTTCGTATCAGATATTGGCGGCACCACAACGGATGTGGCCGTGCTTGAGAACGGGCGGCCAAAGATAGACGGTAGCGGCGCAAAGGTCGGCGAGTTTCAAACAATGGTCGAAGCCGTTGCGATGAACACATTCGGACTTGGCGGCGATTCTGAAATCAGGCTCGAAGAAACAGGGTTAGAGCCTGAGATCATTGTTGGGCCGGGGCGGGTAATCCCGCTCAGCCTTTTGGCAATGGAACATAAGTCAATTGTACTTTCAGCGCTTGAACGGCAATTGCGCTCACCCATTCGCGGGCGATTTGAAGGCAAATTTGCCATTGCGTCGGGCTTGAATATTTCAGCCATGCCGGAAGGCGCATCAGAACGGAATTTGCTTGAGCAAATCACACTTGCCCCCATTCCTTTAGACCGGTTGCTTTCGAGCCAGTCGCAATATGCAACCTTGCAAAAACTTGTTCGAAGCGGCCACACTCTAATATCCGCAGTCACCCCAAGCGATGCCATGCACGTATTGGGCAAATATGATGCCTGGAACGGGGAAACCGCACTTTTGGGCCTTTCGTTGTTTGCCCGGCAAAAAAATGGTCGCGGCCAGCCAATCGCCAAAGACGCCAATGCAATGGCAGAACGTATTCGGACAAAAATTATCAACCGCTCGGCCGATATGGTTCTATTGGCCGGCTTTCGCCAGGACGGGATGGATGGAAATAGCCTGATCAATCACCCGCTGGTCAAGAAAGCACTGGCTGGAGAAAATGGCCGGGTCAATGTGGATGTATCACTCGACCGACCGTTGATCGGGCTTGGCGCATCTGCTCACCAATATCTGCCACCCGCAGCCAAGCGATTGGGAACCTTATCAATCATCCCTGAACATGCGGAAGTGGCCAATGCGATTGGGGCTGTGGTTGGCCAAATTGAATTGGCATTCACTGTCATGATATTGCAGCCAAGTGAAGGTATTTTCGAGGTTGCGGGTGGAAAGTGCCGCTCTTTCAACGATATTGAAAGCGCAAAGGCCTTTGCCAAAGAACAAGCCGACATTGGCGTTACAAAGCGAGCGCGTGAGGCCGGTGCTGCAGAATTTACCGTCACATTTGAACAGGATTTGAAAATGGCGACGATTGAGGGCCAGGAAAAATTCATTGAAGGCACGATCACAGCACGCATTGCCGCACGCCCTTTTCAATTAAGGATTAAACCAAAGGAGGGTTTGACGTTTACGTAAAGCCTGTTAAATCACACCAAAAGCAATGTTCGACCACCCCCTATTCAGGAATTTTGCATGCGTGATACTGACCGTACTCAATCTGGCAACCTCCAGGTTGCCACCATCCTATACGAATTCATCAACGATAAGGTTCTACCCGGAACCGGCATTGCCGAGGGTCACTTCTGGCAAGGCTTTGAAAAAATCATCAATGATTTTGCCCCGCGCGACCGCGATTTATTAGCCAAGCGTGATGAGTTACAAATCCAGATCGACCAATGGCACCGGGATAACCCGGACGGTTTGAGTGATCTCGATGCCTATAAGACCTTCCTGCGTGATATTGGTTATCTGGTCCCTGAGGGCGATGCATTTTCAATTGAAACCAAAAATGTTGATCCGGAAATCGCAAAAACCGCGGGACCACAGCTCGTCGTTCCGGTGATGAATGCGCGTTATGCGCTCAACGCCGCCAATGCGCGGTGGGGCTCGCTTTACGATGCACTTTACGGCACCAATGCAATTTCAGATGATAATGGTGCAGAAAAAGGCGGCAGCTACAATCCGGTTCGCGGTGAAAAAGTCGTTTCGTGGGCGCGCAATTTTCTCGATCGTTCTGCCCCACTAGATGGCGGCAGCTGGAACAATATTGATGCAATCACCATTGAAGGTGGTACTTTAAGCCTTTCAATTGGGGGGAAAACGCATGCGCTTGAAGCTCCTTCACAATTTGTTGGTTTTAAAGGGGATGCGGAAAATCCATCCTCCATCCTGCTGGTCAAAAACGGCATGCATCTGGAAGTTATTCTGGATCGCTCAAGTGTTATCGGCAGCACAGACAAGGCTGGTATCGCCGATATAATTCTGGAATCCGCGCTTTCGACCATTATGGATTGCGAGGATTCTGTTGCGGCCGTTGATGCGGAAGACAAGGCGCTAATTTACAGCAACTGGCTTGGCCTGATGAAGGGCGATTTGAGCGAGCGGCTTGAAAAAAACGGCAAAACCATCACCCGCACGCTCAACCCGGACAGAACATATTCCTCGCCCAAGGGCGAAAACATTACACTTCCCGGCCGCGCCATCATGCTGGTGCGCAATGTGGGCCTGTTAATGACCAATGGGGCCATTCTTGATGGCGACGGCAATGAAGTACCTGAAACTCTGCTTGACGGGGTGATCAACCCAACCATTGCCCTGCACGATGTGGGGCCAAATGGTCGCCATGCCAACAGCCGGAGCGGCTCGATCTATATAGTGAACCCCAAAATGCACGGGCCAGAGGAAGTCGCATTTATCAACGATCTATTTGGTCGGGTGGAAGGCCTTTTATCGCTTGCGCCCAATACCATTAAAATGGGCATTATGGATGAAGAACGGCGCACCACGGTAAATTTGAAAGAGTGCATTCGCGCGGCAAAAAACCGGGTTTTCTTTATCAATACCGGTTTTCTCGACCGTACCGGCGACGAGATGCATACCTCAATGCTGGCGGGCCCGATGATGCGCAAAGGCGACATGAAAACTGCAAGCTGGATTACTGCATATGAAAAATGGAATGTGGATATTGGGCTTGAATGCGGGCTAAGCGGCAAGGCTCAGATCGGCAAAGGCATGTGGGCCATGCCAGACCTGATGGCGGAAATGCTGGACCAAAAAATCGGCCATCTTGAAGCCGGTGCCAATACGGCTTGGGTTCCCTCGCCCACCGCTGCGACTTTGCACGCAACCCATTATCATTCGATGAGTGTTGCCGCGCGGCAAAAAGAACTCGCAAGCCGGGGCCGTGCCAATATCGACGATATTTTGTCGGTTCCGATAACCACCCGCCCCAACTGGTCCCCGGAAGATATTCAGGCGGAGCTTGATAATAATGCACAAGGCATTCTTGGCTATGTGGTTCGTTGGATTGATGATGGTATTGGCTGCTCAAAAGTGCCGGACATTAATGATGTCGGGTTGATGGAAGACCGCGCCACACTGCGAATTTCTTCGCAGCACATGGCTAACTGGCTGCATCACAACATTGTTGATGAGGCGCAAATCGTTGCAACCATGAAGAAAATGGCCGCCGTGGTTGATAAACAAAATGCGGGCGATCCAACCTACGCGCCGATGGCGGATGATTTTGAAGGCTCTATCGCCTTTCAGGCGGCTGTTGAACTAGTTTTGAATGGCCTTGAACAGCCATCGGGCTATACTGAGCCAATTCTTCATCGAAAGCGCTTGGAAGCAAAGGCAAAATAGGATCATGGCCCAGACAAAAACAATCATTACCGTTGCGGGAATTGCAATCGTCCTTATCGGTGGTATCTGGGCCACACAATTACGATCTGAACTTAAACCCGGCGCTCTTTTCATGGCAGACAATAGCCAAGTGGTGGCCAGAGGCCTGCAAATTTACACCAAGAATTGCGCTTCCTGCCACGGCGCAGACCTTAAGGGTGAAGCCAAATGGCGCAGCCCCAACAGCGAAGGACTGATGCCCGCGCCTCCGCATGATAAGTCGGGCCATACATGGCACCATACGGATGATTTGTTGTTCGAGATTACCAAATACGGGCTGGCCAAAATTACCGGTCAGAAGGATTTGAAAACCAATATGCCGGTCTATGAAGGTGTTTTGAGCGATGATGATATTATTGCCGCCCTTAGCTATATCAAATCCACCTGGCCTGAAAACATTCAGCAAAGACACGACCAGATGAATGAGCAAAAGGCCAAGGCGAAAAATTAGATTTTCTTCGCTCACGGCTAATCGAGCTTGCGCCCGACCTCGGCGAGAGCGGTGCATAAGCACCGGGCCAGTTCCGACCTCAAATCGATTTCATCGATTTGCACATCAGGCTCCAATCGTGGCCAGCCTGCTTCCATATAAACATGAAAGAGTCTAGTTTTCCCGCTTATCGTCGGCCTTTAGCCCGCGATAGTTTGTGGTCAGTTCCAACGGAACATCATTTTCATCATAAACGCCGATCACCACGCCGCGCCCGCGAGATTTCGTGCGCATTTCAATAAGTTGCGCTTCCGATCTGGTGGTTCGTTGAGAATTGCGCCGGGCCCAGTGGAACAGCTTGTCATACATTTTACGGATAATTTCTTCATGCGCCTGGCTCTCACCCAGATCGCATAGCTCATCCGGGTCATTTTCCAGATCAAACAATATAGGCTGTTCGAAGCCTTCGCAATGAATGAGCTTCCATTGTTTATCTGCCACCATAAACATCACCGCATCGCGCGGACCAACGCCCAGCTTATCAGCCATAGGTGATGCTGAATAATCATATTCGCAGATCACATAATCACGGCTGGTTTCAACCGCCTTGCCATGCAAAATGGACAATAGAGTCTCACCTTCCAAAATGTGGCAGAGACTAAGGGTTGCTTCTTCACCACCGGAAACATCAACAAATGTCGGTGCCAGATCAATAGATTCCACCAGCGCATCGCTCACCATGCCACGGGTGCAATCGGCCTCTTGCGAGGGGTCATAGATGATCAATGGAACCTTCACCGAAGCATCATGAAAAAACATCTTTTCACCCATCCAGTGGTCGCCGAGAAAATCTCCATGATCCGAAGTTATAACGATCATGGTATCTTCCATGCGGCCCTGTTCTTCCAGCCAGTTAAACAGCACACCCATTTGATCATCGCATTGTTTGATCAGCCCCATATAGGCTGGAATAACCGCCTGACGCACATGCTCTTGCGCAAAAGCCCTGCCCACCGGGCCATCCATAAAGGCCCGCAAAACCGGATGGGCATTTTCATATTCAGCCGTGGAGCGAACGGGCGGTAAAACCTGATTTGCCCCATACATATCGTGATAGGGCTTGGGCACTATATAGGGCCAATGGGGTTTGATATAGGAAAGATGACAGCACCAGGGCTGCTTGGCCTGGGCAATAAAATCCATACCGCGCCTTGTCATATAGGGCGTTTCGCTATCTTCTTCAGCAATATTGGCGGCTTCGCGCGAATTTTTCAAAAACCAGCCGGAAAGCACATTGCCCGCATCATCAAGACCGGAATTGGCAAAATCGTGCCAGGGATTTTCGCCCTCATATCCTTTGGCTTTAAGATAAGCGTTATAGTTTTTTGCACCATCAGGATCGTAAGGCCCGTCATAACCAATTGGGTTCATTCCATCGTCGCGTTCAAATATATCAAAACCGCATTCGGCCACCCGCGCGCCGATCAGACTGTCCGGTTCCAGGCCCAGACGGGCCATGCCTTCCACATCTGCGCGCATGTGGGTTTTGCCGACCAGCCAGCAATCCATGCCCAGTTTGCGCAAATGGTCGCCCATTGTCTGCTCACCAACGTTCAGCGGAATACCATTCCATGACGCGCCATGCGAATGAACGTAGCGGCCGGTATAGGTCGACATGCGCGACGAACCGCATATGGGAGATTGGATGATCGCCCGATTAAACCGAACGCCCTTTTGCGCCAGCCGGTCGATGTTGGGCGTGTGCAAATGCGGGTGACCATAGCAAGAAAGATAGTCCCAACGCAGCTGATCAAACATGATGAAAAGAATGTTCTTCGCTTTGGCCAAACCTGATATTCCTAGTCAATAATCTTGATATTCAGCAGCACCTGACGCTTATCTTTAATCACCACATCAAGCGCCTGTTGCAAAATATCCGGCACATCTTCTGCGCACGTGACTTCTTTGGTCCAGGCGCGTGATGCCTGCGCTGTCAGTGTGAAATCGGGCGATGGCTTTAGTGCTGTCATCGGCATATCATTCGATTTTGCCGCATAGCCATCAGGGTACATGCCTTCAACAGAGGCCCGCACGGCCCCCCATTTCTCATTATTCAGGATAATCACCAGTATCGGCAATTGCATTGCTTCAGCAATTTGATGGCAAACTGTCGGATTTGCGAACATATAGGAACCATCGCCCATTGTAGCCACGCATATCCGATCTGCCTCTGCCAATTTCGCACCAAGGGCTGCTGGAAAAGACCAGCCAAGCCCGCCGGAATGGGGCTCCTGAAACCAACTTTTATGATCACAGCGCTCCAATGTGCCAAGGCTGGTTCCAAGCTCTGAAAACACCGAAGATTTACGGGTTTTCAAAACTTTGCCCAGGCATTTTGAAACATAGGCTTTGGTAATTCCTTGCGCATTTCGGGCAGCAGCGTCGGCCATCAATTCATGGCGATTACCCGTACTTGCCGCATCCAGTCGCGCCATGCGTTTGTCTATCCCGACCTGATCTCGCTCACATTTCTTCATTGCCTTAAACAGGGCCAGTAAGATTGTTTCTGTCTCACCGGAAATTGAAACATCGGATCTGAAATTTCTCACCGGAAACCGGCTGAAAATCGGATCCGGACCGATATTGATTACCTTGGTATCGGGGTTGATCTTGTGCTTATCCGGCCACCAGGGTGCCAGCGAATTGATCACCAGAACAATATCGGCATTCGATAAATATTCGCCTGGATCAGCGCCAATATGGCAGGGATGCTCGGTCGAAATCGCCAAATGGGTCGCCCACCAAGAGCATACCGCTATGCCCCATTCTTTCGCCCAATCAGCAAAAGCATTGAACGCCCCCTCATCTCCGGCCCCGCGTTGGGCAATTACAAGCGGATTTTTTGCTTTAGCCAGCAAGTGTGCTGCCTTTTGAATATCCGCTGGATTGGGCGCGCCGGCAATTGGTGCCATTGAAGAGGACGCATCCCGATCATCTTGTGGAAGTGCCTCACATAAAACTTCGCGAGGCAAGGACAGGTATACCGGCCCTTTGGGGGTGGAATTGGCGATAGCAGAGGCCCGGTTGAGCAAGCCTTTTATTTGTTCGGGGAACCTCAATTCATATTCCCACTTGCAGGCTTCGCGAACCAGCGCTCCCTGATCACGCATTTCCTGCCCCCAGCCAATTGGCACCGTTCTTGAGCCAAAACGACCTTCCTCGGTTACCGGTGTGCGGCCAGACATCAACAAGAGGGGAATGTTCTCGCAGGCAGCGTTAATTGCGCCGATGGCCCCGTTTGCAAGGCCAACATTTGTATGCAGCATCACCGCAGGCATCTTGCCGCTGATCAGATAATAGCCATGCGCCATTCCCATTGCCGCATGTTCGTGGGGGATAATAACCACTTCGGGAACCGCTATATTTTTTACTTTTGCTTCTGCCAGGCCCTCGATGATGGGCGGGAAATCGGTTCCTGAATTGGCAAAAACATACTCAATACCCAGCACCTTCAGCTGCGCAAAAATTGCAGCACCAGCTGTACCCCTTGATGGGTATCTTTTTTCCATCAAACCTCCACCGTTAAAGGATACGCCCAAATGCTAATCGCGCTCGGAATCTGCACCAGCCATGCGCTCCGCCGTATAGCGCTCACCTATAATTGTGTTTTCATTAATCAGATCATTCAATTGAGCGACGGTTTCATTATCCAGCACAATTTCAGAAGCGGCGGCATTTTCCTCCATATATTCAATATGTTTTGTGCCCGGAATTGAAACCATTGTTCTATCCTGACCATGCAAAAGCCAGGCTAAAGCCAATTGCGCCATCGTGCAGTTATTGGCTTTTGCTATTTCACCAAATGGTTCCAGCAGTTTGATATTTTCGGCAAATGCCTCCGGTTCAAAGCGTGGTCTGGCAATAGTACAGCGCAAATCATCCTCATCCAAATGGGTTACATCCTGCGCCTTGCCGGTAAGAAAAGCGCGCCCGAGCGGCGAAAATGGCACCATCGTTACGCCCAGTTCAGCGCAGGCATCCAACACACCGCGCTCCGGGGTTCGCGACCAAAGCGAATATTCAGATTGCAATGCGGCAATCGGATATTCTTTACAAGCGCGTTTGAGGGTATCTGAACAAACCTCCGAAAGGCCGATCTCGCGCACCTTGCCCTCATCGACCAGCCTTGCCATTGCACCAACACTTTCTTCAATTGGCACTTTCGGGTCAACACGGTGCAAATAATAAAGATCAATAACATCGGTGCTCAACCGTTTAAGGCTTGCATCACAGCTTTCAGCGATCACTTCCGGGCGGCCATTAATGCCGTCACGCGACAGGCCGCATTTGGTTGCCAGCACATATTCGTTACGTCTGGAACCGAGTGCCTTGCCAATCAGGCTTTCATTATGGCCACTGCCATAAACCATCGCCGTATCGAGAAACCGGTAGCCCGTATCCAGCGCCTGATTGAGCAATTGGGTTGAAACTTCATCATCCACCGGCCCATAGCCAAATGACATATTCATACAGCCAAGGCCGATGGCCGATACGCTCAGTGAACCAATTTTTCTATCGTGCATGCTGCCCCTAACTTAAAATGCTCAATTCAAGTTACCTGCTTAACAGCAGGGCCGTGGGGGAGCAATTTATTTTGGAAAAGGCGGGATTAAAAATCAACTTCAATGGCGATGCCTTTTGCAACTGCAATATCGACAATGCTGGAAGCCACGGCCAAATCCTGCAGGCCGACGCCGGTGCCATCGAAAAGGGTGAGTTCGTCATCAGATGTGCGGCCTTTGTGATCTCCATTGATCACCGCACCAAGTTCGATAATATCGCTCTCGTTGAGCAGGCCACCGGCCACCGCATGCTGGCATTCGCCAATGGTAATTGACTGGGCAATTTCGTCGGTAAATACCGTGGCGCGCGCCACCAGTGAGGCCTCAACCTCCTGCTTGCCTTTGGTATCGGTTCCCATGCAGGCGATATGGGTGCCACCTGATACATGGGCATCCATCAGGATAGGATCAAAGCTGGAAGTGATGGAGATGATCACATCGGCATCGCTGCCCAGTTGTTCCAGAGATACGGATTCAAACGGCAAATCAAGCTCACTTGCGACATCTTCCAGCCGCGAAAGCATTTCCGGGTGATAGTTCCAGCCGATCACTTTTTTAAAATTGCACTGGTCAACGGCTGCCCGCATTTGAAAAGCGGATTGATGCCCGGCCCCGATCATGCCAAGTGTCTTTGCACCCTTTGGGGCAAGATGTTTGATTGAGACGGAAGAGGCCGCAGCGGTGCGAAGTGCGGTCAAAAGATTACCGCCCACGAGCGCTTTCACTTTACCGGTATCGGCATCAAACAAAATAACGGTTGATTGGTGATTGGTAAGGCCTTTGGCCTCATTGCCCGGCCAGTAGCCGCCTGATTTGAGGCCCAGTGCCAAGCTGGTGCGATCAAAACCGGATTTGAAACCGTAAAGCGCATCCGCATGGCCAATTGCCTCGCGGATGACCGGGAAATTATAGGCATCCTTGCGGGCCATTGCAGCAAATACGTTTTCGATTGCATCAAAGCATTCTGCGCGACCAATCAGTGAGGAAATTTCTTTTTCAGGAACGATGAACATATTTAATGTGCCAATTTGCTAAGAGAAAAGGGCGGGACAGGCCCGCCCCAAATGGAGATGGATTAATAGGCCTTGCCGCGTGCCGATACCGGCCAAAGGGCTTCTACCTTGCCATTACGAACACCCACATACCAGTCGTGCACATTACAGGTCGGGTCGCAATGGCCAGGCACCAACTTGAGCTTGTCGTTTACTTTCAACACCCCGTCCGGGTCACCAACAACGCCGTGCTCATCGGAGCATTTTAGGTATTCAACCTTGTCATTACGACCAAATACGGTTGGCAGGCCAGAATCGACCGACTGGGCTTTGAGCCCCGCATCAACAATGGCTTTATCGGCCTTCGAATGGCTCATCACAGAGGTTAGAATGAACAGCGCGTTTTCCCATTCGCCCTGATCAATCCGCTTGCCTTCTTTGTCGAGGATACGACCATAATCTGCATCCATGAAGGCATAGGATCCGCATTGAAGCTCGTTATAAACGCCTGAATTACCTTCAAAATAATAGGAGCCAGTGCCCCCGCCGCCAACGATGTCGCATTCCAGTCCTTGCGAATTGAGCGCGTTGACCGCGTTTTCAACCATCTCGACCGCAATATCGATTTTCTCCTTGCGATCACTGTAAAGGTCCATGTGCTGCATGGCACCCTGATAGGCCTGAATACCGGCAAATTTCAGCCCGTCGGCCGCATCAATCAGCTTGGCAATATTGACGACTTCCTGCGAGGTGGTGACCCCGCAGCGGCCAGCACCGCAATCAATTTCAACCAGGCATTCAAGTTCTGTGCCGTGCCTTTGCGCCGCCAACGCAAGATCGGCGACATTTTCAGGATCATCCACACAAACCAGAATGCGGGCGCCCAGTTTTGGCATGCGGGCAAGACGGTCGATTTTTGCCGGGTCCCTCACCTGGTTGGAAACCATCACGTCTTTAATGCCGCCGCGCACAAAGACCTCAGCCTCTGAAACCTTCTGGCAGCACACACCAACCGAATTGCCAAGGCGCTCTTGAAGCTTTGCCACGTCGACAGATTTATGCATTTTGCCGTGGGCACGATGGCGAACCCCCATTTCGCTCGCCAGATCGCCCATTTTTTTCACATTGCGTTCGAGCGCATCAAGATCAACCACCAGACACGGTGTTTGAATATCAGCCTCGTTCATGCCGGGAACGGCCGGCACATCATAGCCAACTTCCAGTTCGTCGTAATTAATTGGTGCGTTCATTTCAATTCTCCTGATTTGGGTTTTGACCCTAATTGTTCAGCCAGGGCAAAAGATCGAGATCGACATTGCCTCCGGTAATGATGATGCCAACCCGTTTGCCGGCAAATATTTCTTTGTTTTTGATGATGGTCGCCAGCGGTACGGCGCTGCTTGGCTCCATCACAATCTTCATGCGCTTCCAGATCAGCTTCATCGCATCAATGATTTCCTGCTCCGACACGGTTAGAATATCGGTCACGTGATTGGAGACGAAATGCCAGGTTAAATCTTTCAACGGCACTTTCAGTCCATCGGCAATTGTATCAGGAGCATCATCGGCAATGATATGGCCGGCCCTGAAACTGCGCGCCGCATCGTCGGCCTGTTCGGGTTCGGCTGCATAAATTTCAATATTTGGTGCGAGATTGGAAAGCGTCAAGCAGGTGCCGGAAACCATGCCGCCGCCGCCAATCGGGGCGACCACCGCATCAAGGCCTTCAACCTGTTCAACCAATTCGCGCGAACAGGTTCCCTGACCGGCAATGACGCGATGATCGTTATAGGGATGAACAAATTCAGCACCGGTTTCGGCGACAACTTCGGCAAATGTGGCTTCGCGCGAACTGGTTGATGGCTCGCATTCGATTATTTTGCCGCCATAGCCCTGAACCGCATCTTTTTTGGCCTGCGGCGCAGTGCGTGGCATAACGACAGTGCAAGGGATGTTGCGGCGACCTGCCGCGTAGGAAAGGCTGAGCGCATGGTTGCCGGATGAATGGGTGGCAACGCCTTTTTCTAGCATGTCATCGGCAAGCGAGAATACCGCATTTGATGCGCCGCGGGCCTTGAACACACCGGCTTTTTGGAAATTTTCGCATTTGAAAAACAGTTCTGCACCGGTGAGCGTATTGAAAAAACTCGATGTTAAAACCGGGGTTTTGTGAATATGGGGCTTTATGCGCTCATGGGCAGCGATCATATCGTCGAATGTCGGAATAATCATATTTTTCTCATGCTGCTGCTTGAATGGAGAGAGAATTATCGGATCGGTAATATTCCTGCGCTGCGGCAACGCCGCTACCCAGCTTAATATCAAGGCCAAGGTCGGCCATGCACATTTCAGCCGTGGCTATGCCTGAAAGCGCCATCACATCAGTTAAACTGCCCAGATGCCCGATGCGGAAAACCTTACCCGCAACCGCGCCAAGCCCGCCGCCAAAAGCAAGCCCGTATTTATTTGATGCATGGGCAACAAGCACATTTGCATCAAAGCCCTCTGGTGTCAAAATTGCACTGACCGAGTTTGAATATAGCTCTGGAGAAGTGGCGCAAAGCGGCAAGCCCCATGCGGAAACCGCCTCGCGAACGCCCTGGGCAATGCGGGCGTGACGGGCAAAGACATTATCCAACCCCTCATCTAGAAGCATTGCGCAGGAGGTTTTCAACCCGTTCAACAGGCCGACCGGTGGCGTATAGGGATAGCCGTTGATTTTATAGCCCGCCTGCATATCGCGAATATCGAAATACCAGCGCGGCAGTTTGGCACTTTCAACTGCCGCCATTGCCTTGGGGCTGAAAGCGGTAATTGCCAGACCAACCGGCATCATGAAACCTTTTTGTGAGCCGGTAACGGCCACATCAACGCCCCAGTCATCCATGCGAAAATCCATTGAACCAATGGAGCTGACCCCGTCGACAAACAACATCGCCGGATGATTTGAGGCATCCATTGCGGCG
>Ga0256839_1002594_pt1 | contig 19868 bp, 17 predicted proteins | sample 354166metaG_FD_185968 | JGI IMG/M metagenome (GOLD analysis project Ga0256839, IMG submission 185968) | Hydrothermal vent microbial communities from Mid Atlantic Ridge, Atlantic Ocean - 354-166 | ecosystem: Environmental > Aquatic > Marine > Hydrothermal vents | place: Atlantic Ocean: Mid... | reverse complement strand
GTCGGGCCGCAGGCCTCGATCAGCGCTCGGAGCTTTTCCATCCCCTTGACGTCTTGCTCCCCGGGGGTCATGGCCGAGATGCGGTTGTAGAGCACGATCACCAGGACGTTGTGTCGAAGCTCCACGGCGTTGAGCAGCCCGGGGATCCCCGAGTGCAGAAAGCCCACATCCCCGATGAGGGCCACGCCCTTTCGACCCGATAGGCTCATCCCCGCTGCCGTCCCGATGGAGGTCCCCAGCGCGTAGGCGGTGGTGACGATCTGGGGCGGGAAGTACCCGTACAAGATGGAACAGCCCACGTCCCCGGCGACGGGGTAGCCCTCGGGGAGCGCTTGGGCCAGGGCTTGGTAGAGGGGCTCGAACCCCCCGCAGGGGACGGTGGAGAGGGTGTCGCTCAGCTGCATCTTCACGTTGAAGTTCCAGCCCTTAGGCTCGAGCGCGAAGGCCTTCGCGACGTGCTCTTGCTCCAGCTGCCCCACCCGAGGGAGGTGCCCCGTAAGCCGCCCGAGCACCTCTACGTTCATGCGATGCACCCCCACCAGGGCCCGCACGCCCTCCTCCACCAACGGGGCGATCTCCTCGACGACGAGCACCCGCTCCAGGCCCTCCAAGAACCCCGCGATGAGCTTCTCGGGCAGCGGGTGGGCGTAGCCCAGCACCAGATGGTTCTCGTGCTCCACCAGCGACGAGACGTACCCGCAGGAGATCACGCCCTCCTTGGCCCCCCCGCCTTTCCGCACGCGGTGGAGCCCCGAGCCCTCCACGTGGGCTTGGAGTTTGGGCCAGATCTCTTCGAGGTGGTATCGGTGCCGCTCCAGGATGAAACGGCTCCAGGCCCGCTCCCTCTGAAACGAAGGGGCCGGTCCTAGGGGCTCCGGAGGGGCCACGGGGCCCGTCATCCGGGTGAGCCGTCCCGTGATCTGCATCAGCACGGGGATCCCCAGCTCCTCCGAGAGCCGCAGCCCCTCGACGGCCCCGTCGGCCAGCGTCTGCGGGTCGGAAGGGACGATCAGGGGCAGCTCGGCCAGCTTGGCGTACCAGCGGGAGTCCTCCTCGTTCTGGGATTTCGCGGCGCCGGGGTCGTCGCCGCAGATCACCAAGAGCCCGGCCCCGATCCCGTGGGTGGCCGCCGTCACCAAGGGGTCCGCGGCCACGTTGATCCCCACCTGCTTGGCGGCCATCACGGCGCGCTTCCCCACCACGGAGGCCCCCAGCGCTTGGGCGAGGGCCGTCTTCTCCTCCACGCTGATCTCCACGGGGAGCCCCTCGGCCCGCAGGCGGTCCAAGAGGGAGGTGCAGGGATCGCCGTAGACCCCCGTCACCAAGGCGACGTCGCTTCGCTGTAGCGCTTCGATCAGGGCAGCTTCGCCCGTCCGTTCCTCGGTCATTCCCTCCTCCTTATGCTGCTCTTCCGGCCTGCGGTCGATCGCAGGGCCGGACTTGACAGAACGCTCAGGCTCATGTCAGTATAGTCTGGCGAAACCCTTGTGGGCAATGGAGGCTCCCCGAGCGCTCGGTTGGAGGGGAGGTGGGAACGAACGAGGGTAGAGCGAGAAGGGCCCAGGCGAAGGGATACCCTGTCGGGTGTCCTACATCGGTCATCGAGGCTGCTCGTCTTCTCTGATCCGAGCTCGACCGTGGTGTCGCGGAAAAACCTATAGGAGGAGGTTCGGTATGCACGCATTGCACAGGAGCCGAAGTGCCGGACGCCGAGTGGGGCTGGCGCTGGCCCTCTTGATCGGTGGCGGGATCCTGACGCTGACCACGCAGGCCGGCGAGTTGCTCACGGTCTGCCCGGAGGGCCCACCGGCCTGTGGGTTCTCCTCGATTCAGGAAGCGGTCTCCGTCGCTCCTCCCGGTAGCACGATCGTCATCCAGGACGGGGAATATGTAGGACCGGTGATCGTGGGGAATAGCCTTACGCTGATCGGCGGCGGCCCCCATCGGGTGACGATTCAAAAGGGCGTCGTCGTCGCCGGCCCCTTCCGGGTCCGCCTCACGGGGATGACGATCACCGGAGGGCTCAACGGCCTCCAGGCCCAAGCGCCCCCCGGCCTGCCGGAGCAGCTCTCCCCGCTGGTCGTCCTCGACAACCTGGTGATCGCGGGGAACGCCCAGAACGGCATCGCGCTGTTTAACTACGCCCAGGCCGTCCTCACGGATGTGACCATCACCCGCAACGGGTTGGAGATCCTGGGCAACCCCATCGGCGGGGGGATCGCCCTGCGCGGCTCCTCTCGGCTTACCGTAGAGGGGCGCACCGTCATCCGCGAGAACGGCGCCAACGGCATCTCCGTCATGGATGAGGCGCAGGCGCAGATCCGGGGGCAGACGTTCATCGCCCGCAGCGGCTTGAACGGGATCCTCGTCGGCGGCCGCGCCCGCGCCCGCATCGAGGACGTCATCGTGCGGGAGAACGGCTGCTTCGGCATCAGCGTGGCGGACAACGCCTCCGCCGAGATCACCGGCGGCCGGGTGGAGCGCAACGCCAAGGCCGGCATCCACATCGGCGGGCCTTCGTCCTTCATTGCCGGCTGCCAGACCCTCACCGAAGCCCCGGGCCACGCCACCGCCTTTGTGACGGGGACGACCGTGGCGGCCAACCCCATCGGCGTGTTGGTGGGAGACCTCAGCAAGGAGCAGGACGAGGCGACCGCCGACTTGGCCTTCCTCACCTTCGTGGGGAACGGCTGCGACCTCTTGGTGGACCCGGTAGCGGAGAAGATCGTCCGCACCCTGGGCATATACCCCCAGCCCTGCTCCTAGCGCGGGATTCGGGCGTGCCGGGCAGCGCCAGGAGGCCGTATAGTGGGTAGAACGCATTCGAAAAGAGAGAAAAGACGAGAAGACACGATAAGCGCAAACACAAGACGAAGGAGGAGAGAACGAATCATGAACAAGGACACGATGCGGGTATCCACCCGACAGAGCCGACGGACGTTCCTGAAGCGGTTGGGAGCCGGGGCAGCCATCCTCTCCCTGGCCCCGGTGGCCGGCGGGCCGTGGGTGCGCGGCCAGGAGACGCTCCTCATCGGGATGGCCAATCCGCTGGCCACCTTCTTCGGCGAGGCCGCCGAGAAGGCCCTTCGGATGGCGATCAACGAGATCAACGCGGCCGGCGGCATCCGAGTCGGGGACACCTCGGTGCAGCTGGACTTGATCGTCTCCGACAGCGCCGGACGGGCCGACCAAGCCCCGCTGGCCTTACAAGACCTGGTAGGCCGCGGAGCGGATGTGCTGACCGGCTTCTTCTTCAGCGAGGAGCTGATCGGCTCCCTGCCTTCCATTCCCATCCTGCGGAAGCTCTTCTTGGGCACCGGGGCCTCCACGCCGGCGGCGACCATCCAGGTGTCGGCCGATTACGACAACTACAAGTTCTTCTTCCGGATCGGCCCGATTAACTCCTTCCTCATCTTGCAGGCGGCCATCACCTTTGCCGTCGGCTTCCTGGAGCGGGGCTTGGGGTGGGACAGCATCGTCCTCATGGCCGAGGACGCCGCCTGGACCCAGCCGATCACCGACGGCTTCCCCGTGTTGCTCCAAGCCTTCGGCTCCAAGCTCCAGGTCGTCGACACGATCCGCTACGCCGAGGACACCACCGACTTCACCTCGCTCTTCAACCGCGCCGTGAGCGCCATGGAGGGGCGCGTGGGCGGGATCTACACCCTGATGGCCCACACCGGCTCCCGTCCCACGGCGCAGTGGGCCGCCCAGCAGGTCCCGCTCCCCTTGGTCGGGATCAACGTCCAGGCCCAGGACGGACGCTTCGACCAACTCACGCAGGGGGCGTCCGAGTCGGTAGTCACCTTCACCTCGGGTGCTCGGGCCCCCATCACGGAGAAGACGATCCCCTTCGTGGACAAGTTCGCCGCGTTCACGGAGTTCAAGCCGGATGTGACCATCCCCAGCTACAACGCCTTTGCCAGCTACGACGCGCTCTACCTGCTCAAGGAGGCCATCGAGAACGCGGGGGTATTGCCCAAGGACGAGGCGAGCACCACCGCCGTCATCCAAGCCTTAGAGACGTACGGCAAGCGGGATGACGAGGGGAACCCGACGAACCTCTTTGTGGGGACCTCGGGGAACCTGGGGTTCTACGAGCGGGGCGAGACGGGGGTGACCCCCTTGCGCCCGGACCAGGACTTCCCGCACGATGTGCGCTACGGGCCGGGCCTGGCCGAGGGGATCTGGATCCAGTGGCAAGGCGGTCAGCAGGAGGTCATCTTCCCGCCGAACCTGGCGACGGCCTCGTTCGTCCTTCCGCCTTGGCTCCGCTGAGCCTCGCGTCCGTATCCGCATGAGGACTGCGGCGAGGAGGGCCGCCTGCCTGCGGCAGCCCGCGCAGCGGGTGGCCCTCTTCGCCCTTCTTTGCTATCATGCGCAGGTCCCTGCTCGCGCGCTCAGGCATCCCTTCCGGGCCCCAGGGGCGCGCAGGATAGGGGTCAACGACAGCGATCAACACAGCGGCCAGAGGGGATAGATCGTGGGTAGCGTCATCGAGGTCCTTATCCTAGGGTTCCTGATCAGCTCCCTGTACGCCCTGATCGCGCTCGGGTTCACGATGATCTTCGGGGTGGCCGGGGTCCTCAACCTCGCCCACGGGGCGTTCGCCATGGTCGGGGCCTATCTCGCTCTAGGGGCGTTGGAGTGGGGCTGGAGCCTGCCGGCGGCGGCCCTCTTCGCCGTGGTGGGCATGGCCTTCCTGGCGCCGCTCGTCTACGTGCTCCTCATCCGTCCGGTCGAGGACAGGCCGATCATCGTCTTTTTGGGAACGCTCCTTTTCGCGGTCGTCCTGGAGCAAATCGTGGGCCTCTTCTTCGGGTTCAACTCCCGGATCGTCCCTCCCTTGGTGGAGGGAATCCTCACCGTGGGGGAGGTACGCATCCCGGTCAACCGCTTGGCGGCCAGCGCGATCGCCCTCTCGATCATCGGAGGCTTGTGGCTCTTCGTCAACCGCACCCGGGTGGGCAAGGCCATCCTGGCCCTCTCCATGGAGCGGCGGGGGGCGGCGCTGGTGGGGATTCCCACACAGCGCATCATCTTGGGGGTCTGGGCGATCTCGGGGGCCCTGGCGGCGATCGCCGGCCTGTTCGTGGGCTCCTTCTTCGGGATCAGCCCCCTCGAGGAGCGCCTGCTCCTCACGATCGCCTTCACCATCGTCATCTTGGGGGGCTTAGGGAGCATCCCCGGATCGCTGGGCGCTGCGCTTATCATCGGCTTCTCGGAGACCGTCGTGCAGCAGTTTGCCCCTGAGGCCCGCGGACTCGCCTCTCTCTTGCTGCTCATGTTGGTGCTCACCTTCCGGCCGCAGGGGCTGTTGGGGAGGGCGGCCGCATGAGGGTCCGACGGCTCTCCCTGCGCCCTCGTCTGGGATCTGCGCTGCTGCTCCTCTTCTTCGCCCTGCTGGCTGCGATGCCCTACCTGCTGCCGCGCCTCTTCCCCGAGATGGAGACCAACCCGCTCCTGCTGCGCCGCTGGCTCGACATCTTGGTGATGGCCAACCTCTTGGCCGTTCTCGCCATGAGCTGGGATCTCCTGGGCGGGTATACGGGCCAGATCAGCTTCGGTCACTCCTTCTTCTTCGGGTTAGGGGCTTTCACCGCGGCGATCCTCTCGCTCACCGTCGATTGGAGCCCGTGGACGGTCATCGGGGTCGGGGCGCTGGCAGCGGCCGTAGGCGGGGTGCTCATCGCTGCACCCGCCCTTCGGCTCCACGGGCCGTATCTTTCGCTGATGACCCTGGTGGCCGCCCTGGCGTTCGATCGCTTCATCCGATGGCTTAAGCCCGCGGACCGCTTCGACCTGGGGATCCCCGGCGCCGAGGGCGCCATTCTCTGTAGCCTGAAGTGTTTCTTGACCTTCGATGCCGTCGCCAAGTACTACTACGCCCTGGCCCTCCTGGTCGGCAGCTTCCTCGTGCTATGGGCCATCGCCCGCTCGCGGATTGGGCTGGCCCTGGAGGCGATCCGGGACGACGAGGAGGCGGCCCAGGCCGCGGGGATCAACACCGCCAAGTTTAAGACTCTCGCGTTCTCCGTAAGCGGCTTCTTCGCGGGGTTGAGCGGGGCGTTTTACGTCTATCACATCGGATCGGCCAGCCCTTCCTACGTGCTCAACCTGGAGCGATCGGTGGAAGCGATCGCCACCGCGGTGTTGGGCGGGATGGGCACCATCGTCGGTCCCATCTTCGGGGCGTATTTCTTCAAGCTCTTCGAGGAGCTCTTCCGCCCCTTGGAAGCCCTGCGATACGGGGTGCTCTTCGCGCTGGCGCTGGCGGTGCTCCTCCTCGTCCAAGGCGGCCTGCTCTCTCGGGCGTTGCAGCGCCTGCGGGGCCGGGATCTCGTCGCCGTCCCTCCTTCTGCCCCTCCCCCGTCGCCCCCGCCGTCGGAAGGGCTCCCGCAGGGGACCGAGACGCAGACGGGAACGGAGGCGGTTCGGCGATGACGCGACGAGGACCCAAGGGATCGGAACCGTTGCTCCGGGTGGAAGGGCTCTCCAAGGCGTTCGGTGGCCTGCAGGCGGTCAGCGACTTGAGCTTCCACGTCCGAGAAGGGGAGATCCTAGGGCTGATCGGCCCGAACGGCGCGGGGAAGACGACGGCCTTTCACCTCATTACGGGGATGCACAAGCCCGACCGGGGGCGGATCGTCTTCCGCGGGCGGGAGATCACCGGCTGGCCCCCCTACCGGGTGGTCCAGGCAGGCATCGCGCGCACGTTTCAGATCCCTCGTCCCTTCCCTCACAAGACGATCGCCCAAAACGTCGAGATCGCGCTCCTGCCCAACGCCCTCTTCACCCTGCGGGGACGCCGCCGGGATCGGTGGGCGCGGGTGGCCGCCTGCTGCACCCGCGCCGGGCTGTGCCAGACGGTGGGCCACCCCCCGGCTGCCCACACGCCGAACGGACGCTGCGAGTGCTGGCATACGTACCCCGGTGCCCTCCCTCAGGCCGGCCTGCGCAAGCTAGAGATCGCCAAAGCGCTCGCCAACGACCCTCACCTCTTGCTCCTCGATGAGCCCTTCGCCGGGCTCACCCACCGCGAGGTGGAGGAGCTGAGCGAGCTGGTGCGCGAGCTGCGTGCCGAGGGCCGCACCGTCGTGATCGTAGACCACAACATGCGAGGGTTGATGAAGCTCGTCGAGCGCGTGGTCGTGATCCACTTCGGCCACAAGCTCGCGGAGGGCACCCCGGAGGAAGTTGCAGAGAACCCCGCCGTTCAGGAAGCCTATCTCGCAGGAACCCTCGATCGATCCTCCTCTTCTTCCTCCTCCTCGTCGACCCTGAAGGAGGGACCCTCTCGATGACCGCCTCCGTCGCGACGAGTTCCCCCCCGGTGCTCCGGGTCGAATCGTTGAGCGTCTTCTACGGCAAGGCCCAAGCCCTCTACGACATCTCCTTCGTGGTCCGGCAGGGGGAGTTCGTCTCCGTGATCGGGCCGAACGGGGCGGGCAAGACGACCCTGCTCAACGCCCTCTCCGGGCTGGTCCCCTATCGGGGCCGGATCCTCTTCGAGGAGAAGCCCCTCCCTCCCCAGCCGCACGAGATCGTCCGCCGTGGGGTGATCCACTGCCCCGAAGGGCGGAGCCTCTTTCCGTACCTGAGCGTGTACGACAACCTGATCTTGGGGGCCTATCGCCGCCGAGATGAGGGCATCGTCCGCGACTTAGAGGACGTCTACGAACTCTTCCCCCGGCTGCGGGAACGGCGGCGCCAGCTGGCAGGAACCCTCTCCGGGGGCGAACAACAGATGGTCGCCATCGGACGGGCACTCATGGCCCGGCCCAAGCTCCTCATGCTCGACGAGCCCACCTTGGGGTTGGCTCCCATCGTCCGGGCCCACATCTCGCAGGCCCTGGAGGAGATCCGTCAGCGCTACCACATGACGATCCTCCTGGCGGAGCAGAACGCCGAATTTGCGTTCCGCCACTCCGATCGCCTCTATCTCCTGGAGACGGGCAGGATTGTCCGCGAGGGCACCGTCGCCGAAATGCGCGAGGATCCCTACATCCGGCAGGCCTATCTGGGAGGCTGATACACCCCGCCGCCCCCGTCTTGACATCGGCTCGGGAGTCCGACTACGATCCTCTTTCGAGTCGGAAACCCCACAGCCCTTTACAGGAGGCGTTCGATGCGGACGAAAATCCTTGCTTGGTGCAGCACCGTCGGAGCGGTCGGGGTGGGGATGGCGTGGTTGGCGTTGCTCGGAGCGGCGGCAGCGCACGTCCCGCCGGAGTTCCTCCTGAAGTGGGGCACCCCCGGGGAGGGGCCCGGGGAGTTCGCCGCCCCGGAGGGGATCGCGCTGGGCCCCGAGGGCCGGGTGTACGTCGCGGACACGAACAACCACCGGGTGCAGGTCTTCACCGCGGAGGGGGAGTTCCTGTTCGAGTGGGGCTCCTTCTGCGACCTCGAGACCGGGGAGGGCTGCGAGACCGAGGACGGAGCCGGGCAGTTCAACGCGCCCGAGGCCGTGCTCTACTCGCCCCTGGCGGGGATCATCTACGTGGCCGACTCGAGCAACCACCGGGTCCAGGCGTTCAGCCCCGAGGGGGAATTTCTGTTCATGTGGGGATCCCCGGGCTCCGAGCCGGGACGGTTCGTCGTCCCCGTGGGGATGGCCGCAGACGCTGAGGGAAACGTCTACGTGGCCGACGTGGTCAACCACCGGGTGCAGGTCTTCGACCTGCGGGGGCGCTTCCTCCGCGCCTGGGGGGAGAAGGGCTCCGAAGCCGGACAGTTCCGGTTCCCCTCGGGCGTGGCCGTCTTCGGAGAGCGCGTGTACGTTGCGGACAACCTCAACCATCGCGTGCAGGTGTTCGATTTGGAGGGGAATTACATCATGGAGTGGGGGACGCTCTGCGACCTCCGCACGGGGGAAGGCTGCGCAGACCCCGACGGCCCGGGGCCCCTGGAGCCGGGGGACGGCCAGCTGCGAAAGCCTTTCGGGATCGCCGTGGACGCCGAGGGCCGGGTCTTCGTCTTGGATCAGGGGAACAGCCGCGTCCAGGTGTTCACGGGCGAGGGGGAGTTCCTGGCCAAATGGGGCAGCCTCTGTGCGCTGTACGGGGAGGCGTCGAACGAACTCCCTCCGGGAGAAGGGTGTGTAGACCCCGACGGCGACGGGCCCCTGGCCGTGGGAGATGGACAGTTCCTCTTCCCCAAGGGGATCGCGATCGCACCCGACGGCGCGGTCTACGTCGCCGACTCCGACAACCACCGGGTGCAGGTCTTCCGCTAAGTTTTATTGGGGATCAATCGTCGCATCCATCGAGGGGCACCTCGGCCAGGATGGGCGGCGGCCCCAAGAAGACCTGCTCCTGAACGTAGCGCAGCACCACCTTGCAGCCGGTGACGTCGATCTGGGGCCAGGGGCTGGGCCAAGTCTCCGCCTTGTCCAACCGGAGGGTGGCCCCGGGGCGTCCGCGGGCGTTGAGCAGCACGGCCTTCGTCTGGGGCGGGTAGATCCGCACCGCGTAGAAGTCGGGGGCGATGGCCTTGCGCTCGCCCGTGAACTGCTTGACGGTGAAGGTAGGGGGAAGGCGCAGATAGACCATCCCCACGTCGGCGTGGCCGTCGGCGCCCACCTCGAGGGTCTCAAAGCCGCTTACGGGGGCGTGGACGACGAGGAGATCCCCCCGGGAGACGAAGAGGATCCGATCCCGATCCAGGGGCAGCTCGAGCCTCTCGGCTGCTCGGACCATGGCCTCTTCCACCTGCGAGCGCAGCGCCCGATCGCTCTCCTCCAGGACCCGATCCGGGGGTAGGGGCGGAGGAGGCCCGTTGTCGACGCACGCGACGAGCGCGAGCAAGAGCCCCAGGCCGAGAGCCCCCAGTGCCCACCCTTGCGTTCTCATATCGATTCCGCCTCCCTTCCCTTCCAACGAACGCCCAGCACACGAACGAACGGACTAGCGCACGCGGATCACGACGTTGTCCAAGCCCCAGCTCTCGTTGGGGTGCTCCTCGGTGACCTGGCCGAGGAAGCGAAGCCAGAGCAACGACTCGGAGTGGGGAAACGTAAAGGTCATGCGGTAGACGGAGTCCATGGGCCGGGTCCCCAGCTCCCGCCGCTCGGGGAAGGTGTACAGATACCCCAAGGTGTTGTTCTCCGCCGCGCCCGTGCGGGCGGGATGGTCTCCCTCGGGGTAGTCGTCGGGATAGGACTGGCGGCTCCACTCCGGGACGTAGCCGATGTTGCTGAAGGTGGTGTAGAGCAACACGGGGCCGCGGACGACCTCCAGGCTCCAGATGTCCGGCCCCAGGGCGCGCACCGTGCCTTGAGGGTCGATCGTCGCGTTCCCCTCCCAGGAGCGGAGGATGTACAAATCGAAGCTCAGCTCCACCTCGGAGTGCGGCGGGAGGTCTTCCAGTTGGAGGTGGACCGTCTCCGCGTCGAATTCCCCCAGAAATCGACGGTTTCCTACGGGCGTCACCGCCGTCCGCCGGGAGGACCACTCCGGGCCGGGCTCCCCCTCCTCGAAGTCGGCTCGGTAGAGGAGCACCCAGGGCGGAGGCGGCGGGGGACAGCCCGCCAACCCCACAAGGAGCGCCGCTCCCAGCCCCCAGGCCATCGCCGGTCTTCCGAAAGCACCGAGCCTCAACGCGTTCACCCCCCCCTCCGCATCCTAGGACGGATCGGCTCGGCTCGTCAACCTCGGATTACGGCACGCAGGGCGAGTCGACCCCGTAGTCCTCCGGGTTGAAGTCCTTGAGGTTGTCGGGGTCGAAGAGGGAGTCGGGCAGCTCCGGCTCGACCACCCGGCGCTCCAAGGTGAGCACGGTCGTCCGGCTCCCGTCGAGCACGTTCTCCACCACGATCACGTTGGGGACGATGTCCCCCGCGAACTCCACGAAGTCGTCGAGGGTGATCGTCTGCTCGAGCTCCCCGGCCTCGTTGTCGAAGTCGCCCTTCAGGGTGAGGAACTCCTCCTTGTCCACCCAGACGGTGCCCGTGGGGAAATCGACCTCGGCCTCGGGGCGCCGGGTGAGCGCCACCTTGTAGGCCACGCGCTGCGTCTCCTCGCCCAGCCACCGGACGGCTAAGGGCTCTTCGCCCAGCAGCTCGCCGCGATAGTCCTCGCTCAGGTCGAAGCCGCCCCCGACTTGGTCGTTCTGGAGGTTGCTCCCGGCGAAGCTCGCGTTGCGGTCCTCCTCGGAGACGAGCTCCTTCACCTGGCCGAGCCCGGAGAGGAAGAGCCACAAGCGCGTATCCTCGTCGGGATCCGCCGGGTCGTGGCTTAGGAAGATCGTCCCGCACTCGAGCTCCGGCTCCAGGAAGTAGATGAGGAGCTTTTCGCCCGTCTCGTCCCGCTTCCCGAAGAAGGCGAACGTCCGCGTTTGGGTCGTCCCATCGGGGAACAAAATGTCGAACTCGATGATGGAGATGCGACTCCCCTCGGGGACGAAGGAGCTCTCCTCCGCTGCCAGTGCCAGGATCTCGTCGCCCGTAGGGGGGCCGTCTTGCGCCACGCTCCCCCCCGCTCCGGGGAGCGCTCCCCATCCGACCGTAAGCGTCAGCAGGACCAGCAAGATCTTCCGCATCATGGTTGGTCACCCTCCTGTCGTTATGGTAGCGGTCCTCTCGGATTGGCCGTCACGGGCTCTTGGATGGCGGGCTCCCAGATCGGGCTCGGTTGCGTCAGGAACCGGGGTTGGCGGAGCAACAGGATCGCCGGGATGACGGTAAAGCTGCTCAGGCTGCTGATGAGCATCGTGAGCACCAGCAGCAGCCCGAACGTTACGAGGCTCTGGAACGAGCTGGCCAGCAGCACCGCGAACCCCAGCATGAGCGAGATCGCGTTGTAGGCGATCCCCCGTCCCGCCGTGTGAAGGGTGGTCTGAAACGCCTGCGGCGCGCTCGCGCCCCGCTGCGCCTCCCGGCGGAAGCGGTGCAGGAAGTGGATCGCGTAGTCGATCCCCACCCCGATGGCGATGGAGCCCAACATGATCGTCCCCATGTCCAGCGGGAGCCCGGCGTAGGCCATCACCCCGAACTCGATGAGAATCGTCAGCACGAGGGGGAGCAGCGCCAGCAGGCCCGCGATCGCCGAGCCCATGAGCAGCGTTACGATCACCCCGGCGGCCACGAAGCTGGCCAAAAGGCTCGTGATCTGGCTGTGGATGATCCTCGCCAGGAGCGCCACGTACGCCTGGGTGGGGCCCACCAGGCGGGCCTGGGGCTCCCCCGGCCCGTTGAAGTTTTTGTCTAGATACTCTTGAACCTCGCGCACGAGCCGGGCCATCTGCGTGCTCCCGATGTTCACCCGCCGCGCCAGGACCTCGCCCTTGCGGAAATCCCCTAGGAAGAGCTGGCCCGGCTTGCCCCCGTACAGGAGGAAGAGCTGGGCGGCCAGGCGCGGGTCCTCGGGGATCGTGTAGTAAGCGGGGTCCGAGGCGTGGAGCGTCTCGTTGAGCTGGCGGACCACGTCCGCGATGGAGGCGACCCGTCCGATCTCGGGGCGGGCCTCGAGCCAGTCGTCGAGGGCTGCGATCTTCTGCAGGACCTTGGGGTCCTTGAGACCGTCCCGCCGTCCCGTGTCGATCTCGACGGCCAAGTGATAGGCCCCGCCGAAGTGGCGCTCGATGGCGTACATCGCCTGCACGACGGGGTGCTGCTGGCCCAGGAACTCGTCGGCCCGGGTCTCCACCTCGAGCCGGGGGATCCCCACGGAGAACACGAAGAGCACGAGGCCCGAGACGATCAGGGTGAGCGCGGGCTTGCGGGCCACCGCCCGGCCCCACCCCGAGAGCCCTTTGGCCAAGCGGCTGCGTTCGTAGTAGTCCTTGTGCTTCCATTTGGGAAGGGGCAGGCGCGCCAAGAGCGCCGGAAGGAGCGTGAGCGAGAGGACCATGGCGTACAGGATCCCCAAGGCGGTGAAGACCCCGAACTGGCGCTGAGGCCACAGGAACGAGGCCATCAGCGCCAAGAACCCCGCCGCCGTGGTGAGAGAAGTGAGAATGACGGGGACGGCCATCTCCTCCATGGTGGCCAGGACGACGGCCCTCCGGGTTTGGGGGGAGTCGTCCGAGCGCTCGGCGGCCTCTTCGTAGTACTTGTTTAAAATGTGGATCCCGTCCGCCGCGCCGATGGCGATGAGCATCACGGGGAGCACCACCGCGAAGGGGGTCATCGGGACCCCGAACAAAGCCATGGAGCCTACGGTCCAGAGGGTGCTCACCAGCACCACCGAGACGGGGAGCACCACGCCGCGGACGCTGCGGAAGCTCAAGAAGAGCACCAGGACCATCACGAGCACCACGAAGGGGGTGAGCACGCGAAGGTCCCGCATCATGCTCAGCGCCGTGGCGCTCCGTAGGACGGGCTCGCCCACGAGGTAGATCCTCTCCGGGTTCTGATATGGGCGGATGAGCTCTTCGATTTGTCCCACGACCCGGGGCGCGTCCGCCCAGACTTCCAGCTGCACCGAGATCGCCCCGGCGCGCCCGTCCTCGCTGAGGAGCCACCCCCGAAGGGTGCGGTCCCCCATCACCCTCCGTCTGTACTGCTCGACCTCCTCGGGGGTTTGGGGCACCCGCTTCATCGCCCGCTCGACGACCACGGAGTCTTGGGTGCCGTAGATCACGTAGGCGGTGGCCGGGCCGCGCACCTCGTCCACGCCGACGATCTCCTCGAGTTTTTCCTCCAGCTCCTTGAACTTTTGGAGGGTCTCGGGCCGGAAGATCGTCTCCCCCTCCGGGGCCTCGATGGCGATCAGGAAGAGGTCTTGGGAGCCGAAGGTGGCCTCCGCCTCGTTGAGGCGCCGGACCGCGGGCTCGTCCTCGGGGAGGAACTTCTTGAAGTCCGTCTCGAACGTGAGGCCCTTGGTGAGGAGGACCCCCAGGAAGAACGCGGAGAGGACCCCGACGCCCAGGAGGGTCAGCCCGGGATGGGTCTCCACCCAGAGGGTCAGCCCGCGGATGAAGCGGTGCATCCTGTTACGTTCGTTACGAGCAGCGCAGCCAGCCGTGCTTCTCGAAGAGGGCGGCGAAGTAGCCGGGAAGCGCGTCGTCCCGGACGCTTACGGCGCGGAGGAGCCCCTGCGCCCGCTCCTCGAGCATCTGCTGAATGAGCTCGACCCCTTGGAGGATCTCCGGTCGCGTCTCATGCGTCAAGGGGCAGGTTGCAATCCAGATCTGCCGTAGGTTGCGGAGCTCCTCCTCCCGGGGGACGATCACGATCATCTCGTAGACGCGGCCCGTGGTGTTCTCCCCCAAGGGGTCGTCGAAGCTCGACGCCACCTCTGGGAAGACGGCCTCGATCTCGAAGAGCCCCGTCTCTTGGAGGGCTGCGGCCATGGCGTTCACGAGGAGCGAGGCCTGCAGGGTCTGGGTCTCGTCCACCAAGAGCATCCGGACGGGCTCCGGCTGGGCCCGCAAGGCCCCCGCGGGTCCCCAAACCCCAAGGAGCAGGAGCGCGAGAGAGACCGCCCCACCGACGCCGCGCATGTATCGCTTCCGATATAGCTCTTTCGACATAGCGGGGAGAGTATAGCTTCTAGGGAGGAGGGCTGTCAAATTCCGGCTCTTATGGGCTCGCGATAGCCCGTCACTCCTCAGCGGTGCGCTCGTCCACCTCGTCGATAAGCTCGTGGGCATGCTGGGCCTTATCGCGTAAGACGAACAAGGCAACGGAGAGCTCGGCGCGTGCGTCCTCGTAGCGCTCTTGGTCTTGCAGGCGCTCGGCTTCCTTCATCGTTGCCCACGCCTGGAGGACGCGGCCTGCGTGCTCGATCACCTCATGCAGCAGCGTCTCCTCCGCGTCGATGGCCTGCAGCTTCCGCTCCTCCGGAGAGAGCTTCGCCCGGGTGCTCATCGTTTCAGCCTCCTCTCGAGCTTCGCGATCTGTCGTCGGATGTTGGCCACGGTCTTCTCCCAGGTTTCGATCAGTTTCCAGTTAGGGTTTGACCTGGCTTTCTCCGCCTCGATCTTGGCAAGGTGCTCTTCGAGCGCCCGCTGCTGACCGGCAAGCTTCTTCCGCAGACGTTTCTTCTCACCCATCGTACTACGCTATCGAGATCGAAGGGTCAAGGCAAGCTCGTGAGGGGGAAGAGGGGGAGCTGCTGGGCCTCGGTCGCGGAGGCGACGAGGTTCGAGACCCCCACCCCCAGAAGGCGCACGCCGCGGCCCTTCCGCTCGACCCGCTCGCGGAGGAGCCTCCGGGCGGCTTCTTGAATGGCCCGCAGAGAGTCCGTGGGCTCCGGGAGGGTGCGCTGGCGGGTAATCGTGGTAAAGTCCGCAAATCGCACCTTGATCTGCACCGTGCGCGCCCGGCGCTCCTCCCCCCTCAAATCCTCGACGACCTCTCGAACCAGCCGCGCAAGGACCCTCTCCAGCGCGCGGTCGTCGTAGACGTCCCGGGGAAAGGTCGTCTCGCGGCTCAGGGATTTCGGCTCCCGTTCCGGGACCACGGGCCGATCGTCCCTCCCCCGGGCCCGCTCCCACAGCCGAAGGCCCCACCTCCCGAATCGCCGGGCCAGCTCCTCCTGGGGCACCCGTCGCAGGTCCCCTACGGTTTGCAGCCCCATCGCCCGGAGCTTTCGCGCCGTGGCCGGGCCCACCCCCCAGAGCTTCTCCACGGGGAGGTCCCACAAGAACCTCTCGACGTCCTCCGGGCGGATCACGGTGAACCCGTTGGGTTTCTTATGGGCCGAAGCGAGCTTGGCCAGGAACTTGTTGGGCCCCACGCCCACGGAGCACATCAACCCCAGCTCCTGGAAGATGCGCTTCTGGATCTCCTGCCCGATTTCCTCCGCGGGCCCGAAGAGCCGCTCGCTCCCCGTCACGTCCAGGAACGCTTCGTCGAGGGAGAGCGGCTCCACCAGGGGCGTGTACGACCGGAAGATCTCCCGTATTCGCTGGGAGATCCGGCGATAGTACCCCATGCGCGGCTTGAGCAAGACGGCCTGCGGACACAACCGCAGGGCGCGGGCCGTGGGCATCGCGCTGCGGATCCCGTATCGGCGGGCTTCATACGACGCGGCGGCCACCACGCCGCGCTCCTCGGGCCGCCCGCCCACGATCACGGGCTTCCCGCGCAGCTCCGGACGGTCGCGCTGCTCCACGGACGCGTAGAAGGCGTCCATGTCCACGTGGAGGATCTTCCGCTCGCGCTCGGGGGTCACGGTCTCTTGGATTGTACGGCATCGTCGCCCCGCCCTCGACTTCCGCACCCGACGCCCGTCCCTTTCCCTCCGGACGGAGGTCATTTCGCGGGCGGAACGAATCGGGCTATGATTACGAGATGGCCACCTGCACTTGCACGGAACGGCACACCGGTGAGAGGGAGTTTTCTGTTGGGGGCTCGGCGACGGGTTTTCGACGGCTACCCGTCGCCGAGGGGGCTCTCGATCCCGCGCCGGGGGTTCACCGGCGCCGGCGGGTGGAGCTGTTCGGCGTCCCCTTCGATCGGGTCTCCCTGCTCGAGGCAGCGGCCCGCATCGGGCGCTGGATGGAAGAGGGAACTTCCGGAAGGGCCCGGATGGTGGTCACCCCCGACACGACGGCGCTGATGCGCGCCCGGCGCGATCCCCTCCTCCGCTGGGCGTATCATCAAGCGGACCTGGTGACGCCCGATGGGACGGGGATCGTGTGGGCCTCGCGCCGCCTGGGGTTCCCTTTCGAGGAGCGCGTCTCGGGCATCGATCTTGTGGAGGAGCTCCTCCGCCGGGGCGCGACGGAGGGCTATCGCTTCTTCTTCCTGGGGGCAAGACCCGGGGTGGCCCAGGCCGCCGCGGAGCGGGTTCGAAGGCGGTATCCGGGCCTGCGGATCGTGGGGACGCATCACGGCTACTTCTCACCGCAGGAGGAGCCCGCCCTGGTCGACGCGATCCACGCCGCCGGGCCGGACGCACTCCTCGTGGGGCTGGGGGTCCCCAAGCAGGAACTCTGGATGCTCCGGAACCGCGGGGCCCTGGAGGTCCCCGTGATGATCGGCATAGGCGGCAGCTTCGATGTGCTCTCGGGGAGGCTCCCCCGAGCCCCGAAGAGCTGGCAACGGATGGGATTGGAGTGGCTCTGGCGGGTCCTGCGGGAGCCCCGACGCCTTGGGCGGGTGGGGGCGATCCCGCAGTTTATGGGGCTCGTCTTGCTGCAGCGGGCCCTCTCCTCGTTGTCCTCTTCCCTTTCTTCCTCTTCTATTGGCCCCGGAGGGTGAGGAGGCGGAAGTCCGCTTCCCGTTAGCTATCAGCCCCGCCCTCGCAGGTCCAGCTCCTCGATCGTGGGGAGCGCCTCCGCGCACTGCTCCGGCAGCAGATTCACGGTCGGCTCCGGGGGGACGGCGGTCGGCTGCCCCGGGACGGAGAGCATCAGGTTGAGGGGGTCGTCGTCGAGGGTGAGGTGCTCCAGTCCGAAGTTGTGCCCGAACTCGTGGGCGAACGCCGTGATGGGCCGCTTCGGGGGGAAGACCGCGCCCGTCTCCTCGTCGAGCACCCAGATCGCGTCCCAGCGCACGAGCGAGACCCGGCCCCCGATGGTGGTCACGCCCCCGAAGTGGCGCTTATCCCCGGGCCGCATCACGATCCGCGCCCCCGATACGAAGACCGTAAGCGACTCCGTCGGGAGCCGTCCCCCCCGGGCGGCGATCTCCCGGCTCAGGGGGACTAGCGCCTCCTGGAGCAGCGTGAGGGGGCGACGGCGGTTCGGATCGCCGATCGCGATCTCCGGCAGCTCCCCGCCCCGGACCCGGACGAAGAGCAGCTCATCCAGCGTCCCCCCGGCGAGCCGCACCGTTTGGGGGTCCACCACCCAGAGGTTGAGCAGCTCGAACTCCACCCCGCACTGGTCCCAGATGCCCGTGATCGCGGGAAGGATCTGCTGCCGCATCGCCCGCTGCACGTCGGGGGAGGGCTCCCCCAGGACGGCTCCGGCGGCGAGGTTTGCCCCCTCCGCCAACCCCGTCACCCCGTCGGCCAGGAGGAAGAAGTTGACGCCGAGGACCCGCCCCACGGGCCGGACGGCGTCCTGCTCGCGGTTGTAGTTCCCGCGGGGAGGCGTTCCGCAGGTGAAGGTGATCCCCTCCGGCTCGCTGCGCCGGCCCGCGGCGTCCTCGATCACGACGATGAGGGTGATCTGCTGCGCGATCTCGCAGGTGACCGTAAACCCGAAGATCCCCTCCGTCCGTCCCCGGAGGTCGCCGAGGGAGACCGTAAAGGGGTCGTACTTCCCGTCGATCACCCGGAAGCGGGCCCGAAGGGCATCCCCGTCGGGATCGCGGAACCTCACCGTCCCGGGGATGGGCAGGCCGTTGGGCTCGATCTGCCGGGGGAGGACCACGTCGAGCACCTCGGGGCGATGGCCCCCGCGGGCCCCGTCAAGCGCCGCCTGCTCGTCCTCGGACGGGGAGGGAAAGACGAACTTCTGGATGCGATTGTTGTTGAGGTCGGCGACGTAGACCGCGCCCTGAGAGTCTACGGCCACTCCCACGGGGTTGTCGAACTGACCCGGACCCTTCCCGAGCTCGCCCCACTTGAGCAGAAATTCCCCCTCCGGGGTGAACATCTGGATGCGCTTGTTGGCCGAGTCGGCCACGTAGACCCACCCTTCGGGGTCGAAGGCGATCCCCCAGGGGGAGGAGAGCTGGCCGTCCCCCGGCTCGAGGGGACCGGGGCCGTCCGGGTCGCGGCAGCCCCGGCCCGGGTGGATGTACAGGTCGCAGTAGCTGCCCCACCCGAACAGGAACTCCCCCTCCGAGGTGAAGACCTGGACGCGATAGCCCAGCGAATCGACTACGTAGACCCGCTCGCCCCGGACGGCAATCCCCGTGGGGCCCGTAAACTGCCCCTCTCGGGTTCCCAAGCCGCCCCAGCTCTGCAGGAGCTTGCCCTCGTTGGAGAACTTGTAGACGCGGTGGGCGTGCAGATCCGTCGCGTAGACGCTGCCGTCCGGGCCGACGGCGATGCCCCAGGGGGTGAAGGGTTGCTGCTCCCCCGCGGGACCCGTCCAGCTCCGCAGGAACTCCCCCTCCGGGGTGAAGACCTGCACCCGGTAGTTGAACGCGTCGGCGACGTAGACGTTCCCCTGGGGCCCGACGGCGATCCCGACGGGGCCGCGGAAGGACCCCGGACGCCCGCCTACCCCGCCCCAGCCGCCGAGCCACTCGCCCTCAGGGCTGAAGACTTGAACTCGGTTGTTCCCGTAATCGCTCACGTAAATGCGGTCCTGGGCGTCTACAGCGATCCCCCAGGGCATGAACAGATCCCCCCGACCGTCGCCGAGGCCGCCCCACTCCTTGACATACTCCGGCGGGCCGGGAGGCGCGGAGGAGCCCTCGGCGGCGGTGTACGCGCCGTCCGTCGGCGCCAGCCAGCTCAGCGCGAGGAGAAGAAGCGTTCCTAAGCTCAACGAGCGCGCGGTTGAGCGCTTACGCATGGTATCCGTTCCTCCTGCTTCGCTCAAGTTTTGTAGTCGCATGTGTAGTGGCATGCAAGCAGCGCTCATGCTACGGGTACGAATTTTTCCTGTCAAGCCTGAGGGTACGTAAAAGGTCCGTGAATCGTTGCCGGGGCTCAACACCCACACCCGGTCGGTGGAGATCCAACGAACGCCCCGAAAACGACCGACTCCGATCCCCCCCAGGGGGACTTGACAATCCCCCCCCGTGGTATAATCCGCTAACCTCTTCTAAGGGTGTGGAGTGTGCGCTCAAGGGTTCTCCACAGAAAAGCAGGAAAAGGGGGTTTTCCCATGAAGCGCATTCACCTCTGGGGGTTGGCCGGAACCCTCCTCGGGCTGATGGTCGTGTTGGCCGGATGTTCGCTCCTCTTCCCCTCTCCTCAAGAGGAGGAGGTCGCCTCGGAGGTGGAGATCGTTTCAGGGGATCCGTGGCTGCTGGCGGCCCAGGGGGAGGACGAGCCTGCCGCTTGTAAGGAGGACCT
>Ga0256839_1002593_pt1 | contig 19880 bp, 14 predicted proteins | sample 354166metaG_FD_185968 | JGI IMG/M metagenome (GOLD analysis project Ga0256839, IMG submission 185968) | Hydrothermal vent microbial communities from Mid Atlantic Ridge, Atlantic Ocean - 354-166 | ecosystem: Environmental > Aquatic > Marine > Hydrothermal vents | place: Atlantic Ocean: Mid... | reverse complement strand
CGCTGGGGGTTTTGCAGCACCCAAGCCTTGATACGCATGTTGAGGTTTTCTCTGGCCTTAATGCGCAAAGCGCGCGATTGCCGTGCCAACATGCGCTCACAAAACCGCACCATCTGCGCCCCGCCAACCCGGGCGTCAATCACCGCCATCAGGGTGGTGACAAACCCCGATAGCGCCGCCAAGTCCCAAAGTCCGGGCGGCGATAATTTGTTTATTGCTATAAGATCAAGTTTCATGCTTCGGAGAATAAACCTGCCCAAGAAACCATGGATAAGTTTTTTTAAAAAAATAATGCGAAGGCCAACAATATCAGCCACATATACTTACCACCCGACATCTTTCCGTTCCACACTTCCCCTACATCCTCACCCCACTTGTGGGGGAGGTGCCCCTTCTTAGGGGCGGAGGGGGAAGCAAGCCTCCACACATGCCGGACGTGAGATGCAATAGTTTGGTAAGCTGTCCGGATAAGTATCTCAGGGAATTATTGTGCCGATAGTTGTTTCCCCCTCCGCCTACAAGAGCAGGCACCTCCCCCACAAGTGGGGTGAGGATGAAAGGGGAATGTTTTTAGTGGAACATGAAAACCCATATGCGATAGCCTCCCCCATAAATGGGGTGAGGATGAGATATTGGATATTCACGGCATACAACCTTAAACAATCTCAATCAAATGCATCCGCCTGAATACGCATATCTTGTGCTTCTGCTATAGAGCGCAAAATTCCCAAAATTAGCCAGGCCGCAATAATCCCGGTCACAGCGGAAAAAAGGTCGATGTATAACGTTGTTTTGTACAGCGGAACATCGGACGCATACTCTCCAAAAAGCCCGGCCTCTATACTCATGCGCATTGAAATATTGCCGGCAATACTTGTAACAATCCAAAGCCCCCACCACACAGGCATTGTAGCGGGCGTCTCTGAATAGGGTTCATCTGGATGCATGGAGCCTGTCCATATTTCTGTCATGACGCCGTAAGGTTTCCAAAGATTGGCAATGGGAATAAAGTACCACCCAACGGCCCAACCCGGAGATTTATCAAAGTATTTTGTACCGAGAATGTGAAGGTTCTTTGCTGCACGAAAGGAAAAACACAAAAAAGAACGATGCAAACAACATATGATGCGAGTAACATAAGCCCCCCAATTGCCTGAATGCCGTCGCCGAGTGTGAAAGGCTGGCTAGGGCCAAACATAAGGCTACCCATACGCAGTATCATCAAATTACCAATAGCCAACACGACTTCACTGATAATGTAGAGTATAAAAAATATGCGTAGCCATTTAAACAAATTTCCCAATAATTTAGGGGGCGCCACTTGCCTGTCTGATTGTGTCATAGTTCGCTCCAATCACCGATAGCCATACATTTTATCGCCCGTATTATTCGGGTTGTATCTGTCGCGTAATTTGGTTTGGCGGCTTTCCAAAGATTGCAGCTGGCCGTCTATGAACACGGCTATTGGGGCGCTGGTGATCTCTAGGGGGTCACCGTCCCAAACGACCAAATTTGCCTTATCACCGGGGCGAATTTTCCCAAGATTAGGATAACCAAACAAGGTTGCGGGCGTTAAGGTTATGGCCTTGAACGCCGCGTCCCAGCTTAGGCCTGCATTGACCGCATTGCCTGCATGTTGGGTCATCAAGCGTAAATTATGGGCTGTGCCCCCCGTAGACCCGGCGCTGAAAATCGCGGTTGTCACTCCAGCGTCGTGCAAAAGTTTGACATTATCTGAACGTGTGGCGATTTGGTCGAAAGAATAGGGCAGGTTTTCGTGTGGATCAACGACCACGGCAACCTTGGCACTGGCCAACGCATCCGCCACCATCCAGCCCTCCGCCGCACCGATAATGATCATATTCATTCTCGGATAGCTGGTTTTCAACTTTATCAGATTGAGTATATCTACGGCCTGATCCGCATTGACCAATAGCGGCTTTTGCCCCACAAGCACTGACCGCAAAGCCTGCGCATCTTTGCGCCGCAGAGCATCGCCGTCCGTTGGTGTCTTAAAGCGGCGATTGTAATTGGCCGCATCATCCAACGCACTGCGCATGAACGCCATAGCGGCACCTTTGGTGCTGCCCGTTTGCTCAGATCGGCCATTATAATTCATATAGACAAAGGCAGATGGATTGAGAATGGAATCGAAAGCACCGCTGGTCGCAACAATTACACCTTGACCACCGAACAAATTGCGCCGCGACCCCGGAACCACGGCTGCATGTGTGACGCCGCCGACACGGGTCACGGCTATGGTGGTAGATTTGGGGTTGAAGCTATCGGCTGCGCGGATACTCACCGTTGCCTCTTTGTCAGCAGAGTTGATATTATTGGTGTCGCTCTCTCCGGAGACTTCAGCTAGGCCAAGGGTGGAAAAGGGCGCGAATATGCCGGGTGTCACCCAAAGATTTGGCCCTGAAATGGCATTTTTCACTTCATTATTATGCTGACTTGCGGGCACAGCCGTCACTATGCCGTTCTTCACATAAAGTATATTGTCCTTGCCAAAACCGTTTGGCGTGTTGGTGACGATATATTTAGCGCCAATCGGAATGCTTTGGGCGAAAGCAGGCACGGCAAGGATTGCAACAAAAGCGAAACTACAAATAATCAGAAATATACGCATGTTATTCTCCTTTAACCGCATATTGACCCACTTGGCCTAACTTAAAATCTGCTATAGGTTTTAAGCCGCTCGCACGATCAAACATCAGCGTTCCGTCCAGATAAACCTTGCTGGCCTTAGTATAGCTTGAGAACGGGTCGCCGCTCCAGATCACCACATCGGCGCGTTTGCCAATTTCCAGAGACCCGGTGGTTTCGGAAACACCAATTGCCTTGGCCGGATTGCTGGAAATCCATTTCCAGGCATCTGCCTTGCTGATCTTAAGCCCTGCCCGATTACCGTGCGCCCAGGCTTTGGCAATTTCCTGGTTGAGCCTTTGGATACCGTCGGCACTATCAGAATGGACAATGGCACAGGCACCCCCTGCGTGGACGAAAGGAATATTTTCGCGAATACCGTCATAACTTTCCATTTTAAAGCCCCACCAGTCCGACCACATGGCGGCGCAGGTATCAGCTTCTTTGAGCAAATCCGGGATTTTATAGGCTTCAACTGCGTGGTGGAAGCTACTGATTTTATAGCCAAATTCCTTGCCCAAATCGAGGACTTGCGCCATTTCGTCGGCGCGGTAACAATGCATATGTACCAGAATATCACCGCTGAGGACACCCGCCAGAGTTTCCAGTTGTAGATTGCGTTTCCCCGTGGTGATTTCACCTTTATCCAGCTTGTCTTTATAGCCTTGAGCTTTGATCCAGTTCTTGCGGTAATGGGAGAAATTGCCCATGCGCGAAGCCGGGCCGCCTTTTTTACCGTAAACCCGTTTCGGGTTTTCCCCGCACGCCATTTTAAGGGTATAAGGCGCGTCCGGGAATTTCATGCCTTGGACTGTGCGCGACGGAATATTGCGCAGGGTAATGCCCCTACCTCCAAACAAATTTGCAGACCCCGGCAGGACATGCAAAGTGGTCACGCCGCCCGCCAAAGCCTCGGCAAAGCCGGGGTCTTGGGGCCAAACGCCGTGTTCGGCGTAAACCTCTGCGGTGATGGGGCTGGTAGCATCATTACCGTCAGAATGCGCCCGCACCCCTGGTGTGGCATAGACGCCGAGATGGGAATGTATATCAATCACGCCCGGTGTCACCCATGCGCCTTTCGCGTCGATGACCGTCGTGCCAGCCGTGATTTCGGTTTTGAAATTACCGACATTGGCGATTTTGCCGTCAACTATGAGCAAATTGCCCTTCACAAATTCACCGCCAATACCGTCCAGGATATGGGCATTGGTAATATAGACGGCACCATTTTCGCGCGGCGTATAGGTTGACGGGAAAGCGGCTACGGTTTCTTTATCGTCTTGTTTCTGGCTAGACTGGAAAAAAGACAGGCCAAGCAAAGCCAACGCAGACGCAGCAATGATTGTATAAGCGGTGTTTGTTTTTATCATGAGGTAATTATTCCAGTATTTTTATAAATTGCAAGAAATATCAGGCTTGTTTAAAAAACAGGCGTGGGTAGAGTGTTTTTTTCTTCCCCTGCAAGAGGCAGGGGAAAGAGATAGACGGAGAATTTTATGCGGTATTTATTGGCGAGTGTAGCAGGTTTTGCTTTGTTGGGGGCTTGCGGATCAAAGCCTGCACAAATCCCTGGTGGCATGGAATATGCGCGTAAAGCCGTGGTTGAAGGGACGATAAAATCTATTCAGAGCGACGTTATGTATCGTAAAATGAACTGCATAGATGTGGTAAATGCCTATATTGAGCGGATTGAAAGCTATGACCAATCAACTGGGTTAAATACAATTACATATAAAAACTACGATGAAGCTCAAAAACTTGCCATAAAGCTAGATAAACTTTGGGGTCCATCAAGTATTGAATCTGATATCTTACCTCTGCACTGTGTCCCCATACTGGTCAAAGACAATATGGACGTTAAGGGCTTCCCGACGACTGCGGGTTCCAAAATGCTCCTAGATAACATGCCGCCGAATGATGCCAATATTGTTGCAACATTAAAAAGCCAAGGCGCAATCGTCCTTGCCAAAACAAATATGGCAGAATGGGCATTTTCGCCGCGCATGACAAAAAGCACCAGTGCGGGTATTACCAAAAACGCCTATAATCTCGACCATGTACCAGCGGGGTCTTCCGGCGGAACCGCATCCGGTATAGCGGCAAGTTTCGCATTGGTAGGCTTAGGTACTGACACAGGCAATTCAGTGCGCGGCCCCTCCTCGCATTTATCACTGGTTGGTATGCGGTCGACCCACGGGCTATTGGACTTGGACGGGATTGTACCGCTTGTCCTCTCCGCAGATGTGGTCGGCCCCATAACGCGCACTGTAAAAGATAATGTGATTATGTATGCGGCTATGGGCGGTGAGCACTATGCTGACCAGCTGGATAAAAATGGTCTCAAGGGCAAGCGTCTCGCCGTCGTTCAAGAACTGTCCACCGATATGGATAAGGATATAGCCGATTTGTTTGAAGTCGCCGTTAACGATTTAGAATCCGCTGGCGCGACCATCATAAAAACTATAAACATCAAAGATATAGCAGCACATATTGATGCATCATGGGGCTGTAAATCCTTCCGCAAAGACGTGCATGAATACCTGACCCAGCCGGGTATGAACGCCAAAATTAGTGACCCTTATGAAGCTTTCAAAGCGGGCGTATATAGCGACTACACCAAAGGTGCATGGGGTTATTTCAAAGGCGGCGCAGTTGATGTTGCCACTAAGGGCGACGGCACGATTTGCGGCGATCTCGCCAAAGATGTCATGAGGCAAAATATCAAGAAAGACATTCTGGATGCCATGGAGCGCGAAAACATTGATGCGCTGATATATCCAAGCTGGCGCTATCCTGCCGCTCGTCTCGACCGGGCCGAGGAAGATTATAAAGGTGATAATTCCCAAACTCTCGCACCGCCAACGGGCCTGCCTGCAATCACCGTACCCATGGGTTTTGCGGCTGGAGACTTGCCTGCCGGGCTACAAATGCTAGGGCGTCCGAACTCTGAGGGCGCACTTTACGGTCTCGCCTATGCCTATGAACAAGCGACAAAACACCGCCGCGCCCCGAGCGGCTTCCCTACCTTGAATAAATAACGGTACAACAGGCCGAATTATTGGCAAATTCTTTGCAGTTTGTAATCAATAAACTATCGACGTGCCGCTATTGATTGTCTACAAAGCATCTGAATCAATGGGGACGCCTGTGTGGGGGTGTGCGCATGTGTGAAATTTTGAGCCAATTATTTGGAATAGGTATTGGAAACTGTATGAAAATTCGTCACTTATTTACCAGCACTGCAATCCCGACTTTGGCCATAGCGCTTTCCGCACCTTTCTTGGCCACATCTGCATTTGCCCAAGTCGATATTACAGACGAACGCACCACAAGTGTGCAAACATCCACCGCAGGCGACGGCGGTGTTGCGTCTGATGTCACAATTACCGCTACAGGAAGAATAACCCTAACCACAGGAACAGCCGTCACACTGGATTCCGATAATGACTTGGTAAATGACGGCAACATCATCACAGTAGATGCAGACGACACGACAGGCGTTCTCATCACAGGCGTCACGGGCAACTTCACCAATAACGGCACCATTTCCCTCACGGGTGCTGCCCCGACAGACGGCATTACCCCAACAAGTGCAATCACAACAGGCACCGGACGAACAGGCATTCTCATATCAGGTGCCAGCCCATTTGTTGGTAATGTAACGAATGCAGGAAGCATAAGTGTTAGCGGGCAAAACTCCACTGGCATTCGCTTGGCAAACCTATCTTCCATTACCGGTGATATTTTCCAAAACGGTAATTTAAGCGTTTTTGGGGAAAATAGTACGGGCGTAGATATTGCGGGCAATGTGATTGGAAACCTGGCTATTGGCGGCCCTATTAGTGCTGTCGGCGAGAACAGCCAAGCTGTCAACATATCTGGCGATGTTTCAGGAACTGCGACATTTACAAATACAGTTACCGTTTCTGGCTTTGTTGAAGCTGGGGGTAATGTTTTGACAATCCGTCCAACTCTTGCTGGCCGGGATTTACTGGCTGATACTGGCAATTTAAGGCAAGCTGCTTCTGCAGTTCAAATCAGCGGCAATATTGCGGGCGGGGTACTTTTCGCCGAAAACCGTAATGCCGACACTAATGTCTTAATTTCAACGGGTAGCATCAACATGGTCGGCAGTGCGCCTGCGATATTAATCGACGGCAATGGCACACCGATTGCTATTGGCCTGGTTGCGCAAATTACAGACCCAAATGACGCGGATTTTGATGCAGAACTGCAATATGCCTTCGTCAACCAAGGTAGTCTAGTGAGCAACGGATTTCTTGACGATGCGGATGCAACCGTATTTTCGTTGCGTGACGCACAATTATTGGGCGGCCTCAACAATACGGAAACAATGCGTGCGACCGTATATCGTAGCGGCATAGACCCTGAGGGCAATCCATTTACAAACGACGCGCATGCACGGGTGATTGTCATTGGCGGTGGCGGTATTGCGGAACGGATAAATAATTCTGGATCAATCCTGGCAAGTGGTTTCGAAGCAGTCGATTCGGTCTTTGCAGACCCTGACAATGTGCAAGCGCCAAATACGATTTTCGCTACCGCCATCGAAATTTTAGCCGGCGGTTCACTGGAAACAATTTCCAATATTGGCCGCATCACAGCAATCGTCACAACACGCGACGGAACAGCCGTGGCCATCCGCGACGCGTCTGGTACATTTATTGAATTAAACAATAGTGGTGTTATTGAGGCTTTGGGGGTAAATTCTGACTTCACAGGTGAATTTACGGAAACCTTCAACCTAATCGCCATCGATGTTTCGGCCAACACCACCGGCTTCACCCTAAACCAAACCGTATTTACCGATCCAGATACCGAAATTTCGACCGTGCCGACTATTGTTGGCGACATCCTATTGGGTAGCGGCAATGATACTATTGATGTGTCCGGCGGTACAATCAACAGTAATATCACCTTTGGGGACGGCGCGGATAGACTGTTGGTGTCTGGCGGCGCAGCGGTCACGGGTTCCATTGCCGATAGCGACGGCCAGCTAGAGATTTTGGTCACGGGCGGCAGTTCGCTTACAATCAACACGCCAGATGATTTCAACATTACCACGGCCACATTTGACAGCACGTCTACATATTCGCCGTTCATTGATCCACAATCCGGTGAAGCCTCTATTATGATTGCCTCAGGTGATGTAACCTTTGAAGATGGCGCGACCATAGACCCACGCTTGGGCAGCGTCTTAACCAACCCGTCTACATCCTTCACCATTGTCCAGGCTGGCACTCTAAATGCCAGCACTACATTCGCCAATATTCGCGGCGAAAATTCTCCATATCTCTATAATACGGTGCTGACACGTGATCCGTTGGATGCAAACACCCTTATCTTGACACTGGATTTACGCAGCACCGCCGAGCTTGGACTGGACACGGCACAAAGCGCGGCCTTTACATCGGCGTTTGAAGCTTTGCAAAATTCAGACGCTTTGGGCGGCGCTTTCGTAGGCTTAACCGACCAGGCTAGTTTCAACGCAGCCTATAACCAACTACTGCCGGAATTCTCCGCTGCCGCCGTACAGTTCGTCATGGCCAATATTGACGGTGCGGCGGGTGCGGTTGGCTCGCATCTCAATAGCGCACGCCGTTCCCAAGAGAAAACCGGCGGGTTATGGATTGAGCAATTTGCCTATTTTGCCGATAAAGATATTACGGGTCAGTCCGAGCAATACAGGGGACAAGGGTTTGGCATAACGGGCGGCTTTGATACCGCTTTCGGGCCGTTTCACAATGCTGGTATTAATATCGGTTTTGCCACGACAGAGGTCGAAGATGTATTGGGTCAAGATGAGCCATTGAACGTATTAACCTTACAGGCTGGCCTTTACGGCGGCATGGAATTTGGCAATCTTGGTATCGACCTATATGCAGGCGGCGGCTATAATGATTTTGAAGCTAACCGCAATGTTGTCATCGGCGCCTTCAACCAATCAGCAACAGCGGACTGGTCCGGCTATCATGTCAACGCTTCCGCAACAGCGGGCTACAATATCAACTTCGGTAAATACTTTGTACGTCCCTCTGCCTCTTTCTCCTATCTGAATATGAACGAAAGTGCCTTCGTTGAACAAGGCTCAGCAGATATAACCCAGTCCATTGACGCGCGCCAAGTAGACATAGGTACAGCAACCGGGATGGTCGAATTTGGTGCAAAGTTCGAACGTGACCGCGCCTGGTTCTCCCCGTCTATCCGGGCTGGCTTTCGCAATGATTTTGTTAACGGCGGCATCATTACCACGGGACGCTATACTTATGGCGGTTCTGATTACTCGCTGCTCTCGGAGGGCATTCCCGAAAGCGGCATTCTCCTTGGCCTGACATTCGCATCTGGCAGTGATTTTGCTTCGTTCTCATTTGATTATGATACCGACATCAGAAGCGGGTTTATCCGCCACACAGCACGGATAGTTCTTCGCCTGATTTTCTAGGCTAAACGAGCCGATGTTTTTGTTCTGTTAACGGTTTTTCCGCAAGAATAATCTGGCATTTTGAGTGCGGTTCAGACAGGGTATGCCTATGGCAAAACCGAATCAAACGAAATGTTAGAAGGCTCCACAAAGGACAAATAAGTGAACGATTACTCCGCAAAAGACATTACGGTACTCAAGGGGCTAGAGCCTGTGCGCTTGCGGCCCGGCATGTATATTGGCGGTACGGACGCCCGCGCCTTGCACCACCTTTTTGCCGAAGTTATCGACAATTCCATGGACGAAGCCGTGGCTGGCCATGCCACCCGCATCGAGGTTGAACTGGATAATGGCGGCTATCTCTCCGTCACGGATAACGGGCGCGGCATTCCCGTCGATCCACATCCTGAATACAAAAATAAATCCGCCCTCGAAGTTATTATGACTGAGCTACATTCCGGCGGTAAATTTGACAACGGTGCTTATGAAACCTCTGGCGGTCTGCACGGGGTTGGCGTCTCGGTGGTCAATGCGCTTTCGGATCATATGATTGTCGAAGTGGCGCGAGACAAGAAACTATACCGCCAAAGTTTCAAGCGCGGCAAACCCGTGGGCAAGCTTGAACATTTGGGCGCTATCACCAATAGGCGCGGCACCAAAATTTCTTTCCACCCCGACGAAGAAATATTTGGGTCAAGAATACAGTTCTCTCCTGCCCGACTATTTCGCATGGCCCGCGCCAAAGCCTATCTCCAACCCGGCGTAGAAATCCGCTGGAAATGCGCGCCGGAATTGGTCGCTAATTTAGAGACCATTCCCGAAGAAGCGGTGTTCTTGTTCCCGGGTGGTTTGGCGGACTTCCTCAAAGAAACTCTCGGCAATAAAGTCACCGTCACCCCGGAAATCTTTCGCGGCAAGAGCAAAGCCGAAAAAGGGCATGGCCGGGTCGAATGGGCGGTCAGCTGGTCTCCGCAAGGCTTCGGCGATGCTGACAGCTTTATACGCTCCTACTGTAACACCGTGCCAACCTTAGGCGGCGGCACACACGAGGCGGGCTTGCGCGCGGCATTGACCAAAGGCCTGCGGGCTTACGCCGATATTTCGGGCATGTCCAAAAAGGCTTCGTCCATAACGCCTGATGATGTGATGAATTCCGTAGGCGCACTTATATCCGTATTCCTGTCCAACCCTGAATTCCAAGGCCAGACCAAAGATAGATTATCCAATATAGAAGCCGCACGTATTGTTGAAAACGCAGTACGGGATCCGTTCGACCATTGGCTCGCAGGCTCTCCCAAGGACGCGGCCAAACTGCTAGAATATGTGATTGAGCAAGCCAATGACCGGATGCGCCGCCGCAAAGCCCGGGACGTAAAGCGCAAAGCCGCGACCCGCAAATTGCGCCTGCCCGGCAAGCTGGCTGATTGCTCCAACAAATCGGCGGAGAACACCGAAATTTTTATCGTTGAGGGCGAAAGTGCGGGCGGTTCTGCCAAGCAGGGCCGCGACCGCAAGACCCAGGCTATTTTGCCGCTCAAAGGTAAAATCCTCAATGTCGAGAGTGCAAGCCTTGCAAAAATTCAAGCGAATAAAGAGATAAATGACCTTTCTACTGCGCTGGGCGTCGGCATTGGCAAGAAGTTCAATCCGGATGATTTACGCTATGAACGGGTCATTATCATGACCGACGCCGATGTTGATGGTGCCCATATTGCGGCACTACTCATCACATTTTTCTACCGCTATATGCCGAGCCTTATCGACGAAGGTCGTCTCTATATGGCCATGCCACCTTTGTTCCGGATTAGCCAAGGCGGTAAATCCATGTATGCCAACGACGAAACTCACAAAGATTATTTAATCGAAAACGAGTTTAAAGGGCGCGGGAAAATTGAAATCGGACGATTTAAAGGTCTCGGCGAGATGATGCCCGCTCAGCTAAAAGTCACGACAATGGATCCAAAAACCCGCACCCTCGCCCGCATAACAATTGATCCGGACAATCTACCCACGACCGAAGCCCTCGTCCAAACTCTCATGGGGAAAAGCGCCGAGCTTCGCTATCAATACATTCAAGACAATGCACGTTTTGTTGAAGATCTGGATGTTTAATACAGATTGTCTAGCCAAGCTAATCTGTGTACATAAGATTTTATGAATTACCATTCTTTAAAAAACCCGGAGTTGAAGGCCAGCTTTAGTGAAGCGCTTTTATCTAGCCTTGCGCCGGACGGCGGGCTTTATATGCCCGATAGCCTCCCTCGGTTTGGGGATAATGAGCTTGCGCGGCTTGGCGCTATGTCGTTCTGGGCGTGTGCGGCGCATTTGTCTCGGTTCTTTGTGGACGACAAATTTTCCGACGAAGACTTGCAAGGTCTGTGTGCAGATGCTTATGATTTCCCATTGCCGCTTACGACTATGGGCGGCGAATTGCTGGATGCCGCGACGCCCGAGCCGGCTGATGCTTATATATTGGAGTTGTTTCACGGCTCCACCCTCGCGTTTAAGGATTTTGCAGCGCGGTTTATGGGACGCACCGTTTCCCATTTATTATCGCGCTCCGGAGACAGTCGCACGATTTTGGTGGCGACCTCCGGGGATACGGGCGGGGCTATCGGGCATGCGTTTTTAAACCTGCCAAGTGTACGCGTATTTATTCTGTACCCAAATGGCGGCGTTAGTTCTGTGCAAGAACACCAACTGACCTCTTTTGGCGAAATCGGGGGCAATAAATCCAACGTCAAAGCCATCGCCGTAGACGGAACATTTGATGATTGCCAGGCCTTGGTCAAACAGGCCTTTGCCGATAGCAAAATGTCCGCCGAGCATAATCTCATGTCGGCCAATTCCATTAATGTTGGCCGGGTTATTCCCCAGAGCTTTTATTATTTCTGGACCAGCTTGCAGATCAAAGCCGCCTTCCCCAATAGGCCGATTGTGTACAGTATTCCATCTGGCAATCTTGGAAATTTAACGGGCGGATTGATTGCGCGCAAAATGGGCGCGCCAATTGATAAATTCGTTGTCGGCAATAATGTCAATGATCCATTTGTGGATTATTTGAATACGGGTGAATATACGCCGCGCTCGTCCGTGCCAACACTGTCCAATGCTATGGATATTGGCAGGCCAAATAATTTCCCGCGCATATTGAGCCTGTTTGACGGCGATTATGAGCGCATAACCCAAGTCTGTAGCGGTTATTCTTATTCCGACGCACAAACCGAGCGGCATTTACGCCGCACCTATGCCCACGAAAAATACCTCATGTGCCCCCACACGGCAGTCGGCCATATGGCTATGCAAGATTTCGCTGCAAAGACCGATAAGGCCTACACAAAAATCACCGTATCAACAGCACACCCTGCCAAGTTTAAAGATGAAGTTGAGCAAATTATCCGCGAAGACATCCCGTTGCCCCGTTCTTTGCAGGACTGTATCGACGCACCGTCCCATAAACATGTGATGGAACCGTCTTTATCAGATTTGGATGATTATATTCGGAAAAACACCTAATGCGCATATCAGGCGCCGCATTTGACGAAAGACGTGCGCAAGGTGAATTGCGCATAGCGTTGATTGGTATGTCTAATATTGGCAAAAGCTATACGGCCAAGCGCATCGCAAAGGCGAACGATTTTGCCTGCTATGATGTTGACGCCGCCATACAAGCCGAAATAGGCATGGTTGATATGGATGCAATGGCGGCGTGGATGGGGCATCCTTACGCGGACGGTTATGCAGACAAAGCGGTCAAATATCTAGCACTGGAATCCCGTTTATCACTTAGGGCAAATACCCACGGTAAAAATCTGGTTTTGGACACAACGGGAAGCGTCATACACATCCCTGACGCAGACCTGACAACACTCAAGAACAAATTCATAATAATCTATATTAAAGCCAGTGAGGCAGATATGGATAAATTGATTGAAAGATATTTCAAATACCCCAAGCCAACCATTTGGGGCGACCATTTTCGTAAATTACCGGGCAAATCTGGCAAGCAATCCTTGCTCGCCTGTTACCCGAACCTGCTCAAAGCCCGCGCACAATTATACGCCGCCCTTGCTGACATCACGATTGACGCGGCTGACTTCGCGGCTCCGAATATGGCGGACACAGATATTGTGCCGCTGATCCGCGCACATCTCGTGTAAATCATATCACCAATATGCACAGCAAATGCTTGAACCACCCCTTGTACAACTGGCTGGTTCGGCGTATGTAGCATTTTGTAATTAGGAGATCATTATGTTTGCCAGTCCGGTACAATTGATAATCGTAGGCGTGCTTGTGCTTGTTCTGTTTGGTGGGCGCGGTAAAATATCGTCCATTATGGGCGATGTAGCCAAGGGCATTAACAGCTTCAAAAAAGGCTTGAAGGACGACCCGAACGCAAATGATGACGCCAAGGCTGATGATGCTATTGATGTCACGCCTCCCAAAGACAAAGCAGCTAAAGACAAGAAGAAATAAGCACATTCCAAATTGTCCACAAGCTTCACTCCGTACAGGTAACCCGCCATGATTCCGCAGCTTGGTTTCGCAGAAATGCTGGTAATCGCCATTTTGGCGTTGGTCGTGGTTGGCCCCAAAGATTTGCCAAAAATGATGCGCACTGCCGGGCGTTTTATGGCGAAAATCAAAATGATGGGCCAAGAGTTCAAAGACGCTTTTAACCAAATCGGCGAAGACGAAGAATTGGCCAGTTTGCGCAAGGAAATAGATGAACTTAAGTCCTTGGGGCAAATGTCCAACCTGTCCGACGAAGCTTTTGAGGAAGACATGCGGGCTTTGGATAATGACCTGAAAGAAGGAACCTCCCTAGAAACTTCCCTAGACGAAGACATTATTGCCTATGATAAAAAGGCCAGTGACAAGAAAGCCAGTGGTGAAAAGGCCAATAGTGAAAAGGCAAGTGATGACGACTGAGCCAAAAATTGAAACCAAAACAGAAGAAGATGACAATTTAGAGGATAGCCGCGCCCCTTTGCTGGAACATCTCAAAGAATTGCGCCAGCGCTTAATCAATGCGATTATCGCTGTGATTATTGGCTTTGCCGCCTGCCTGTTTTTTGTCCGTCATATTTTCGACATGCTGGTTCGACCTTACCATAAAGCGGTTGCCAAAGTGAATATTGACCTGCTGGCAGCAGACAAACCGCTGATTGAGGGCAATATGATTTACACACAGGTTTTGGAAAAATTCTTCGTCAATCTAAAGCTCGCTATGTTCGGCGGCATAGTCTTGGCCTTTCCCATCATAGCTTACCAAGTGTACCGCTTTGTAGCACCAGGGCTGTACAAGAACGAACGCGGTGCATTTTTGCCTTATCTAGTGCTATCGCCTTTGCTCTTTACCGCAGGCGCTTCCATGGTGTTTTTTTATATCTTCCCATTTGTTCTTGAATTTGGCCTGCGCCAGCAACAAGATTTCTCAACCGGGGCTTCCGTATCCCTACTCCCGAAAGTGAGCGAATATCTCAGCTTGGCCACAACCATGTTTTTGGCATTTGGCTTGTCGTTTCAATTGCCCGTCGTCCTGACATTGCTTGGCCGCATAGGTGTGGTCAGTGCGGCCAATTTACGCAAAGGCCGCCGCTATGCTTTGGTCGGGATTTTCTTCTTTGCAGCTTTCGCAACACCGCCAGACCCAATCACACAAATTGCGCTGGGGGCGGCGATTTACCTGCTGTATGAAATTTCGATTTTTAGCGTCAAACTGGTCGAAAAAAAACGCAAAGAAGACAAATAGCTACTTTTATAAAGAAAAATGGTACCGCCTCTCAGGTTTGAACTGAGGACCTCTGGTTCCACAAACCAGCGCTCTAACCAACTGAGCTAAGGCGGCATCCTTTTATGGACGCTTGCTTTAGACCAAGCGTTCCACCGCATCAAGCCCAGAATTAAGTCAAATGCAGATTTATACGCTGCACGCTTTCAAAGCGGCCTTGAGGGATTCGTCCCCCCAACCTTGGGAACCAGCCCGCTCTTGGCATTTGATGTAATTATGTAAATCACGCGCACGTCGGCTTGGGTCCGGATGTGTTGATAAAAACTCCGGCTGACGGCGCGGATTTTCTTCGGCCATTTTTTCCCATAATTTCACGGCCTGATACGGGTTATACCCAGAACGTTGCATATACCGCGCCCCCAGTAAATCCGACTGACTTTCATGTTTGCGGGAAAACGGCAATGCAATCCCGACCATGAAACCGACACCCAGCGCTTGGTTCAGCAATTGTGTTTGACGGTTGGCTTTGCGGTAGCAAATAGATTGTTCTTGGCGGGTTTGTGCCTTTTTACAGTTTTTCTGCATTTGCGATCCAGCCAAAATTGTGCCGCCCATAACAGCCATTTGCCCGGCCATATTGGTGCTGACCCGCTCTGCCGCATGTCTGCCCGCAACGTGACCAACTTCATGCCCCATAATAGCGGCAATTTGGTCATCATTATCGGCAAAATCCATCATGCCTTTATAAAACCCAACGCGGTTTCCCGGTAAAACAAATGCGTTTTTTTGATCTGAATCAAATACGGCATAATCCCAAGCCTGCTTGTCCCGTCTTGCCCCTTTGGCAATGCGGCCACCAATATTTTTAATGCGCCCAAGATAGCGAGGGTCGGTTGTCATTTTCTGCTTGGACTTTGCTTGTGCCCAACTTTGCGCAGCCATCTGGCTCAACTGCCCCTCGCCTATCATCAAGAACTGGCTCGCACCGGTATCCGGATTAGTCGCACAGCCGGAAAGCCCGCCCGCTACAGCAACCGTGCCGCCTGCCGCCAAGGCCTGTATCATTTTTCGTCGGTTCAGTATCTCGCGAGTCTCTTTATCAACAATTTCTGTCGGTTCGTGATGGTCATGGTTACACATAAGTAGTCCTCGCTATAGTTGTTCAATTTACTAAATTAGGCGCTCCGTACCCCCACTATAATGGTTAATGACAAAAAATACAGGACAAAATTCAGCGCTAAATATCTACCGGTTTTTAGGCCGTAGTGAACAACTACCTTCTCGCCCCTCACCTTGTTCCTCTCCCATGGGGAGAGGAACAAGGTGAGGGGTAAGGTATTAAGGGGAAAACCATATGCGATTGCCCTGTCTCTGCGGGAGAGGATGGTAACGCGAAGGACGGGAATTTGCCCTTCAGGTGCTGTTCATGGACAAATTGTCAAATTGAAACCTTGACGACTTGTGCTATACTGCACGCTTAGGAGAAAAAATGCGTAAGTTATTGATTGGCCTCGGAATATTGGTCGTACTTTTGGTGGCGGCACTAATTATCGTGCCAAGCCTTGTGCCTGCATCTGTGTACAAGGACAAAATCACCCAGCAGGTCAGCGCAACTCTTGGCCGTGATGTGGAGATAGCTGGCCCGGTCAAGCTATCCGTTTTCCCCACACTCATGGCCAAAGCAGACCTTGTGACAATCGCCAATGGGGACGGCTTTAGCAATCAAGCCTTCGCGACCATGGATAGCTTGGAAGCCAAGGTTAAACTCATGCCCTTGTTCAAAAAACAAGTTGAGATCACCGCATTTACCTTGGTTAACCCAAAAATATCCTTGGAAAAAACCAAAGACGGGCGGGTGAATTGGGCATTTGGCGACGAAAAGCCAAAACCCGCACAACAATCTCAAGGCTCATTTAAGCGCGATGGACGGTACACGGATTTGCAAATTTCGCTTGGAACATTTTCATTGGAAAACGGCCATGTCAACTATAGCGATGCCCAAGCGGGTGCGAATTACGATGTCAAAGCCGTCAATATGACGCTTTCCATGCCGGGGCTGGACAGGCCAATACATGCCAAAGGCGATATGGTTGTCAACAATATGCCTATGGATATGGAGTTTAAACTCGACACGCCAAAATCCTTTTTAAGCGGCGAAGCGGCACCCGTCTTTGTGCAACTTAAATCAGACCTGCTCACCTTATCGGCGGATGGTCAGTTTACACCGTCCGAACTTATCACATTCGATCTTGATTTTGATGCGGATATCCCCTCAACCTCAAAACTGGACGCTTTTTTGGGACAAAATAACCCTTATGGCGCTCTCACCGAGGCGGCTAAACTAAAAGGCAATTTGGTGTTTGACGGCACCAATATGATCGGCAAAGGCACTCAACTCTCCCTAAAGAGCAATATTATCACGACCGAGTTTAACGGAGATTTTAGGGCAGGCGGTGTTCCGTCCGCGTCTGGCGCTCTAAAAATCAACATCATAGACATAAAAAAATTACAAGACGCTCTGGGCATGGCAATCCCCCAACTCGCGGCCTTTAGCACGGTTGATATTACCACAAACCTCATCACGGACGGTAAAATCACCACAGGTAAAAATGTCTCAATCAATATTAAAGGCGACGGCATCACCGCTAATTACTCGGGTGCTGCGACATTTGATAACGCCCTGAGCCTCGCAGGTAAATTCAGCGCCAACAGCCCGTCTATCGCCGCCCTACTGCCCAAGCTCGGCATGGAGAACACGTCGGGTGTAAATATATTGGGTGATTTGGCGGTTTCCGGCAAAGTTAGCGGTATGGTCGATGCGCTGGTGCTTGATAATCTGGACTTTAAAACCAAAGGCGGAGATTTGATCGCTGGTTACGCTGGTAAAATCAAACTCGGACGGGGTTTATCCTTTGATGGCCGCTTTGATGCGTCTGGTGCTTCTGTGCCTGTCATTGTTACAAAGCTTGGCTTACAAGGACTAGATGCGGCTAATGCACTTGGTGATTTTAGTGTCAGCGGACAGGTTAGCGGCGCCCCAGAGGCGGCAAATATCACCGGGTTAAATTTCAAAACCGAAGGTGCGCAACTTACGGCTAGCTATCTAGGCGATATTAGCACAGGGAAAACCACGGCTCTGAACGGTAATTTCAACATCGCGTCACCGTCTCTAAAAACCTTGGCCGCAACGAGCGGGTTCACCCTGCCCTATGCAGATGCCTTGGGGGTTCTTAAAGCCAGCGGCTCGGTCAGCGGAAGCGCAGACGCCCTCACCTTGTCCGGTGTCAAAGCCGCCCTTACGGACGGCATGATCAATCTCAATTTTGACGGCAATGCCACGACTGGCAAGGCTCTGCGTTATGACGGATTAGTCAATCTCGATATTCCGTCCTTACGACAATTAGCGGCGCTCGGCGGCACCAAGCTGGCGCCCGACACAGAGGCAGGCCGCGTTTACGGGCCGATGTCCGTATCTGGTCAAGCCAAGGGCACGCTGAGCCAAGCCAGCTTCAATAATGCCAATATCAAATTTGACCACTTGCAAGGCAGTGGCAATTTCAGCGCCAAGCTTGTCGGCAAACCTTTCATTTCAGGCAAGCTCGACATGCAAGGTCTCGACATCCGTCCCTACCAAGCCGCCATGTATGCCAACCGCCCTAAAGGCGTTCAGCCATGGAGCGAAGAGCCGCTTAACCTGACATTCCTTAATTTGTTTGACGCAAATTTCACCTTAAACACGCCCAATATAATCTTGACGACCATGGAGATGGGGCAAAGTAGCATTGAAACCACGGTGAAAAATGGACGTCTCAAAACCAATATCCCCAATGTCAGCCTTTACGGCGGCAAGGGCGCATTGGACATGGAGCTTAACGCGGCGGGATCCGTGCCGCAAGTTGCTATGGACTTCACGCTCAATGATGTGAACGGCCAAAGCTTGCTGGGTTCTGTCGCCAATTTCACCAAATTAACGGGCAATACAGGCACGGCTATGCGCCTCAAGGGTGCGGGCCGTTCACAGGCAGAAATCATGCGCTCTTTATCTGGTGGCGGTAATTTTGAGCTGGCCGAAGGTGTCATAGCCGGTGTTGATTTGAACCAATTTGTTGGTGGTCTGAATACCGCACTTCAAAACCGCGCCCTGCCCGCAGGCATCGGCTCGACCTACACAACGCCGTTCAAGAAACTGGTCGGATTGTTCAGTGTCAAAAACGGTGTGGTCACCATTGGTGATTTCAACATAGATGCAGATACGGTTTATGCGGCAGGTGCAGGCACACTAGACCTTGGCCAGCAAAGGGTGGATTTCAGCCTGCGCCCCCGCTTAAAGCAAGGCAAAGGTTTGGCCGGGTTTGGCATCCCTATCAAGCTCAGCGGTGATTTTGGCGGCGTTAAGGCGGGTCTGGATACTGACCTCATGACCAAAATCATGACTGCCCGCGCCAAAGCCGAACTGCAAAGTCAAATCACAGATAAAGTCGGTGGTGATCTGGGCGGCATCATTGGCGGCCTTCTAGGCGACCCACAGCCAGGACAACAACCCCCTGGGCAACAACCCATAGAACAATCAACGCCGCAAACCGCAAAACCAGTACAGCAACAACCTGCTCAACCTGAAAAAGCCAAAGACCCATTAACAGGCCTATTGGGCGACCTCCTCGGCGATAAAGAACCAGAACCAGCGCCAGAGCAAGCTGAAGACGATAAAAAAGGCGATGAGAAGAAAAAACAAGACCCGCTGGAAAAAGCCTTGAATGATTTATTCGGCGGTGATTGAGTGCAGAATAAGAAATGAGGTTAAAAAGGGTATTTTGCTTAAATAACTTAGAGCCTGTGGACAATTAGGACACGTCACTGGCACCCCCCATACTCCTATCCCCTATATAGCCAATACATTTAATTTTGATTTCCATGCTCAAGCCGCTCGGTCACTATCAAAACCATTACTTATATATAAAAACAGAGGGGGCGGTTTTGTCTATGATATAGCCCCTATACATGCCTCTTGTGTTGAAGGTCATTGAAATATTGCCGCCCTTATCAATGGCGATG
>Ga0256839_1002592_pt1 | contig 19882 bp, 19 predicted proteins | sample 354166metaG_FD_185968 | JGI IMG/M metagenome (GOLD analysis project Ga0256839, IMG submission 185968) | Hydrothermal vent microbial communities from Mid Atlantic Ridge, Atlantic Ocean - 354-166 | ecosystem: Environmental > Aquatic > Marine > Hydrothermal vents | place: Atlantic Ocean: Mid... | reverse complement strand
GTATCTCCATACATCTCTCCTCTGTGATCATACCGGCCTCCTCTGTTATCTCCGGCCGGTAACCTTACGGAAAGACGGGTCATCTTTCAGTTTCCAGGGTGGGTCATTTTTACTGTTCCGCTAACATGATAGAGCGGCGCTGTCAAGGCATCCGGATCCACTTCCCGGCGCTTACGCCCGAACAGATCCGTGGCCCCTTCCAGCAACTGGCGCTTCCACTGACTGATCTGCACCGGCGCCACCCCAAATTCACTGGCCAGTTGGCTCAAAGTCTTTTCGCCTTTGGCAGCCTCCAAGGCAACCTTGGCCTTGAATTCGGGAGAATGGCGGCGTCGCTTTTTGGTATCGCTCATATCGTTATCTCCTTCTTGCATATGCCCGGAGATCTTAACTTATCCAGTGGTCCAGTTTTTGGGGTCCACTATAGTGAATTTCACCGGGAACTGCTGATGCCGCTGCGTGAGTGTACGATAAATAAGTGCCGGAGTAATGGATCAGTATCAGATTATGGTAATACTCTTTTCGACACTGAAATTACGAAAAAATTATGCCGGAGTAAATAAGTTGGCGCGTATGGGGCAGTCAGGTTCTGGTGCTTATTTTTGTCAGAGAATTTTACATAATGGATTCAGGGTTGCAGTGTTTTCCAATCAGTGGATTTAATTCCATCTTAATTGTTTGAGTAGAAATGTTTTTTTATTTTTGGTATGGGATGTGTATGGGTATGGTTGACTGACGTTACTTATTTATTATTGAGCACCTTTTTTGTAAAGAAGAAGGCAGTTGTCGGTTGCGTCGTCAGTGAGTGAAGTGAAGTGAAGATTTCAATTTAGCGAGGAATTAAATATGAAAAAGTTAAAGCAGTCCAAGAAAAGCCTATTGGCTGCGATGCTTGCCGTTGGAGTGCCGATAGTAATGGTGGGGTCGGCGCAGGCAGCTGGAATTCTCAGCAACGGTACGATTGCCATCGGTGTCCAGGATAGTGGTGCTTTGAATGTTCCCCACGCTGGCGCTTCGGTTTATGGGCCGGCCTTCGATCTTTCTGAGACGGGCACGGTGAGTGGTACCGGTGTTCGGGGAATCTTCCTGAACGACAGTGATGGCGACGGGCAATTTGGCGGCTATGAGTCCACCTATCCCGGTTGCTTATGTGAAGGTTGGGGGGTTGCGGTCGCCAGTCTCGGTATCACCGGCTACGACGGCAACGGATCGAGTAACCTCTCTGGGGGTACCGGTACTTTCGGGACGGATGGGTCGGGTTATGGAATCGCCACCACCGTACGGACGATCGCCGATAGCAGCGGAAATCCGGTTTTACGGGTGACGCACGATTTCCGTCCCAGCGCTTCGGAATATCTCTATCAGGTTGATGTGACGATTGAAAATATCAGTGGCGTGGATCTGGGATCTGGTTCCACGGACTTGCGCTACACCCGCCTCATGGACTGGGATACGGAGCCAACCGCGTTCAGCGAATACGTCACCATAGAGCGTGGTGGCGCCACCAATCTGCTGACGACCAGTGATGATGGGTTTGAACCAGCTGATCCCTTGTTTTCCACGACATCGATAGCATCGTGCGCTCCGGTTGGCGCCAGCTTTGTGGATTGCGGTCCCAGAGACCATGGCGCCCGGTTCGATTTCGGCTTCCCGGCGCTGTTGGGCATGGACGATCCAGCCACTACCGGTGATGATACGATGCGGTCATTTACGATCTTCTACGGCGCGGCCCCAGACGAAGCCACGGCCGACGCGGCAAGAGCGATTGTCGGGGCCGGTGTCTATTCTTATGGGCAATGCAATAGTGCTCTTGATCCCACATGCAGTCAGGCGACCGGAACGCCGCTCACCTACATTTTCGCATTTGAAAGCACCGGCGTAGGGGCGCCGCCGCCACCCACGGGGGGCGTTCCCGAACCTTCCTCGTTACTGCTGATGGCGCTGGGACTGGGTGTCTTCACCGGGCGGCGGTGGAAGCCTCAGACGATATAGTTGCCGCTGCTGTTACACCATTCAACGTTAATTCGTGCAAACCCATGCCCTTTAGGGAGCATGGGTTTGTGTTATCCTGGGTTCAGTAATGGACGAGTGAGGGCTCGCTCATGGGAATGAAACGCCTCTTTTTTTGGTTCGTCTTCTTGCTTTCGTTCTCCCGCCCAGGCGGGGCATTGATTGTTGTGACGTCGGATTTTCCAAGTACTCCCCCAACAACTCCTGCAATGAAGCATTATGATTCGGGGTTGCGGGCGCTCATGGAAAATCGGTTGTCAGTGGCCGAAAAATCCTTCCAGGAAAGCAGGCGCCTCGATTCTCGGTCGCCACTTCCACTGATTGGGTTGGCGGATGTGGCGTTACGTAGGCAGCAGCCTGACATTGCCTGGAAGTGGTTGCAGTCAGCCCTTGAACATGCTCCGGAGGATGTCCGTGTTCATCTGGCGATCGGCCGTTTTTATTATGGAGAAAGGAAATTCAGGGAGGCGGAAGAGGCTTTTCTTCAGGCGAAAAAGCTTGAGCCGGATAACCTGCAAGTCCTGCTGGATCTTGGAAATCTTTATGTAAACGTTTTCCGCAGACCGGAAAAGGCGTTGCCCCTCTATCGAGCGGCTGTGCGTGGCGATCCAGGGCATGGAGGTGCGCATTATGCGTTGGGCATGACCTTGGCGTTGCTGGGGCAGGTGGACGATGCCGTGGATGCCTTCCGTAAAGCTGTGGCCTTGTCCCCGGACAATCCGCTTCCACACCAGGCTCTGGGGCGTCTTTTCCGAAAGCTGGGAGAGAAAGAAGCAGCGATGCGTGAATTCGAGGGTGCCCTGAGAATCCAGCCTGATTTCATTCCCGCGCTGTTGGACAAGGGAGATCTTTATTTTGATCGGAAAGAATTTTCACGGGCGCTGGGTGTATATCGGGATGCGGTACGGACCAACCCTGAATATGCCTTGGCGCACTTGAAGCTCGGGATGACATACCAGGCTCTTGGAGAATATGACAAGGCGCGGGACGCTTACCTGGAAGCGGTTGCCCGCGATTCCGGGCTTGCGCTTGCATATAATAACTTGGCGTGGATGGCGGTGGAGCGTCGCCATGATCTGGCTCAAGCGAAAGCGTGGGCTGAAACCGCTGTGAGATTAATGCCCCAAGAGCCTCAGTTTCTGGATACATTGGGATGGGTATGCAAGGAAATGGGGAACTTGTCGGATGCAGAAGACATACTCGGCAAAGCGGTCCGGATGCATCCATCATCGGCAGAGATTTTCTATCATTTAAGTATGGTATATAGAGCATCGGGTAAAATTGCCAAGGCAAAGAAGGCTTTGCGGCAGGCTGTCGAGTTGGACGAGAGCTATTCACCTGCTCTTGAGATGCTTACAAAGGATAACGAAGTCAGGTAAGAGACGCTTTGCTTTCTACACTGATGCTTTTTCACAGACTTTGCCCGGTTTTGACTGGTGGGCAGAGTGTAAAATTATCTGACATGCTTGGGTCGTTTTTGTAGGGGCCGCGCCCAAAAAGTTCGCCGCCTGTCAGAGATTGTTTTTCGGAGGGCTACCGGATCGAGGTGATCCCGTGTGGCTGTTGTGCATTTGTGGCCAATTGCCTGTCCGTCAAGCCCTGCGAGATTCCATGGTCGGCAAGAGATCTGTCATATCCCTGTGGTACCCTTTTGCATGGTTGAAATGGATGGAAAAGGGATGAGACGGGAATGCCCAGTGAACGGTATCTGAATCGGGAGTTGAGTCTGCTGGCGTTTCACCGCCGGGTGCTGGCCATGGCCGAGGACCGGTCGTTGCCCCTGTTGGAAAGATTGCGCTTTTTGTGTATCTCCAGCGCCAATCTGGACGAGTTTTTCGAGGTGCGGGTGGCGGCGGTGAAGAAAAAGATCAGCCTCGGCGTGACGGCCAGTGGCGTGGACCGGTACGATTCCCGCAAGTTGCTTCGGGAATTGCGCCAGCGGACCCATGCCATGGTCGAGGACCAGTACCGTCTGCTCAACGAGGATCTGATTCCGGCCCTGGCGGCCGAGGGTATCCGGTTCCTGCGCCGGGCCCAGTGGAACGACGCCCAGCGCGAATGGCTGCGGAAATATCTTCGTGACCAGGTGCTGCCGGTGGTGACGCCGCTCAGTATCGATCCGGCCCACCCTTTTCCCCGGATCGCCAACAAGAACCTCCATTTCATCGTCTGCCTCCACGGCAAGGACGCCTTCGGCCGCAGTCACCGTTACGCCCTGATTCCGATTCCCAGAACCCTGCCGCGCCTGGTGCTGTTGCCGGCGGAAATCGGGGGGGAGGGCAGCGCCTTCGTGTTTCTCTCCTCGGTGCTCCATGCCTTCGTGGGGGAATTGTTTCCCGGCCTGACGGTGGAGGGGTGTTACCAGTTCCGGGTGACCCGCGACACCGAACTCTATATCGACGAGGAGGAAATGGAAGACCTCAAGCGGGAATTGCAGGGGCGGTTGCAGCAGGAGAGGCGCTTTGGCAAGGCGGTGAGGCTGGAAGTGGCCGACAACTGCCCCGATGAGGTGGCCGGCTATCTGTGTCAACGACTGGGGGTCGAGTGCGCCGACCTGTTCCGGGTCAACGGGCCGGTGAATCTTCACCGCCTGGCTTCGGTCTACGACGATGTGGAGCGGCCGGAGCTGAAATATCCATCGTTCACACCGGTGGTTCCCGAAAGGTTCCAGGGCCAGAGCGATTATTTCTCAGTGTTGCGGCGCGCCGAAGTGCTGCTGCATCATCCCTACGACAGTTTTGCCCCGGTCGTCGGGTTGCTTCGGCAGGCGGCCGAAGATCCCAAAGTGCTGGCGATCCGCCAGACCCTCTACCGGACCGCTTCCCGCTCGGCGATCGCCGATGCCCTGGTCAAGGCGGCCCGTAACGGCAAGGAAGTGAGCGCGGTGATCGAGCTTCGGGCCCGTTTCGACGAGGCGGACAACATCCACCTGGCCGAGCGCCTCTACGAGGCCGGGGTGCATGTGGTGTATGGGGTGGTGGGGTACAAGACCCACGCCAAGATGCTGCTGATCGTGCGTCAGGAAAGGGATGGCATCCGCCGCTACGTCCATCTGGGCACCGGCAACTATCACGAGATCACCAGCCGTTTCTATACCGACGTGGGCCTGCTCAGCGCCGATCCGGAACTGGGCGAGGACGTGCAGCGGCTGTTCCATCAACTGACGGGTCTGGGCCATGCCTTCAGGTTGAAGAAACTGATCCAGGCGCCTTTCGATCTCCACCGTTTCATGCTGGACCGTATCCGGCGCGAGGCGGATCTGGCCAGGGAAGGCAAGCGGGGGCGGATCATCGCCCGGATGAACGGACTGGAAGACCCCGAGATCATCGAAGCGTTGTATGCCGCCTCACAGGCGGGGGTGGAGATCGACCTGATCGTTCGCGGCATCTGCTGCCTGCGCCCGGGGGTGGCGGGGATGTCGGAAAATATCCGGGTGCGCTCGGTGCTGGGGCGGTATCTCGAACACAGCCGCGTTTTCTGTTTCGGCAACGACGGCCGCCCGGAGGTGTTCGCCTCCAGCGCCGACTGGCTGATCCGCAATCTCCACCGGCGGGTGGAAGTGGCCTTCCCCATCCAGGCCAGCGGGCTCAGGCGCAAGGTGATCCGCGAGGCCCTGCGCTATTATCTGCGGGACAACGCAGGCGCCTGGGCGCTGCAACCGGATGGCGCCTATCGCCGGGTAGAGGCCGGACGGAGGGTTCCCTTTTCCGCCCAGCAGCGGTTGATGGCGGACCGCTTGAAGTGACGGAGGCTGGAGGTTACCTCTCGGCAGGCGGACGCCGCAGGACGCAATCGTCGATCACCTCCCCTTTCCGGTTGATGAAACGAAACCGCATCCGGGTGTCGTCGGCCTCGATCAGCATGGCGCCGTAATCGCCGTTGTAACGGATCTTGCTCTGCGGCAACGGGGCCGGAAACCCATAACGGCTCTTGCCGCCCAGGCCGTTCACGAAATAGGGGATGCCCTCCACCGCCAGGCGTTCATAGGTGTGATCGTGGCCGCCAAGCACCGCGTCCGCTCCCCACTTGCCGAAAGGCCACTGCATCCGGCGGGTGGGGCCATGATCGCCGCTGGAATAGGGAGGATGATGGAAGATCACGAGCCGCCATGGGCTGGTGGAGGCGGCCAGACGCTGTTTCAGCCAGGCCGCCTGGCGTGAATCCACCCCATTGCCGTCCGGCTCCTGTGAGTTGGAATTGAGAACGAAGAAATGCACCGGCCCCCGGACAAAATCGTAATACCGCTCGTTGCCGCTGCTGGAGGGAAAATCCTTGCCTGGCAGGGTGAAATATCCAAGATATTCCTTCAACCCCCCGCCTTCCCGGTAATCGTGATTGCCCAGTGAGGGAAAGAAGGCGTTGATTTCGGCCTTGCCTCCCTTGCATCGGGCGCCGGAGCGGACGTCCTTGAGGAAATCGCAGAAATAATACCCCACCACCCGCTCATAGGGCTGATCATGGTAACGGTTGTCGCCGGTGGTGAGGATGAAATCCGGCTTCCAGCCGGCGATCAGGTTGGCGATATCGGCTTCGCCCTGGCTGCCGCTGCCGTAATCGCCGATGACGGCGAAACGGACTGAAGCGACATGAGCCGGAGAAGCCCCCGGCGTTTGCGGGCGTGTCGGTTCGGCCCGGGAGAGGACGCTCAGGAGACAGGCCAGGAGGAGCCCGGCCGGATGCAGGAAGGCACGTCGACGATTGCTCATGGTGATCTTGTTTCCTTGTCTGCCGGAGATGATTTCAACGAATGATGATTTTCTTCGGCCTGGTTTCGATGCCGATAGCGCTCTCCAGGTCGATGGCGGCGTCGAGCCTGGCTCCGGTCAGATCGGCGCCGGTGAAATCCGCGTTGTCCAGATGGGCCTCGCGCAAGTCGGCGTTCTTCAGCTCGGCCCGGCTCAGATCCGCCCCCGAGAGGACGGCGCGGTAAAGGTTGATGTTTTCCATCCTGGCCTTGCGCAATTTGGCGAATTTCAGCAGTACCCGGTTGAAATCTGCGTTCTTCAGGTTGGCGCCGGTGAAGTCGGCCTTGTTGCAGCTGGCCCGCATCAACCCCATGGTTTGATTTTTCATGTCGGCGCCCCAAAAGGCGTTTTCCAGATTGGCGCCGACCAGCCGCGCCCGGTCGAGGGTGGCGATCACCCGGCTGTTTTTCAGGTTGGCGCCGGTCAGGTTGGCGTCGATCATGATGACGCCGAAGATGCTGGCCCCTTCCAGGTTGGCGCCGGACAGGTCAGTGCCCCGCATGATGGTCAGGTCGAGATTCTGCCCTGCCAGGTTGGCGTGGCTCAGATTGGCGTACCTCAGATCGGCCCCCCACAGGTCGGCATGGCGCAGGTCCAGGCCGGACAGGTCCACCTTCTGGAGATTCTTGCGCCGCAGGTCGGCGGGTTTTCCCCCGCTGGCCTGGCCGAGCAGGCGAACGACCTGCTCGCGGGTCAGATCGGCGGAAAATGCCGGCAGCGTAAAAACCAGCAACGAAAACAGCAAAACGATTCTGTTCATCACAGGGCCTCGGGTCGGGTTGTGGCTTTCGTGTCGAAGTCCCTGGGTTCCATCCCGGGGGCCGGGAATCGAAATCCGGGAGTTTCGTTCACGTGGGTGGCCTCCGATGGAACTTCGATAAACCCCTATCATCCCGGCAGGGGCCGCTTTTTGTCAACGGCGGCAGCCGGCAGGGCGATCTTCCGGCCGCCCCGTCATGCAAACAGATCGGTTAGAATGGGCGCGGACACGCATCGGCTTTCCTGGAGTGCTCCATGACCGGCTGGCTCGCCCACAAGATCGATCAGACCCAGACCCTATTCGTCAGTCTGCTGCGAATCTGGACGATTCCCATCGTCCTGCTGCTCAGCTTGGCATCCGGCTTCACCACCTATTACGGGATGTCCCATTTCATCACGCCGTGGATCGCCCTGATCATTACCGTCGCCATTCAGTCCATCATCGTCATCTGTTCCCTGGAGCTGGCCTCGATCCGCTGGAAGGCCAACCCGCTGCGGTTTCTGAGTATCGCGCTGGCGCTGCTGATCGGTCTCGGCGCCTCGGTGTCTTTTTCCTATTTCAAATTCTACGAGGTGGCCAACCAGGACCGGCTTCACCTCTCCCGTCTGCACACCGTCAGGCGCAACGTCAACGATTATCTGGAGCGTGTTCAGGCGGAAAAGAACGCCCTGCTTCAGGCCCATCGGGAAAGTTTGCGATCGGCGAGGCGGGAGGCTCAAATGGCCTATTTCGGAACCCATCCGGTGATACCGCCGAAACAACGGGGGATCGTCGGAAAAGGGCCGTTCTGGCGCCATTACGATGAAATCGTCCGCCAGCGGGAAACCCGCCTCGGCGAACTGGAGCATTCCCTGGCCTCGCTGGACCGGGAGATTGGCGGTTTGCAGACGGCCTTGAACCGGCTCGACGGCGTGGCGCTGGCGCGCGGGCCTTATCAGGCGATGCTGGAGGCGCTGCAAAAGGTCTATCGGCGGGTGAACGACATCAGCGCCCGCTTCGGAGGCGGGGTGATGCCGGAGCCGGATGTCATGACCCATGCCCGGCTGGTGCAAAAGGTCCGTCCCTCCTTCGCCATGTGGGACGATTTTTCCCTGTTCGCCTTTCTCTGCGCCGCGATGGTGGATTTGTTCACGGTGCTGCTGTCCTATCGCCTGGAACTCAGCGCCCCCGCCCCCCTGAGCGAAGATGAAAAGGCCCTGGCGCTCGACTTGCTGGGGCAGTTCCAGGATTACCGGATCAACGACAACGACGAACTGGAACTGGTCATCGAAAAGAACGAGCTGGAACGGGCCCGGCGCTATTCCGACTGGCCGCGGTTGTTCGCCGTCGGGTTGTTGCTCAAGCGGGGCCTGTTGCGCAAGGTGGATGGGAAGACGGTGGAGTTCTCCCCCGCCTTGTATTCCCTGGTGGCGGAACGGATGAGCGACCGGCTGCAACGCATGCAGGCGCGGCAAGGTTCCGCAGGCGGAAACGATCCCGGTGAAGAGAAAGCGCGAAGGCATGGATGATCTGTTGCCGCTTTTGACCGGATCCCGGCGGGACGACGATACCTGGGAGCCGGGCTTCGAGGCGGGCCGGTGTCTGGTGAGGGCCAGGCTGGGGCCGTTCGAGCGGGTGTATCTGCGTCCCTCCCGGTTCCGCAAGCGGTTCTACCATCGTCTCTATCCGATGCCGGTGGACAGCTGGAAGATCGAGACGACGTTTCCCCTGTTCGCCGGGTTGTGCGTGGTCGAGGTCGGGCTGCGGATACGTTTTCAGGCGACCTTGCGCTATGCGGAGAGAAATCCGGAATCCTGGGACGGGATCAACCGACATGTCCGGGCTCAATTGGAGCCGTTGCTGCTCGACCAGATCGATGCCTGTCTGGCGCCACTGGAATCAGGGGCGTGGATCGAAGAGGGGCTTGGGGAAACCGAGAAGCGGCTGGCCACGGCGATCAACGAAACCCTGGCATTGAACGCCGTCCAGGGGCGGGCCCTGTGTACCCTCAAACCGGTCTTCGCCGATCCGGCCGAAGGGGAGGGTGCTGTCGCGGTGCGGGAAGAGATCGTTCGGGCCATCTGTGAAAAAAGGGCGGAAACGGAACGGTTGCGGTTCCAGGATGACCAACGGCGCCGGGAGGAAGCGTTGCGCCAGGATCTGGAGCGGATCCGCTTCGCCCTCGATGGCAGCGCCCGCAAACAGGCCGAGGAGGCCGAGGGCAGGAAAAGGCGTCTGGAGGCCAAGCGCAGACAGATGGCGGAACTGCGGCGGATTGAGCGGCAAATCCATCATGAAACGCTCCGGCACCGGAGCCGGCTCGAACAAATGGTGCTGGAGAAACAGCGCCGCGATGCGGAAAAGCGCCGGGCGATGGCGGCCCGGCAGGTTGGAGAGCCTGAAGCCGGCAGCCGGCAAGGAGTTCCCCCCCTGGACGAGGATTTTCCCCCGAGGCCGGATTCCGCGTCGCGGGATCCCGGATGGGAGGCCGCTTCCGAACTGCGGGAACAGGCGCAACACCTGCGCGCCCTGGAGGAACGGCTGCAGCGGCTCATGGCCGGCCGGGAAAGCGCGGGGCAGATGACCGTCGGTCAGGGAACCGTTTCCATCCCCTGGCTGGACCGGCTGGGGCAGTGGACGGGCCGTTTGCTGTTTTTCATCAGGATGCGTCGCTGACCGCGGGAGGTGTCCACCCCTCAACCCCGCCCCCTCTCCCAAAGGGAGAGGGGGAATTGATTTACACGATTGCCCTGCGGCCGGGCATGGAATGCGCGTGGCTGGTTTATAATAGGCTTCAAACCCGTGGCGGCTTTTCGGGCCCGCCCGGAAGCGGGCATCGACAGACTTGTTTGCAATGTGAGAGAAAGAAGGCATTATGGCAGGACACAGTAAATGGGCGAACATTCGCCACCGCAAGAGCGCGCAGGATGCCAAGCGCGGCAAAATCTTCACCAAGCTGATTCGCGAGATCACCGTCGCCGCCCGCCTGGGCGGCGGCGACCCCTCGTCCAACCCGAGGCTGCGCGCGGCCATCGACAAGGCACTTTCCCAGAACATGCCCAAGGACACCATCGAGCGGGCGGTCAAGAAAGGCACCGGCGCCGCCGAGGGCGCCAACTACGAAGAGGTCCGCTACGAGGGCTATGGACCCGGCGGGGTGGCGGTGATGGTCGATTGCCTGACCGACAACCGCAATCGCACCGTGGCCGAAGTCCGGCACGTGTTCACCAAGGCGGGGGGCAACCTGGGCACCGACGGTTCGGTGGCCTACCTGTTCACCAAGGCGGGGGTGATCAACTTCCCCGCCGGAAGCGACGAGGACGCCATCATGGAGGTGGCGCTGGAAGCCGGGGCGGAGGATGTGGTGACGGACGAGGACGGCAGTATCGAGGTGTTGACGGCGCCTGAGGATTTCGAAGCCGTCAAAGAGGCGCTGACGGCCGCGGGACTGAAGCCGGAATCGGCGGAAATCACCATGCGCGCCAGCACTTCGGTGGCCCTGCAGGCGGGCGAGGCGGAGAAGATGATCCGGTTGCTGGAGCGGCTGGAGGATCTGGACGATGTCCAGCAGGTCTACTCCAACGCCGACATCAGCGAGGACGTGCTGGCGAAGATCGCCTGATGCGGATTCTCGGCATCGACCCCGGTTCGCGCACCACCGGTTTCGGGGTGATCGATGTGACGGGCAGCGCCATGTCCATGGTCGCCGCCGGATGCGTGCGCAGCATCGCCGAGGACTTCCCCTCGCGGCTCAAGATCGTCTATGACGGAGTGTTGGAAGTGGTGAACGAATACCTGCCGGATGAAATGGCGGTCGAACAGGTATTCGTGCAGAAAAACGCCGACTCCGCCCTGAAACTGGGTCAGGCCCGGGGCGCCGCCATCTGCGCCGGCCTGTCGCGTGATCTGCCGATCCACGAATACGCCGCCCGCCGGGTCAAGCAGGCCCTGGTGGGCAAGGGTGGAGCCGACAAATATCAGGTGCAGCACATGGTCAAGATCCTGCTCAACGTTCGCGCCGAGTTGCCCCTCGACGCCAGCGACGCCCTGGCCGTCGCCATGTGTCATGCCCATTACCGCCAGACCCGGGAAAGGCTGGCAGGAAGCATTCCATGAAAAACCGGAACCGTTTTCACTTTCTTCCGGCTTTCGCGTCGTCTCTCGGCAGGCCCCTTTCCGCCGGCGAGAGAGCGCGGGGTGAGGGCGGCCCACGCCCGGGCCGGATCCCATGATCGGCTTTCTGCGCGGCATTCTGGCCCACAAGCATCCGCCCTCGCTGCTGCTCGACGTGGGGGGCGTCGGCTACGAGGTGGACGCGCCCATGTCCACCTTCTACCAGTTGCCCGACACCGGCAGCGAGGTCACGCTCCATACCCACCTGGTCATCCGCGATGACGCCCATGTCTTGTTCGGCTTCGCTTCCGAGGCCGAGCGGGCGCTGTTTCGCGCCCTGATCCGGGTCAGCGGCATCGGTCCCAGGCTGGCCCTGGCGATTCTCTCCGGCCTCAGTCCCGATGAATTCCAGCGTTGTATCCAGCAGGGGGACAGCAGCGCGCTGCAACGGCTGCCCGGCATCGGCAAGAAGACCGCCGAGCGCCTGATCATCGAGATGCGCGACCGCCTGCCAGACACCGCCGCCACGGATATCGCCGCCGGCGGCGCTTCCGATCCCCTGCGTGAGGCCAGCGAGGCCCTGGTCGCCCTGGGGTATAAACCCCAGGAAGCCGAACGGTTGCTGAAGCAGGTCAGGGAACAAGCCAGGGGGGTCGAGGATCTGATCCGGCTGGCCTTGCGGCAGGCGGGGGGCAAATGATCGAGCAACGCATCGTCGGGCCGGCCCAGACCGCGGAGGAGGCCGCCCTCGACCGGGCCATCCGCCCCCGCAGGCTGGCCGACTACATCGGCCAGCCCCAGCTCCGGGAGCAACTGGGCATCTTCATCGAAGCCGCCCGCGGCCGCGGCGAGGCGCTCGATCACGTGCTGATTTTCGGCCCGCCGGGGCTTGGCAAGACCACCCTGGCCCACATCATCGCCGCCGAAATGGACGTGAACCTGCGTCAGACTTCGGGGCCGGTGCTGGAGAAACCCGGCGATCTGGCGGCCATTCTCACCAATCTCGAACCCCACGATGTGCTGTTCATCGACGAGATCCACCGCCTCAGCCCGGTGGTGGAGGAAGTGCTGTATCCGGCGATGGAGGATTTCCAGCTCGATATCGTCATCGGCGAGGGACCGGCGGCCCGTTCCATCAAGCTCGACCTGCCGCCCTTCACCCTGGTGGGGGCCACCACCCGAGCCGGGCTGTTGACCTCCCCGCTGCGCGACCGCTTCGGGATCGTCCAGCGGCTGGAGTTCTATTCCATCGCCGATCTGAGCAAAATCGTCGCCAGATCGGCGCGAATTCTCGGTCTGGAGGTGGACGAGCAGGGCGCTGGCGAAATCGCCCGGCGGGCCCGCGGTACCCCCCGGATCGCCAACCGCCTGCTCCGGCGGGTGCGCGACTACGCCCAGGTCAAGGGGGACGGCCGGGTGAGCGGCGAGATCGCCAGGCTGGCGCTGGAAATGCTGAAGGTCGATCCCAACGGTTTCGACCAGCTCGACCGGCAGCTGCTCAAGACCATGATCGAGAAATTCGGCGGCGGACCGGTAGGCCTGGACAGCCTGGCCGCGGCCATCGGCGAGGAGCGGGGCACCATCGAAGACGTGCTGGAACCCTATCTGATCCAGCAGGGTTTCATGATGCGCACCCCCCGTGGCCGCATGGCCACCGCCCAGGCATGGCACCATTTCGGTCTCGCCCCGCCCGGTGGCGCCAGCGGCGACCTGTTCGATCCCGCTTGATCCGGCCGCCGGGGCGTCCACCATCCGCCGCCGAACTTTCCTTCAACGATCCGTCCATCAGCGGGAGAACCGATGAGCAAAGCCAATAACGGCGCCAACCTCGGCTTCGAGAACAAACTATGGGAAATGGCCGACAAGCTGCGCGGCCACATGGATGCCTCGGAATACAAGCATGTGGTGCTGGGGCTGATCTTCCTCAAGTACATCTCCGACGCCTTCCAGCACAAGTACGACCAGCTGGCCGCAACTAGAGAGACCGAATACACCGACCCGGAAGACCGCGACGAATATGCTGCCGACAACATCTTCTGGGTGCCGCCCGAGGCCCGCTGGGAGGCCATCCAGGCCCAGGCGCCCCAGCCTACCATCGGCAAGGTGATCGACGAGGCCATGACCGCCATCGAGCGGGAAAACCCCTCGCTCCGCGGCGTGTTGCCCAAGGACTACGCCCGGCCCACCCTGGACAAGACCCGCCTTGGCGAGCTGGTCAAGCTGGTGGGTGACATCGACCTGAAGGCCAGGGAATCCGGCGTCAAAGACCCGCTGGGCCGGGTCTACGAATACTTCCTCGGGCGCTTCGCCGCCGCCGAAGGCAAGGGGGGCGGCGAGTTCTACACCCCCCAGTGCGTGGTAGAGCTGCTGGTGCAGATGATCGAGCCTTACCGGGGCCGCGTGTACGATCCCTGCTGCGGTTCCGGCGGCATGTTCGTGCAGAGCGAGAAGTTCGTCGAGGAACACGGCGGCCGGCTGGGCGACATCGCCGTCTACGGCCAGGAGTCCAACCCCACCACCTGGAAGCTGGCCCGGATGAACCTCGCCATCCGCGGCATCGACGCCGATCTCGGCCCCATGCATGCCGACAGCTTCCACAACGATCTGCACAAGGATCTCAAGGCCGACACCATCCTCGCCAATCCGCCCTTCAACATGTCCGACTGGGGCGGCGAGCGACTGCGCGAGGACGCGCGCTGGAAATACGGCGTGCCGCCGGCGAACAACGCCAACTACGCCTGGATCCAGCACTTCATCCATCATCTCGCGCCCAACGGCATCGCCGGTTTCGTCATGGCCAACGGCTCCATGTCCACCTCCACCACCGCGGAGCTGGCCATCCGCAAGGGGATTATCGAGGACGACCTGGTGGACTGCATCATCGCCCTGCCGGGCCAGCTCTTCTACACCACCCAGATCCCCGTCTGCCTCTGGTTCCTCACCCGCAACAAGAAGGCCGACCCCAAACGCGGCTACCGCGACCGCAGCGGCGAGACGCTCTTCATCGACGCCAGACGCTTAGGAACACTGGTGGACCGGGTGCACCGGGAACTGACCCCGGAAGACATCGACACTATCGCCGGTGTCTATCATGCCTGGCGAAGCGAAGGCGGCGAATACGAAGACAAGCCCGGCTGGTGGAAATCCGCCACGCTGGAAGAGATCCGCGAGCATGGCCATGTGCTCACCCCGGGCCGTTATGTGGGCGCTGAGGAAGTGGAAGACGATGGCGTGCACTTTGAAGAAAAAATGGCCGAACTGACCGCGCAGCTCTATGAGCAGTTCGACAAGAGCCGCGAGTTGGAAGCGACCATCAGGAAGAATCTGGAGATGCTGGGATTCGGGGGAAGGCGATGATCGATTACAGCAAGTTCGAGAAGGCACTCAAACACCTTCAAACCCAGTTTCAGCACTACCAGACCCTCGACCCCTCCCTGCCTGACTATCTGCAGGAGGCCATGGCGGAATCGGTCATTCAGCGATTTGAAACCTGCTGGGATTGCCTGTGGAAGGTATTGAAGCGCTACTTGGAAGAGGCCATCGGCTTGCCGGAGGTTCCCAATGGCCCCAAGCCCATCCTGCGTCTGGCCCATGAAAACCGCCTGTTGCCCGGTAACATCGAAGACTGGATCGAGTACGCCAACCTGCGGGTCGCCACGGCGCACGACTACAGCGGCGAAAAGGCGCAAAAGGCCCTGGCGCGCATGGAAGACTTCATCCGCGACGCCACCACCCTGCGTGAACGGCTCGGCGGGAGTACAGGGCCGTGAATGCCACCGCCTCCCGGACCCTTCAGCTCAGCGAAAAACACCGCGCCATGGTTGAAAAGCTGCTGGCGCGGCACCTTCCCGGAGTGGAAGCCTGGGCCTACGGCTCCCGCACCAAGGGCACCGCCAAACCCTGGTCGGATCTGGACCTGGTGGTCTTTGCCGGCCCCGAGCAGAAAAACGCCGTGGCCGAGCTTCGGGAGGCCTTCGAGGAGAGCGACCTTCCGTTCAGGGTCGATCTTTTCGTCTGGGACGAGATACCGGAAACCTTCAGGGAAAACATCCACAAGGAACACATTGTTCTGACCAGGGGAGCCGTGCCGCATGAGCAACAGTGACGAAATCCGCTGGCGCCAGCGGTTTGAAAATTTCGAAAAAGCCTTGGTGCAACTTCGGTCGGCCTGTGAGAAGGACAGCTACACAGATCTGGAACGGGCTGGATTGATCCAAATATTCGAATTCACTTTTGAGCTTGCCTGGAAGACCCTCAAGGATCTGCTCTACTACCAGGGATTCGATGTCAATACCCCGCGGGAAGTCTTGCGCCAGGCGTTCAGTGCCGGCCTTTTGACCGAAGACGAAACCGAAACCCTGCTCGACGCCCTGGGCAAGCGCAACCTGCTGGCGCACACCTATCGTGAGGGCCTGGCCAGGGAAGCCGAGATGCTCATCCGCCAGCGTTACTACCCGGCGTTGCAAACCCTCGCCCGCAGACTGCAGGAAAAAGCCCGCCCATGAACGACGGCCTCAAGGACAAACACCGCAAGACCCTCATCGACATCCTCTCCGCCAACCCTAAAGTGGAGCGGGTGGTACTGTTCGGCTCCCGCGCCATGGGCACCTTCAGCCCCACCTCGGATATCGACCTGGCCATCTATGGCGACGAACTCACCCTTACCGACATTGGCCGCCTCAAGGCCGAGATCGAGGAGACCCATATTCCCCAGCAAGTGGATCTGGTGCTGGTGAAGGATATCGACAACGACAGGTTAAGGGGTCATATCGAGAGGCATGGGGTGGAGTGGTTTCGGAGGAAGAAAGGCAGGGAGGGTAACTTAAGTGTGCAGGGTGTGACTCTCCATGATAATGCAGATATTGTGATGGGCCAGTCTCCGCCTGGTACATCTTGCAACACAATGGGAGTGGGTTTGCCACTTCTGAACGGACCAACTGAGTTTGGCACACATCATCCAATACCTGTCCAATTTACAACAGATGCCCGAAAAAAAGCGGATATAGGCGACATTCTGTTTTGTGTTCGTGGTTCGACTACAGGGCGGATGAATTGGGCTGATCAAAAGTATGCAATAGGGCGGGGCATCGCTGCGATACGACACAAATCAAATCCGGAGTTACAGCCTTTTGTGCGTGCAGTTATCGAGTATAACTTGCCGAAACTCTTAGCTCAGGCAACAGGATCAACTTTCCCTAATGTTTCTGCTGCCCAGCTTGCAGGGCTCTGGTGGCCGCCTTTGGAGTTTCATGAACAACGCGCCATCGCCCACATCCTCGGCTCGCTGGACGACAAGATCGAGCTGAACCGGCAGATGAACCGCACGCTGGAGGCCATGGCCCAGGCACTGTTCAAGAGCTGGTTCATCGACTTCGACCCGGTGGTGGTCAACGCCCTGCACGCCGGCAATCCCATCCCCGAAAAATTCACCCGACGCGCCGCCCACTCCTGTGACAACCCGCGCGCCTTAAGCCTGCCCGATGACACCCTGCGCCTCTTCCCCGATCGCTTCCAGAACTCCGAACTGGGGCCGATTCCGGAGGGGTGGGAGGTCAAGCCCATCGGAGATTTGGTTAAATGTGTTGGAGGCGCAACACCGAGTACCAAGAAGCCAGAATTTTGGGAAGGTGGTACAAATCCTTTTCTAACTCCAAAGGATATGGCCTCACTAGATTCCCCCGTTGTTTTGGACACCGAGCGGCATATCACAGATGCCGGTGTTGAAAAAATCAGCTCAAAGAAACTTCCAATCGGCACTGTTCTTCTGTCATCTCGAGCACCCATAGGGTATTTGGCCATCAATGAGGTTCCGGTATCGGTAAATCAGGGCATTATTGCCATGATTTGTGATGGGCCACTTCCCAATCATTATGTCTTTTTCTGGACCAAGAACAATATGGATGTAATCAAAGGGAAAGCTGGAGGGACGACATTTGCTGAAATTAGCAAAAAGAACTTCAGACCTATTCCAGCGTTGCAGCCGTCAGAGAAAGTCTTAGATGCCTTCGCAAATATGGTGGGATTGCTGTATCAGCAGCTTGTTGAAAATACAGTTTCTTGCGTAACTCTGGCAAAATTCCGCGACACCCTCCTCCCCAAACTCATCTCCGGCGAGCTGCGCGTGCCGGATGCCGAGAAGCTGGTGGAGGATGTTGAATGAGCCGTCCGCTGGACGATATCGCGCCGGCCTTCCGTGCTGCGAGGGAACGCTGGCCGGATGCGCCCAACCTCCAGCAGCACTATGAAGATTTCGCCCGCACCTTTGAAGAAAACGGCAGCAGTCTCATCGAGTTGACCAAGTCCTTTCTGGAGATGGTCTGCCTCACAGTCATCAATGAGTTGGGTGCAACACCGCCGGCATCCTCCTCGCCCACGACATCGGAGTTGCTTTCCTGTGTGCTGGATGCTCTGGATCTGCGTAACCAGCGGGGTGCGGGCGCCTTGGGCAAGGTCATCTCCGGGCACAACAAGCTGGCTGATGGCCTGGCGGAACTGCGCAACCAGGACGGCACCGTCGCTCACGGAAAGGACGGTTTTCTGGATACCATCTCCAATCGTCACGCGCGCGTCTATCTGCTCTCGGCAGATACCATCATCACACTGATCCTCAATGCCTTCGATGGCAAGGAACCCAGCCTGCTGCATACGCGGGAACCGCCGGATCGCTTCCGTCATCTGAACCAGCGCATCGATGCCGGCTGTGCCCTGGATGCCGAGGTAGACGAAACCGGTACGCTGGTGCTGCGCGTGCTGGCGGGACCGCAGAGCGAGGATGACGCCATCGAGTTACGTGTAGCACCCAGCGAATTACTCTACTACCTCGACCGGCAGGCCTATGTCAGTGTACTGGATGCCCTGCGCGGCATTGAGCCCGTGGAGGCTGAGGAAGAAGAAAAGGGCGAAGCGCCTCCTCTCACGTCAGAGACTGAAGTCCCGCCTGCCGAGGCGGAGGAGCCGGAGCAGCCCGCCACTGCGCGGCCTGCTGCCGGCCTGCAACTGCTGACCGAATACCAAGGCCGATTTGCAGACAAAGTCACGCCTTTCTATGAATTTCTGATTCACTCCCTGCTCGGGGGAAACGACACTCAGGCCGAGCGGGTACTGCATTTCGTTTATACCCTGCTGGCCCGGATGGAAGAGCTGGCCGTGGTCGATTGGCACGAACGCCCATCCACACGTTCACGGGTGCAGGTGTTCGCCAAACGGCTTGTTCGGGCAGCGGAGATCGACGGCATCGGTCTTGAGGCCATTCCGACGATCATCGAGTGGCTGGCGGACCAGATTGCCGGGAGCGAAGCATGAGCGGATTTTCAGACTATATCGTGTATGTGGACGAAAGCGGTGACCACGGACTGAAAACCATCGATCCGAATTACCCGGTATTTGTGCTGGCGTTCTGCATCTTCCACAAGAGGGACTATATGGAAGTGCTGGTACCCGCCTTGCAGGCCTTCAAGTTTCGCCATTTCGGACACGATCAGGTGATTCTGCACGAGACGGATATCCGCAAGGACCGCAAGGCCTTCGCGTTTCTGAAAGAACGCAGCCGCAAGAGTGGGTTTCTGGACGAATTGTCGCAGATCGTGGCGAACACGCCTTTTACACTGATCTGCTCCGTGATTCGAAAGGAGCCGTTCCGGAGACGATATGCCGACCCCGACAATCCATATCATGTTGCTCTGGCGTTTGGGCTGGAGCGGGTCTTCTATTACCTTCAAGGACAGGGAGCAGGCGGTCAACGTACCCATATCATCGTCGAGCGAAGGGGGAAGAAAGAAGACAACGAGCTGGAACTGGAATTTCGTCGAATTTGCGATGGCGCCAATTACCGTGGGGACATACTCCCTTTCGAACTGATTTTCGCTGACAAGCAGAGCAATTCCGCCGGGCTCCAGTTGGCTGATTTGGTAGCACGGCCTGTTGGCATGAAGATTCTCCGACCAGAACAGGAGAACCGTGCCTTTAATGTAGTGGAGGAGAAGTTTTACTGCGACGGGAACGGCCGGCGGGATGGATGGGGGTTGAAATGCTTCCCCTGAAAAACAAAAGGCCCCGATGCTTCCACCGAGGCCAGTTGTCGACCGGGGATCCCCAGTCCTTTGACTGGTAGTATGGAACAAAAATACTTGGATGGCAAGCCTTGCCCCACCCCTGGCGTCTCCCCATTTTTTCACCTGATTCCCGCCAACAAGCCACCGGATTCGTTGAAAAGGTCGTCAATGGGAGGGTCAGTGATGCCAGGAGCGGGGTGTCGCCGCCACCAGTGGTAAAAGAT
>Ga0256839_1002591_pt1 | contig 19887 bp, 22 predicted proteins | sample 354166metaG_FD_185968 | JGI IMG/M metagenome (GOLD analysis project Ga0256839, IMG submission 185968) | Hydrothermal vent microbial communities from Mid Atlantic Ridge, Atlantic Ocean - 354-166 | ecosystem: Environmental > Aquatic > Marine > Hydrothermal vents | place: Atlantic Ocean: Mid... | reverse complement strand
AGCACGAGCACGAGCACGAGCACGAGCACGAGCACGAGCACGAGCACGCCCACGGATCCCCGTCTCCGCACGGGCGGGGTCCTCACGATCCGAGGCACGATCACCAACCCGAGTCCGGCCACGCGGGGCACGCGCATCACGACCACGCTCAGATGGTGGAGGACTTCAAGCGTCGGTTCTTCCTGTCGGCGGCGCTGACGGTCCCCATCCTGCTGCTCTCGCCGATGATTCAGCAGTTCTTCGGCTTCACGTTGGACTTCCCGGGGCGGGCGTGGGTGTTGTGGGGACTCGCCTCCGCGGTGTACTTCTACGGCGGCTGGCCCTTCCTGACGGGGCTGGTCGGGGAACTGCGGGGCGGGCGTCCGGGGATGATGACCCTGATCGCGCTGGCGATCTCGGTGGCGTACGCCTACTCCTCGGCCGTGGTCTTCGGGCTGCCGGGGAAGGTCTTCTTCTGGGAGTTGGCGACGCTGATCGACGTGATGTTGCTGGGGCACTGGATCGAGATGCGCTCGGTGCTGGGGGCCTCTCGGGCGCTGGAGGAGCTGGTCAAGCTCCTGCCGGCCGAGGCCCATCTCCTCCGGCCCGACGGCTCGCTCGTCGACGTCCCCGTCTCGCAGCTTCGGGTCGGGGATCGAGTGCTGGTCCGTCCCGGGGAGAAGGTCCCGACCGACGGCGTGGTGGTCGAGGGGGAGTCGAGCGTCAACGAGGCGATGCTGACCGGGGAGTCCGCGCCCGTACCCAAGAAGCCCGGGGACGAGGTGATCGGCGGCTCGATCAACGGCGAGGGCGCCCTCACCCTGGAGGTGAAGCGGGTCGGCGCGGAGACCTACCTGTCGCAGGTGATCGAGTTGGTGCGCCAGGCCCAGGAGACCCGCTCCCGAACCCAAGACCTGGCCAACCGGGCGGCCCTGTGGCTCACGTTCATCGCGCTGGGGGCCGGCGGGACGACGTTAGGGGTCTGGCTGGTGTTGGGGCAGGACTTCGCGTTCGCGCTCGAGCGGACCGTGACGGTCATGGTGATCACCTGCCCGCACGCGCTGGGGCTGGCCGTCCCGTTGGTGGTGGCCGTCTCGACGTCGCTGTCGGCCCGCCATGGGCTGCTAATCCGCGATCGGGCGGCCTTTGAGCGCGCCAAAGACCTCCAGGCCGTCGTCTTCGACAAGACGGGGACCCTCACCGAGGGGCGCTTCGGCGTCACGGACGTCGTCCCCCTGGACGAGCTCCCGGAGCCCCGGGTGCTGGAGCTGGCGGCGGCGCTGGAGCGGGCCTCGGAGCACCCGATCGCCCGGGGGATCCGCGAGGAGGCCGAGCGCCGGGGCTCGACCCTCCCGGCCGTGGAGGACTTCCGTGCGATCCCGGGCAAGGGCGTCGAGGGGCGCTTGCGCCGGGACGGGGCCGAGCGGCTCTATCGGGTCGTGAGCCCGGGGTATCTGCGGGAGCGGGGGCTGGAGGACGCCGTAGAGCACCCCCGGGTGCGGGAGCTGGCCGTCCAGGGCAAGACGGTCGTCTTCCTCACGGCCGTCGAGGACGGGGAGAAGGAACGGGTGCTGGGGGCGATCGCCCTGGCCGACGTGATCCGTCCGGAGTCGCGCGAGGCGGTCGCGCAGCTCAAGGCGATGGGGCTTCAGGTGATGATGCTCACCGGCGACAGCCGCCGGGTGGCCGAGTGGGTGGCCCACGAGCTCGGACTCGACCGGGTCTTCGCCGAGGTGCTCCCCCACGAGAAAGCCCAGAAGATCGAGGAGGTCCAACGGAAGGGCCTGACGGTGGCCATGGTCGGCGACGGGGTCAACGACGCGCCTGCGCTGGTCCAGGCCGACGTGGGGATCGCCATCGGCGCGGGGACGGACGTGGCCGTGGAGGCCGCGGACATCGTGCTGGTGCGGGACGACCCGCGGGACGTCGGGGCCATCTTGGGGTTGGCGCGGGCGACCTACCGCAAGATGATCGAGAACCTGCTCTGGGCCACGGGCTACAACGTGGTCGCGATCCCCTTGGCCGCCGGCGTGCTGTACGCCTGGGGAGTGCTCCTCTCGCCGGCGGCGGCCGCGATCCTCATGTCGCTCTCGACGGTGATCGTAGCCCTCAACGCCCGACGACTGCGGGCCCCCGCGCCTCACGCCGCCTGAGGTGGTGCGATCTCCACAATTCCTTCACACGCGTAGGGTATACTCGTCGCGCTATGACCAGGAAGAACGAGAAGCAAGTGCAAGTTCGGCGAGATCGTGATGGCATGCGGGACGGACGCGGTCGGGGTCCGAGGAAGCTGACGCGGCGGGCGCTGCTGCGCTACGGGCTGATGGGCTCGGCGCTCGCGGTCACCGGTGGGCTGGGAGCCCTGGTGCAGGGGTGCACCCTCCGGGGCCACGGGCAGGCGCCCGGCGTCGTCCGCGCCCTCCAAGAGACGTTCCTACCCGACGTGGAGATCGCGCTGCGGGCGCGGCCCGCGCAGCTGGCGCTGCGTCCGGAGGGCCCGCCCACGCCCGTCTGGCGCTACGAGGTCGAGGTCCTCCGGGGACCGTCCGAGGCCGTCCGAGCCCTTCCTGACACGTATTTGGGGCCCATTCTGAAGCTCCGTCGGGGTCAGCGGGTTCGGGTGCGTTTCCGCAACGAGCTCCCCGAGGAGACGATCGTCCACTGGCACGGCCTCCACGTCCCGGCCGTCATGGACGGCCACCCTCGCTACGCCGTCGGGCCCGGCGGCGAGTTCGTCTACGAGTTCGCCGTCGTCGATCGGGCCGGGACGTACTGGTTCCACCCGCATCCCCACCGCCGCACCGGTCCTCAGGTGTACAGGGGGCTGGCGGGGCTCCTGCTCGTGAGCGACCCTCAAGAGGAAGCGCTGGGCCTGCCCGCCGACGAGTTCGACGTCCCCCTCGTGCTCCAGGACCGCACCCTCGACGCGGCCAACCGGCTCGTCTACGCTCAAGGCGGCATGGGCGGGATGGGAAACATGCTCGGGTTCCTGGGCGACGAGATCTGGGTGAACGGTCGGCCCACGACGGAGTTCGCGCTGCGGGTGGCCCGGCACCCCTATCGCCTCCGGGTGCTCAACGGCTCGAACTCGCGCATCTACAAGCTCGCCTGGGGCGACGGGACGCCTCTTACCGTGATCGGGACGGACGGTGGGCTGCTCACCTCCCCCGTGCGACGGCCCTACGTGATGCTGGGGCCGGGCGAGCGCGTCGAGCTGTGGGCCGACTTCCGGGCCTATCCCGTCGGGACGGAGCTCGAGCTGGTGAGCCTCCCCTTCGAGGGCGGGATGGGCTCCATGGGCGGGCCCGGCACCCCGACGGCCCTCCCCAACGGGGCGGGCTTCCGGGTGCTGCGGGTGCTCGTCGAACGCGAGGCCCCCGCGGACCGCGCCGTAGAACTCCCCCTGCAACTGAGCGCTCCGGAGCGGCCCGCGCCCGAGGAGGCCGTCAACGCGGGCCGACCCCGGACGTTCGCCCTGGCGATGACCCCCATGGTCGGCTGGACGATCAACGGGCGGGTCTTCGAGATGGAGGGCGTCGCCCCCGAGGAGACCGTCCGCTTGGGCACGACAGAGCTTTGGACCTTCGACAACGCCGCGGGCGCGGGGGGTCGACGGGGGATGATGGGCGGCGGGATGGGTGCGATGGCGGCGATGCCCCACCCCATGCACGTCCACGGGCTGCAGTTCGCGGTCGTCGGGCGCGAGCTCGTCGACCCGAGCTGGGGCGCGGCCTGGGAGAGCGTCCGAGAGGGTTTCGTCGACGAGGGGCTCAAGGACACGGTGCTCGTGATGCCGGGCACCCGCGCCCGGCTGGCCCTGCGCTTCGAGGACTTCGAGGGGCTCTTCCTCTACCACTGCCACAACCTCGAGCACGAGGACATGGGCATGATGCGCAACTACCTCGTGCGCCCGTAGCCCCTAGCCCCTTCTCCCCATGCCACGCTAGCCCTAACCCTAGGCTGATAGGGGTGAGAGGGGCAGAGGAGAGGATTCAGACGGGAAAAGCCAAGGCGATGAGGTCGTCGCGGTCGCGCCCGTCGAGCCCCTGACCGCCGAAGAGGACCCACAGGCGCGCCTCGGGGAGGAAGGCCCCGGCGGCGCTGTGGCGCACCAGCGCGCGCAGGGTGGCCTCCGGGCCCTCGACGCGCAGGGGCTTCCAGCTCGCCTCCTCTCCCGGCGCGAGATCGAGCGCCCACAGGTCGCCGTAGACGGCCTGTCCTCGACCGCCTGTGAGCAGCATCCGCCGGCCCTGGGGGTCGTACGCGGAGACGGCGAAGAAGCGGGCCGGAGGTCGCTCACCCTCCTCGGGCACGAGCTCCCGCCAGCGGCCCGTCTCCGGATCGAGGGCCCAGGTGTCGTCGAGGGCCCCGACGCGCTGGCCGCCGAAGATCACCAGTCGCCGTCCCTCGGGGTCGTAGACCCCCGTGTGGAGGCAACGGCGCTGCGGACGGGGGCTCTCGGGGGCGGTGAGCTCCGCCCAGCGCCTCGTCTCCAGCGAGAAGGCGGGCGCGTCGTCAAACCGCCCGGCCGTCGTGAAGCCCGCAAAGCCCACCCCACGGTGGCCCACCGCGTCGTAGACGAGGACGGAACCGTAGCGCGCTGGCGGAGCGCCCTCTGTTCCCTGAGGGCTCCACAGCTCCCAGCGCCCCTCTCCCGGGTCGAAGGCCCACACGTCGTGGAAGAAGCCGCCCCCCTGCCCGAAGGCGATCACCATGCGGCCCAGCTCGGGCGCGGGCGCGAAGAAGGCGCTGTGCCCTCGCCGCGGGGCCGGAACCGGGGCTTCTCCGTCGGCCGGCTCGAAGGGGACCCACTCCCCCCGGAGCGTTTGCGGGTCGACCCGCAACGCCCAGACGTCGTTGAGGTAGCCCTCGAGGCCCCGGCCGCCGAAGAGCAGGACCTGCTCATGGATCGGGTCCCAGACGAGCGTGGCGTTGCGCCGCGGACGGGGTCGCGGCCCGTCCGCGGGGACCTCGAGGAGGTGCACCTCGGCGTCCGGGCCCCCTTGGAGACGGGCTCTCCCTTCCCACCTCCACCCCCACCCGAATCCGACCGCGCTCCCCAGCAGCAGGGCTCGACCCGTCGCCCGCAGGAACGTCCGTCGGCTCAGCACCTCGGCTCCCTCCCTTCCGTCCGCTCAGAGATGTCGTCATTATAGTTCTGCAGGTGCTGAAGCTGACAGATCCGCACCCGGATGCCCAGCGCCGTTCAGTCCCAGAAGTCCTCGAACAGTTCGCTTAGGAAGCCCTTGCGGCGCTTATGTTGCCGATGCTGAGGCTTGTCCGCATACCGGTACTCCGAGGCCGTCTGCGTAGGCCGAGAGGGTTCCGGGGCGAACTGCTGGAGCTCCGCCACCGATCGCTCGATGATCTTGTCCAACTCTCCCCGATCGAGCCAGATCCCCCGACACTGCGGGCAGTAGTCGATCTCGATCCCTTTCCGCTCTGCGATCTCCAACCGCACATCCTTGCACACGGGGCAAAGCATCGTCTCGCAGTCCCCTCCTCTTAATGGGGTTAGTCGTAGTGAAGTTCAAGCTTGGAGCTTGGGAGAGGGCCGCACCCGGGCCAGCCGCATCGCGTTCCCCGTCACCGCCAAAGACATGCCCATGTCGCCCACCAGCACGGCCGTCACCAGCGTCACCCAGCCGGGGAAGACCCCCAGCCCCAACCCCAGCTTGACCGCGATGGAGCTCGTGATGTTCTGCCGGATCACCCGCCGGGCGACGCGGCTTAGCTCGATCAAGTAAGGCAGCCTGCTCAGATCGTCTCCTAGGAGCGCCACGTCGGCGGTCTCCAGGGCCGCGTCCGTCCCGATCGCGCCCATCGCGATCCCCACGGTGGCCCGGGCCAGCGCCGGGGCGTCGTTCACCCCGTCGCCCACCATCGCGACCTTGCCGAACTCCCGAAGCAGCTTCTCGATCTCGGCCACCTTCTCCTCGGGGAGGACCTCGGCGTGGACGTGCTCGATCCCCAGACGCCGGGCGACGGCGCGGGCCGTCCCCTCGTTGTCCCCGGTGATCATCACCACTTCCATCCCCAGGCGCCGGAGGGCCGCGATCGCCGCGGGGGCCTCGGGGCGGATCTCGTCGGCGACGGCGATGAGGCCCCACGGCTCCTCACCCGTCCCCACGACCACGACCGTCTTCGCCTGGGTCTCCAACGCCTGAAACGGGGGGAGGTCCTCCAGCTCCCCTGCGTTGGGGAAGAGCTCCGGCTTGCCCACGATCACCGTCTGGCCCCGCCAGCGGGCCCGGACCCCCTTGCCCGTCACGGACTCGAACGCCTCCAGTTCGTCGGGACCCACGGCGGGAGCGGCACCGTGCCGGTGCTCGTAGTGCCGCACGATGGCCCGGGCGATCGGATGACGGCTGCGGGTCTCGAGGCGGGCGGCCAGCGCCAGGACCTCCTCCTCCGAGTGCCCGTTGAGGGACACCACGTCCGTGACGACGAGCTCGCCCCGGGTAAGCGTGCCCGTCTTGTCCAGGGCGATCGCCCGAACCTGTCCGACCTCCTCCAGATAGACCCCGCCCTTGATGAGCACGCCCTGTCGGGCCGCCGCGGTGATGGCCGAGACGACCGAGACGGGCGTGGAGATGAGCATCGCGCAGGGGCAGGCGATCACCAAGAGCGCCAAGGCGCGCACGAACCAGTCCACAAACGGCGCGCCGAAGGCCAGCGGCGGCACCGCGGCCACGCCGATGGCCGTGAGCACCACCGTCGGGGTGTAGTAGCGGGCGAAGCGGTCCACGAAGCGCTCGATCGGCGCCCGCTGCTCCTCCGCCTCCTCGATCAGGTGGATGATCTTGGCCAAGGTGGTATCCCTCGAGGGCTTGGTGACCTTGACTTCGAGGTATCCCTCTTGGTTGATCGTGCCCGCGTAGACGGGATCGCCCGGCTCCTTCTCGACGGGGACGGACTCGCCCGTGATCGGGGCCTGATCCACCGCCGACTGCCCGGAGACGACCTCGCCGTCTAAGGGAATGCGATCACCGGGGCGCACCAGCACGACCTCACCCACGGCGACCTCCTCGACGGGGACTTCCTGCTCGCGCCCGTCGCGTCGCACCCGTGCCGTGGGCGGGGCCAACTCCATCAGCGCCCGCAGCGAATTCCGCGCCCGATCGACGGCGTACCGCTCCAACAGCTCCGCCAGCGAGAAGAGGAACGCGAGGCTGGCCGCCTCCACGTATTCGCCGATGGCGATGGCCCCCAAGATGGCCAAGGTCATCAGCGAGTCGATCCCCAGCTCCGTGAGGCGCAGGCGAAGCCGCAAGAGCAAGAAGAGCTTGCGCAGCCCGCCGCCTGCAAACGACCACGCCCCCAGCCCGGCGGCCAGCAGATACAGCAGAACCGTGGGCGTGAGGGGGCGACCCCAAAGACTGAGGAGTACCGGATCCAGTCCGAGAATCCACAACGCCAAACCCGCTAAGAGGGCCACGCCCGAGAGGGCGGTAAGCTTCGCCTCCCGGCTCCGCCAGAGGGGCTCCCTCTCCGCAGCGAACGTCACCGAGCAGCGGGCGCACTGACCGTCCTCGTGGCCCTTCGTCTCGCCCTCTAAGCGCTCCCCGCAGACGCGGCAGGTAAGCACCTCTTCGACCATGGCTTAGCCCTCCCGAACGTGCTCCAGCCCCTGCCGGAAGAGCTTTTCGATGTGATCGTCGTCCAAGGAGTAGTAGACGGTCCGCCCCTCCTTGCGGTACTTGACGAGCTTTAAGGCCCGAAGCAGCCGGAGGTGATGGGAGACGGCCGAGTCGTTCATCCCCAGCAAATTGCTCAGATCGCAGACGCACAGCTCGGCCTTGGCCAGCGCGTCGAGGATCTTCACCCGCGTGGGATCGCTGAGCACCTTGAAGGTCTCGGCCAACAAAAAGGCCTCCTCGTCGCTGATCAGCTCCCCCCGCACCGCCTCTACGGCCCGCTCGTTGACGTACTTGACCTCGCAGACGTCGCTCCGAGATCTTCCGTTCTCCATCGGTTTGCCTCCGTTTAATATTTCAATATGTGCTGAATTGTGCATATATTATCTCTGACTGGCCCGTGCGGCGCAAGCGGGGATGTCTTCACAAGATCTTCACACGGTCTTTATCGCATCTCCACAGGCCGAGGATAGCCTCTACGTGCCCAACGCCTCCGAGCGCAGGACGCCGGAGGCCGATGCGAGAAAGGGGGGGTGAACCACGATGACGAGCCCGAGGAGCGGGATCGCGATCACGGTGGCCGGTCTGGCGCTGATCGGGTTCGTGGCCTGGGCGCAAATGGGTCCGGGCGGCGGACCGGACGGCGGCTTCGGCTGCTCCATGATGGGCGGTGTGATGGGGGGCTTCTACCCCGGGTTTGTCGCCCAGGACCTCGACCAAGCGGCCCAAGCGGCCCAGCAGTACCTCAACGCCACCTGGCGCAACCCTGACCTCACCGTTCGGGAAGTCATGGAGTTCTCCAACCACTTCTACGTACAAGTCGTCGAGCAAAGCACCGGGATTGGGGCCATGGAGCTTCTGGTGGACAAGGTCACCGGGATCGTGCATCCCGAGCCCGGTCCCAACAGGATGTGGAACACGAAGTACAGCCCCATGGGCCTCGGGGGCCACATGGGCGGCTGGGGCTGGGGTGAGCCGGCTCAGGCCCCCACGGCGGAGATGCCCATCACCCCCGACCGAGCCCGCGGGCTGGCCCAGCAGTTTCTGGACGTCTACCTGCCCGACGCCGTCGTGTCCGATGAGGTGGCCGCTTTCTACGGCTACTACACCCTCCACTACGAGCGGGACGGGCAAGTCGTCGGAATGCTCAGCGTCAACGGCTACACCGGTCGGGTTTGGAACCACACGTGGCACGGCGCGTTCCTCGGAGCCCGGGAGTTTTAGCCCCCGGGCTCCGGCGCTTCGGGTGGGAGGCTTCGAGTTGGGAAGAGAGGCCGTCTAGAGGTACGATCAAGGGAATCCTTACGAGGAGGTGTCATTACGAGATGACGCGCAAGACGAGTGCAATGCTGGGGATCGGTGCGTTGCTTCTTGCCCTCTGGGTCGGCCAAGTGGGTAGCGGACAGATGCCGATGCCCATGGATCCGCAGGGCGGGCCGGCGGCCGACGATCTGTCGCCTCAACAGCGGGAGAAGGAGATCGCGGTGCTCATCGCCCTCAATCGCATGGGGCTGAGCCCGGCTCAACTGGAGCGGATGCAGCAGATCTTGGCCGAACTCCAAACGGTCCAACCCCAAGAGGTGCATCGGCAGCACCGGCAGGAGCTGCGGGAGTTCCTGCTCCGCTGGCAGGGGGATCCCGAGGCCTTTGAGGAAGCCCTGCAAAACTTCCAAGAAGACCGCAAGGCCCGACTTCAACAAGTCAAGGATCGCCAACAGAAGCTTCTTGAGGAGCTCCTGGACCTCCTCTCCTATCGTCAAGGGGAGATCCTCCGTCAGGCCCTGCATCGGCTCTCCCGTCCTCAGGCCATGGAGATGGGAATGATGGGAATGGAGATGGGGATGGGAAGGGGAATGATGGGCCGAGAGGGTCGTCCGGAGCATCCGATGGGGAATCCTCCCACGGACTCCCCGGTGGGGCAGGCGGGAATGGGGGACCCCTGCGGTGACGGTCCGTCCGCAAGTCCCGGCATGGAGCACGGCGGGAGGGGCAGGGCTCCCTCGGATGTCGACGGGATGGCGATGGCCCGGTCGCCCATGATGCAGATGATGCAGCACATGCGGAGAATGGGTATGATGGGCATGATGGGCGGAGGTATGATGGGGCCGCCCTCGGAGATGCCCCGGCAGGCTCCCTCGCTGGAAGAGCTGATCCTCCGGAACGCACAGCTGTTGGAGCAGGTCATCGCCCAGAAGCTGGGCGCGCTACAACGATAGCGGAGCCGCCCGCCGGGGTGGAGTCGCACGGGAGCCGGGAAGGGTCGGGAGAGGAGACGGAGACGGAGACGGCGGGCAGAGGCGCGGGGGAAGAAGGGGTTGAGGCCGGATGCACATGATGGTGGGCGGAGCGGGCGTGCTGGCCGTGCTGATCCTGGTCGCGATCGTGGTGATCGGGCCGGTGGTGTGGAAGTACCTTCCTGCCCTGCTGGCGGCGATCGCCGTGGGCACCCTGGTCGGGTTCCTCGCAGCCTGGGCGGTGGAGGCGCGCGCGCTGCTCCGCCCCCGACTCCCGCGATCCGCCTCTTCCCCCCGCTCTCCGCGCCGCAGCCGTTCTGCGGCTTCGTCCGAGCTCGCGTGCCCGTTCTGCGGCGGACCGATAACGGAGGAACAAGCCGTCTGCCCGCATTGCTTTCGCGATCTCAAGCGGAACTGCCCTCGGTGCGGCGCGGTGATAGACGTGTGGGCGGTGCGTTGTCCCGCCTGCGGGATCGCGCTCTCGCCCGCCGAGGAGTCCCCATCGGCCCGGCGGGCTCCCATTTCATATTCATAGGAGGCGAAGGACGATGGCAGAAGCACAAACGTTCGTCTATGTGGTGGAGACCTCCCAGCCCTTCTCGGAGGCGCTGGTGGCGGTGCGCAAGGCGGCCGAGGCCCGTAAGTGGGGCGTGCTCGGGGACTACGACTTCTCCGAGATCTTGGCGGCCAAGGGCTTTCCGCAGCCCGAGCGGGTAAAATCCCTCGACCTGTGCAAGCCGGGGCACGCCAACGCCCTGATGAACATCGAACGGTTGACGGGGCTGTGCATGCCCTGCAGCGTCTTGGTGTTCACGGAAGGGGGTGCGACGAAGATCGCGGCGATGGACCCCCAGGCCGTGATGCCTCAGCTCTTCCCCGAGGCGGCCCAGAAGGCCCGAGCGCAGCTGGAGGAGATCTCGCGCGAGATCCGAGAGATCTTAGATGAAGCGGCAAAGGGGTGAGAGCGTGCGTGCACATATGCGACGAACGGGAAAGGACGTGAGGCTGAACGTCCCGCCCGCGCTGGTGCTGCTGTTGGTGGCAGCCGCGGCCCTCGCGCTCCTCGTCCTGGCCCGCCCGATGGGCATGATGGGAGGCAAGCCCTCGGAGCCCGGAGCGAGACGGGGGGCGATGCAAGCCTCGATGGTCCCCGTCTTTGCCACGCTGCGGGGCGCCGGGGCCGTGGCCGGGCTCCGACCGGCCGGGATGCCGAGGGAAATGCCCAGGGAGATGCCCAGGGAAGGGGAGGTCCTACGCTGGCCCGTGGGGCAGACGCTCACCTATCTCTCCGTAACCCGGGACGGACGGCTCGTGCTGGCCACAGACAGCCCCCAGAACGTCGTCTACGCCCTCCACGGGCGCACGGGGAAGCTCCTCGCCTCCTTCCCCGTAGGGCAGACGCCCAAGGGGGTCAAGATCTCCCCCGACGGCTCCCTCGCGCTGGTGGCCAACGAGGGCTCCGGCTCGGTGAGCGTGATCGACCTTGAAGGGTGGGAGGTCGTGGCAGAGGTGCCCGTGGGCGAAGTGCCTCACAACCTCGTCTTCTCCCCCGACGGTGCCCTCGCGTACGTGACCGTCCAGGGGGCGGACCGGGTGGCCGTTCTAGACGTAGGAAAGCGCGAGGTGGTGGGCAGGATCCCGGTGGGGCGAGGACCGCACAACCTGGACATCGCGCCCGACGGGCGGACGCTGTTCGTGGCCAACAAAGACAGCGATACGCTGGCCGTGATCGACCTGGAGTCTCAAAGTGTGGTGAAGACGGTCCCGCTCAGCCGCGGTCACCACGGCGTGGACGTCTCGCCCGACGGGGAGAGGGTGTACGTCTCGGGCATCGGGGCGGAGATCGTCACGGTCGTGGACGCCTCACGATACGAGGTGCTCGGACAGGTGGAGGTGGGGCCCGGTCCCCATGGATTGCGGACGGGGCCCGACGGCCGTCGGCTCTGCGTGGCCGTCACGGGGGCCGACGAGATCGTCGTGATCGACACCCAGACGCAGGAGGTCGTGGAGCGCACGGCGGTGGAGGGGTTTCCGTTCTGGCTCGCCGTGCCGGGGAACCCCTAAGCTCCACAGAATCCTCAAGACTCCTTCACGCTGCCTCCTTATCGTGAGGGTAAGCTAAAGGGGAAAGGAGGTCGGACCGTGAACGGACAGACGGCGGAAAAGCCTACGGCGGCGTTCGTGCTCTCGCTCTTGGCGGGGCTCTGGATGCTGGGGATGGGCGGCGGTTGGGGCATGGGTATGGTGGGCATGATGGGGCCGGAGGGGAGCGCCGAGCCCGTCCCCGGCGGCTGGATGTGGGGCCACGGACTCCTGGGTCCGGGGTGGGCTTGGCTGGGGCTCGCAGCCGGGATCGTGGTGCTGATAGGCGCGGTAACGCTCTATAGCAGACCCGAGTCGGCCCCCACCTGGGGCTTGGTGATCCTGGTCGTCTCGGCCCTCAACCTGCTCGTAGGGATGGGGGGCCTGCTGGGCAGCACCCTGGGGATCGTGGGCGGAGCGCTAGCGATGAGCGCAAGGCCCCGTGACTGAACGATGGCGACGACGATTCTTGTAGTGGACGACGACGAGAAGATCCGGGAGTTGATTCGGGCCTATCTCGAGCGGTCGAGCTTCGCCGTGACGATCGCCCGGGATGGACGCGAGGCCCTGGAGAGGTTTCGCGCGGAGAGGCCCGACCTCGTCGTGCTCGACTTGATGCTTCCCGAGATGCATGGGATGGACGTAGCGCGGCAGATTCGCCGGGAGTCCAACGTCCCGATCATCATGCTCACGGCGATGGCCGATGACGTCGACCGCGTCGCGGGCTTGGAGGCCGGAGCGGACGACTACGTGACCAAACCCTTTAACCCCCGGGAGTTGGTGGCACGGGTGCGCGCCGTGCTGCGCCGAGCCGAGGGCTGTCGGGAGCCCGGTCGAGCTTGGCGGGTCTTCATCAGTTCGGTGATGCGGGGCTATGAGACGAAGCGGGCGGCGGTGCGCCGGGCCATCGAGGAGTTGGCCGACGCCGGGCACGCGATCCAGGCGGTGACGGCCGAGCTGCTGCCCGCCTCCGCGGAGCCCCCCCGTGAGGCGACCTTGAAGAAGGTCATCGAGAGCGACATCTACCTGGCGATCTTGGGCAAACGGTACGGGTACATCAACCCGGAGACGGGGCTATCCGCCACCCACGAGGAGTATCGCACGGCCCGAGACCACCGCAAGCCGATTCTCATCTTCCTGGAGGAGCTGCCCCCCGGCGAGGAGCCGGAAGACCTCCAGAAGGCCTTCATTCAAGAGGTCAAGGACTACCTCCAAGGCCACTACATCAAGAAGTTCCGCAACGAGGACCAGCTGCGGTACGAGGTCTACCGCGCGCTGGAGCGCTGGATAGCGACGTCCCCCACCCCCGCCCCCGCCGGTTGACAGCCCTGGGAGCCTCGGGTATGCTCATCCCGCTATGAGCCGCAAGAAGCTCTACATCCGCACCTGGGGCTGCCAGATGAACGAGCACAAGAGCGAGGGGATCGCCGGGCTCTTGGCTCGATATGGGTATGAATTGGTGGATCGCCCCGAGGAGGCGGACCTGGTGATCTTTAACACCTGCATGGTCCGCGAAAAGCCCGAGGAGAAGATCTTCTCCGAGGCGGGGATGATCCGCCGGCTGAAAGAGAAGAAGCCCCATCTGCTCTTGGGCGTGGGCGGCTGCGTCGCCCAGGCCCTGGGTCGAAAGATCCTAGAGCGCAGCCCCGCGGTCGATTTCGTGTTCGGCAGCGCCAACATCTCCGACATCCCCCGCTTATTAACCGAGCTGGAGGAGCGGAGGCGAAACGGGCACCTGCGTCCGGGCCGAGACGAGCCCGTGATGGCCGTCTCCAAGATCCCGGATCGCTTGGAAGACTTGCCCTTCCTGCGCCGGAGCCGCTTCCAGGCCAAGGTGACCATCACCGAGGGCTGCTCCAACTTCTGCTCCTTCTGCATCGTGCCGTACACCACCGGGCTCTTGAGGAGCCGCCTCCCCGGGGAGATCATCCGCGAGGTGAGCGAGCTGGCCGCCCAAGGCTACAAGGAAGTCCAGCTCCTAGGCCAGAACGTCGACTCCTACGGGAACGACCTCGACGACCCCGACATCACCTTCGCCCATCTTCTCAGGGCGCTCACCCGGATCGACATCCCGAGGATTCGCTTCACCAGCTCGCACCCCAAGGACATCACGCCCGCCGTCATCGACGTCCTGGCCGAGCGCAACAACGTCTGCGAGCACGTCCACATGGCGGTGCAGTCGGGGAGCGATAAAGTGCTTAGAGACATGCGCCGCGGCTACACCAAGGAGCAATTTCTCGAGTTGGTCTACGAGCTTAAGAAGCGGGTCCCCGGGGTGAACGTCACCACGGACATCATCGTGGGCTTCCCCACCGAGACCGAGAGGGACTTCGAGGAGACCGTCGATCTGGTGAAGAAGGCGCGGTTCGGTGGGGCGTACATCTTCAAGTACTCCCCGCGCCCGGGGACGATCAGCTACTACAAGTGGCCCGACTCGGTGCCTCCAGAGGAGAAGCAGCGGCGGCTGGAGCATCTGCTGCAGCTGCAGAAGCAGATCGTCGCCGAGGACAACCAAAAGCGGGTCGGGGAGGTTGTCGAAGTGCTCGTAGAGGGGGAGGCCAAGCCGGGCTCGGGACAGGTCTTGGGGAAGACCCGCGAGAACAAGACGGTCGTCTTCCCCGGCAGACCCGAGTGGGTCGGGGAGTTCGTCCGCGTGCGGGTGACCTCCGCCAGCGTCGCCGGGCTCTTCGGGGAAGCCCTAGAGGTGTCCGTCCCTGTGCCCACGTAGCGGCTCTTGCGATACGAGATGAAGGTCGCGCAGCTGATGACCCGTCGGGTGCCCGCGGTGCGGGAGGACGTCCCCGTCCGGGAGTTCGTGCGGGCGCTCTATCAGGAGTCGCCGGGGACCTCGGGACTGCCCGTGGTCGATCCGGAGGGCCACGTGGTCGGGTTCATCTCCGAGCGGGACGTGATCGAGGCCGCGCTGCCCGACTACTTGGATCTGCTCCAGAGCGAGGCGATCTGGCCCGAGGTGGAGCAGTTCTCGCAGAAGCTGCGCGAGGTCGCCGAGGAGCCCGTCCGCAGCTACATGCGGACAGACGTGGTGAAGGTCACCGAGGAGGAGGACGATCTCTACGTGGCGGAGCTCATGATCCGCCGGGGACTCAAGGCGCTCCCCGTGGTGGACGCGGAGGGGAGGCTCACCGGATTGGTCCGCCGGATCGACCTCCTCAAGGGCATGCTTTAGCTTTCTAATCTTCTAGATAGCGAGATACACAATTCGATTGCGAGCAGGGGGGACGCGATGAGGCTTCGGGAGATCCCGCGGCGCAAGGCCCGGGTGGTGGACGTCGGCGGGGTGAAGATCGGCGGCGAGCACCCCATCGCGGTGCAGTCCATGACCTGCACGGACACCCGCGACGTGGAGGCGACCGTCGCCCAGATCCGAGAGCTGGAGGAGGCCGGCTGCGAGATCGTGCGGGTGGCCGTGCTCAACATGGACGCGGCCCGCAACCTCCGGGCCATTAAGGAGCGCATCTCGATCCCCCTGGTGGCGGACATCCACTTCGACCACCGCCTGGCGCTCGAGGCCATCCGCCAGGGTGTGGATAAGGTCCGCCTCAACCCCGGGAACATCACAAAGCCCGAGAAGATCAAAGAAGTTGTCCGAGCCGCCCAGGACGCGGGGATCCCCATTCGGGTGGGCGTAAACTCCGGGTCGCTGCCCAAGGACCTGCTGGTGAAGCACGAGGGGGCCACCCCGGAGGCGATGGTGGAGGCGGGGCTGCGGGAGATCGAGATCCTCGAGTCCCTGAACTTCGAGGACATCGTGATCTCGCTGAAGAGCACGGACGTGCGGGTGATGATCGAGTCCTACCGTCGGATGGCCGAGCACGTCGAGTACCCCTTCCACCTCGGGGTCACGGAAGCGGGGCTGGGGGACGCGGCGATCGCCAAGAGCGCTCTCGGGATTGGAACGCTCTTGGAAGAGGGCATCGGGGACACCGTGCGGGTCTCGCTTACGGGCGATCCCGTGCGCGAGGTGCGGGTGGCCTACGACATTTTGGGCGCGCTGGGGCTTCGGTGGAGAGGGGTCCAGTTCTCCGCCTGCCCCACCTGCGGGCGCATCGGCATCTCTTTAGAGAAGATCGTAAAAGAGGCCCAGGAGCGCCTGAAGGACGTAGAGGCTCCTCTTAAGGTCTCGCTCATCGGCTGCGTGGTGAACGGCATCGGCGAGGCGGCCCACTCCCACATCGGGCTGGTGGGCTACCGGGGCGAGGGGGTTCTCTACCGCGACGGGAAGCCGGTAAAGCGCGTCCCGGAAGCTCGGATTGTGGACGAACTCGTCCAACTGGTGCGGGAGTACGAGGCGGAGCTCCTGCGACAGAAAGCCCCCGTGGGATCGGCGGGACGATGAGCCGCGCGTTTCTCCTCAAGCTCGTCCGCAACGCCCTGGGCGTTCTGCTCATCTTGATGGGAGCTCTGTTGGGGTTCGTCCCCTTCCTCCCGGGGATCGTGCTCGGGGTGCTGGGGGTAAGCCTTCTCGACTTCCCGGGGAAGCGGCGCTTGCTCCGCAGGATCGGGAGACTGCCGCTCTTCGTCCGCCTGCGCCGCAAAAGCCCTACGGTCGCCCGCCTCTGGCGGGAGGTCCTCCGGGAGCGCGGACGCGGGGGCCGACGCGAAACGGTCCGCTTGACACGGGAAAAGCCCGTCGAGTAAGATGGGATCGAGCTTACAGAGGCTCGATCTCCCATGAGCGTTTCGGCAATCGTCCCTGCCTATAACGAAGCGGAGCGCATCTCCGCCGTGCTCGCTCCCCTCCGCGAGGCCCGCTCCGTCGACGAGATCCTGGTGGTGGACGACGGCTCCACCGACGGCACCGCGGAGGTCGCCGCCCGCTTCCCCCGGGTGCGCGTCCTCCGCTGGGAGCGCAATCAGGGGAAGGCCGCCGCCCTCGATCGGGGCGTCCAAGCGGCGAAACACGACGTGTTGCTCTTCTTAGACGCGGACCTGGTGGGCTTGACCCCCGAACACGTGGATCGGATGATCGAGGTCTTCTACGAGAGGGATCTCGACATGCTCGTGGGGCTCTTCGCCAAGGGGAGGCTCAATACGGACCTCTCCCAGATCATCGCGCCCTACCTCTCGGGGCAGCGGGTCCTGCGCCGTAGGTGCTGGGAGCGCCTGCGGGAGGCCTACGACTTCTCCCAGGAGTTGGAGTACGGCGTGGAGATGGCCCTCACCAAGCTCTCCATCAAGGAGGACTGGAAGGAGGAACGAATTTATTTGGACGGCGTCACCCACGTGATGAAGGAGGAGAAGCGCGGCCTCTCCCGAGGGCTGCGCGAGCGCCTCCAGATGTACGGGAGCATCCTCCGCTCCCTGTTTAGCCGCGTCGGCTGAGCCGTCCGCGGAGGAATCTTCGAATGAGAGATCTCGCGCAAACCGATCCCGAAGTCTTTCAGGCGCTTACAGGGGAGCTGGCTCGCCAGCGCTCCACGTTAGAGCTGATCGCCTCGGAGAACTTCACCTCTAAGGCCGTCTTAGAGGCCCAGGGCTCCGTGCTCACGAACAAGTACGCCGAAGGGTATCCGGGGAGGCGCTACTACGGCGGCTGCGAGTTCATGGACCGAGTGGAGGAGCTCGCACGGGAGCGCTTGTGCAAGCTCTTCGGGGCCGAGCACGCCAACGTGCAGCCCCACTCCGGCACCCAGGCGAACATGGCCGTCTACTTCGCCGTCTTAGAGCCCGGGGACACGGTTTTGGGGATGGCCCTCGACCACGGCGGCCACCTCTCCCACGGCCACCCCGTCAACTTCAGCGGAAAGCTCTTCCGGGCCGTGCACTATGGGGTGAACCGGGAGACGGAGCTCTTGGACTACGACGCGCTCCGCGAGATCGCTCGAAAGGAGCGCCCCAAGCTCGTCGTGGCCGGGGCGAGCGCCTACCCCCGTGCCATCGATTTTGCGAGAATCCGAGAGATCTGCGACGAGGTGGGAGCGCTCTTGATGGCCGACATCGCCCACATCGCCGGGCTGTGCGCCGCCGGGCTCCACCCCTCCCCGCTGCCCCACGCCCACTTCGTGACGCTTACGACCCACAAGACGCTGCGCGGCCCGCGGGGCGGAGCGATTTTGTGTTCCAAGGAGCACGCCCGCCTCATCGACCGCACCGTCTTTCCGGGCATCCAGGGCGGGCCGCTGATGCACGCGATCGCCGCCAAGGCCGTCGCCTTCCGGGAGGCCCTCACCCCCGAGTTCCGGGAGTATCAGCGGCAAATCGTGGAAAACGCCAAGGCGCTGGCCCGGGCGCTCGAGGAGCGCGGGTATCGCCTGGTCTCCGGCGGGACGGACACCCACTTGGTGTTGGTGGATCTACGCCCCAAGGGGCTTACGGGCGCGGAGGCCGAGCGGCACTTGGAAGACGTCGGGATCACGGTGAACAAGAACGCGATCCCCTTCGACCCGGAGAAGCCTGCGGTAACCAGCGGGATCCGCTTGGGCACCCCGGCGCTCACCACCCGGGGGATGGGGGAGTCCGAGATGGAGGAGGTCGCCGAGCTGATCGATCGCGTGCTCGAGGGGGTCCGTCGGGGGGACCCCGAGAAAGCCAAGGAGGAGGTGCGTCCCCGCGTCCGAGCCCTCTGCGAGCGGTTCCCGCTCTATGAGCCTTCGTCGACGCCGGAGCCGGAGGGGCAATCGCAAGGCTCCCACCGGGAAGGGTAGGAGAGATCTCGTCGCGTGGGGGCTAGGTTAGCGGTACTTCCAGAACGCGTACGCCAGATACACAAACGTCAGGACGGCCAACACCATGGCCATCCATCCGCCCTTGGGACCCGGCGGGTTAAAGATCCACTCCACGTCCCTTACTCCTCCTCTTCGAGGACGTCGAGGATCTCCATCCCCCGGTAGTAGCCGCAGTGGGTGCAGACCCGGTGGGGGAGTTTCGGCTCGTGGCACCGGGGGCACTCGGTCACGGTCACCCGCGGCATCCGCCAGTGGCCGCGGTGATTCCGCTTCTCCCGCCTCGATCGTCGATACTTGGGAACGCCCATAACGCGCGGAATTGTACTCCGTACGGGGCGTCTCTGCAACTCAGCTCGACAAACTGCCCGCGCGCTAGCGGGAAGCGGAAGCCGGGGCGGAAGGGCTCTCCACGATTAGGGTGACGGGGCCGTCGTTTATCAGGTGCACGAGCATCTGAGCCCCGAAACGCCCCGTCTCCACCCGAGGGATGTGCCGACGGAGGGCCTCGACGTAGCGCTCGAAGAGGGGCTCCGCGACCTCGGGGGGCGCGGCGTCCCCGAAGCTGGGCCGTCTCCCCTTGCGCACGTCCCCGTAGAGCGTGAACTGCGAGACGGCCAACACCCCGCCTTCCCCGCCCAAATCCAAAAGGGAGCGGTTCATCTTCCCCTGCTCGTCCTCGAAGATCCTTAGATGAACGGTCTTGTCCGCGAGGAAGAGGGCGTCTTTCTCGGAGTCGTCGCGGTGGACGCCCACCAACACCAAAAGCCCCCGACCGATCTCGCCCACGATCTCGTCGTCCACGACAACGCGCGCCTCGCGCACCCTTTGCACGACCAAACGCATGGTTCGAGGAGTCTACCGGAGCCCAGGGAAGGTTGCAACGTAACGTGGCTGAAACGGATGGGGATTCGAGGAGGGAGGGTGGCGGTGAGCCGGGATGGGCCCCCTCTCCGGGCGGAGGAGCAAGCGCCGGTGGCGGCCCTCCCGGTGGGGGGACGGGGGATTCCGCTGGCTGCCTGGGCCACCTCCTGGGAGCGGATCCGCCAAGGGACGGGTCAACCGGCTCCTGGGAGCGGATCCGCCAAGGGACGGGTCAACCGGGCTTGGAGGAAGCCTTCCTCTGACGGGTGGTCTCGGTCCTGCCGGAGGGGATCGAGCCGGTAGTGCCGGCGGATCGTGCGGTGCACCTCCACCACCTCGTGCTGGTGTGGGAGAAAGGACAGGACAGGGCCGAAGGAGCCTTGGTTTCCGGCTACCGATCGGGAGCAC
>Ga0256839_1002590_pt1 | contig 19896 bp, 20 predicted proteins | sample 354166metaG_FD_185968 | JGI IMG/M metagenome (GOLD analysis project Ga0256839, IMG submission 185968) | Hydrothermal vent microbial communities from Mid Atlantic Ridge, Atlantic Ocean - 354-166 | ecosystem: Environmental > Aquatic > Marine > Hydrothermal vents | place: Atlantic Ocean: Mid... | reverse complement strand
CACTTGCTTGCCCTGTGCAAACTATTCTGCCCCAAAAACCATCTTCTGTAAAATTGCTTGCAAATCTTACGTATTTTAATGGCTGAAACTTGCTCACCCATGATCCTTGTTTTTTTTGATCGAGGGGATGTTGTTCAAATTTGGCTTCTAATTCTTTTCCTTTTAATAAAGAATACTTATATGCACCTGTTTTTTTTGAGAAATCTGAATGCATCCCGGACTTGGCTGCTTTGCCAAATTGCTTTTCAAAAGTTTTATCTCCTGTTAGATTGAAATGTTGATCAATATCCGTATATCTGATCTTTAAGGGCTTTCCACAATTAAAAACAAAATATTGATCACCCCTCTTGACTAAATACCCCGCATAAATGTTTTTCTTTTCATCTCCACTAAGTTCATACCCTTCATCAACGATCGTTCCTTGTGTCTTCATGATTTGCCGAACAGAATGACGCGCATCATCCATTTGTTTCATTCTGCTTCTGGTTAGTATTTCCAAAACGTTGCGAATCATCCCCTTTAGGGATGACCCTGGTATGAAGTATCGTTTATTACCTTCTTGATCGAGATAATAGGAAAACTCATTTTCTTCAGTATCTTTCAAGTGGCCGTTTCTGATGAATATAGGTGTTTCTGCAGTAATCTTTATTTCAATTTCTCCTGACTCTCCGTCGGAGAAAGGAATATCGTGACTAACTTGATGGGCCCAGTCTGGTTTAAATACTTCTGATTCCCTTGGGGCAGGTATGAAGTTGTAGGGAGATTTAACTACCATTTTTTTGTTTTTTTTTGGGGCTGTTCAAAATACAATTTTCAAGCTTCGTTTTACTCAAACCCCACAAAAACAAGGGCTTTCATCACCAGGACTTCCATGTCTTCACAGAGTGGGTCTTTTTCCGCTACCCACAGCTGTTTAAATTTGCACTTGTTCACACCATCCAGTCGGTGAGGTAGGTACTTAACTTTTTTCAATTCAGCTTCCTTGGGCAGTTTTTTCAGTTTGTACCGGTACACCTGGTATCTACCCGAATGTGTGATGTGGTAGGAGACCTTGTTTTCTTTGTCCCAGAGCAAGGCTTCAACTACAAAGGGATTTTTCTTATCTGCGTACTTGCTGAAGTCATGGGGTTTGTCCTTCAGCACTTTAGGGCTCGTCTTGTTTGACATCCACAGATAGCCTTGGAACGCTACGTCTTTGGGGATGTCCTTTAGATCAATTTTTTTCTTCATCGCACACTGTTTTTTTCTCTTCTTTTGCAGCTTCAAATTTTTCCAATTTACCCGTAAACATCCCGTGACCTTTGGAAGTCATGCCGCCCAGGGGCAACAAGCCATGGGTGATATCGCAGAGGGCTTCTTCCAAGGCTTGGTAGATTTGGGGGTTGGGCGTTTTGTATTTGTCGTTTTCTTCCCTCTTTTCCAGGTAGATGTTGATGACCAGCTCGTTTTCATGGGAGACTTTTTCGCTGAAAAGCGCCCCGTCTAGTGCACCACCGGTAAAGCGGTCGATGGCCACGTGGTTGAATATTTTGGTGTTGTCGATGTCGGGGACAGGGAGTAGGATGTCGTCGATGATGACCCTGCCTCGGCGGGCGTCACCTATATCTTCGTATTCGTCTTTTCCCAGCCCCAGTTCTTTCGGATTTACTTCGTCCTCCCAGCTCGTACCGGCGCCGAGTCCAAAGAGCTCGTTTACAGCCTGGTTGCCGGAGCCTGTGTAGAGCTTGGTGAGTATCTCCATGCCCAGCCGGGGTTCCAGCTTATCGACGAAGCGCTCTCTGAGGCGGTTGTAGTGATAGGCCGTTCGATGGGCAATGGCGCCTTTAATGGAGGAGGCGGGAATGAGGGTGTAGGGGCGCTCACTTAGCTTGAGGGTGCCGTTCTCATCGTATTCTACAATATTTTCTGTTACGGGAGCATTGTCCACTTCTCCTTCGCCTGCACCTTTAGAGAAAATGAAAAAGTCGTCGGGGATGAGTGTAAGGCGGTAGTGGATGTAGTCCTTATTCTCATCCTCTGTTATGTCAATTTTCTCCAGGATTTCATTCTCCGCATTGAAAGAGGGTTGGTAGTTGAGGTAGTCTTCAAAATCCTGCTGGTCTCTGAGGTCAAAAATCTGCGATTTGCATTGGAGTACACTGAGGTTACCATATCCTTTGCGCGTACCCTGCCCGATTCTGAAGGCAGGGCTGTTGAGTTTTTTCAAAAGAGCTTCCCAAAGCTCTCTATCTTCTGCACTTCCCTTTAGTTCTATTTCGAAGACGAAGCGACAGCCTTTATAGACGACTTCATTATCGAACAACCCCCCGTCTTCGGCCGTGCCGCGATGGTCGATTCGGACATGCTGGCGGGTGGGCAAATTTTCGAAAAAGGGAAATTCTTCGCGCAGCTCTTTGTGGTTTTCCAAATCGGCAATTTTATCTTTTTTGAGGATGAGATAGGCAGAGCTGATGCGCACTCTGGAGCCTAAGCCGTCTTTTTTATCTTGGTAGCCGAAAAAGCTACGCCATTTCCCCTTTTCTTTATCGTTTAGGGAATCTTCTATGGCATGGCGCAGCACTCCGGCCAGGGAGGTGCCGGGGATCATGGGAAATCCATAGGCATCGCGCTGTACTATGGCGTCGGAGAGCAGGGACGATTCTCCGGATCCGGCAAAGAGGGGTGTTTTGGCTTCCAGGACAATCCGGGCCAGATATCGGTGTGTGAGTATGTCGTTTTTTTCCTTGCTCATACTTTGGTTTTTTTTGCTGCGTCTTGCTTGATTTTCCACTTGGCCATTTCTGTGGCAAATTTGATGATGAAAGTTATGCCGAGTTTTTTGTTGCTTTCGATGATTTCCTTGAGCTTTTCTCTTGTCCCCCCTTTGTCCCACATGCGTTCGGCAGAAACTCCTTTGACTAAGAAGCCATTCGATTCATTAAACAAAAAGGTGATCAGTTCATTTAAGTCTCCTTTTTGTTGGGCATACTGTCTGATGGTTCCCCATTGACTGGAGGTGATGTTTTTGAATTTGCCTTGGTGGGCATGCATGATTTCTATAATTTTTTCACCGATCTGCCTTTCCTTTTCCATAGCTTTTGCCCTGGATTGGAGGAGCTGTGCCAGTTGAGAGGATAGCTCGGCACTTAGATTTATAGGTCGTTTTTTGGGAGAGCTTGCTTTTATTTCTTGGGGCTTTATTTTCCACTTTCCATCTTTGTCGCTTTCTGTGATTGTGGGGTTGTAGAGTACTCGTCCGAGCCCTTCGGCAAGGTATTCGCCGACTTGTGTAGGCAGGCTGTTGACATCCTCGTTTTGTACACCCTCAATTACGATGACGGAGCCTTTGAGGATGCAGTCTCTTTGTTTGCTGGTGGTGTGTCGATGGCCGTTCCAGGGAGAGTAGCTGTAGGTGCGAATTTGAGAGAGGTCCCAGCGGATGCGTCCTTCTTTTAAGCCAAAATCAGCTGGGTTTGGTTGAAAAGTAGCCTGTCCATATTCGTTGAAGAAGCACAGGTTGCTTTCGGCGTAGATGATCAGACGGTCTTCTTTTACCTTTTGTGAATTCAGTTCGGCAACTTCATCTGTCTCTTTGATTTCCACCCTGCCAAATTGTGCTGTTTTAGATTTACCGATTCGATGTATGCCGATAAGAGCCTGACTGACCTCTTCAACAAAACTATCGTCTTTAAAAGTGACGGTAAAGATGAAGCTCTGCCCCTTTTGTATGGATTCAAAGCCGAACATTCTGCCCTCATCTGAACGTCGTTTCTCGGGATCATAAGCCGACTTGAGGGAGAATTTTTTGTTCACTTTTTTGAGGTATTTGCCTTGAGCGTTTATAAACCCTTCTCTCAACTGCTTGGGTTGTATGTTTTTTGGGATTTTCTGTGCGTGATGGACCCAAACATCGTCCTGGCTGGGGTTACTTTTCCCCTTTGCCATAAAGAGAGAAAAGGGCAGGGCATAGCTTTTCTCTCCTTCAATGGCGATGTGGGCATCTCCAAAGGAGATGTCTCCCGAATGGAAGAGAGTATAGGCTTTTTTTTCACTGAGCTTTTCGTACAGCTGGTCGGCTACAACACCCAGAAAATTTGATCCGGGGATGTAGTTCAGGCTTTGCATATTGCCTTCAGTGGCCAAGGAGGCATTGAGAACGATGTCGTCAATAAGTCTTACTTGAAAGTGTTTTTTTATCATTTTGCTTTATCTTTATATTGAGCCGTCTCCTAAGCCGCTTTTCATGCACATATCTCCCATTGGCATCTGCCCAGGCCGCGATTACGGCCGCTACCGAGATGGCGTACCCACTTCATGGCTTTTTCAATGATTTCGGTCTCTTTTACGCCTTCAATTTCACCTTCCAGCTCAAGGGGGATAGCTACTTCCATGGTGCGCAGGGAGTACTCCCGGGTTACTCCTTTTTCATCGATTGCTGTAGAAGCGATGTTCCTATATAGAAGGGGTGCAAGGCCGTTTTGAACGAGCTCTTCGTATTCTTCTTCTCTCAGGGTGGCGTTGGTGAAACGGGCTGTACCGGGCTTTTTCTTTTTTTCACTTGCCTGTCCAAAAATTTGGTTCATTTTCTCTAGGTCCATTTTGCCCACCTGTATCATTTCCAGGCAGGCGTCCCGCAGGAGGCCTTTTATGGTTTTGCCCGGGATGTACGGCATTCCGTTTTCATCTTTGATGACGAGTAGATCGGCCTCCGAGCCGGAGTCCAGTCCTGACCCGCAATGCCAATCAGAAAGCAGTTTTATTCGGTATTTGAGGTTCATCGCTCTATTTTTTTATTGTTTGTTTTTTGTCGTTGCAAAACTGGCTAACTGGACGAGGTCGAAAGCGATGGTTTTTTGTTGGTTCTCTATGAGCTTTCCAACCCTTTTTTCAAATTCCCCGATAAAATCGGCATTGACCTGTTGCATCCTCTCTAAGAGAAAGTCTGCCTTTGCTTTGTCTTGGTGGAGCATGCTCAGCCATTGCCGCAGCTTGGACAGACCGCTGGATTTGTCTGAAGAGAAGCTCTGAATTACTTTCAGGCCAGCTTTGAGTTGGCCGACATGAGGCTGGTTTTCTTTCTGCTCTATCAGGTAGGGTCCATAGTCAAGTTGCATGTTCGAAGCTTCCGCCCAATGTGTGCGCTTTTTCATTTCTTCGAGGCTGTCCGTGAAAGAGGATTGCACCTTATAGAAAGACAGACTGGATGGGGGAGAGTCGGGGTTAATGCTTTTCGACCTTTTTTTGGCTTCTTGTGTCAGGCTTTCTGCAAGCCGTACTCCGTAGTGAAAGGGGTAGGTGTCTCTGATGTAAGCGATACCTGCACAAGCTGTCAGGCCGTCTTGAAAAGAGGAGAAGTGGCCGAGATGTTCTTTTGTGGCTTTTTCAAAGGCTTGGAGATAAGCCACGGTATAGCCAAAGGCCAGATCTGCCCTGATGATGACCGTGAGGTCATCGCCTCCCAGGATGACCGGCCTGATGGGATAGTGTTTGAGTTCTTCGGATAACCCGGGCACTATTTTTTCAAAGGCGATTTTGGCAGCTCCTTTGGTAGCTGTTTCCAGTGCCTCTGAAAACTCCCTCATGCGTTGGCCGATGTGGCGTATGCGTTGGCCAATGCTGTTGCCGTCAGCGTGGATGATGGCTAGCCAGGAGTGATCTTTACTTTTTCCAGTGATGCTGGAGAGTTCGAAAGGAATGTTTTTAGCTTTGACATTTTTTTGCCCTGTGGCTTTTTCAAACAGCTGTAGGGTGTCTTCTTCTCTTTTTTTTGTTTTATTTTTGGTTGCTCTGTCTATGACTTCTTCTTTGTACTCCACGCCTACACCAGCTGTTCTTCTCGCTCTTTCCAGGCCCATGAACCCTATATCTACCGGCATAGCCGGGCGATTGCGCTGAATGCGAAGCCGCCTCTCCAGCTCATTTCGGTCTTTCTCTTCATTTCCCGAAAGGGGTACTACAGCCTGACTAATGGTGATGCCGGGAGCATAGTTGGCAATGAGCTTAGGGAGTAAGCGCACCACTTTTTTGCAGGTTTCTTCATCCAGTTTGTAGCGGATGTTTCCCGCAGCAGTCATGACTTTCTCTCCCGATTTGAGATTTAATTCGGGAAAGGTCTCTTCTGCATGGGTGATTTCTTCTACCAAGGTGCTTGCTCCAACGATTTCTTTTAGTTTACTGGTGCGAAAGATGAAGCTTTGTATGCCCTGTACACTGGCTCCGTACAAATACTTTTTTCCCATGTCCAAGTTTTTGTTCTTCGCTTTTGTCTTGATCAATATGGTCTAATACAGCGAGAAACGGCACACCGTTCCGGATGTAGCTTTTGTTTTTGTACTTTAGCTACAGGCCGCACTAGCTTGAAGAGCTACCGGATTCTTACCGGCAAGCCCTTATCCCCCTTGCAAATTTTTAGTTTGTTACTTGTTTGTCGTTTTTCAACGCAAACAACCTGAGAAGAAATTGACAGCTGGTCCCTAAGCTGATTACCTTTTGCACCCTCTTGCCGTTTCAAGCATGTTGTTATCGTTGTTTGGCGAGGCTTGCATCGGAGCTTGTGTTTTTCTCCTTTTAAAATGCCGAGGGTGGCCTGCAAACTCCGCCTATTTCAGCCTGAGAGCATTTGTTTAGATCGGGTATAAATTGTTCTCCTGTGGCTTTATTCTATACGTAACGGGTATATAGCTCAATCAACATGGCAGCCTAAATCACTCAAAAACCGTTACGTATGGTGCTTATACCCAAAGTTTTTCGTTTTGGGTATATGAGCTTTTCTATATGTCGCTGGGGCAAATATATACTTTTTTACTGATTATTCAAAACTTAGAGTTTTTGTGCTGAATATTTTGTCTCTTTAGTTGACTGCAAAAGAATATTGCCGCTTTATCGAATCCATCGATTGAGGGCAGCATTGTCTTTGAGCTTTTGAGAACCGATGTGTTGGCTCAACTTCATGCCGGGCGTTTTTCGAATAACAAGGACCTGTACTTTTTGACGGATAGCTTTGTCCTTATATGATACTTTGGTCGTTTTTGCTGCTGTGTACCGGTTTTTTTCATGCCCTATGGCGGGACAGTGGCAGGGCTTTTGTATATCTTTGCAAAAAATGAAACCATGAGCTTGAATAAAGGCAAGCATTTGTTTGGCGAGTTGGAAGACGGGCGCATCGTTACTTATGTCGAAAAGGGAGTTTCTCGTGAACGAGCAGATTTTCTTCGGCGTTTGCTGAGCTACAATGGCTTGGAGGTCTTCGTTTTGGAAGACAAGCGCCGCAAAGAAGAAGATCCTCAAACCTGGACGGTGGCCGTAACGGATTTGAGCTTTAATCCCGTTATCGCTGTCTTTCAACGACGCCTGCGCCGCCCGGAGGACGGAGCCCGCGTAACTCCTGCTTATTGGAAACAAGAAAGCCTTGAGGCTCGTCCTGAGTATTGGTTGCGGCAGCAGCGTAAAGAGACTTTATGAAGATCCGGGTTAGCAAGGTTTTCGATTTTGAAATGGCACATGCCCTTTGGGGTTATGATGGCAAGTGCAGCAATGTGCACGGTCATTCTTATCGCCTGACTGTTACGGTGGAGGGGGAGGTTCGACAGGAAACGGGGCATCCCAAAGACGGCATGGTGGTGGACTTTTCCGATTTGAAAGCTGTTGTCAAAAGCCAGGTGGTAGATGTCTATGACCATGCCTTGGTCATCAACGAGCAAACACCCCAAGAGCTAGTGCAGATGCTGCAAAAACACTACGCCAAAGTTTATCTCACTCCCTGGCAGCCTACTTGCGAAAACTTGCTGCTGGAGTACGTCCGTCGCTTGCAAAAGCATCTTCCGACCGGGTTGAAGCTCTGCTACGCCAAGCTCCAAGAGACGGCGACTTCATACGCCGAGTGGCTACCTTAAAACCCATTTGCCGAAAGGCAAATTTCCTACAAGTGGATTCCTTGAGTCGGTTTACAGGCGCTTCTGCTTTTCCTTTTTTGGGTTTTAGTTGCCGTCTTCGCCTTGGGTGCGTTTTAGCTCTTCTTCAATGCCCGTTTTGCGGGAGCTTTTGCGGCCATGCTTGCCGTTTCCTCCGGCCTGTCCGATGCGATAGGATAAATTGAGGCTAATGCGGCGAGAGTCCCAGCCACCACGGGTTTCCATGTACAGCGGACCAAATTCACTGTATCCGTTCCAGCGCTGCGACAGGAATATATCGCTGATGCTCAACTTGACCTGACCCCGATCGCCGGCGAATTTCTTTTGAATCCCGGCATTGACACCCCAAAATGCCTTGGTGTAAAAGTTGCCGCCCCAGACGGAAGGCGCCGAATAGCGTCCTGACAGCTCTATGGAAAAATTTGCCGGAAGGCGGAAAACGTGTTGGCTGAAAAGCGTAAAAGAGTTTACTTGCACATCTACGATTTTGCCTTCGCCAAAATCGGAGCGATTGCGCAGATGGTAGGCCGAAAAATTGGTGTACGTACTCCACCAAGAGGTGATTGGAATGTTGCCCGAGATGTTGAAATTGTAATTGTCCTGACTAGCCAGGTTGTAGTAAGAAAGGAAAGAGCCTTTTACCCCTGTGGTGTCCGACAAGCGGGTGATCAGGCCGGTCGTGCGGCTGTAGCCGATGGAGGTGTTGAGCATGTACCGATACGTATGGGTCAGCTGTATGCTGTGGGTGTATTCCGGGTTCAAATAGGGGTTGCCCTTGCGAAAGGTCAACTCGTCCATCTTAAATTCAAAGGGGTTGAGGTTTTGGTATTGAGGCCGGTTGATGCGGCGGCTGTAAGAGAGTTGAAAGTTGTGGGTGGCGTTGGGTTTGTATCCCAGGCCTAAAGATGGGAAAAAGTTGAGGTAATTGCGCTCTACGGGTTCTATAGTTTGTGTGTTGAAAGGTGTCAATTCACCCAGCGTATGGGTTTGCTCGGCGCGCAGCCCCAGTTGGAGGTTCCAGTGCTTCCACTCTTTTTGGTAAGTCAGGTAGGCGGCGAGAATGTCTTCGGTGTATTGGAAGCGGTTGCTGCGCGTGGTGTCCAGAGAAGAGGGCAAAGCCTCGCTGCCGTTGTAAAACTCAAAGAGGTTATCGGTGATGACGCGCGTGAGTTTTATACCTGCACCCAGCAGACCATCCAGAGCAGGCCGTTCGTGATCGGCTTTGAAGGTGTAGATGTCTATATCGGTGGGTGAGTGGGTATAGTAAACGTAGTCTTGCAAGAGGCTGTCGCCTTTCGCATTGTAGTAATCGTTCGGTTGGAGTTGATTGCGGTTGCTGCGGAAAGCGGCATAATCCGCATTAAAACTCCAAAAGAGTTTTTTCGATGGGTTTATGCGGTAATAGGCATTTAGCAGGTAGTTGTTGCGGAAGCCGTCAGAGATGTTTTGAGCCAGCAGCAAGCTGTCGGTTTGTGCTGAAGCCAGGGTGCCCATGGAGGTCTCGCTTTGGGAATGGCCGGTGGAGTTTTGCAAATTCCCCTGAAATTGAAAGCCCAGGGTTTGCTTTTTGGATAAGTAGTAATCCATGCCTGCTTTGAAGTTGTGGCTGAGGCGTCGGCCTTCGCGAGAACTGTATTGGTCGAAAAATAAGCCGTTTTGTTCGCGATAGATGTCGTGAAAAAACCAGCGATTGCCATCTCGATAGCCATAAGAGCCGAAAATGTTGGTTTTCCCGCGACGAAGATTCCCGCTGGCAGAAGCATTGTAGCGAGTGTACAGCCCTCTGGAAATACCGGCATTGAAGTTGAGGTTACCTCCTTTTTTTTCCTGATGTACCAGCTTGATGTTGATGATACCTGCGCTGCCTTCGGCTTCATAGCGGGCCGAGGGATTGGTGATGATCTCTATGGCATCAATTTCATCGGCCTGCATGCTTTCGAGCAAAGCCACGAGATCTTCACCACTGAGGCGAGTAGGGCGGCCGTCTATGAAAATGCGGACATTGCTCTTACCCATAAGGCTGATGTTGTCGTTTTGATCTACAACTACCCCCGGGGCTTGTCGGAGCAACTCCATGGCATCGCTGCCGGTAGCATTGATGCTACCCTGCACGTTCATGACCAGTTTGTCTGGTTTGACTTCCAGCAAGGGGCGTTGGGCAGTTACCTCTACTTCCGTCAAATTGGTGGTTTGGGCTTGCAGGACAATCGGTGCCAGTTCCAGCGTTTGCTCTGCCTTGAGCTGTATGCTTGCAGAGCGATAAGACTCCATGCCTACATAGGAAATTTCAATGTAGTAGGTGCCGGCAGGTATTTGCCGAAAGGCAAAATGACCTTTCTCATCGCTCAGCTCTACCTTAACCAAACTGCTGTCTTCTGCTGCGTATAGAGCGACGTTGGCATAGATGATAGCCTGGCCTTCGCTGTCTTGTATTTGGCCACTGATGTTACCGGTGTTTCTGGCCTTTGCGTATAAACCGGAGAAAGTCATGAGGAGGAGAAGGGGGAGGATTGCTCTTTTCATGTCATTTTAATCTTTTGAGCCGCAAAGATGAGATTTTACCTCTGTAGGCCATGGCTTTTTCGACGAAAGGAGGATAGATGCAGATAGATTTTTTCGTCAAGAGATCGGGATAAGGCATTTGAGGGTTATGCACCCGACAATTGTCACCAGTCTCAGCTTGTCATCCTGCGGTCAGTTGCTTCTTTTGTGGATTAAACCGCTTTGGTTTGATTGCCCCTTAGGTATCTTTGTCCTCATCGCAGAGGTCTGAAACGCACCAAAAAGAATACACCGGCTTTCGCCAAATGTTTTTAAAAGTGTAGGCTGATTGGTAGCTTTGTGTAAAGCGATATTGCGAAAAAACACAGAGATACCGATATCTTTATCTGTGTTTGCTATAACCACAATACCCTGTCCTTATGAAAAAGTTGTTTCTCATCCTCTTTGGTTTGTTCTTCTTTCTTACCGGTTTTGCGCAGCAAACGCCAAAGCCCTATGCCTCCAACCGATTGCTCGTTTTGTTGAAACCTGAAAAGGCTTGGCTTGCAGGGCATTTGGAAAGTACACATGCTTTTGGCGTAGAAGCTGTGGAGCGCCTCAATAGAAAATTTGGACTTAAAGAGCTCAAAGCTATCGGCAATGGGTCAAAGACCTTGACTTATGTATTGACTTTTCAGTCGGAGCAGGACATTCCCGCTTTGGTGAAAGCTTATTCGGCTACGGATTTGTTCGCTTGTGTTGAACCGGATTACCTGGGGCAGGGAGGAGGTCAGGGGGCTTTTTTGCCTCTTTTCCCCAATGATGCCTTTTTCTCGCGACAATGGGGTTTGTACAACGATGGTACTTTTTCCCTGGCACCTGCCGTGGTTGATGCCGACATCGACATGGAATTGGCTTGGGACCTTGAGCAGGGCAGCTCTTCGGTCATTGTCGCTGTTTTGGATAGCGGAGTCAAATGGGACCATCCCGAGTTTGCCGGTCGGATTTGGGCCAATGCGGGAGAGTCGGCCGATGGCTTGGACAACGACGGCAACGGATACATAGATGATTTACGTGGTTGGGACTTTGCCTCCATGGACAACGACCCTTCCGATGAACTCGGCCATGGGACGAATGTAGCAGGTATCATCGGTGCACAGGGCAACAACCAAGAGGGATATGCAGGTGTGGATTGGAACTGCCAGTTGATGTTATGTCGGATTTTAGACAGCAACAATTTCGGTTATTACAGTTGGTGGGCCGATGCCATTTACTATGCTGTGGATCAGGGGGCTAAAGTCATCAACATGTCGGTTGGCGGCACGGACTATTCCGCTATTTTGAAAAACGCTGTTGATTATGCGTATGCTCAAGGCGTTGTGGTTGTTGCCAGTATGATGAACAGCAACAACGATGTAATGGCTTATCCGGCGGCTTATCCGACGGTTATAGCCGTAGGCGCAACCGATCCCGATGACCGGCGTTCGGCTCCTTTCTTTTGGGATGCTTCCAGTGGAAGCAATTACGGTTCGCACATTGATGTGGTAGCCCCGGGCAATTACATTTACGGATTGCATCCTGAAGAAGACGACAACTACAATTGGTATTGGGGTGGAACTTCCCAAGCTGCACCTTTGGTGACCGGCTTGAGTGCTTTGCTGTTGGCTCAAGACCCAGGCAGAAGTCCGGATGAAATTCGACAGATTATCCGCAACACGGCGGAAGACCAGGTGGGCGACCCTTTGGAAGACACCCCCGGTTTTGATATTTATTACGGTTACGGCCGCATCAATGCCTACGAAGCTTTGCTGCAACTTTCGACTTCCGTTGCAGAGCAACGGCCTTTGCAGAAAAATGGCTTTGTGGTTTATCCCAATCCGGCTTCAGAGCGGGTATTTGTTACAGCTGTTCCGGCAGATGTTGGGCGGATAGATTTGGTCGATTGGCGGGGGCAGTCCGTCGGGGAGCTTCTTCGTGTCCAAGGTAGGGAGGTTTTGGAATGGGATGTATCGGGTTTGGCCTCGGGGGTTTATGTGCTGTGCTTTTGGCGTGGTGAGACGTTGAAAGCTTGTCGGAAGCTCGTTGTGGTCAGAGAATAAGACTCGAGGGTTTGCACTCAGGGCGTTTCGAGTTTTTTAGACATGGCGTAGTGTCGGATACCCACTTCCGTAAAGGGTTTGCCTTGTTTGTTGTAGCCCAGTTTTTTGTAGAAGCTTACCGCTTCCTGGCGAGCGTGTAGGTGCATTTGGCGAAAGCCCAGGGTATAGGCCAGTTTTTCCGCTTCTCGCACCAGAAAGGAGCCTACGCCTTTTTTCTGTGCCATCGGGAGTACGGCGACTTGCCTCATTTTGATGGTTTCTTCATCCAGCGGTTTGAGAACCAGGCCGCCAAGGAGTTGGCCACTGTCGCTGTAAGAGGCCAGATGGATGCTGTCCCATTCTTCGGCAATGTCTTTGAGATGGAATTGCAGCCCCAGCGGTTGTCGCAAGACCTGGTCTCGCAGCGCAAGCAGCTCATCAAAGGGCGGGCTGGCAAAGGGAACTTGTACGACGTACATGGTCTGGCATGGTTTGGTTGTGGCCAAAGTATTGTTATGCGTTTTACTCGGGAAATATTTGTGTGGCCATCTTCATGGCTTGTTGAAAAGCTTGCAGGTTGAGGCCTGTTTCGACATTTTTTTCTTGGAAGAAGGCCAGCATATTTTCCGTGGGCATGTTGCCGGTGAGTTCGTCTTTGGCCATGGGGCAGCCTCCGTACCCCCGTATGGCCCCGTCGAAGCGTCGGCAGCCGCTGTTCCAGGCAGCTTGAATTTTTTCGCGCCAGTTGTGAGGTTTGGTGTGCAAATGGGCGCCTATTTCCAACCTGGGAAAAAGCGGCAGCAAGTGCTCGAACAGATAGCTGATGTTTTGAGGTGTGGAGACGCCGATGGTGTCGGATAGCTGGAAAATTCGAATTTGCAAGGCGCTAAGGCGCTGAATCCAGTATTGGACGATTTCGTAATTCCAGGGGTCGCCATAGGGATTGCCAAATCCCATGGAGATGTAAATGACGAGTTGTTTGTCGTATTTCAGGCAGAGTTCCTGGATTTGTTCGACCCGTTCGAAGGATTCTTCGATGGTGGCATTGGTGTTGCGCAATTGAAAGGTTTCGGAAATGGAAAAGGGATAACCCAGGTAGCTGATGGCTTGGTGAGCACAGGCATCCCGTGCTCCTCGCAGGTTAGCCACGATGGCCAATAAGCGGGTAGGGCTGTCCAGCTCAAGTTGTTGTAAGACTTCAGCCGTATCGCGCATTTGCGGGATGGCTTTGGGGGAGACGAAACTGCCAAAATCCAGGGTGTGAAAGCCTACCTTGAGCAGTTGATTCAAGTAGCGTACTTTGACTTCCGTGGGAATGAAGTCTTTGAGGCCTTGCATGGCATCGCGGGGGCATTCGATGAGTTTTACTCTATTCAAGGCAGTAGGGTTTGAAAACTTGTGTGCTACTTATGTCTGTACCTTGGTTTTGCTGTTTACCTTTGCAAAAAAAACATGCGCAAAGGATTTTTGGCTTTATTGGGTTTCGCTTTGTTGGCGATAGGCCTTTTGTCGTTGATTTTGGGCCTGCTGGGTTTACAGTTCAGCTTTTTGTTGTGGATGGATCGCTTGCTGGGCTCGTATGTGGCCTTGTTGATTCGCCTTTTGATGGTGTTGGTCGGTTTTGTGATCATGTATCTGGCTTTGGTCGATTGGCGACGGATCGACTAAGTCCTTTTAGGATTTTTCTTCCCAGATTTTGACCAGTTCGATCAAGGTTTCCACGGCTTTTTGCATGTCTTGCACGGTGATCCATTCGATCTTAGAGTGAAAAGCATGGCCTCCGGTGAAAATATTGGGGCAGGGTAAGCCCATGAAAGAGAGCCGTGAGCCGTCGGTACCTCCTCGTATGCTGGAGCGAATGGGCGTCATGCCGGCACGGCGGATGGCTTCTACGGCGTATTCCACGACTTGAGGATGTTGATCCAGAATTTCTTTCATGTTGCGGTACTGCTCTACGATTTCCAATTCGCATTTGGAATTGGGGTAGCGACTGAGCACTTCATCGGCAATTTGCCGCAGCAGCTCTTCTTTTTCCTTGAGTTTGGCAGTTTCAAAATCCCGAATGATGAATTTAACGATGGCTTTTTCCGCCTGGCCCTGGATGCTCGTCGGATGAATGAATCCCTCTTTTCCTTCCGTTGTTTCGGGTGAGAGCCGATCTTTGGGTAGTGCACTGAGGATGTCTGCAGCGATTTTAACGGCATTTTCCAGCTTGCCTTTGGCAAAGCCCGGGTGGGCACTGCGGCCGTAAATGGTCAGGATGGCAGCATCGGCGGAAAACGTTTCGTCTTCGATGGAGCCTCGCTTTTCTCCATCTACCGTATAGCCATATTCAGCTCCGAGTTTTTGCATGTCCACGTGATTCACGCCGCGGCCTATTTCTTCATCGGGCGTGAAGAGGATGCGGATCTTGCCGTGCTTTTCTTCCGGATGAGCGATGAAATAATGGAGCATGTCCATGATTTCGGATAAGCCCGCTTTGTTATCTGCTCCCAGCAGGGTTTTTCCACTGGCGGTAATGAGGTCATGGCCGATTTGTTCTGCCAGATCCGGGTGTTCACTGAGTCGAAGAACTTGCTTGGGGTCGTCGGGTAAGGCGATGTCTTTGCCGTCGTATTGGTGATGGATGATGGGCTTGACGTCCTTGCCGCTGCTGTCAGGCGAGGTATCCATGTGAGAGCAAAAACAGATGACGGGCACCTCTTTGTCCGTGTTGGCCGGCAAGGTGGCGTAGATATAACCGTATTCGTCCATTTCGGCATCCGAAATGCCCATTTCGTGCAGCTCTTTGAGCAGCAGGCGACTAAGATTTTTTTGCTTTTCCGTAGAAGGGAAAGTGTTGGATTCGGGATCCGATTGGGTATCTATGCGCACGTAGCGCAGGAAGCGTTCGATAGCGGTGAAAGCATAGTCTTTTTTCATGGCCGCAAGATAGAAAAATTGACGTTGGAAAGGAGTATGCTCACGGCAAATGTTTAACTATGGTCATTTTTTGTTCTCTATACTCATGGCGAAGTGGTTTGGGAGGCGTCAGCCTCCCAAACTCCCTATCTTTTGCTCGTTTGCGAGTCGTACATGTCCCAAACCATTTCGGTTTGGGTATATCTTTCCATGTCTTAACAAAGTGTAAAAGTATGAGCAATGGTCTTTGGGTAAGGCAACTATTTTTGTGGCTCATGCGTTAAGGGGGTGGTATCTTTGCCGAGATCGATGCGTCATAAAGGCGTTACCCCCAAGATACCGAAACTTGTTTAACTTCTCAAAAAGTAGAATGAAAATGAAGAAACTGTTTTTTCTCTTTGCTCTGACAGGCCTGACAAGCTTGCTGCTCACCAACTCGGGCTGCAATCCGGACGAACCGGTTCTCGTCGGTCCTACTTTGGACTTTTTGTCTCAAAGTCCTCTGGACGGCACCAATTACTACACTGCAGATTTTACCATCAACGATACGGCTACTTATGTGCCTTTCGGCCTCAAAGCAGAGAAAGGTAGTGGTGATTTGAAAACTTTGACGATTACGGAAGATGGAACCAATGTTCCGGTAAGTCGCATTTTGATGAAAAACTTGCGCACCGGAGATGTCCTCACGGTCAACAACCCCATGTTGCTGCTGGGCGATCTGGTCAATGGCTTTGAGATTGAAATCTTGATTGACGTGCACGATGAGTATGCCACGCACAACTACACCTTTGAGGTGGCTGACGTCAACGACAAAACAGCTTCTCAGACGGTAGCCATTACCACTGAATTTGGCGGCACGCCTATTGACATGACGCTCACCGGTGTGTTGCTGAATCAGGCAGGCCCCGCAGGTACGGGTGGTTTGGATTTGGATACCGGTAATGGAACGGGTACGCAGCCTTCGGATGTAGATGCTGAAATCAAAGACAACGGTATTGATTTGAGCCAACCTGTTGACCAAAATTGGATTCGCCGCATCTCTCCGATGAATGGTGCGGAAATTCGCACGCCGGGTGCCAATTTCCCCTCCGACTTTGATTTTGCCACAGTAGCCACCAAGGAAGAAATTCAAGCCTTCTTCAATGATGGCGAGGCCTTGCCCGCTGAAAATGCGAACAGTGAGCCTATGAGTGATGTGGTGGAAGTGGGTGACATTTTCTTTGTCTTGCGCGATGGTCGCTACTACCTCTTGGAAGTAACCGACATCACGATAACGCCTTCCGACAACAGCGACAGCTATACGTTCAACATCAAATATTGATTTGATTAGGCGTAGTTTGGCAAAAGCAATTCTCCCGGTGGGGGAATTGCTTTTTTTTATATATCTTTGCGAAAAGATGTATAGCGGAAATACTTAAGGAGCTTAAGAGCCCGTTTTTGTTCCGTAAACATACCCTGTGAACATATATAAAACCCTCTCTGATGAAATCAGCTAAGAAATTTTTCGTTCTTTTTGCCTTTGCAGCTCTCGTCTTTTCGGCTTCTTCTTGCAATCGCGGCTACGGTTGTCCAACCTGGTCTTTGGAAGAGGGTGCTCAGGCAACGGCAAAAGTCGTTAAGGCGCTTTTGCCTTCAATTCCCTGATGTGTGCTATGAGTCGTTTGTTGTGGACGCCCCTGGAGCAAGAGAAAGAGCTGGAGTCTTTGTTAGACCGGTCTAATGAGCAATTGTGCTTGATTTTTAAGCACAGCACCCGTTGTCCGCTCAGTGCGATGGCGAAGCAACGCTTGGAACGCGATTGGACATTTGCCGAAAGGCAACTGAAACCCTGGTATGTAGATGTGTTGGCCCACCGGGCGATGTCTGATCGTCTGGCTGAACATTTTGGCGTACATCACGAATCTCCTCAAGTCTTGTTAATTGCCAAAGGCCGTTGCTTTTTTGATTGCTCTCACTTGGATATTAGCGTAACTTTGCTGGCAGAAGAAATTCGGCGTGAACTCGAAGAACGAGCTTAAACTCATCCGCACGGCTGACGGCTCTTTCAGCCTCTATACCACTCGCTTCAAAGACAGTTATCATTCTTCTCATGGAGCCTTGCGTGAGGCCAAGCACGTCTATATTGAGGCAGGTTTGAAGCAGGCTCATGCCCTACATTCCCGGGTTCTTCAGTTGTTGGAGTTGGGTTTTGGTACGGGCTTAAATGCACTGTTGAGCCTGCAATATGCCCGCAAACATGGGTTGAAGCTGCACTACGTCGCTTTGGAGGCTTATCCACTTTCCGAAGATTGGGTTGAAAAATTAAATTATCCGGCGATTTTGCAATTGACTGAAGAGGAGCAGCAGCTTTTTCGTCAGATGCACCTGGCTCCTTGGAATGAGTTGGTGTGGCTTTCGCCAAATTTTGTATTGGAAAAACGCCTGCAAAAGTTTGAACACCTGGAAGAGCTTGAATGCTTTGACCTGCTTTACTACGATGCTTTTGGTCCGCAGGCGCAAGCGGCTTTGTGGGGAGATGAAATGGTCGCCCGAGTGTACAGCGCTTTGCGTAAGGGGGCTGTTTTGACGACCTTTTGTGCACAGGGTGCTTTTAGGCGCCGTTTGGAAGCTGTGGGGTTTCGGGTTGAGCGTTTGCCCGGCCCTCCGGGGAAGCGCGAAATGCTGCGAGCATGGAAAGAAGAAGGGTGAGTCTTTTTGTTTATTTCTTTTCGAAGAAAAATTCAATGGAGGGGGTTTCCATTACCACGGATTCTATGTATTCGGGCTTTTTTGTCAATTGGAGGGCCAGTGTTGTTTGTTCTATGCCGGGGCGTATTTCGGAAAAATCTGCTGTAACTTCAAAGTCTTGGGCCTGAAGTTGGTCGTATTGGCTCATACCTACAATGGCTTTGACCAGCACTTGTTCGGGAAAAATGCGCAGGCTATCGCTTGCAGGGGCGTGTACAATTTGCACGGGCAGGTAAAATTCCTTTTCGACCAAGGGTTCTGTTTTGACAGTTAGCACGCTTTCTTCGGGTTTGATTTTTAGGAGCGTTTTATTGGGCGGCGGTTTAACGGCAATGCGAGTTTGCGTGGAAGACTTTATTGTTAAGCTCAGGGTGTCCGTTTCCCAAAAGGGTATTTCGCTAAGCAGGCTTTTCGCTCCGGTTAACAGCACGGAGTCGGGGTTTAGGCTCGGAGGCTCAAGCAGGTGAAAGCCTGCAGCTGCCTGCACTTTCCCCTTCAAGACCAGGGGCACTTTTTTTTCATCCAAAGGGTCTATGAAAATTTGAATGGCTTCCGGCGTGATGGATTTTACTTGCAACTTAAAGGGCTTCAGTTTGGTGTTGAGCTGATAGCTGAGGGTACCTTGATACAGGGTGAAATCGGTGGTGCTGTTTATGGTTATGGGCAAGTTTTGCCTTTTCCTGCGCCAGTTAAAACGCAGCAGATCCCAGCCTTTGCCGTGAACAGAGACTTTCAGTTCTTCCGGCGGCATTTGCCGAAAGGCGTAACCTTCGGGCAGCTGATAGGCTATGGGAATGGTGTAGCTGTAGTCGTAATCCTGGGCCATTTTCAGCATGATCCAGAAGAAAAAAGAAATGCCCATGCTGATGGCAAGTAACCAGCGGTCACTGCGCAGGCTTTGGGCATTTTTTGTTTTTTTACTCATCAGTTCTTTTCTTCTCCCTTGCTGTGGAGCACGGCTTCGGTCATTTCCTTGGAGATGACGCTTTTGGGTACGCGGATGTACGTTTTGTTTCCAACTTCCAAGGTGACGATTTGGCCCTCAATTTTATTGACACGGCCGATGATTCCGCCCGAGGTAACCACTTCATCCCCCTTTTGTATGGATTCGGCAAACAGGCGTTGTTCTTTTTGCCTTTTGCTTTGGGGCCTGATGAGGAAGAACCAAAAGACCCCGAAGAGCAGAGCCAGGAAAATCAAATTGCCGTAGGGAGAGGGTTGAGCTTGCAAAAGCATGAAATCCATAGTGAGGTGTTTTTATTGTTCGTCGGTTTCCACATACCCTATCAGGTAGATGGTCGTTTCCGAGGGGTAAGTGTTAGCGGTAATGGTTACCGGTTTTTTTTGTTCGTTGCGTTTACCTTTGGTGTTAAAGACCACTTTGATCTGGCCTTTTTCTCCGGGGGGGATGGCTTCTTTAGGCCATTGCGGTATGGTGCAGCCGCAGGTAGAACGCGCATCGCTAATGATGAGCGGAATGCGGCCCGTATTGGTAAATTCAAAGACGTGTACCACTTTTTTCCCCTCTTTGACCTTGCCGAAGTGGTATTGCCTTTCGACAAAAGAGATTTTTGCCACATTTACCGTATCTTGCAGTCTGTCGGCCGTAACGGGATTGCGAATAATGGATGATATTTTTTCGTGAGTCGTTACGGTTTCTATACCCTCTTCCTTTTCTTCTGTGCAAGCAGCCAACAACAACATGCTTAAAGCTAAAAGGAGGTCATACTTCATGGCGAAAACATTTAGGGGGTGCATCTCGTGTTTTGCTTTAAACGACAAAGGGTGAGCAAAAATAGAAAAAAAGATCGAGACAGAAG
>Ga0256839_1002589_pt1 | contig 19899 bp, 18 predicted proteins | sample 354166metaG_FD_185968 | JGI IMG/M metagenome (GOLD analysis project Ga0256839, IMG submission 185968) | Hydrothermal vent microbial communities from Mid Atlantic Ridge, Atlantic Ocean - 354-166 | ecosystem: Environmental > Aquatic > Marine > Hydrothermal vents | place: Atlantic Ocean: Mid... | reverse complement strand
TGACGCCGAAGCGATGCTGTGCCGATATGTGCGCCGGCGGGCAAATCTTTTAGCGCGCCAGCCTTGGCAGAAATAAAGGCGTCCCGCACATCTTCCCGTTCAAGGTAACAGGTAAGCTCAAGCCCTTCCGGCAGGCTGGTGGGCATATCTTTCAAGGAATGCACCGCAATATCAATATGGCCCTTGATCAGGGCCGTCTCGATTTCTTCTGTGAATAGCCCCTTGCCGCCGATGTCAGACAAGGCGCGGTCAAGAATTCTGTCCCCCTGTGTCGACATGACGATAATTTCGACCGCCTCATCCGTTAAATTCTTATGGGCGCGGCGCAGGCGGTCTTTCACTTCATGGGCCTGGGCCAGCGCCAAAGGGCTGCCCCTTGTACCGATACGAACTGCAATGTTATTTTTTTTTGTGTCTTGCACGGGGAATAAGCCTTATACAATAGGTTTTATAAACATAAATCTTTGTAGAATATATTTAACGGCGATGCCATAAATAACAACCTCAAATGTAAAATGATGCGCGACATGAGTAAAAATATTAAGGTCCTGGGCTTGGAAAGCAGCTGTGATGAAACGGCGGCGGCGGTGGTTAATGGGCAGGGCGAGATATTATCCAATGTCATACTGTCCCAGTTTGAAGAGCATAAAGCCTACGGCGGTGTTGTGCCGGAAATCGCCGCGCGGGCGCATATTGACCATATGGACAGGCTGATTATCCAAGCTCTGGAGGAAGCCAATTGCGGCTTTGATGATTTGTCCGCTGTGGCCGCCACATCCGGCCCGGGCCTGATCGGGGGGGTCATGATTGGCATGATGACCGGCAAAGCCATTGCGGCGGCAAAAAATATTCCGTTCATCGGGGTCAATCATCTGGAAGGCCATGCGTTAACGGTCAGAATGACGGACAGGGCAGAATTTCCGTATCTGTTGCTCCTTGTATCCGGTGGTCATTGCCAGATTTTGGCGGTAAAGGGGGTCGGCGATTATGGGCGGCTGGGCACCACCATTGATGATGCGGCGGGCGAGGCCTTTGATAAAACAGCCAAGCTTTTGGGGCTGGGCTACCCCGGGGGGCCGGCGGTGGAGGCCGCGGCAAAGCGGGGCCTAGATGCGCGGTTTAAATTGCCCCGGCCTCTGAAAGGCAAGCCGGGGTGCAATTTTTCTTTTTCCGGCCTGAAAACGGCGGTTCGGCGCGAGGTGGAAAAATTGGGCGGGGATATAAGTCAGCAGGATATATATGATCTGGCCGCAAGTTTTCAAAAGGCGATATGTGACAGCATTCTGGATCGCATGGGCCGGGCGATGGATTTATATCTTGAACAATATCCGGCGCATCACCATATGCTTGTGGTGGCCGGCGGTGTGGCCGCCAACACGGCCTTAAAAAGTAATTTAAAACAACTTTGTGATCATAAAAAATTCACAATGCTCGTACCGCCGCCGCGCTTATGCACGGACAATGGGGCGATGATCGCGTGGGTCGGCGTGGAAAGATTGCGCCTTGGCTTGTGTGATGATTTGGATTTGGCGGCTCGCGCGCGCTGGCCGCTTGATCCAGACGCGCCACCTGCGGCCGGGGCGGGTGTGAAAGCATGAAAATAGATAATAGATAATAGGAATTTAAAAGGGCAGTTATGGCGGTTTATAATAAAGTATCGGTGATCGGTGGCGGCGCCTGGGGCACGGCTTTGGCGACAATGGCGGCCCGCGCGGGACGGGATGTATTGATTTGGGCGCGGGAGGATGACGTTGTGACGTCAATCAATGAACATCATGAAAATAAGGACTTTTTACCGGGCGTTGCTTTGCCTGAATCTCTCAGGGCGACGGGAGATATCGGCGAGGCGGCGGCGGCAGATATTATTTTATTGGTGGTGCCGGCCCAATTTGTTCGGTCCATAGGCCTTGAACTGAAGCCATTTCTTAAGGGCAGCACCCCTCTTGTTCTCTGCGCAAAAGGCATTGAGCAATCTACGGGTCAATTGATGAATGAGCTGGTCACTGAAATTTTGCCCAAAAGCCCGCTGGCTGTATTGTCCGGCCCGACATTTGCCCGTGAGGTGGCCCGGGATAAGCCCTCGGCTGTCACCATTGCCTCGAAATATCAGCAGATTGCCCAAAATATTGCTGAAACGTTGGGTCAGCCAACTTTCCGGCCTTATTTGTCGAGCGATGTTGTGGGCGCTGAAGTGGGCGGGGCTGTTAAAAATGTTCTGGCGGTGGCTTGTGGGATTGTTGCGGGTCTTGACCTTGGCGAAAATGCGCGCGCGGCCCTGATCACGCGCGGGTTGGCTGAGATGGTGCGTTTTGGCGAAATATTTGGCGCAAAGCGGGAGACAATGATGGGCCTGTGTGGTCTGGGTGATTTGATTCTGACCTGTTCCTCTGACCAGTCGCGAAATATGTCACTTGGTATGGCGCTGGGACAAGGAAAAACGGTTGAAGATATTATGTCGGGCCGTAAAACGGTTGCCGAAGGCTATCATACAGCGGGTATTCTGGCAGAGATTGCCGCGCGGGAGAATATTGAAATGCCCATTGCGGGCGCCGTGAATGAAATTCTTCACAAGGGAGGCGATGTGAAAAAAATTGTTCAGGATCTTATGAATCGTCCCTATGTCAGTGAACTTTAAGGAGATCAGATGTATTTTATTATTTTGGCCGAGGACAAACCGGAAAGTCTTGAGTTGCGCATGAACAACCGCCCGGCGCATCTGGATTATGCGCAGGAACAAGGCTGCGTTACCCTGGCCGGCCCGCTGTTAACAGAAGGCGATAAGCCCCGGGGCAGTATGCTGATCATTGATGTGGCCGATCGGGCCGCTGCTGAAAAATTTGCCGCAAATGACCCCTATGCCAAGGCCGGGCTTTTTGCAAAGGTTGACATTATCAGCTGGACGCCGGCTTTTGGCCCGTGGAAGCCATAAAGGCCTGAAAATCATAAAGGAAAGCCATGAAAGCGAGTGATATTCCGGGAGGGCCAAAAAAGGGTGAAATACTTTGCCGCCTTTTGGATATTGAAGACGGCAAGGCAAAAGAATTTTCCTATGGCCTCGGGGATGACTTGCGGGATATTTTTATTCAGCGTATGGGGGACAAGGTATATGCTTATGAAAATACTTGTCCTCATGCTTTCGTTCCCATGAATATGACGGCGGGTGACTTCACTGAAAAAACCGGCCAATATTTTATCTGTCAAAATCACGGGGCGCTGTTTGATATTCAAACCGGAAAATGCCTTGCGGGGCCTTGCAATGGACAATCATTGACCGCAATCGACGTTGATTTAAAAGACGGGAATATCATTGCCCGTTAAAGGATGGCTATGACAACAGTAGAGACGGCACGATTTATTTTACGGCCCTTCGCGGCGCAGGATATTGATTTTCTGGATGAATTGCATAGTGATGAAAGGGTCATGCGTTATATTCTGGGCCGCACCCGCAGCCATGAGGAGAATATTGCCTATCTGAACCGTCTCATAGAATGGCAGGCAGACCACGGCATCGGCCAGCGGCTGGTAATCCGAAAGGAAGATAACAGGCCCGTGGGGCGGTGCGGCATGAGTTTTTTTTACGGGGCGCAGGTGGATGGTATCCTGTCCTATCAACTGAGCCCCGAGGCGTTTGACGGGAATGGCGAGATCACCAGAGTGATCGAGCTAGGCTATAGTTTCTTGAGGTCCGAATGGGGCAAGGGCTATGCCAGCGAGGCAGCGTCCGCCATGCGCAAGCATGGTTTGGAAATTCAGAAATTCCCCGAGCTTCATTCGGTTATTATCAAGGAAAATAAAGGATCGGTGGCGGTTGCTGAAAAGATTGGCGCGAAATGCCTGACCGAATGTCTGTGTTTGGGCAGCCCCGCATGGGACTATCTGTCGCAGTTACCCTATGATAAACCAGATAAGATAGAGGAAGTGACATGATTGATTTATATACGGCGGCGACCCCGAATGGTCATAAAATTTCTGTTGCGCTTGAGGAAATGGGCCTTGATTATACCCAGCATCACATTGACTTATCCAGCGGGGAACAGAAAACGCCTGAGTTTCTGGCCCTAAACCCTAATGGGCGAATTCCGGCGATCGTTGACAGAGATGTGGCCGGAGATGTGGACAGAGATAATGATGATCTGGTTATTTTTGAATCCGGGGCTATTTTGATCTATCTGGCCGAAAAAACCGGGATGCTCATGCCGGCCGATATCAGAGGCCGCATGGATGTGATGCAATGGCTCATGTTTCAGATGGGCGGCGTTGGCCCCATGCAGGGGCAGGCCCATGTATTTTTCCGTTATTTTCCGGAAAAGATACAAGCTGTGATCGACCGTTATCAAAATGAAACGAAGCGGCTTTATACGGTTCTGGACAGACAACTTGAACATAAAGATTATCTGGCCGGAGCTGGCCGGGGCGCATATTCCATTGCGGATATTGCCAATTGGACATGGGTCAGGTCATATGACTGGGCCGGGGTAGCCATCGATGACCTGCCCCATTTAAAGGCCTGGTTGGGTCGGATTGCCGCCCGGCCCGCCGCTGAAAAGGGCATAAATATGCCGCCGCCAATTGGCGGAACAAAAACCGCAGAGGCGGGAAAGAAAATAATCGTTACATGACGTAATTATGGGGAGTGACCATGTCAGAATATAGTATATTTCAAGTCGACGCCTTTACATCGGATATATTTCGCGGCAATCCCGCTGCCGTTGTCCCTATGGCCGACTGGGGGGCCGACTGGGGGGATGAGCCGCTCTTGCAAAATATAGCGCGGGAAAATAACCTGTCGGAAACGGCTTTCTTCACCCGGGTGGATGATGATGATGTGGATTTTCATTTGCGGTGGTTCACGCCTGTTTCGGAAGTTGATCTTTGCGGACATGCGACGCTGGCTGCGGCGCATGTCTTGTTCAAGGAACTGGACTGGTATGATGATATTTTAAAATTCAGCACGCAGCAGGCCGGCATTCTGATCGTTAAGCGGTGCGAGGATGGCCGCCTGCGGCTAGATTTTCCGGCGCGGCCCGCCGCAGAAATAGATATTTTCGAAGATTTTGTTCACGCCCTTGGCGCACGGCCAGAACGGCTTTTTCTGGCCCGGGATCATATGGCGGTTTTCGCGTCTGAGGCAGACGTGGCTGCTGTTACCCCGCATATGGAAAGACTGGCCGAAATAAATGAGGTCGGGGTCATTGTGACGGCCCCTGCGGATGACCCGCATATTGATTTTGTGTCCCGCTTTTTTGCGCCGAAACAGGGCATTCCGGAAGATCCTGTTACCGGATCGGCCCATTGCAGCCTGATTCCTTATTGGGCGAAAAGGTTGGGCAAGACAACTTTAGCCGCGCGGCAGATTTCAGCCCGGGCGGGGGATTTGCAATGTCATTATCTTGCGCCGGAGGGACGGGTTCATATTGCGGGATATTCGGTAACCTATTTAAAGGGCACCATTTTTGTATGAAGCGGGGATAGCTTCATTCTTCCAGAAAGCCCCTTGTTTTTTGAATGGCTTCTGCCAGACCAATACGTTCAATGGTCACATCCTCGGGAAAGGCGTTCAGCAAGCGGCTTGGCATGGCCCCGTCGAGCATGATGAAAACGCCCTTATCGGTTGCGCTGCGGATCAGGCGGCCATAGGCCTGCTTTAGCCGCAGGCGCGTGATTAAATCGTCATAGGTTTGTTTGCCGAACTTCTCTCTTCGGGCTTTATGTAAAATGGTGGGCCGGGGCCATGGCACGCGATCAAAAACGCAAAGCCTGAGCGATTGTCCGGGCACATCCACGCCGTCGCGAACCGCATCGGTTCCCAAAAGACAGCTATGTTCCACGTCCCGGAAAATATCAATCAGGGTAGAGACATTCATCGGATCCACATGTTGGGCGAAAAGCGGGATATGCTGCTGCTCCATATGATCTGTAATGCGCTGATGAACCCCGCGCAGGCGGCTGATTGCCGTGAAAATCCCCAGCGTCCCGCCGCCGGCGGCCATAATAAGCTCGCGGTAGGCGGCGGCCAATTGATCAAGGCTGCCTTTGTTCATGTCATTAACAATGAATATCCGGCTTTGCGCCCTATAATTAAAGGGCGACTTCAGGCTTTGCCGGCGCGGGGTATTTATCATATGGGCGCCGCCGGTTCGCACCTCTGCCGCATGCCATTCTATATCTTTGGCTATATCCCTATTTTTTGGATCAATCGTTCGATCCCGTAATGTCGCAGACGTGATGGCGACGCCGTGGGCCGGTTTCAGGACGATTTCAGCAAAAGGCAGGCTGGGATCAACCCAGTGACGATACATGCCCGTATCGACCTCCCGGCCCTGAATGCGGGTCAGTTCGAACCAGTCAACAAAATTCTCATTCTTATCCCCTTTCAGACTGTTGAGCATGGGGACCCATCCCCCCGTCAGAATGTCAGCCCGGCGCGTCAGGGTGCGCGAGACGGAATCGAGGCGGGTTCGCATGTTGCTGTCCAAATCCGCCGTTTCATCATCCAGTTTTTTTAAGAGCAAGGCAGATAGTTTTTTAAGCGGCTGCGCCAAATCATTCAAGGCGGAATAAAATGTCTCTGCCGCCGCCAAAAGCCCATCAACGGGATGATCGGCGGGGGTTTCAAGGCTGTGATAGTGATCTGAACCATGATGGCGCGTGAAAATTTGCCGGCGCAGCAATTCGAGGAATTTTTCCGCAGGCCCGAAAGCATTGCCCTCGATGATACGGCCATGCCATCCCTCGGCCGGAAGGCAGCGGGCGGCGGTGATGATATGTTCCAGGGCTTTTCGGGCATCCTCATCATCGATGATCATGTCTTCAAGGCGGCCCTTCAAGCCTTTGCCGCGCCGGCGGGTTTCTTCTGCGCCTCTGATCCACCGGCGTAACTCCAGACCCTCCTGCCCGGTTAGATGGGCGGAAAAAGCACTATCGGCGGCATCAAAAAGATGATGACCCTCATCAAAGACATATCGGCTTGGCAGATCCGGGTCACCGATACGCGCGGCGCTCTGCACCATGACGAGGGCATGATTGGCAATGACCAGATCGGCTGTTTTCGCCTTTCGCTGGTTTTTTTCTATGAAGCATTTTCGGTAATGGGCGCAGGCAGAATAAACGCATTCCCCGCGCCGATCCGTTAGGCGTGCCAAACGGCTATGGCCAAAAACCTCTCCGAGCCACGCGGGGAAATCGCCGCCGACCATATCGCCGTCACGGCTGTATCTGGCCCAGCGGGACACAAGCCCGAGCAGAATACGCCCTTGCGGCTGCGCGGCCCCTTGAGATAATTCCTGTAAATTCAGCAGGCAGAGATAATTCTCGCGGCCCTTGCGGATGACGACTTTCTGGCGTTTAATGTCGGGGTCGGGGTACAGCCGGCATAATTCCTGATCCAATTGGCGCTGCAGGTTTTTGGTATAGGTGGTGAGCCAGACCGTGCCGCCGTTTTTTTCTGCCCAGAGGCTCGCAGGGGCGATATAGCCGAGGGTCTTGCCAATACCCGTACCGGCCTCGGCCAATATTAAATTGGGTTCGTCATGATTTTCGGGCGGCGCGAAAGCCTTGGTGATCAGGGCGGTATAGTCTTTCTGATTTTGGCGTTCTTCTGCTCCCGGCCCCAATAAATCACTCAGGCGCGCAAGGCTTTCCGGCTCTCCAACAGGGTCAAAACCGGGGGGCGGCACGGGGGCGCCCTCTTCCCATTCTGGCAGATGGTTCCAGACCTGATAGTCCTGACCTTCGGCGTCTTGACCTTTCGTATTCTGGTTCATTGCCCCCAATATTAACGGCCCCCACGGCCATCCCGCTTCGGCCATCGCCAGCGCATTTCCGGCAACAGCTTCGGCGTAAATATAATCCGGCGAAGAGAGCTCTTGAAATAACTTCTGCGCCGCTTGCAGAATAATCAGGGCATCCTGCTCGGGACGATCCCCCGCGTGCGATATATTCAGGCCCTTTGCCAGCCCAAAGGGCAAGGGCAAACAAAATTCCGTGGGCCGGATGAAGGCAAAAAGCTCTAATATATCAAATGACCTGAAAGCTATATTGTCCAGCCGCCGCGATGTCATCCCGTGATTGCAGATCAGAAAAGCCTGATCCCGGACAATTTTTTTCAAGTCTTTTATCGCATATTCCGCCACTTCGCCGTCCGGCGTTAAAATAGTGCCGTGATGCGGGCCAATGACGAGAGCCGGCATATGCGACAGAACCTCTGCCGGATCAGGAAAGCTTGGTAAGGGTTCGGTCATATGGCGGCAAGACTCAATATTGCAGGATTTATAATATTAGGGACTATATTCATCCCGGCGGGTAAAGCCAAGAGTTGACGTAAGCTTCAAAGGGTTTTATCAAGGCCTAACTTTAAGAGAAAGCAAAATCTATGTCATCATCCGAATTAATCCCACAAGCTCTGGAGAGTAACGCCTGGCCCTTTCAGGAGGCCCGCAAGATTCTGAAACGTCTGGAGAAATCCGGAAATGATAAAGGCTATATTTTGTTTGAAACCGGTTATGGCCCGAGCGGACTGCCGCATATTGGCACCTTTGGCGAAGTGGTCCGAACCACCATGGTGCGGCAGGCTTTTCAACGGCTCAGCGATATTCCGACAAAATTAATTGCCTTCTCTGATGATTTGGATGGCTTTCGCAAAGTGCCGAGTAATCTGCCAAATCAGGAGATGCTGAAAAAACATTTGGGCCTTCCTCTGACCAAAGTGCCGGATCCCTTTGGCACCCACGAAAGCTTTGCCCATCACAATAATGCCCGCCTGTGCGAATTTCTGGATGATTTTGGCTTTGATTACGAATTTAAAAGCGCCACCCAATGTTACCAGAGCGGCGAAATGGATGAGACCCTGCTGAAAATGCTCGGGGCCTTTGATAAAATTATGAAGGTGATGCTGCCCACATTGGGCGCGGAACGGCAAGCCACCTATAGCCCCATACTGCCCATTTGCCCCCGCACAGGCATTGTTTTGCAGGTGCCGATTGTCGAGCGGAATCTTGAAGCCGGCACGGTGATATATTTAGACGAAGAGACAGAAAAGCTTGTGGAAGTCCCTGTCACCGGCGGTCATTGTAAAATGCAATGGAAAGCGGACTGGGCCATGCGCTGGGTCGCCCTTGGGGTTGATTATGAAATGTCGGGCAAGGACTTGATGGAATCCGTAAAATTATCCAGTGCCATCACGCGAATTTTAGGTGCCCGGCCGCCGGAGTTATATAGTTACGAATTATTTCTGGATGAGAATGGTGAGAAAATCTCCAAATCCAAAGGGAACGGCCTGACCATGGAAGACTGGTTGAAATATGGCACGCCGGAAAGTCTGTCGCTCTATATGTTCCAATCGCCGCGCAAAGCCCGGAAACTTTATTTCGATATTATCCCCAAAACGGTGGATGAATATATTTCGCATTTGGCGAATTTCAGCAAGCAGGATGAAAAGGCGAAATTAACCAATCCGGTCTGGCATGTGCATAATGGCCATCCGCCGGCGCAAAAACTTCCGGTAACCTTTGCCCTGTTGCTAAATCTTGTCAGCGCCAGCAATGCGGAAGACAAGGAGACATTATGGGGATATATCAGCAATTACGCCGCAGGCTCCAATCCGGATGACGATCCGTTGCTTGATCAATTGGTGGGTTATGCGCTGGTTTATTACGAAAATTTCGTCAAGCCCCATAAGAAATTCCGCGCCCCTACGCCGCCAGAGCGCGCCGCCCTTGACATGTTGATCGAGGAGCTGGAAAAGCTGGAAGACCATCTGCCGGCAGCGGATTATCAAAATGTGGTTTTTGCGGTCGGAAATCAGCAGGGTTATGAAAATTTAAGGGACTGGTTCGGGGCATTATACGAGATTCTTCTGGGACAGAAGCAGGGGCCGCGCATGGGGTCTTTTATCGCCCTTTATGGCAAACAGAAGACCATAGAACTCATTCGTCAAGCTTTGGAACAAATACAGGCTGGATGATTATTTGCTGCAGGTGCGAGCATTCTGTCTAGTCCATTAGGACTAAATGGCTTTTTATACTTGCAATGGTATCATGATGATGATAATCCACTAATAGAAGTTAATTTTTCTGCGACTCGGAAGTGTATAGCTGACTTTTAATGCACGTATTTTAAAGGCTAGGTCATTGGGGGGTTGTTTTTGCAAAGGCATGTCAAATGGATGTTTTTTGCGCATTGTTAATCCTGCATTAACCTTAAGGGGTTATTAACAGGACATCAATGATAATGGCGACTATGAGGAATAAAAAATGAGGGGCTTAACGTATAAAAATATCTGGAAAAGGCTGTTAGACCTAATCGGTGCCATTTCTTTGATATTATTATTATCACCTATTTTGGTTATTGTCGCAATTCTGGTGCGTATCAAATTAGGCAGCCCGATAATATTCACGCAGGACAGGCTGGGGCTGAATGGGGAAGTTTTCACCATTTGGAAATTTCGCAGCATGACCAATTGCACGGATGAAAACGGCGAATTTCTGCCCGATGAATATCGTTTGACAAGATTTGGCAAATTGCTTCGGGATTGCAGCCTTGATGAATTGCCGCAACTCTGGAATGTTCTTGTTGGGGACATGAGTTTGATTGGCCCACGACCTTTCATTGCTGAATATGGTTCCCGTTATACATCTGAACAAATGCGCCGCCATGAAGTCCGCCCCGGCATAAGCGGATGGGCGCAAATCATGGGCCGTAATTCCATCAGCTGGAACCAGAAATTTATTCTTGATGTCTGGTATGTGGATCATTGCAGTTTTCTAACGGATATGAAAATCCTGTTTCGAACCATCCCCATCGTTTTGAGCCGAAGCGGCGTTTCTGCGGAAAATCATGTGACCATGCCGGAATGGGCGAATTCGGAACCTCCCGTAGATGATTTATCCTCAAAGTGATATCGCTATAATAGCGTAAAACGCCATTAACTAATAATTCAGATTATTTTTCGGATGATTTAAAGCTTGGGACTGATTGTTCCAAGCTTTTGTTCTATATGGCTTAACAGGCTATGGGGACATATTTTCATCATTGGTATTATCAAGAGGACAAAAGGACGTTAATTAAATATAAAGGTTTCTTTATATAAATGATATGTTATGTTCTGAATAGAATCTTGAATTTCATTGCCGGAGAATTGCCTATGTCCAGAAAAAATTATTTATTCACCAGTGAATCCGTGTCAGAGGGTCACCCGGATAAAGTATCGGATTGTATTTCTGATGCGATCGTTGATTTATTCCTGAGTGCGGAACCTGAATCGCGCGTGGCTGTTGAAACACTAACCACCACAAACCGCGTTGTTCTGGCGGGCGAGGTGCGCGGTCCCTCCTCAATTGATGCCGAGGCTATGGCGACGACGGCCCGCAGGGTGGTCAAGGATATCGGCTATGAACAGGAGGGGTTTCACTGGCAGGATATGTCTGTTGAGGTTCATGTGCATGGACAGTCCGTTGACATTGCCATGGGGGTGGACAGCGGGGACAATAAAGACGAAGGGGCAGGTGATCAGGGTATTATGTTTGGCTATGCCACCAATGAGACGGATGTTTATATGCCCGCGCCCCTGCATTATTCTCATGCCATTTTGCAGTCCCTGGCAGAAGCCCGGCACGGCGGCATCACAGAGCTTGGCCCTGATTCCAAAAGCCAGATAACCTTGAGATATGAGGATGGCGTTCCGGTTGGGGCGGCGTCGGTTGTGGTTTCTACCCAGCACGGCGCCGATGTGTCACAGGAACGGGTTCGGGAAATTGTCATTGAACATATTGAAAAAACTCTGCCGGCGGGCTGGATGTGCCCAGAAGCAGAGCTTTATATCAATCCGACGGGCAATTTTGTCATTGGCGGGCCGGACGGAGATGCGGGCCTGACGGGCCGGAAAATTATTGTGGATACTTACGGCGGCGCGGCCCCCCATGGCGGCGGGGCTTTTTCCGGAAAAGACCCAACAAAAGTTGACAGGTCAGCGGCCTATGCGTCGCGTTATCTTGCCAAAAATATTGTGGCTGCGGGTCTTGCGGATCGTTGTACCATACAATTGTCCTATGCCATTGGCGTATCCCACCCACTATCCCTGTATGTGGATTTTCATGAGACAGGCAATATAGATCCTGTCGTTCTCGAAAAAATATTATTTGAGGTGATGGACCTGAGCCCTCGGGGTATTCGGGAGCATCTCAACCTTAATCGTCCCATTTATGAACGGACAGCTGCTTATGGTCATTTTGGCCGCACGCCGGATTCGGATGGTGGCTTTTCATGGGAAAAGCTGGATTTGGCAGATCGTTTGAAATCTCATTTTTAAACGATCATCCTTCGGCATTCTTTTGGCATGGACATGGGGCTTTATGGGCCTTATATGATTGATATGCGAGATCTGGAAAATATAAAAGGCAGCCGGGTTTATGGGCGGCGTCTTGCGGCGGCGCTGTCGCCGGCCCGTCAGGCGCGGCTGGATAAATGGTTGCCAGAAATAGAGATAATTCTGCCGGATCAGAAGCCTGTAGAGATAACTGCCCCGGAAGAATATTTTAAGAATATAATGCAGGATCATTGGCTGGAGGTCGGCTTTGGCAAGGGCGAACATCTGGCGACTCAGGCGGCGAATAACCCGTCTGTTGGCCTGATCGGTTGCGAGCCTTTTATAAATGGGGTCTCGAGCCTTGTTGATCAAATAGACTCCGGCCAGCTTGAAAATGTCAGAATTTTTAAAGATGACGCGCGCCTTATGATGGACAGCCTGCCGGATCAATCCATTGGCCGGGCGTTTATTTTGTTTCCTGATCCCTGGCCCAAGGCCCGCCACCATAAACGCCGAATTGTCAGCGCGGGAAATATAGCGGCTTTGGGGCGAATCCTCAAAGACGGCGCGGAGCTTCGTATTGGGACCGATCATATGGAATATTGCCGCTGGATTATGGCGCATATGTTGTCGTCTCAGGATTTTGACTGGGTCAGCGACAAGCCAGAGGATTGGCGCGCGCGATCAAAAGACTGGCCGCCAAGCCGTTATGAAAGAAAGTCGCTGGAACAGGGACGCAAAAGCAGTTATTTGCGCTTTATTCGCCGGGCGCGCACGGCATAGTTCCCCCTATCATACTATTCGCTTGAAGTTCTCTGCTTTTCGACTATATATATACCAACCGAATCACTTGAAGGTTTAAAGTGCGGGCAAGTGGATCACTTAAATGGATCTCTGGCCTGCATTTTTGTTTGGTGAAAGCTAAAGTGGAAATATACTGTGTCGTCACAGATTGAAATGTTGCATAAAATTATCGATCCCATTGCCGAGGCGATGGGTTATGAGGTGATCCGTATCGCGCTGCAAAATTCAGCGCGCGGTGAGGCAATGACGCTGCAAATTATGGCCGAACGGCCTGACGGCAGTATGCTGGTTGAAGATTGTGCCAAATTGAGCCGGGAAATTTCCGTCATTATGGATGTGGAAGACCCCATATCAAGTGAGTATGTTTTAGAGGTGAGTACGCCCGGCATAGACAGGCCCCTGACCCGCCGCAAGGATTTTGAAAATTATGCGGGTAATGAGATTAAGCTGGAATTGTCTGTCCCTGAAGCGGGCCGCCGCCGGTTTCGGGGAAAATTAAGGGGCATTAGCGGCGATTTGGTAAAGATTGAGGTGGACGGTGAGGTTTTTGAAGTGAATTTCAATAATATTTACCGGTCTAAACTTGTATTGACGGATGAATTGCTGGCGATGGCATCTGCAGCGGGTTAATAATATATAGAATTGAGAATATATGCTCGGGCGAGCATGAATGGAGTTCAAGGTATGACAACGGCAGTTAGTGCAAATAGAATGGAATTACTGCAAATTGCTGATGCGGTTGCACGGGAAAAAAATATTGATAAGGAAATCGTGCTGGAGGCTTTGGAAGAAGCCATTCAAAAGGCGGCGCGGTCAAGATATGGGGCGGAAAATGAGATTAAAGCCCATATTGAACGTAAAACCGGCGATATAAAGCTTTACCGTGTTATGGCGGTTGTCGAGCATGTGGAAAATCATGCGACTGAATTGACATTGGAGGATGCCCTTAAATTAAAAGAAGATGCGGTGATTGGCGACCTTCTTGCTGATGAATTACCCCCTATTGATTTTGGCCGGGTTGCCGCCCAGACCGCAAAGCAGGTTATCGTGCAGAAAGTGCGCGATGCGGAGCGCCAGCGCCAGTTTGATGAATATCAGGAACGGGTTGGTGAAATTATTAATGGTGTGGTCAAACGGGTTGAATATGGCAATGTCATCCTTGATGTGGGGCAGGCAGAGGCCATTATACGCCGCGATCAGATGATCCCGCGTGAACATATGCGCAATGGTGACCGGATCAGGGCTTATATTGCGGAGGTGCGCCGGGAGCTGCGCGGGCCGCAAATTTTCTTGTCCCGCTCTCATCCTGATTTTATGGCCAAGCTTTTCACGCAGGAAGTGCCGGAAATTTATGATGGCGTTATTGAAATTGTTGGTGTTGCCCGTGACCCGGGAAGCCGGGCAAAAATCGCGGTGCGCAGCTCGGACAGCTCCATTGATCCTGTGGGGGCTTGTGTGGGCATGCGCGGCAGCCGCGTACAGGCGGTGGTCAATGAGCTTGCCGGTGAAAAAATTGATATTATCCAATGGTCTCCGGATCCGGCGACCTTCATCATTAGCGCCTTGGCACCCGCGGATGTGACCAAAGTTGTGTTGGATGAAGACAGAAAACGTATTGATGTTGTGGTGGCCGAAGATCAGTTGAGTCTGGCCATTGGACGCCGGGGGCAGAATGTTCGTCTGGCATCACAATTGAGCGAATGGCAGGTCGACATTATGACCGAAGCCGCCGAGTCTGAAAAACGTCAGGCAGAATACAAGCAGCGGACAGAATTATTTGTTGCCCAGCTGGATGTTGATGAGACGCTGGCCCTGTTGCTGGTGGCCGAAGGCTTCCGCAATATGGAAGAGGTGGCTTATGTGGCACCGGAAGAATTCGCAGGCATCGAAGGCTTTGATGCTGATCTGGTGGAAGAGCTGCAAAGCCGCGCCCGTGAGGCGCTGGAACGTCAGGCACTTGCATCTGAAAAATCCCGCGTTGAATTAGGGGTTTCTGATGAAATCGCCGCTATCGAAGGCCTTACCTCCGCCATGATGGTGACGCTCGGCGAAGCGGGCATCAAAACGCTGGATGACCTTGGTGATCTGGCCGCTGATGAATTGATCAGTGAGGAAGATGGTATTTTGCGCGGTACAGGGCTGAACGAAGAACAGGCCAATAAGATCATTATGGCGGCGCGCGCCCATTGGTTTGACGACGAAGAGGGCGAGGCTGCTGATGCTGCCCCAGAAGATGTAAAGTCAGATGTAAAGTCAGATGTCAAATCAGAAGATAAGCCAGAAGATAAGCCAGAAGATAAGCCAGAAGCCGGGTAAAAAAATTGGATCAAAAACAGCGCCCGAAAAAGCTGCGGGAAAGACGATGTTTGGTAACAGGCGAGACATATCCCGCGCATAAAATGATCCGCTTTGTCCTGGATCCTGCCGGGAATGTCATTCCGGATGTGGCGGGAAAACTCCCCGGGCGGGGGGGCTGGATTTTGGCAGATCGCGTGGTGCTGCAACGGGCCATGAAGAAAAAGATTTTTGTCCGCTTTGGGCATAGGGCCTCTGCTTCCAGGCTGGCGCTTTCTGGCCGTGATCAGGCCGATATGGAGACGCTTGAAGAGCCAGAAGGCAAGAAGACAACAGGTCAGAAAATGCAAATCAAGGTGGATGATAATCTGCCGGATTTGGTGGAACAGCTGCTCAGGCAACGATGTTTGAATTATTTGGGCCTGGTGAATCGCGCGGGACTTCTGGTCTCGGGATTTGAAAAAGTGCGTATAAAGCTCAAAGCCCATAAGTGCAGGGCTTTGATCATAGCAGAAGATGCTGCAGAGGGTGGGCGAAGTAAATTATGCTCCGGTCTGGGGAATGTTCTTGAAAAAATGCGGGTGATTGATATGTTCACCCGCAAACAGTTGGGACAGACATTGGGATTGTCCAATGCGGTTCATGTGGTATTATTGCCGGGTGGAATGACGGAAAGTTTTATAAAGGAATTTTCTCGGTATGAAGGTGTTGCGATGTTATAATAACAAAGTGATGATTTTTTGATTTGAGTAAGCGTAAGGCGAATAGGCAAATATAGAATGAGTGACGATAAGGATACAAAAAAACCATTATCGGTTTCCGGATCAGTTTCCGGCAGGAAAACGCTGCAACTGAAGCCATCCGTGGCGGCGGTACCCACAAGTTCGCGTGCGCCGGGCGGCGTGGTTGTCCAGCGTAAGAAAAAGCTGATGCTGAAGCCGGGCGAGAAGGCACCGGTGGCCGATAATTCAGCCGCCCCCTTATCTGCGGCGGAGCCTAAAAAAACAATCACCGCGCAGGCAAAGAAAAAACCGCTGTCATCAGGTGGCCGGCAATTAACGGGCCGACAATTAACGGAAAGTGAATTGAAGGCCCGCGCCAATGCTTTGGATTTGGCCAATATTGAATCTGAAAAACGCGCAAAACTAGAGCTGGAAGCCGCAAAAAGAAAAGCCGTAGAAGCCGCCGCAAGATCTGAATCAGATAAAGAAAAGGCTGTAACGAACGCCAAGGAAGCCAAAAAATCGGCTCATGATGATGCTAAGTTCCAGGCCGACCTCGAAATCAAGAAAAAGATCGAAGCAGACTTAACGGCAAAAGCAGAGCTGGAAGCCAAGAAAGCGCCGGCGGCACCAAAAGAAAAAGCCAAACCGGCTCCGGTTGTGAAAAAACGCGCCCCTGAGGGGAATGTAAAATCTGGCGAGCGACCTGCGGTTAAGCCGTCCCGAAGCCGGACAGAGCCAACGCGGCGCACAGGACGATTGACCGTGACGCAGGCGCTCTCTGGCGGCGCTCAGGAACGTCAACGCAGTTTTGCCGCTCTGAAACGGGCGCGCGCCAAGGAAAAGCGTAAAGGCGGTCAGGGCATACAACAAAAAATCTTCCGCGAGGTTATTATTCCGGATGTGATTACGGTGGCGGAACTGGCCAATCGTATGACAGAAAAAACGGTTGATGTGATTCGGGCGCTCATGAAAATGGATGTGATGGCAACGGCCGCTCAGGAAATAGATCAGGATACAGCGGAACTGATCGTGGAAGAATTCGGCCATAAGGTCAAGCGGATCAGCGCGGCGGATGTGGAAGTTGATCTTGCCGGCCCGGATGATTCGGACAGTGAACTGGTGTCGCGCGCCCCTGTTGTGACCGTGATGGGCCATGTTGATCATGGTAAAACCTCCATTCTTGATGCCTTTCGGAAATCTTCTGTGATCAAGGGTGAGGCCGGCGGCATTACCCAGCATATTGGATCTTATCAGGTTCGAATGGCGAATGGTGAAAAGGTTACTTTCCTTGATACGCCGGGCCACGCGGCCTTCTCTGCCATGCGCTCACGCGGGGCGCGGGTCACGGATATTGTGATCCTTGTGGTGGCGGCCGATGATAGTATCATGCCCCAGACCATAGAAGCCATCAGCCATGCCAAGGCGGCAGAAGTGCCCATCATTGTGGCCATCAACAAAATAGATAAGCCGGATGCAAATCCCGACAAGGTTCGTCAGGATCTGCTGCAGCATGAAGTTTTTGTGGAAAGCATGGGCGGTGAAGTGCTTGACGTGGAAGTCTCCGCCTTAAAAGGCACCAATCTGGATAAATTGGCGGAAGCCATCCAGCTTCAGGCCGAAATGCTTGACCTGAAAGTCAATCAGGACCGCAATGCCGATGGTACCGTGGTCGAGGCCCGGCTTGATAAGGGGAAAGGCACTGTTGCCACAGTTCTTATTCAGCGCGGCACATTGAAAATAGGCGATATATTTGTATGTGGCAGTGAATGGGGCCGCGTCAAGGCCATGTTGAACGACCATGGGCGTAATGTGAAAAAGGCCGGCCCATCGGTTCCTGTTGGCGTGCTTGGCATTAATGGTATGCCAAGGTCTGGCGATAGCTTCATTGTGGTGGACACAGAAGCCAAAGCCCGCGAAGTCTCCGAGTTCCGTAAAAGACGGGAAAAACTGCAAAAAGAAGCCGCGCCAAAAGCAACGCTTGAAGCCATGTTTGAGAAATTGAGTACCAAACAGGCGGAAATTGTGCCGCTGGTGATCAAGGCCGACGTTCAGGGATCTTGCGAAGCCATTACGGGTGCCCTGGAAAGCATGAATACCGATGAAGTTCAGGCTAAAATACTGCATTCTGCGGTGGGCGGCATATCAGAATCAGATGTGACATTGGCCATCGCGTCCGGCGCACCAATTTTGGGCTTTAATGTCCGTGCAAGCCGCAAGGCCGCCGAGCTGGCCCATCAGGAAGGTGTCGAAATACGCTATTATTCTGTGATTTATGACCTTGTGGATGACATCAAGGCCGTTATGTCCGGCAAGCTCGCGCCGGAATTGCGGGAAACAATATTGGGTTCTGCGAAAATACTTGATATCTTCTCCGCCGGGAAAACCGGTAAGGCAGCGGGTTGTCTTGTGCTTGACGGCATTATCCGCAAAGGTGCCAAAGCGCGCCTGCTCAGGGATGATGTGGTGATTTTTGAGGGCGATCTTGGTTCATTGCGCCGTTTCAAGGATGATGTACAAGAAGTACAATCGGGAACAGAATGCGGCATGAATTTTGCCAGTTATAACGATCTGAAAAAGGGCGACATCATTGAATGTTACGAAGTAGAGACAATAGAGCGCTCGTTATAATATAGACTGTTTTTGGATTAATCCGGCCTCCTGTGACATTGATGGGGGCCGTCATTCCTTAAGGATATAAGATGTCCAAATCGCATTTTGATGACCTGAAAAATAATCAGGAGCCCAATAATCAGGGGCCCAGCCACAGGGTGTTACGGGTCGGTGAGAATATCCGCCATGCCCTGTCCGAAATCTTCATGCGCGGTGAAATCAGGGACCCTTTTTTAGAGGGGGTATCCATTACCGTGACCGAAGTACGCTGTAGTCCCGACCTTCGCAACGCCACCATTTATGTGATGCCCCTTGGCGGCGTCAATGAACAGGATGTGGTAACAGGATTAAACCGGTGCCGTAAATTTATACGCGGTAAATTATCCGGTATGGTGAGCATGAAATATTTGCCGAATCTGAAATTCACCAGTGACGCCAGTTTTGGCGAGGCGGATCATATTGAAAAACTGCTCCATAGCCCCCATGTTGCCCAGGATTTGGCAAAGAAGTCTGATACATCTGAGGGTGATTGAGTTTTGAGCGATCCTAACGGCAGAAAGCGCAAGGGCATCAAGCTGGATGGCTGGCTGGCCATTGATAAACCGCTGGGTATGGGCTCAACGCAGGTTGTGGGCAAATGCCGGTGGTTGACCAAGGCGCAAAAAGTCGGCCATGGCGGTACGCTTGATCCCTTGGCCACGGGCATTTTGCCCATTGCCTTTGGCGAAGCGACAAAAACCATCCCCTTTATTATGGATGCGCGAAAAACCTATGAATTTACGGTGACCTTCGGCGAGGCCCGAACGACCGATGACGGGGAAGGCGATGTGACAGCCACCAGCGACAGGCGCCCCGCCGAAAAGGATATTCATGCCGCTTTGCCGGAATTTACGGGCAGAATCACTCAGGTTCCGCCAATTTATAGCGCCCTGAAGCTGGATGGCAAAAGAGCCTATGACCTTGCCCGGGCCGGCATTGAAGTGGAAATGAAGCCGCGCGAGGTGGATGTTTTTTCCCTGAAGCTTTTATCATATGACAGTCAGCAGGCAAGCCTCAGGGTTTCTTGCGGCAAAGGCACTTATGTCCGCTCATTGGCGCGGGATTTAGCCATAAAATTAGGCACCGTTGGCTTTGTTTCAAAGCTGAGAAGAACCCGCGTTGGGC
>Ga0256839_1002588_pt1 | contig 19901 bp, 20 predicted proteins | sample 354166metaG_FD_185968 | JGI IMG/M metagenome (GOLD analysis project Ga0256839, IMG submission 185968) | Hydrothermal vent microbial communities from Mid Atlantic Ridge, Atlantic Ocean - 354-166 | ecosystem: Environmental > Aquatic > Marine > Hydrothermal vents | place: Atlantic Ocean: Mid... | reverse complement strand
CGTATGGCTGTGAGCCTTGTTTTGGATGATGTTGAGAAAGCAAAAGAAAGAGCTACACAAATAGTCTCTCAAATGACAGATAAATAAGGCAAAACCAATGGCATTTTTTTCTAGAGTCTTTTTACCTCTATTATTATTTATTTATATCGCGGTAGAAACCTACCTAAAACTAAACCATAGCTCACTTTGTGATGCTACAGGGTGTAAGCTTGCAGGAGAGTTACTCAAATTTAACCCTCTTTACTTAAACTATTTGGGCTTAGTCTCTGTATTTATGTTAATCATTTTAGGTTTTTTATCACTTAAAAACAGACTTATGGAAAAACTCTTTTTCGCAGTTTTATATGGAGCTGTAGCCTTTGAAGCGACTATTTTAGGCTACCAATATCTCGTTAACCCTGAACCTTGTCTTTTTTGCCTTGGTATTTTCTCTTCTTTGCTTCTCATAGGGTTACTAAGTCAAACGAAAAACTTTATACTTCTAGCTACTGTGGCTCTGTCTGTATTTATAGGGCTTAGTACCTTAGCCATCAACAAAAACAAAGCTTATATCACAAAAGATGGCATCTACCTGATCCAGTCTGACAGCTGTGGACACTGTAAAAAAGTAAAAAAGTTTTTTACAGAAGATCAAATAGAATATACCCCCATCTCTGTGGCTGAAGTCAATGCCAGATCTTTTTTAAAGTTTGTCGATATCTCGAGTATCCCTGTAGCTGTTATCAAAACTAAAAATACTATTAAGATTATTAGAGGTGACAAAGGCATCATTTCTCACTTCAAACACGATGAAATACGCAAAAAAATTGAACTTGCCCCTGTACAAGAAAGTTCTGCTCTTGGTCTACCCTCAGATATTTTCACTGCCACATCAGAACCTGGTTGTGCCATTGCCGTCACAGAGACACCCTCTTGTGAAGATGAAAACAAAAGCCAATAAGGATACACCATGTATATTGTCATACTTGATGCCAAAACGTTAGGAGATGATTTAGATCTCACTGTTTTAAAAAAGTTCGGTACACTTAGTATTTATCCAACGACAAGCAAAGAACAAATCTTTGAACGTATTGAGATAGCAGATGTTATCATTACAAACAAAGTAGTCATTGATGCGAACCTTCTTGAACGTACACCTAAACTAAAACTCATTTGTATCGCAGCCACAGGCATGAATAATGTTGATTTAAACGCTGCAAAACGTAAAGGCATTGAGGTTAAAAATGTTTCAGGATATTCCACCAAGTCTGTTGCCCAACATACCTTTGCCATGGCACTTTACTTACTTGAAAAGATGTCATATTATGACAAAGTAGTCAAAGACAAGACATGGAGTGATTCAGGTCTCTTTACTGATGTTTCTAAGCCTTTTTATGAGATATCAGGTAAAAAATGGGGTATTATAGGGCTAGGGAACATAGGAAAAGAAGTGGCTAAAATTGCTACAGTCTTTGGAGCAGAAGTAAGTTATTACTCTACTTCAGGAGAGAACCATAGAACAGCATATCCTCATCAGAGTTTAGAGTTTCTTTTAAAAGACTGTGATATTATCTCCATTCATGCTCCTCTTAATGACAAGACATATCAGCTCATCAATGAAATAAACCTACCCTACCTCAAAGAAAAAGCAATCCTTCTTAACTTAGGACGCGGTGAGATCATCAACGAAACTGACTTGGCTTTTGAGCTTGATAGGCGTGAAATTTATGCAGGTCTTGATGTACTCGAAAAGGAGCCCATTACGCTTGAAAATAGGCTGAATGAAGTCAAGCATCAAGAACGTCTTCTCATTACACCCCACATCGCATGGGCAAGCATAGAAGCTAGAAAAAAGCTTCTTGATGGCATAGTAAAAAATATAGAATATTTTCTAAAAAAAGATAAGGTTTAAAATGATAGATATATTAGTGATAGGTTCTGGTGGTGCAGGCTTAACTGCTGCACTTTCAGCAAAAGATGTAGGTGCATCAGTACTTGTAGTAGGGAAAGCCTACCCTACCAACTCACAAACTTCCATGGCACAAGGTGGCATGAACGCTGCCCTTGGTAATGCAGGAGAAGACAGCATTGACGCACATATAGAAGATACCCTCAAGTCTGCACAGGGTCTTTGTGATGAGGAGAGGATAAAGCGTATGTGCTCATCTGCTCCCTCTGCCATCAAGTGGCTAGAGAGTATTGGTGTGCCTTTTTCACGTTTAGACAATGGAAAATCAGGTACTGATACTATCGCCCAAAGACAAATGGGTGGAGCCTCTGCCAAACGTGCCTGTTATGCCCAAGACTATACAGGGCTCAAAATCCTACATACACTCTACGACACCTGTCTCAAGCATAAAGTAGACTTTCTCGATGAACATTATCTTATGAGTCTTATCGTTGAAGAGGGGATTGTCAAAGGAGCTACTTTTCTTGATATTCGTACAGGTAAGATGAAACAAATCAACGCCAAATCTGTCATCATCGCTACAGGTGGCTATGCTGGGATTTACCACAAACATACTACCAACATGACAGGTGCCACAGGTGATGGTATAGCGGCAGTGCTTCGTGCAGGAGGTGCAGTGAGTGACATGGAATTTGTGCAGTTTCACCCTACTGCACTTAAAAGCTCTAGTATACTCATATCTGAAAGTGCCAGAGGAGAAGGTGGCTACCTAGTAAACAGCGATGGCGAACGATTTATAGATGAGCTTAAACCCCGTGACGTGGTAGCACGTGCCATTTACGAGCAGTTCCAAAAAGGTCAAGAGGTCTTTTTAGATGTGCGTCATTTGGGCGAAGAAAAACTCATGGAACTTCTCCCCCAAGAAGTGGCTCTATGTAAACTTCATGAAAATGTAGACCCAGCAAAAGAACTCATACCCATCAAGCCTGTAGCTCACTACTCTATGGGTGGGATAGATGTTAACTCTGTCTTGGAAGTAGATGGTATACAAGGCTGTTTTGCAGTAGGTGAATGTAGCAACGCCAAGGTACATGGTGCCAATCGCTTAGGAGGTAATTCCCTACTAGAAATCACCACCTTTGGTAAATTTGCAGGAGAATATGCTCACAGGTATACAAGCACTACAGAAACAGAAGAAGCAGATGATACACAACTCCAACTAGACAAGCAATACATAGAAAACCTCTATAAACAAGAAGCACGTCTAAACTTCTATGGACAAAGAGAAAAACTTGGCAAACTCTTTTATGATAATGTCGGCATTGTACGCAACAATAAGGACTTGAACTATGCCTTAGATGAAATAGTAGCCATGCAACAAAACTTAGCCATCATGGGCATAGATGACAAAAACATAGAAAACAATACCAACCTCATCGATTTTTTAGAGTTTGCAAATACCATACTCCTCTCTTCTACCATTGTCTCCGCAGCCATCGCTAGAGATGAGAGCCGTGGGGCACACTACAAAGAAGAGTTTACCGAGCAAGATGATGAAAAATTTAAAAACCATATTGTCTTTCAGTGGCAACAAGAACAAGGAGCGTAGATATGACTATATCTGTACTAAGATCCCAGAACAATACAGCACAAAGCTATACCATTGAAGACAAAGAGATGACACTCTTATATGCTCTTACAGACATTAAGGCTACACAAGATGCAACACTTACTTTCACTGCTGGATGTCGTGCTTCCGTCTGTGGTACCTGTGCAGTACGTGTCAACGGGAAAGAAGAGCTTGCCTGTGCCTATAAGGTACAAGACGGTGACGTGATAGAACCATTGAACTACCACCCTGTACTACGTGACCTTAAAGTAGATAAAAATAAGGCAAAAGAAACGTTAGAAAAAAGTACTGCATGGCTACACTCTTTTACCGAAGCTTCGCCTACCCATAAAGATGAAAAACTCACAGAACGTCAAACGGACTGCATACTCTGTGACTCTTGCTACTCTGCTTGCCCTGTATACGCAGTAAACCCTGAATTTTTAGGGCCTTTTGCACTTACTCGTGCATACCGCTATAGTGTAGACAAGAGAGAAGAAGACACAAAAGAAATGATAGACAACATACAAACCAACGGCATATGGGACTGTACTTTATGCGGAGAATGTACGCTAGCCTGTCCAAAGGGCATAGACCCAAAAATGGACATTATGATGCTTAGAGGAAAGTCCCTACAGCATGGACACAAAGACCCCTCTTTTTCTCAGCAAAGTTTTGGGGAACCTAATTTTGGATTTGATCCAAATTTTTAGGCTAAAAGTGTTGCTATTTTAGTCGCAACAGCAGCTACTTTTTGAGACTTGTTCATCTCTTCATCAAATCCAGCATCTAAGTACTCTTGCATAGTATCTTCAGGGTCTGAAATAGGTACAAAGTCACCACCTTTACGTACCATAATCGCATAGGTTGTGCTTTTGGCAGAACCAACAATGATAGAATCAAATACTTTACCCTTATTTGCTATGTGTACACCCTCTATTTCTTTAAGTGGTGTAAACCCCATCTTTTTACATGCCTTAGGTATGTTTGAAAGGTTAGAGTTTAGTACTTTTTGTAACTGTTTGCCTTGCACTTCTTCTATTTTATCTTTAAATGAAATTGCCATCTTTTTATGCCTTTTTGGTTTGTAATATTAATTAATATCTCTAGGATCTACTATCTTCCCTGCTATAGCAGATGCAGCTGCCACAGCCGAGTTTGCCAAGTAAATCTCAGAAGTTCTAGCACCCATACGCCCTACAAAGTTTCTGTTTGTTGTAGCTACACAGCGTTCGCCATCGCCAAGTATGCCCATGTACCCACCAAGACAAGCACCACACGTAGGATTAGAGACTACTGCCCCTGCCTCTATAAGGATTTTCATCAATCCCTCATCTTGAGCTTGAAGAAGTATTTTTTGGGTAGCAGGTGTGACTATCATACGTGTATGACGTGCCACTCTATTACCCTCCATGATTTCTGCTGCAATTCTAAGGTCTTCTATGCGTCCGTTGGTACATGAGCCTATCATCACTTGGTCTATTTTAAGGTCATCTTTTACTGCTTGCTCCACTGGCTTACCGTTAGATGGCAAGAAAGGGTAGGCAATGACTGGCGAAAGCACAGAAGTGTCTATGCTAATGACTTGACAATACTCTGCGTCAACATCTGAACTATGAATTTTAGGTTCTGCTCTTAGTCCGCCATTGACTTCTTTTCTATCTTCTAGGTAGGCTAACGTCACATCATCTACCGCAAAAATACCGTTTTTAGCTCCTGCCTCTATGACCATATTTGCGATGGAAAATCTATCTGCCATGCCCAAGTGCTGTATGGCATCACCCACAAACTCTATGGCTTTATATAACGCTCCATCCACGCCTATCTGTCTTATGAGTTCCAAGATGATGTCTTTTCCATAAATGTGCTCACCAGGCTTGCCTGTGAGTTCTACTTTAATAGTCTCAGGTACCTTAAACCAGTTACCCCCAGTTATCATCCCAAAAGCAAGGTCAGTAGAGCCCATACCCGTTGAAAATGCACCTAAAGCTCCATGTGTACAAGTATGACTGTCCGCACCGATGATGACATCACCAGGTAAAATAAGTCCTTTTTCTGGAAGTAAGGCATGTTCTATCCCCATGTCTTTTTCATCAAAAAAGTACTTAAGGTCATGCTTGTAGGCAAACTCTCTACTTATTTTTGCTTGATTTGCTGAAGCGATGTCTTTTGCTGGGATGTAATGGTCCATCACCAAAGCAAAAGAGTCTGGTTTCGCCAATGTTTCTGCACCAGATTCTTCAAAAGCTTTTATGGAGATAGGCGTCGTAATGTCATTACCAATAATCATATCGATATTTACTCTTACTATCTCTCCTGCTTTAACTTCTCGTCCTGCGTGTTCGGAAAATATTTTTTCTGTCATTGTTTGTGCCATGTTCGTCCTTCTTGCACATTTAAGTGCCTATATACTTAGGCGAATTATAGCGAAATAAAATTATGCTAGAATTGCATCATAAAAATCTCGTAGGGACTGACCCGAGTGTCTGCCCTTTCCAAGTGTTTGTCTCTTCATACAAAGGGTCAACACATAGGTTGACCCCTACGCAATTAAAGACGAATATGAAACTCTACGAACTCAAAGCCATCGCCAAACGTTTAAATGATTTCACGTTCATCAGTCGTGCAAGACGTATAGAAGACAACACTTTAGAAATCATGTTTGACAAGTCTGAAAGTTACTTTTTTAACATAACACGAGGGAATAGTACTGTTTACAAGGCACCTAGCCAAAGACCACTTAAGGGCTACAATGCCCCTTTTGACACCCTGCTTCACTCATTGCTTAGCGGTTCTAAACTCATAGCAGTAGACGTGCCAAATGATGACCGAATCTTACGTTTTACCATCGCACCCAAAAGTAGCTATAAAGACAAGATAGTTTACTTACAGCTAGAGTTTACAGGTAAAAATACCAACGCTATACTCTTGGATGACAACGAAGTCATCATTGAGGCACTTAGACATATAGATGCTGATAGTACGTTTAGAGTGATTCGACCAGGTATGGAATTACTTGCCATCCCTGCATTTGAGAGAAAAGAAGAAACACAACAGATAGACAATATTGATAGTTATTTAAAAGAGAAATTCTCCCAAATACAAACCCGAAAACTAAGTGAAATGAAAAAACAAAGACTCTCTACTGTGTCCAAAAAAGTAAAGAAATTTGAACAACTTCTAGCCAAACTCCCCAACCAAGAAAAGCTAAAAACACAAGCCAAAGAACACAACAACACTGCTAACCTCATCTTAGTAAACTTATACCAAATAAAGCCCTATGATACAAAGCTAAAAACCTATGACTTTGAGGGAAATGAAGTAAACATTACTTTACCCAAAGACACTAAAGTAAACCGTATGTCTGACTACTATTTTAACCTCTCGAAACGTGCCAAATCAAAAGCTAAAAATGTACATATAGAGCAAGAAAACCTCAGCTCTAAAATGTCTTTTTATGCAAATATTTATACGGCATTGCAAGAAGCAAACACTCCTTATGAACTAGAACTTTTAGTACCAAAACGTGCCAAGTCTTTACGTAAAAAAGAGAAACTTCGAGAAGGTGAACTCTTTTGGATAGAAGACTATAAAGTCCTAGTAGGAAGAAACGCCAACGAAAACCAAAAACTACTCGGTATTGCCAAGAGTAATGATATCTGGATGCACACAAGAGAGATACCAGGTTCTCACGTCATCATACGTACAGACAAACAAAATTTGCCTCAAACTGTGTTAGAAGCTGCGGCTAAACTCTGTGTTGACTTTTCTACTAGACAACCAGGTAATTACTTAGTAGACTACACCAAGCGAAAGTTTGTCAAAATCCAAGAAGGTTCAAGCGTTGAATACGATAAATACCAGACACTTTCTGTTCTAAAAGAAGGCGTTGAGATTAGGGTTTAACGCAAAGCATGCTATAATCAAACTATACTATTTAATTAGGAAGAAACTATGCTAGATAATCTCAGCTCTTTACAACAACGTTTCCTTACAGGTGCTGGACTTTTAGCACTTGCCGCATTCATCGGATGGATGGACAGCTTTTTTGTAATGTGGGTCTTTTTAGGAACACTTTACATCTTCGCATTTTATGAAGCGATGAAACTGTTTAAACTCTCTTCCTCTGGTGCTTATGCTTGGGCTGTATTGTTATGGATTATTGCATATTTTTATCCAAATCCTGATGATTTATTTTTTCTCATCGCTATTATCTTTGCTGCATCGCTAGCATACTTCCACAACTTTGACAAAAGACTTATACTCCCATTTCTTTACCCTGTATCTGGTATTTTATTTTTTCTGGTTCTCTATGCAGACTATGGTATACAAGCGATGTTTTGGCTCTTAGCTACTGTGGCTATCACAGATGTAGGTGCGTATTTTATTGGCAAAGCTATCGGTAAAACAAAGTTTTCTGACACCAGCCCTAACAAAACCCTTGAAGGTGTATTTGGAGGCATAATCCTAGCTACAATTATAGGTACCTATATAGGTCTCTATATCGCACCATTTTGGACAGCACTTATCGTGACATTGGTCACAGCTATAGCCTCTATTTTTGGTGATTTATTTGAGTCTTACCTTAAGCGTGAAGCTGGCGTGAAAGACTCTGGAGATATACTGCCAGGTCATGGTGGCATACTCGACAGAATAGACGGCTACCTTTTTGGTGCTCCGATGATGATAATCACATTAAGAGCGTTTTTATAAGCAATGCAGTCCATTGTCCTCTTAGGTTCTACAGGTTCTATAGGTGTCAATACGCTTATCATAGCAAAACGATATAATATCCAAATAGAAGCCCTTGTGGCTGGTTCTAACATTGATTTACTTAACCAACAAATAGCCATATATCAACCAAAAACAGTTGTCATTGCAAACGAATCCGACAAATACAAAGTCAACCACCCCGATGTACGTTGTGGCAATGCAGCCATACTCACACTCATCGAAGAATCTCAAAGTCCTATGGTAGTCAATGCACTTGTGGGCTACACAGGACTAGCCCCAACACTCAAAGCCACGAGCTTAGGCAAACGCGTAGCCCTAGCAAACAAAGAGTCTTTAGTCGTAGCTGGCGAGTTCATAGATATGTCGCTCATCACGGTCATAGACTCTGAACATTTTGGACTATGGTATCTTATAAACAAACGTCCTGTCTCTAAGCTCTACATTACCGCATCTGGTGGTGCATTTAGAGACTGGGACTTAGACAAAATGAAAGACGCAAAGTTTTCAGATGCACTCAAGCACCCCAACTGGTCTATGGGGAATAAAATAACCATAGACTCTGCCACCATGACCAACAAACTTTTCGAACTCCTTGAAGCCAAATGGCTTTTTGACACATCTAACATTGACGCAGTCATAGAAAAAAAGTCAATCATTCATGCCCTATGTGAGTTTAAAGATGGCTCTACCACGGCACACTTTGCAGGCGTAGATATGAAGCTCCCTATTGCTTTTGCCCTCAATGGTGAAACAACAGAGGAGATACTCCCTCCCACAGATTTACTCAGCATAGGAGCTTTAGAGTTTTTGCCCATAGAGCCTGAACGTTACCCTATCTGGAATATCAAAGAACAGCTACTGAAAAACCCTCATTTAGGCGTAGTAGTCAATGCTGCCAATGAAGTGGCTATAGAAGCGTTCCAAAAAGAAAAATGTCCTTTTTTTGGGATGAGCGAAATGGTCTTGGATGCCTTCGGGAAGTTTAAAGATATTCGAGCAAAAAACATAGATGAAATTATCGAATTAGACACAGAGGTAAGAGCCTATGCAAGCACAAGATAAAGTGCTTATACTTCATGGCTGGGGTGGGTCAGATGCTCCTCACTGGCAAGCAGAACTGGCAAGCAAAATAGCCAAAAACTATGGTACAGTCTCTTTTCCTCTATTAGATAACTGTCACTTTCCCTCTAAAAATAGATGGGTCAGACAAGTGAAACAAATACTCTTAGACTTCAAGCCAGACACCGTTGTTTGCCACTCACTTGCAAACAACCTTTGGATGTGGCTTTGTGAAGAAGACGGGATGACTCATGTAGATAGACTCTTTATGGTCTCCCCTCCTAGCTTCAAAACAGAAGAAAAAATCATCAAAACTTTTTTCCCTTGTCCTATGCCAAGAAATATTTATGCCAAAGAAGTATATATGATTGTCTCAGATGATGACCCATGGGTAAAGATAGAAGAAGCTAAAGAAATAGCCTCTCATTTCAATGCTACTTTCACTACATTAGTAAATGCTGGGCATATCAATGCAGATAGCGGGTATGGGAAATGGGAACTTATTGAAAAACTTGTACTGGATAAAACATGATAATCTTACGTAGGGTGTTGTGCCCTCACAACACCATCAACCATAAACGATTAAATCAGCGTGTTTTCATGGGACAACACCCAATGGAACTATCATGATACTAAGCATCGAATCAAGCTGTGATGACAGCTCCATATCTATCACAGATATAGCCACAAAAAAACTCATCTATCACAAAAAAATATCGCAAGAAGAACAGCACTCTTGTTATGGTGGAGTAGTACCTGAACTTGCATCTCGTCTACATGCTGTAGCACTGCCAAAGATACTAGAAGAGACCAAACCTTATTTTCACACATTAAAAGCAGTAGCAGTAACCAATCAACCTGGTTTAGGTGTCACCCTTTTAGAGGGCATAGCTATGGCAAAAACTTTAGCAGTACTTCTTGACATTCCCCTCATCCCTGTACATCATTTAAAAGGTCATATTTACTCCTTATTCATCGAAAAGGAGTCTACTCTACCCTTGCTAGTCCTTCTCATCTCTGGAGGGCATACACAGGTCATACGGGTAGAAAGTTTTGAACGTATGGAAATACTGGCTACTTCTATGGATGACTCAGTTGGCGAAAGCTTTGATAAATGTGCCAAAATGATGGGTCTAGGCTACCCAGGGGGACCACTTATAGAGGCTCTTGCACTTAAAGGTAATGAAGACCGCTTTGATTTGCCTATACCCTTACGAAACTCTCCCCTCATAGCCTTCTCCCTCTCAGGACTTAAAAATGCTGTACGACTTAAAGTAGAAGCCTGTGGGGGCAAAGAAAATATGTCTGAACAAGACAATGCCGACCTCTCTGCTTCTTTCCAGAAAGCAGTCAAACTTCACCTACTTCAAAAGAGTAAGAAAATCTTTGCTAAAGAAAACATAAAAGACTTTGCCATAGTGGGTGGAGCATCTGCGAATAAATACATCCGAAATGCCTACGAAAAACTCTGCCAAGAGTTTGGGAAAACATTGCATGTTGCACCTTTGGAATACTGTTCAGATAATGCAGCTATGATTGGAAGATATGCCTTAGATGCTTACAATAAAAAACAATTTATAGACCCCAATGAAATCAATATTTCAAGCACAAAAAAACAACAAGCAGGCATGCTACTTTAGCTATTCTAAAATACCTTCTTTCTTACCCTCTTTCCTAAGCCAAATTTAGATAAAATAATTACTATTATAAACCCACCCAAGGAAATATAAAATGGCAGAATATGGTGCTAGTAATATTAAGGTCCTCAAAGGACTAGAAGCAGTACGAAAAAGACCAGGAATGTACATCGGTGATACTTCTACAAAAGGACTTCACCACCTAGTCTATGAAGTCGTAGATAACTCTATAGATGAGGCAATGGCTGGTTTTTGTGACACTATCAAAGTGACACTTACCAAAGCAGGCTCTGCTGTCATAGAGGACAATGGGCGGGGTATTCCTTACACGGAGCATCCTACCGAAAAGATATCTGCTGCTACTGTAGTCATGACCGTACTTCACGCGGGTGGCAAATTTGACAAAGATACCTACAAAGTTTCTGGTGGTCTACATGGTGTGGGGGTTTCTGTTGTCAATGCCCTTTCTAAAGATTTACATCTTACTATCTTTAAAGACAAAGCTATACACACACAAAGCTTTCAAGAAGGTATCCCTACTGCTATTTTAGAATCTGGAGATAATACCAATAAGCATGGTACTAAAATAGAATTCTGGCCAGATGATTCAATCTTTACAGAAACAGTGACCTTCAAGAAAGAAATCTTGATGAAAAGGTTTAAAGAACTTTGTTACCTTAACCCTAAAATTACTATAGATTTTAAAGACGAACGTGATGGCACCAAAGAACTTTTTCATTTTCCAGGTGGCATCAAACAATTTATAGAAGATATGAACACAAAAGAGCCTGTTTCAAATGCACAATTTTTCCAAGGCAAAGCAGACGATATTGAAATAGACATTGCCCTCATGTATTGTGATGCAGACTCTGAAAAAGCACTCTCTTTTGTAAACAACATCAAAACAGCAGATGGTGGTACCCATGAAGCTGGATTTAGAGCAGGACTTACGCGCTCAATGTCATCTTACATCTCTAAAAATGCTAATGCCAAAGAGAAAAACACTAAAATCACTGGAGATGACTGTAAAGAAGGTCTCATCGCTATCGTATCTGTACGTGTCCCTGAGCCACAGTTTGAAGGACAAACCAAAGGGAAGCTTGGCTCAAGCTATGTACGTCCTCTAGTACAAAAATTCTTCTCTGAAAGATTTAACAAATACCTTGAAGAAAACCCTATAGAAGCAAAAGCTATTATGGCTCAAGTCCTTTTAGCTGCTCGTGGGCGTGACGCTGCCAAACGTGCCAAAGACCTTGTAAAACGTAAAGACTCTATGAGTATTGGTACACTTCCTGGAAAACTTGCAGACTGCCAAAGTAAAGATCCTGAAGTTTCAGAAATTTATTTGGTGGAAGGGGATTCAGCTGGAGGTTCTGCAAAACAAGGTCGAGATAGAGTATTTCAAGCCATTTTGCCACTCAAAGGTAAAATCTTAAATGTTGAGAAAGCCCGTTTAGAGAAAATTCTTAAATCTGATGAAATTAAAAATATGATTACCGCACTTGGTTGTGGTATTGGTGAAGAATTTAATGAAGATAAACTGAGATACCATAAAGTCATCATCATGACTGATGCTGACGTCGATGGTAGCCACATTCAAACACTACTTTTAACTTTTTTCTTTAGATTCTTAAAACCTATTATTGAAAAAGGCTACCTTTACCTTGCACAACCACCACTGTATCGTTATAAAAAAGGGAAAAATGAGATTTATCTCAAAGATGAAAAATCACTCAATGATTACCTCATAGAAAATGGTATCACTGCCATCGAAAGTACTACTATGGGAGAAGCTGATTTAGTAGACCTGTTTAAACTTGTTGCTTATTACCGTATGACTCTAAAAGAAATAGAAAAACGTTTTGCTCTGCCTGAAGTACTACGTTACATGATTGAAAACCCTGATGTAGTAGGCACAGACAATAAAGCTCTCGCAAACACAATAGAAAAATTCATTGCCGATTTAGGCTACAACATTTTAAATAAAACCATCACAGATGACACCATTCACCTCTTTGTGCAAACCAAAGATGGGCTTGAAGAACTTGTAGTAGACGATATACTCTTTAGTAACCCTCACTACAATGAAGCCATTCATATCAACCAAAAAATACAAGAACACATCACAGATGAGTTTAAAGATAAAGATTTACTAGCACTCTTCGAACTTGTAGAATCATCAGCCAAAAAAGGTGCATACATCCAAAGATACAAAGGTCTTGGAGAAATGAACCCTGAACAACTTTGGGAGACTACCATGACACCAGAAAACAGAAGACTCTTACAAGTGAAGATTGGTGATGATGAATCTGCGGCAGATACTTTTGTACTCTTTATGGGTGATGAAGTAGAGCCACGAAGAAACTATATAGAAAGCCATGCAAAAGATGTCAAGCACTTGGATGTTTAGATGTTACTTTCAGAATTAAACGAAAGAGAACGTCGTTTTAAACTGGCTCTTCGTGCAGGTATCCCTGTACTGCTACTTACATTTTTAGTATTTTATTCACTCTTTGCACAAGAAGGTCAATTTACATTTAATTTAATGAATAGCTCGCTCATCGCTGCTATTGTTTTTATTACCATTTATTTTAACTACTTTCTTATTGAGATGAGTGTTAAAGAGAGCATTATTGACAACACCACACAAAGCTTTAACGAAAAAGCCTTTCTTGATAAACTCCATGTATACAAACCTAAAACCCTTGTTCTCCTTGTTGTTGATAACCTTTATACCATTAATGATACCTACAGTGCAGACAAAGTTGATCTCTTGCTCTACACCATCATACATAAACTCAATACAACCCTCAATCAATACGGTGTACACTCTCCACTCATAGGGAGACGTTATGGAGCAGAGTTTCTCATTGCTATTAACAAAGAAGACCATGATGTAAAAGAGATTTTTGAAAAATTTATCTCAGAAAACCACACCATAAATGACATAGAAGTTGACTATGCATTTTCAGCAGCAACCAACACAAGTGAAAATATAGAACAGGTCTTAGGGCAACTCAAAGATATTCTTGTGACAGAAGAAGAGAACAATGAAAAGATCAATACAGTAAAACCTGCAGAAGAACTAGGGAAAACAGAACAAAGCATCATAGAAGCACTAAAAAATAAACAGTTTAAAATGTCATTTAGACCCCTTGAAAGTACAAAAACTGGTCAAATAGAGATCTATGAAATAGTTTCTAAATTAACAGGGGCAAAACAAGAAGACATTTTACCTAGAGTTTATTTACCTATTATCAATAGGCTTGGCATGGGTGTAGAATATGACCTATCACTTGTTGAGCATATTATCAAACTTTTACCTCTCATCGATGAGAAAATATCTTTTACTTTTAATCTTTCTCCATTTTCATTAAGAAACAAACATTTTCAAGAAAAGTTTTTTTCTCTATTGGAAGAAAATAACATTCAATCATCTCGACTTATTATTCAACTTTATGAGCGAAAAACACACCATGACCTCTCTTCATACTTTAAAACTCTTTCCACTTTCCGTGCCAAAGGTGTTCGTATCTGTATAGACAACTTTGGTTCATCCAATGCGTCAATGGAATATATGAAAAACTTCAAGTTTGACATGGTGCAATTTGACAGAGACTATGTCACAAACTTAAAAGACACAACAACACTTGCCATGCTTTCTTCTCTTGTTACCATGTCGAACGATTTGAATATTCTTACTGTAGCTAAATGGGTAGACAAAGATGAACAAAAAAATACACTAAGCACATTAGGCATCTCTTATCTTCAAGGTTTTGGTATCGCTAAACCACTAAATGAACAAGCACTTATTCAAACTTATAATTAAAGGAAACTGATGAAATATGGTGAAAAAGAGATACAAGAGTTTGACATCAACAATAGTGAAAACTATTGGCCAAATATGCATAAAAAAAACTATACAATCAACATAGAACTCCCTGAATTTATGTGCTTATGCCCTCGTTCGGGCTACCCCGATTTTGCAATACTTTCACTTTCTTATGAACCTGATGAACTAGTCATTGAACTAAAAGCACTCAAACTTTATATTAACTCCTTCATGACTAAACATATCTCACATGAAAACGCTGCCAATGAAATTTATGATGCACTCCATACCAAACTAAAACCAAAATCCATGAAACTCATAGCCAATTTTAACCCTAGAGGTAATGTGCATACAATCATAGAAATAGATAGCTCTAAAAATTAAAATTTATATAAAAATATGTCAATATGGCATATTTTTACCCCTTTCTCGAAAAGTATATTATCATACCTCCATATGAAAATGAAGGATACCCATGATAGACTTTTACGAAGTCATGAAAAGAATGAAAATCATTCTCTCCACCCAAACAAGTAAAAAAAAAGTACTGGACAAAGATGTGGCACTTGCCTTAAACATAGACCCTCAAAACTATGCTGTTATTAAAAAACGAAAAAAAATCCCTTATGAATCACTGGCTTATTATTCCAAGCAAAACAAGCTCAATATGAACTGGTTACTTTTTGCACAAAAACCCCAATATTTGACCTAAATAAAATTTATAGCTATAATCAATTGTAATAAATTGATAAAAAGGAAGAAGAATGGCAACAAAAGATGAAAAGATTGCACTTTATAAGACGGCAAACAAAGATTTAGGTTTAGGATTATCCGATGACCTCATAGAAAAAGTAACTACAGGACTCGGTCCCGTTATTTATAACGCAGACACTGAGCTTGTATCTTGTTCCGACAAAAGCGAACTAGATACTGTTAAAAAAAGCTTTTTGTCGGGAAAAATACAAGTACCTAATGACGATGCAAAATATGATGCAGCCATCAAAAAAGTATGTGAAAAAATGGGCACTTCAAATAGAAGTAAATATAGAGCTCTCTTTTATGCACTTCTTACTGTAGAATTTGGTAAAGAATCTATTTACGCATAACACACATGGAAGACTTATATCTTTATAAACAAGATATATCTCTTCTGCTCCTCATTTTTACCAAACCCTACTATCTCCATATCTTTATACTGCTCATTTACATCCATTTTAAGCTCATACATCATCGTACTTGTGTCAAGTATCAAAAGAGGTGGAATTAACGCTCCTATAGTGACTCTTTTATCACTACTGTCTATTTGAAAGATAAGCTGTTTCTTCTCATCATCTAAAATAGCAAGATTTAAAAGAGATTCTCCTGTATACTTGAGTTTGGTACTGTCATTTTCATCTGCTTTAAGTAGCCCAGCTGTGACTATGTAGTCTTCATTATTTGCTATTTGTTCTCTAACGTCTTCTATGAGGTCTATGATGTATTTCATTTTTCTTCTTTTGGAGGTTTATATATAAGATGCTCCGTAATAGTTAAGTTCGGAGTTAATTTGCTGTAGATTTTGGTTGATGGGGGTTTCGTAATGAGAGAGCTTACATCAAGTAAGTGACCGAATGGAGAAATCTCCATCCAATCGAATATGCAGTGAAGAAACCCGAACTTAGCTGTTACGCTTTTCTATGATTTCTTTGGCTACGTTCTGCGGCACCTCTTCATAGTGGTCAAACTCCATCGCATACGTTGCACGACCTTGCGTCATAGAACGTAGGTCAGTTGAGTAACCAAACATTTCTGAAAGTGGTACAAACGCATTCACTATTTTGTTTCCAGCTCTGTCATCCATACCTGTGACTTGACCACGTCTTTTGGCAACATCACCGATGACGTCACCCATATAGTCTTCAGGTACTTCAACTTCAACTTTCATCAATGGTTCTAAGATGATAGGCTTAGCTTTTCTACACCCTTCTCTGAATCCCATAGAAGCAGCAAGTTTAAATGCCATTTCAGATGAATCCACATCATGGTAAGAACCATCATAGACTGTGACTTTTACGTCTTCAACGGGGTAACCTGCTTGAATACCTCTAGCCATAGCTTCTTGGATACCTTTATCAACAGGTTTGATAAATTCTTTTGGGATAACCCCACCTTTGACAGCATCAACAAATTCATAACCAAATCCAGGTTCTTGTGGTTCAATTTTAAGATACACATGACCAAATTGTCCACGTCCACCAGACTGTTTAGCATATTTGTATTCTTGGTCAACTGCTTCTTTAATAGTCTCACGATAAGAAACTTGTGGTGCACCAACATCCGCTTCAACGCTGAACTCTCTTTTCATTCTATCTACAAGAATTTCTAGGTGAAGTTCACCCATCCCTGAGATAATAGTTTGACCTGTTTCTTCATCTGAAGAAACACGGAAAGATGGGTCTTCTGCAGCAAGTTTACCAAGTGCAACACCCATTTTTTCTTGGTCAGCTTTTGTTTTAGGTTCAACCGCAACAGAGATAACTGGATCTGGGAAGTCCATTCTTTCAAGAACCACTTTATCTGAAGCATCACAAAGTGTATCACCCGTTGTTGTGTTTTTAAGCCCTACAACCGCACCGATTTCACCTGCGTAAATTTCTTGTACTTCTTCTCTTTTAATCGCATGCATCTTCATGATACGACCAATACGCTCTTTTTTGTCTTTTGTTGAGTTATGTACATATGAACCTGACGCTAATTTACCACGGTACACACGTATAAATGTCAACTGTCCCACAAAAGGATCGGTCATAATTTTAAATGCCAATGATGCAAATGCACCCTCATCTGATGAAGGAACAACAATTTCTTTCTCTTCATCATCCATCATTGTGCCTTTAATATCTGCACATTCAAGTGGAGATGGAAGGTAGTCAACAACAGCGTCAAGTAAAGTCTGAACACCTTTGTTTTTAAAAGCAGACCCTACAGTCATAGGAACTATATCCATACCGATAGTAGCCGCTTTGATTCCAGCAATAATTTCTTCATTTGTAAGTTCTTCACCTTCAAGAAACTTCTCCATTAAGTGTTCATTCGCTTCTGATTCAGAAATCTTTTCAATAAGGTTTTCACGATATTTATTAGATATCTCAACCATATCTTCAGGTATCTCTTCTACGTGGTAGTTAGAACCCATTTCTGCATCTTTGTCCCAAACAATTGCTTTCATCTTTACAAGATCGACAACGCCTTGGAAGTTTTCTTCTGCACCGATTGGCAATTGAATAGGAACAGGGTTCCCTTTGAGTCTTTCAACAATTTGTCTCTCAACTTCATAAAAGTCAGAACCCGTTCTGTCATATTTGTTTACAAAAACAATAGAAGGTACACCATAACGGTTTCTTTGTCTCCATACTGTCTCAGACTGTGGTTGAACCCCACCAACTGCACAAAATACAGATACAGCCCCATCAAGTACTCTCATAGAACGTTCCACTTCAATAGTAAAGTCAACGTGCCCCGGAGTATCTATAATGTTGATTTGTTTTTTATTCCATTCACAAGTAGTCGCGGCAGAAGTAATGGTAATACCTCTTTCTTGCTCTTGTTCCATCCAGTCCATAGTGGCAGCACCATCATGTACTTCACCGATTTTATGTTCAACACCCGTATAGAATAAAATTCTTTCAGTTGTTGTTGTTTTACCTGCATCAATATGAGCAGCAATACCGATGTTTCTAACGTCACCCAGTTTATGTGTTCTTGCCATAACTTACTTCCTTACCATCTATAGTGAGCAAACGCTTTGTTCGCTTCAGCCATTTTGTAAGTATCTTCTTTCTTTTTGAAAGCAGAACCTTTCTCAGTTGCAGCTTCCATAAGTTCATTACTTAGACGCTCCATCATTGTTCTTTCGTTTCTTTTTCTAGCAGCATCTACAATCCATCTAATACCTAAAGATTGTTGTCTTACAGGTCTTACTTCGATCGGCACTTGGTAAGTTGCTCCACCTACACGTCTGCTTTTTACTTCCATTACAGGCTTGACATTATCCATCGCTTTGTTGAATACTTCAATGCCCTTTTCACCAGATTTTGATTCAATTCTTTCTAACGCAGAGTACATAACTTTCTGTGCTGTACTTTTTTTACCACCAAGCATAATTGCATTGATAAATTTTGTTAATACTTTTGATCCATGTACAGGATCTGGCAATACCGGTCTTACGGGAGCTTTTCTTCTTCTCATTTGAGATTCCTTCAATTATATAAATTTACTCAAGTCTTGTCCCCTAAGGTAAATCCTCTAAAGATTTATTGACAACACCTGTCTGAAGTCTGTTCCCAGACTAAACTATCATTACTTCTTCTTGTCTAGCAGCAAAGCTACTATTCAATTCATCTCACTAAAGCTACGCCCTTGGCGAGAATAATAATTCCTACTTTTAAAATAATTTAATTATTTCTTTGGTCTTTTAGTACCATATTTAGATCTTGCAACTGTTCTACCTTGAACACCTGACGCATCTAGTGCACCACGAACTATGTGATATTTTACACCAGGTAAATCTTTTATTCTACCACCACGTACAAGTACGATAGAGTGTTCTTGAAGGTTATGCCCTTCTCCACCAATGTATGAGATTACTTCAAATCCTGAAGTCAATCTTACTTTAGCAACTTTTCTAAGTGCTGAGTTAGGTTTCTTTGGAGTTGTTGTATATACTCTAGTACATACGCCTCTTCTTTGAGGACATTTTACGAGTGCAGGTGATTTTGATTTTTTCACTTGCTTTTTACGTTCTTTACGAATCAATTGGTTAATTGTAGGCAAATTGTTTCCTTTCTTATGTTCCATTTTTATAGGTTAGTTTGAATTGAGATCACTCTCTTAAATCTGGGTTCTTACACCACATAAGAACATTCTAAAAATGCTTTTATCTAGTCTAATTTAGTACAGATTTTTGGAGGCATATTATATCGAAAAGTTCTTTATTTTTTCTTGCATACAAAGGGGATAAAAGAAAGGGAGATTTGAACTGCCTCTAAAAAGATAGAGGCAATACGCATAAAATGTATTTTACTCAGCAATTTCAAACTGAATATCATCATTATCCATCATACCTGTTCCCACAGGGATTAAACGACCGATAACAACATTTTC
>Ga0256839_1002587_pt1 | contig 19920 bp, 13 predicted proteins | sample 354166metaG_FD_185968 | JGI IMG/M metagenome (GOLD analysis project Ga0256839, IMG submission 185968) | Hydrothermal vent microbial communities from Mid Atlantic Ridge, Atlantic Ocean - 354-166 | ecosystem: Environmental > Aquatic > Marine > Hydrothermal vents | place: Atlantic Ocean: Mid... | reverse complement strand
GATCAGCGATCCCATCAAAATAGGCAGGCCTTGCGACAATTGCTTGACAACGCCTTTAAGTTTTGCCCCGGGGCACGCATTACCCTGCGGGCACGAAATATTTCGAGCGAAAGCGGAAAATGTGAAATTGAACTCTCGGTATCCGACACGGGGCCGGGCATCCCGCGCAAAGAACTGCGGCAAATATTCAATGCTTTTTACCGCCTCGAACAAAACGGAAGCATCAGCGAGGGCATGGGAATCGGCCTGCCCATGGCACGCCTCATCATCGAAAAACTGGGCGGGGAACTGGAACTCAGAAGCCGCGAAGGCCGGGGAACGGACGCGCTGATCTATCTCTCCTTTGAAAGGAGCACAGAAAAACCGGAAACTGCACAACAACAAAAAAAGCCCGGTGAAATACGCATCCTTGCAGCCGAAGACAATGAAATAAACAGTATGATCGTAAAAGGGCAACTCGATAGATGGGGCTTTCAATACGATCTCGTGGACAACGGGCAGGATCTACTCAGTAAACTGCAGGCACACGACTATGATCTCATTCTGATGGATATTCAAATGCCCGGAATGAACGGGCTCGAAGCAGCAAAAATCATTCGCAGTGAATTTCCTGCCGGAAAGAAAGACATTCCCATCCTCGCCCTGACCGCCTATGCCTACAATGAAGACCGCGAAAAGTGCCTGAAAGCAGGGATGAATGACTACATCTCAAAACCTTTCACCCCCATTCAGCTTTTTCATAAAATCTCAAAACTCATCCCGGTCGTAGCGGACAATCCTGAAAGCCATGCAGAGCCGCCTGGCAGAGAGGGAAATCATGACACGGACGATGTCCTCGATATTGAAAAGCTCCGCCTCTTTACCCGCAACGATTCGGGTCTGCAGAAAAGCCTCATAAAAACCTTTGTGCAGGATGCGCCCAAAGTGCTCTCCGATATCGAAGATTTCATGGCCGGAAATCAAATGGAAGCGCTGGGAAGGCTCATACATAAAATCAAGCCGTCAGTGGCCGTAATGGGGATCAGGAAGGCCATCCCCCTCGCGGAAAAGCTCAATGAAAAGCTGAAAGGTGAAATCACAGCGGAAGAACTGGACGATATCATGCAGGAATTCATTGCGGCCTACGAAGAAGGAGTCGCCCGCCTCGGAAAGTTTTTGCGCTGATCCGCAGTCTTCTGTACCCTCCGGCTTGTAAAGCAAACGACAATTCTTCGTTTCAGCGCCCGCTGCGCAGCCGAAAGATTGCATTTCAATCAGCAATTCTCTACCTTAGTTCCATGCTTACTTAAAATAAGCAACTGATACTGCGCACCATATGACGCCCGATGCCTCTGATTTCCCCCGCAGAAGCAGGCAGATGTCCAACAAAAAAGAGTGCAAAGCGGCAACTCTTCCCTGCACCAGCGAATGAGAAAAATATAAGCCCGGAGAAGATGAAGCCGGGCGGCAATTCAACTATGAGGAAAGTACAGCCGGAGGCGGAAAATAAAAGAATGAAACAATGGCCGTAGAAATATTTAAGAAAGAGCAACAAGCCAGGGGGGCGTTCAACCAGGGAGAAATTCTGGAGAATAAGCCCATCGGATTTCCGCAGGACGGGGGTTTGCTCAGCCCTTATTCCAATCTCTTTTACTGGGCCCATGCATATACAGGCGAGAAAGAGAGTGAGATCGGCCTGCATCCGCACAAAGGTTTTGAAATACTTTCCTTTGTCTTGCAGGGAAGCATTGAGCATTATGATACACATTTCAAAAAGTGGAAAAAACTCAATGCGGGCGATGTACAGATCATCCGGGCAGGCAGAGGTATCTCTCATGCCGAGCGACTCATGCCCCACACCCGCATGTTCCAAATCTGGTTTGATCCGGGCTTGCATCAAAGCCTGGAAAAAGAGGCCTCCTATCAGGATTATCCGTCCCGTCTCTTTCCGGTAAGCGAAGCGCCCGGCCGGCAAAGCACCCTCTACCTTGGAAATGGCGGGCCACTCGAAATGGACAGCACAGCCACAATCAAAAAGCTGGACTTGCAAGCCGGCCGGCACAGCCTGCCGATAGACGAATCTGAAGTCTGCTCGCTGTACATTCTCGGAGCTCCGGTAAAACTGGACGGCAGGGATGCTCCGCAGGATGCCTTTGCCGTGGTCAGCAAGCAGCGCGAATTAACGGTTGAAAACCAATCCCCCGCGAGCCTTTTCCTCATTCAAAGCCCCCTTGCGCTTCCCTACCCCGCGTACCGGGAAATTGTCAAATCTTATTAGTTAATAAAAACCATTCATTATGAACTCATTAACAAAAGGCGGACGAATTATTTTCGGAATTCCATTTCTTGTATTTGGCATGCTGCACTTCATGAATGCATCGGCCATGTCAACGATGATCTCCAACCTGCCGGCCAGCACATTCCTTGTATATTTTGCCGGAGCAGGTCTGATTTTGGGCGGGCTCGCCATCATCTTAAACAAATTCACTTACCTGGCGGGTCTTTTGCTCGCGCTTGAGTTGCTCTTATTCATTCTTCTGCTGCATATTCCGGCACTGATGAATGCGGCCGATGACATGGCTATGCAAAACGCTATGGCAGCTTTGCTCAAAGACTTCGGGCTGATGGGCGCTGCGATCATGGTAGCCGGCCTCAGCAAAAAGGAGAGCTAAAACGCAAAGACATTCACTCAATAAAAAAGGCGGGATCACATGGTCCCGCCTTTTTGTCACCTATGAAAACGTAACTTTTATTCTTTTTTATGCCGTGGCCCACTGCATTTTCAGCAGTCCCATTTCCTCCCCGAGATAATCCATCATATGGATCATCTTTTCATACTCCGGCTGATCGATGTGTTTGTGCTCCAGGCCGACCATCAACCATAGCCTGGCTTCGGCCAGTGCCGTGGAAGCATCGTCCAGATGTTCCTCAAAGGCTCCCGGCCGTTTTCGCCTGCACCATCCTTCGGCAATCCGAACACTGCTCATTTGAACGGCATTGATGAGGCCCTGCCTTACAGGCTGGCCGCTGTCACCTTTGATCTTCGACACCAACTCGTAGCTATTCATTAAAAGGTGAAATGCAATCTTGTAGATTTTCAAATTGCGATATGTATTCGTTTTTTTCATTCTCCGCTTTGTTTCAGGTATTTGTTACAGCCTACTTATACCTCAAGAAAGCAGAAAGGTTACTCTTTTCGGATATTTTTTTGCGAAAGGTCTTCAGGCATAGAGGCGGGCAATGGATTCTGCCGTTTTTCTTATCTCTTCGGCCAGTTCGCGGGGCTCCAATACCCGCACTTCGTCACCGGCAGCCAAAACGGCCATTTTGAACTCATGCGTGGGAAGCAGATAAAAACGAACGAGGCTGCGGTCTTTTTCTTCCTTTACAAGCTCCTGCGAGTGGTGCCAGGGGAGGGTTTTTACATAATCCCTTGATTTTCCCCGGAATTCCAGCAGGACATCCTTGGCCCGGCCTTCCGTTACGGTGATGCCCATGACATTGCGAAAATAAGCCTCCGGGTCAAAACCGTCTTTTCTGCGAAAGGCAATTTCGCTCTCGTCAAGCAGTTCCAGTTCCTGAATCCGGTCGAGGGCAAGGGTATAGATAAATTCTCTCTTATCATGCATCCCGACCAGATACCAGCGATTGCGGTATTCCTTGAGCAGATAGGGATGCATAAAGTGCTCTTTCACCTGCATGGCATCGAAGCGCCTGTAATGAATGCGCAGCACCTTCCGCTCGCGGATGGCCTGAATCAGAGGCGTGAGCCAGTTGACACCTTGCTGCCGGGGCACCTGCTCCATGAGAATAAAATTTTCCTCGCCCGTATCGAGCACATCGCCCAGGTTGACGGCATCTACAATGCGGTCGATGGCATCGGCATAGCGGCTGAAAACCGGATGATCGCTAAACTGCTGCAAGACAACGGTCGAGAGCTTGATGGCATCGAGGTCATCTTCCGACAAGGCCACATGTGCTATGGAATAGTTCTCATCCTCGTAGTAATACCCCTTCTTATCGCGGTGGTAGGCTATGGGTGCCAGGTAGCCCAGGCGTTCGTCTTTTCGCATGGCCTTCAGGTCCTTTTCGATGGTGCTTTCACTCACCTCAACACCCATCTTTTCGCTTACATAATCACGCAATTCTTCCTTGCCGGGATAGGCTTTGTATTTTTCCCGCAGCCTTTTATCAATCAGCCGGTAGCGAATGAGGGAATTTTTATTGACAGGCATAGACTTTTTTCATTATCAAATAAAGTTACAAACTCTTGCTCCGGAAATGGAGTACGGACGAGTAGGAAAAGAACTCTCAGAGCCATGTCTTAATTTCGTTGACAGATGTCCGGCCTGCAATCCAAACTCGATACTTCCATTGAATTCCTGAAAGGGGTGGGCCCTTTCAGGGCCGATATATTGAAGAAGGAACTTGAAATCTTCACTTTTGGTGATTTGCTCTATCATTTCCCTTTCCGCTATGTGGACCGCAGCCGTTTTTACAAGGTAAAAGATATCCGCTCAGAAGATCAGATGGTACAGCTGCGGGGACGGATTGAAGCTTTTGAGCTGCTCGGTACGGGGCGCCAGCAGCGCCTGAAAGCCCTGTTCAGAGACGAAAGCGGCATCCTCGAACTTATTTGGTTTAAAGGGGCCTCGTGGGTGCAAAAATCGATTGAAGCCGGCCGGGAGTATATCATCTTTGGCAAGATCAACCGCTACAAGGGGAAATTCAACATGCCGCACCCGGAAGTGGCTCCGCTGACAGGAAAGGAAAAGGCGGAAGGCCGTCTCCAAGCCATCTATTCGAGCACCGAAAAATGCCGCAGCAAAGGGCTTGACAGCCGGGGCATCGAAAAATTACTTAAAACCCTTCTGGAACATCTCCGGCCTTCGGATATTCCGGAGACCCTGCCGGAATATCTGTTGCAAAAATACCGTCTGCCGGGTCGCTGGGATGCCCTGCGCATGATTCACCGCCCGGCACGCCCGGCCGATCACCGGGCTGCCGTGCGCAGGCTGAAGTTTGAAGAGCTTTTTTTTCATCAGCTTAAAATCCTCCGACTGAAAAACCGGAGAAAGCTCGAAATCAAAGGATTTGTCTTCAAAGAAGCACTCCCGCGCTTTACACAATTTTACAAGGAGGTGATCCCCTTTGAACTGACAAGTGCCCAAAAACGGGTGCTTAAAGAAATCAGAAAAGACACGCTGAGCGGACAGCAGATGAACCGCCTGCTGCAGGGCGATGTAGGCAGCGGCAAAACCATGGTCGCTTTCATGGCCATGCTCATGGCCATAGACAACGGCTACCAGGCCTGCCTTATGGCCCCCACCGAGATACTGGCCACCCAGCACCATCACGCCATCAAGAAATATGCTGCCCCCCTCGGCCTTTCGGCCGAACTCCTGACCGGTTCGAGCAAAGCCGCTCACCGGAAGAAGCTGCTGGAGGCACTGCGCGAAGGAGATATCCACATACTCATCGGCACCCATGCCCTGATCGAAGACCCGGTGATTTTCAAAAAACTGGGAATGGTGGTCATCGATGAGCAACACCGCTTTGGTGTCGCACAACGGGCCCGCCTCTGGGAAAAGAGTCCGGAAAATCCGCCCCACGTTCTCGTGATGACGGCTACGCCCATTCCCAGAACCCTGGCCATGACCGTTTTCGGAGACCTCGATGTATCGGTAATAGACGAGCTCCCTCCGGGGCGAAAACCCGTAACTACCGTACATATGACCGACAGCGACCGCCTGCGGATCTTCGCTTTTATGAAAAAAGAAATCAGCGCAGGCAGGCAGGTCTATGTCGTCTATCCGCTGATCAGCGAATCGGAGAAACTGGACTACAAAGACCTGGAAGACGGGTATGAAAGCATCTGCCGCGCCTTCCCTAAACCCGAATATCAGGTAAGCATTGTACACGGCCGCATGAAAGCCGAAGATAAGGAATGGGAGATGCAGCGTTTTGTACGGGGCGAAACCCAAATCATGGTGGCCACCACAGTCATTGAAGTGGGCGTGGACGTGCCCAATGCAAGCGTAATGGTCATCGAAAGTGCCGAACGCTTCGGACTGGCCCAGCTGCATCAGTTGAGGGGGCGCGTAGGGCGCGGAGCCGATAAGAGCTATTGCATCCTCGTGAGCAAGCAGAAGCTAAGCAGCGATGCCCGCCTGCGAATAAAAACCATGACCACCAGCAATGACGGATTTCATATTGCCCGGGTAGATATGGAACTCCGCGGGCCGGGTGCATTTGACAGCACCCGCCAGAGCGGTCATCTTCGTTTTCGCATTGCCGATATCCAAAATGACTTCCCCATTCTGGCCGAAGCCAGAAAATCTGCCGCAGAGATAATAAAACAAGACCCGGGCCTTGATAAAGAAGCACACCGTCCTCTGAAAAAAGCAATGCATTCAAAAAAAAGCGGCTTCAATGAGTGGGCGCGGATATTGTAGCTTTGTAAAATCCAAAACCTATCTTTATGAAAGTCAACTTAAAAAGCGTACTGCTCAGCTGGATCAGCTATACCGTCTTGCTCTCCCTTGCACTGCTCGTCAATCGAAGCATCTACTTTAATGATTTCGACCTGAAAGCACTGGACGCATCCACCCTTTTCAATCTCTGGGTACAAATCGTCTTGCTCACTTTTACGGGATTCATTATCTACATTTTCTTCAAGTTTCTGATGGGCGATATCCTGCGAAGGAAAGAAAAAAGGAAAATGCTTCTGATCCTGATTTTTTACATCCTTATGGTGTCGAGCTATCTCATCACCTTCTCGCTGGCTTACAAGGAATTGCCGCAGCAGGTCATGATCGATGCCCCGCTGATGACTGCGGTCGTAACCATAGTGATGGGCAGCGTTCCGTACTTCCGGAAAAATATCTTTGACCTCAGTGAATGGTGAATGGTGGTTGGTGGTTGGTACCTGGTGATTGGTGATTTGTGGTTGGTGGTTGTTGGTTGGTGATTTGTGGTTGGTGGTTGTTGGTTGGTGATTGGTGATTTGTGGTTGGTGGTTGTTGGTTGGTGATTGGTGATTTGTCATCCAGAGTAATGCGCTCCCGAAGGGAGGGCATGTATCGTTCCGATGCTCATTTCATTCGATCGGAATGTTCCAAAGGGTAAGACAAAGCAAATCAAAAATTCAAGCACGCTTTCATGATCCTGACAGCGCAAGTGCCCTGACCTTTCAAGAAGCTCGAAGCGCTCCGCGGTCTCTGCGTCCCCGCTTCTGCGAAATCTGCGAGGAAAAAAAGAAAAATAAATTTCGCGCAGAGGGGAATGTGCCAAAGGATAAAACAAATCCGGTTCAAAACTCCCGTCTGAAATCCCAAATCCTTAATCGATATTCGATATTCAGCGCTTGGTCTTGAATGACGACAAGAATGCTGACAGTACGCAGACATGGAGCCCCGCGGAACGGCACTTGAAGATCTCACGGCTTATTGCGACCTTTAACAAAGAAAAAAGGGAAACCATGAGAGTAGCCGTTATCCGACATGCCCACTTCAATGCGGCACACCGTCTTTTCAATCCGGCATGGAGCGATGAGAAAAACCGACAGGTCTTCGGTAAGTGCAGCAATCCCAACTATCACGGACACAACTACAATCTTGAAGTGCGGGTGACCGGCCCCATTGACCGCGAAACGGGCTATGTGATCGATATCGGAGCCCTTGCAGAGCTCATCCGGACAGAGGTGGAGGATCGCTTTGACCACAAAAATCTCAATCTGGATACGGAAGAATTCAAGCACCTGATTCCGAGCGGAGAAAACATTGTGGTAGTGATCTACAACCTATTGCGCGCCAAACTGGACCACAAGTACGATCTCATGGTTCGTCTTTATGAGACCGAGCGCAATATTTTCGAATATCCCGTAGATTGACCGGCAAAGAAGCCGGCTTAGTTTTCGGCCCGTTTGGCATTGAGCAATCCGGCAATGACCCTCGGATAGTATTTGTGCTCCAGTTCCTGCACTTTCTCCCGGATCAGTTCCGGGTCCTCATGGGCTTTGATGGACACCTTGTACTGAGCGATGATATCGCCCTCATCATATTTCTCATTCACGTAGTGGATGGTGATACCCGTCTCTGTGTCTCCGGCCGCTGAAACGGCTTCATGCACCCGCATGCCGTACATGCCTTTGCCGCCATACTTGGGCAGCAGAGCAGGATGAATATTTACAATGCGTCCTTCGTAAGCTTCCACCACATCGCAGGGAATCATCAGCAGAAACCCGGCCAGCACCACGAGGTCGATTTGCAGGGCATTAAGAATTTTGAGGAGGTCGCCCTTTTGCAGCCCCTGTTTGCTGATCACCACCGAAGGCAGAAAACGCCTCTCGGCCACCTGCAGCACCCCTGCCTGCGGGTTGTTGGTCAGAATGATCGACACATTCACATCATCGCTTATGGCAAAATACTTGGCCACTTCATTGGCGTTGGAGCCTGTTCCGGAAGCAAGAATGGCAATGTTTTTCACGGCTTCAATATTCTTTTTTATTTAATATCCAAACTCATCAATCAATACTTTTCTGAACAGCTCATCCGCATTGCCCAGCCCGTTGAGCTTTTGCAGCTCGAGGCTGGAAATGAAGAAATTCGGCACACCCTGTTGCCTGCGCATCACCATCACATTGCGTATGCCCGTCCAGGGGCTGAGGGTACCGTTTTTATCACGCGCCAGCAGGGGCGCGGTGTAGGCGATTTCCGAGCCGATCTCGGGTACAATGGGCTTGACCACACCCACAATGGCCGTGGATGCCAGGGGCGGATAACCCGGCAGCATGGGCATCAGGGTGTCGTTGATATCCAGCATGATGGTCGTATCTTCCGGGTTGACGAGGCTTTGAACGGGTGTAAATTCGAGAAACTGCGACTGCTCGTCAAAGGAGGAGGAGATATACATGGCCATCATCATCTTTCCGCCCCGGTTGAAAAAGCCGGCTGTCGACTTTTGCGCCAGCGAAAAACTCTCCTGTGCATTGCTTCCGAACCAAACGATATAATCGAAGAGACCGAAAACCCGTCCCTGGGTGAGGTTGTCGGGCGAGCGGTTGACATACTCGCCTGCCTTCTGTTCGAAAATGCGGAGGGTGTCCATGCGGTCGATGCCGATGGCTTTCAATTGCTGGGTATAGAAGCTTTCTACGGCCTGAAAGCCCGAGGCATAGGCATTGACCAGGAGGATATCGGACTGAACCCGCTTGATAAAGAAGGGAGCCGAGGCGGCATAGGGCGAGCGGGCCCCCGAATTATCCACTGCCCGGATATAAAAGCGGTTTGTATCGTTGAGGAGGATGCGCTGCTCGCGAAAATCCTGAGGCGATTCGTCATTGTTAAGATAGACCTCAAAATCGCTGACAGAGGCCCTCGGGTCGAGCGCGACAAAGGTGGCCGAAGTGTTGAATTTATCAATCACCACCGGGTCGGCTGCGGTATCGTTCCAGAGGTATTCAAAATGGCTGATGTTGTCAAATCCATCGGGGTCGCTTCCTTTCCAGCTCACTTTGACGGCCGGATAGCTGATGGCCGGCTCAAAGACCCCGGGCAGGATGCTCGCCACCGGCTTCGAGTTTTTCACGGGATAGATCAATTCGGCAGGCGAAGGATCGCGCAGGCCCTGATTGTCGATGGCACGCACCCGGAAATGAAAGTCGACCGTATCGCTGCCGGGTGGCGGAGAAAGAAGAAAAACACTGTCGTTCGAGGCGGTGCGGGTCCAGCGGGAGCCGTCAAAGCTGAATTCGTAGCCCGTCACAAAGCCGTCCGGGTCATCGCCCCACCAGCGAATGTGCACTTCGGAGTTGAGCCGCTGGTCACCGCTGCGTTTGATGGTATCCGCAACGGTATGGGTTTCGGGCGGCAGATTGGGTCGCAGCTCACCGGTAATGCCCGTTTGACAGGCCGGTATGAAGAGAAAAACAATACCTGTGAAGATAAAAAACCATTGTCCGCGCTTCATCATGCGCAAATATAGGAGAAAATAGAGGCTTAATGCCTTTTCGCCCCGAAAATATGGCCGGCTGTCAGTGGCGGAGCAGCCCCTTGCCGCGGTCTTCTCCGGGGCCCATGCTTCCTTGACCGGAAAATAAAGTTTGAGCAATATTTTTAAGGCAGATAAAATGAAATAGCTTTGTCGGGATATGCACTATTTAGATGAACTGAATCCCGCTCAGAAAGAAGCGGTCATCCATTTTGAGGGGCCTTCGCTGATCATTGCCGGGCCGGGCTCGGGCAAAACCCGGGTTTTGACCTACCGCATTGCCTTCATGCTCGAAAATGCGATCGACCCTTTTCATATTCTTTCGCTCACCTTTACCAACAAGGCGGCCCGCGAAATGAAAGAGCGCATCCAAAAAATTGCCGGCAGCGAAGCACGCAACCTGTGGATGGGCACCTTTCACTCGATTTTTGCCCGCATCCTGCGCATCGAAAGTGAAAAGCTGGGCTACCCGTCCAATTTCACCATTTACGACAGCGATGATGCCAAAAGCCTCATCAAAAAAATCGTGAAAGAGATGGGGCTGAATGACAAGATTTACAAAGCCTCCACGGTGTACAATCGCATTTCAGCGGCCAAAAACAGCCTCATCACCTCCGAGGAATATGCAGCCGACTCTTTTCTGACGGCCGAAGACGAAGCCGGTGCCCGGCCGGAAATTGCAAAGATCTACAGCAAATACGCCCTTCGCTGTTTTCAGGCCGCAGCCATGGATTTTGATGACCTGCTGCTGAAAATGTACCTTCTGCTGAAAAAATATCCCGAGGTACTTTATAAATACCAGCAAAAATTCAAATTCATCCTGATTGATGAGTTTCAGGATACCAACCATGCACAGTACAGCATCGTGAAGATGCTGGGCGATGTTTATCAAAACATTGCGGTCGTGGGCGATGACGCCCAGAGCATCTATGCTTTCCGGGGCGCCAACATTCAGAATATCCTGAATTTCGAACGCGACTACCCCGATCTGAAAATCTATAAACTGGAGCAAAACTACCGCTCGACCGGGGCCATTGTGAAAGTGGCCAATCACATCATCACGCACAACAAAAGCCAGCTACCGAAGACCATCTGGACATCGAACGATGAAGGGGAAAAAATCAGGGTGTATCAGGCCCCCAGCGACAACGAAGAAGGAAAACTGATAGCCGATCGCATCTTCGAGTTGAAAATGCGCGAGCATTTCTATGATGACGCTTTTGCCATTCTCTATCGCACCAATGCCCAGAGCCGCGCTTTTGAGGAGGCCCTGAGGCGCAAGAACATTCCGTACCGTGTCTACGGAGGGGTCTCTTTTTATCAGCGCAAAGAGGTAAAAGATTACCTGGCCTATCTGCGGCTGGCGGTCAACCCCAAAGATGAGGAAGCCCTCCGGAGGGTCATCAACTACCCCACCCGGGGCATCGGCAAAACCACAATGGAAAAGCTCAGTGTGTGGGCCAATGAAGCCGGCATTTCTCTTTGGGAGGTGATCCTGCGCATTCATGAATATCCGCTGAGCGGACGGGCCCGCCAGTCGCTCGAAGACTTTGCCGTCATGATCCGTTCTTTTGCTGCATTTCTCGACAAAAAAGACGCCTTTGAGCTGGCCGAGGAGATCGGACGCTCGACCGGAATACTGAAGGAGCTTTACAACGACAAATCCATCGAGGGGCAGAGCCGCTACGAGAATGTGCAGGAACTGCTGAGTTCCATCAAGGAATTTACCGAGCATCCGCCCGAAGCCCCCGAAGGAGAGGACAGCCGCGACACGGGCCTGGGCAGCTATCTGCAGAATGTGGCCCTGCTGACCGACATGGACCAGGAAGGCGATGAAGTGCCGCGGGTGAAGCTGATGACGGTCCATGCGGCCAAGGGACTGGAATTCCCGGCCGTGTTTGTAGTGGGCATGGAAGAGAACCTCTTCCCTTCGATGATGGCGCTCGACAGCCGTGACGGGCTGGAGGAAGAAAGGAGGCTCTTCTATGTAGCCGTCACCCGGGCCGAGAAATTTCTGCACCTGAGCTATGCAAGCACGCGTTTTCGCTTTGGCAATCTTATTTATTGCGAGCCCAGCCGCTTCATCGAGGAACTGCCTGCCGAAATCGTGGAATTCAGGGGATTGAAATCGCGCAAGGTAAAAACGGCAGCCGAACGGCAGGCCGAACGCAGCAGCCGGCTGAAAAAACAGCTCGACAAACTGCGCGAAGCCAAAAAAGCAGGCTACCAACATCAGCCGGGCGATGGGTTCAGACCCGATGATCCGGCAGAGATGCAGGTGGGCATGGAAGTGGAACATCCCCGCTTCGGCTTCGGAAAAATAACCAGCATGGACGGGCCGCCCGACAACCGCATCGCCCATATCTTTTTCCAAAAAGCCGGCAACAAAAGAATCATGCTCAAATATGCCAAACTCCAAATCCTGAGAAAGAAGCAATAAGGAAATGCAGGAGCGGAACTGTTTTTGCCCGATAGTTCTTATCTTTGCGCTACTACTGCAATCATCATAAACGCTTATCTGTTCATTTTTCAGTAGCTCACAACCCTTATCAGACTCATCTTGAAAGAAGATTTTAATGGAATACAATACCAGTAAAGAGAAACTCGTCATCCGCGAGTACGGCCGCAATGTGCAAAATCTCGTCAACTACGCCATGACGGTGGAAGACCGCGAAAGAAGAAACAAGATCGCCCGCTACATCATCGAGCTCATGGCTCAAATCAGCCCTCAATATAAGAATGTAGAGGAATACCGCAGAAAACTCTGGGATCATCTCTTTTATATTTCCGACTTCAAGCTGGACGTGGACTCGCCCTATCCGAAGCCCGACCCGGAAGACCTGATCAAGACTTTCCGCAACAACGGACGCATGCCCTACCCTCCGATTACGAAGCGCAACCGCCACTACGGCCGCAACATCGAAACGATGATCAAGCGGGCCATCGAAATGGAAGACGAGGAAAAGCGAAAAGCCTATACCAAAATCATCGCCAACTACATGAAGCTGGCCTACGCCAACTGGACCCGCGAAAGTGTGACCGATGATATCATCCTGAACGACATTCAAAAGATGAGCGGGGGGCTGCTGAAATTGCAGGGCGAAGACATGGAACTCAACTCGGTGACGGCCGCCCTGCGCACCAAGCGAAAGCCCCAGAGCCAAAACTACCGCGGCAAGAGCAACAACCGCAACAAAAACTACCGCAAGCGCGGACAGCAGCGCAGATAAAACTCCCCAAATACCGACACTTTTGGCTGAGCGCACGGTAAATTGTTGAAAAGCCCCACACAATATCCGGCTCGAAATCTTCATCATTGTAATACGACAAAAGCGGCCGCTATGGATATTTTCAAAATCGAAGGGGGACATCGCCTCAAAGGAAGCATCACCCCGCAGGGAGCCAAAAACGAAGCCCTGCAGGTCATCTGTGCCACCCTCCTCACCCCGGAGGAAGTGCAGATCAGCAATATCCCCGACATACGGGATGTCAATTTTCTGATCGAGCTCCTGGGCAAGATGAATGTGAAAGTGCACCGCAGCGGACGCGACACCTGCACTTTCCGGGCCGATGAGGTCAACCTCGATTTCATTTATTCGGAAGAATTCAAACAAGACGCCATGAAACTGCGCGGCTCCATCATGCTGATGGGGCCTCTTGTGGCCCGCTTTGGCAAGGCCTACATACCGCGGCCGGGGGGCGACAAGATCGGACGCAGAAGGCTGGACACCCATTTCCTCGGATTCCGGAAACTGGGGGCCCGATACGAGTTTGACCCGATAAAGAAAAGCTACTACCTCGAATGCGAAAAACTGAAGGGAACGGATATGCTCCTGGACGAAGCCTCGGTAACCGGAACGGCCAATATCATCATGGCAGCGGTGCTGGCCGAAGGCGAAACGAGCATCTACAACGCAGCCTGCGAACCTTATATTCAGCAGCTCTGCCGCATGCTCAACCGCATGGGCGCCCAAATCAGCGGCATCGGCTCCAACCTCCTCCGCATCCGGGGGGTCGACTCGCTGGAGGGCACCACGCACCGCATGCTGCCCGATATGATCGAAATCGGCAGTTTTATCGGCCTGGCCGCCATGACGGGTTCGGACATAACAATCGAAGATACGGCCAGCAGCCAGCTGGGACAGATCCCCGATGTTTTTCGCAAACTGGGCATCGAGATGGAAGTGGAAGAAGAGCGCATCCGCATTCCGGCACAAGACCGCTATGAGATACAGACCTTCATTGACGGGTCGATACAGACCATTTCGGATGCTCCCTGGCCGGGCTTTACACCCGACCTGCTGAGTGTGGCACTGGTGGTGGCCACACAAGCCAAAGGCAGCGTACTCATCCATCAGAAAATGTTCGAAAGCCGGCTCTTCTTCGTTGACAAGCTCATCGACATGGGCGCACAGATCATCCTCTGCGATCCGCACCGGGCCGCTGTGATCGGCCTCGACAAGCAGATGCCCCTGCGCGGCATACCCATGAGCAGCCCCGACATCCGTGCCGGAGTGGCCCTGCTGATAGCCGCCCTCTCGGCCGAAGGCACAAGCTACATCAGCCACATCCATCAGATCGACCGCGGCTATCAAAACATTGACACCCGCCTGCGTGCACTCGGTGCCGTGATTGAGCGGGAATAGAAGCCAACGATACCCTCCCGCGCTAAATCATGCGGAAAAACACTTGCCGCCTGGCACAGTGTTTTCTTTTATGAACGGACTTTTCTATCTTGCACTATAGACAGTCGCTCTTTTATGAAGAAATCATACCTGCTCCTACTGGCCCTGCTCTTCTCTCCGGCCCTTCGGGCCACACACCTGGAAGGGGCTTTCCTCAGCTACGAAGTTGTTGACAGCAGCAAAGACCTCTACCGCATCCATCTCGTTCTTTACCGCATCACAGGCTTCGCCCTCCTGCCCGACACCGTGAATGTTCGTGTCCAAACAGATTTTGGAAACTATGGACGCGACATTGTCCTGTACAAGTTCCAAATATCCAACTTTGATGATGAGCAGCATTGCTTTGAAGGAGATACAACTTATGAAAAAGCACACTACCGTTCGGACATTGTGATCCTCCCTGATGCCGGCCGGATGGACCTCTACACAACCAGCAAAGATATCGCAGGCAACACCCAACCCGGCAACTGCTGCCGTAGCACGGAAATCAAAAATATTTTGAACCCGGGGTCGGTCGGGCAGGTGTCCTACTGCCGCAGTTTCTACCGCCATGCTTTTCCGGCCAACAATGCACCCCGCATCATCCGTTATCCCCGCTTCTACTTCCCCGAAGGAAAGGAGAGCCATACCCGTCTGCTTGCTACAGACCCGGACGGAGATTCCCTCGCCTACCGGCTCTCGCCTTCCTTTAATGCATCGCCCTATGATTACCGGGAAACGCATCCCTTTGATGAAGTCCCCTATGCCCCCACCTATTCGGCAGAGAAGCCGCTGGGGCAAGATGCCCTCATCGAAATCAATGCCGAAAGCGGCTTAATACACATTTCCGGTGCGGAGGCGGGAAAGTATGCCGTCACGTTCGAAATAGGAGAATACCGGGATGATACGCTCATCGGGCTATATTATTTTGACATGACGGTAAATGTGTCTGACAGTGCACTTTTTCTTTCCGGGTCGGCATTGAAGAGCGATACCCTGGTCACCTGCAACGGCAACATCGAACGGCCTGCTCCCTGCTCCGATGATCTTTTCTGGGACTTTACCTGGCCCGGCAACAGCGATACGAGCAGCAAAATCATACCGGAATTTCGTTATCCGAATCCCGGCACTTATACCCTTCTGCTCGTGCAGAATGCCCGCAGCAGTTCGCCCGACAGCAGCTTTTTCACCATCCGGTATCTTGATTCTTTTAACCACGGGCTTCCTCCGGATTCATTCTGGGCTCTCCCCGACTCCCTTACCCTCTGCCGCGAGGAGCCCTTCCTTCTGCCCCTCGCAACACGGGGAACAATCCGCTGGGAGCCCGATACGGGCATATGCTGCGGACAGGGCAAAATGCGCTGGCTGACACCCGTGCAGCCGGGCATCTATGCAGCCGTCAATGATTACCGCGGATGCCTTTTTCGCGATACGCTATTCTTCGATCTTTATTCCACCGACTCTCTTTCCATTTCTCCTGATACCATCAAATGTAAAGAAGAGAAAATCCGCTTATCGGCAAGCGGATTTTATGCCTTCGACTGGAAACCTGACAAGAATATATCCAATACAAAAATTGCAAGCCCCCTGGTCTGGCCCGAAAAAAATACCACCTATACCCTCACCGGCAGCTACGGAGGCGGCTGCAGCCGTCAACTCGAAACAACTGTGCTGGTGCATGAGACCGTCCCCGGAAAAATCGATGTGCTGCCGGACGAGAAGAAATGCAAAGAAGACACTGTGAGAATAGAAGCCAGCGGCTATGTGAGCTATAAATGGAAACCCAATGAATACATCTCCTCGGATAGCGTCCCCGATCCGCTGGTATGGCCTCCGGGTAACAAAACCTATACCCTTAGCGGAACCGACAGCAACGGCTGCCGGCAAAAACAGACGGTACGTATATCCCTGCATTTTAATAGCAGCCGGCTCAAATTTTCGCCCGGCAGAAATGTTTGTATCGGAGATACCCTTCGAATAACAGCTGTCAACTTCACTTCGATACGCTGGAAACCCGATTCCCTTTTCGACAACGATACCCAATTGGTACAAATACTCAGCCCGCGGGAAAAGATCACTTTCACAATCAACGGCATCGACAACAATGGCTGCCGGAGAAATGCAGAGGAGACCGTTTTCGTACAGTTTCCTCCGGACGAGATATCGCTCAGCTCCGACAGCCTGAGCGGATGCCTCGACACCAGGCACTGGATAGAGGCGATCTCCGGGCGGGCCGAGAACTTTATTTGGGAGCCTTCCGCCTGGATAGCAAAAAAATCAGGAAAGGGAAAGGTCAAAATAGTGATCAAAGGTGATACGATATTTACTTTATCCGCCATCAGCAAGTGGGGCTGTCAGCGCGATACCACTTTCAAAGTCACTATCAGCCGAACGGACAGCAGCAGCATCGGGGGCACGATACGCTCTTCATCCGATTATTCTCTTCTCGGCAATGTACGCATCTCGCTGATCCATTTCAACCCGGCCGACAGCAGCCTCACGGCAGAGACGGTAGCCCACAGCGCAAGCAACGGCAAATACAGCTTCAAAACCGAGCTCAAGTCCTTTGTTCTCCGTGCAAGCACCTACCATGATCTGAGCTTAAAAAATCATTTGCCTCAATATTTCCGGAACAAGCCCTTTTGGAACTTTGCAAACACCCGGCAACTGAAATTCTGCATAAAAAGCGATACCACAAACTTTATCCTGCTCCCGGAAAAAAGCCGCTCCGCCAACGGGATACTTGCCGGAAAAGTAACGGATGAAGCGGGAAATGCACTGGCCGGCATGATCCTCTACCTGAGCGATACCCTCTCGGACAGCCTCTTGTACAGCAGCATGAGTGATCAGAACGGGCTCTTCTTTTTCGGTGACCTGCCTTTGGAGTCGTTTGCCCTGCTGGGCGACTGGCCCGGGCTGGCCAACAAAAAAGCACCGATCCTTCACCTGGATGCTGCAAATCCGGTATTGAACAATCTGGCGGTAAAGAAAAAAGGGCAGGAACTGGTCATTGAAACCGGTACCGGGCTGGAAGAGGGCGTCCCGGGTGCATTATTCCGCCTCTGGCCCAATCCGGTCGTTGAACGCCTGCACCTCGAAAGCAGAGACCCCGGCATCCGCCCTTACCGGATTCTCGACATGCCCGGCACACTGCGAAAAAGTGGTTTTATTCATCCTTCGGAGAATATTATTTCCCTCGAAGGTCTGGCACCCGGCAGCTATCTTTTTATCCTGGAAGGAAAAGAAGGCTCTTCCATACAAGTATTTATTAAACTATAACCAGCCCTACCGTACACCGATGAAAAAAATTCTTCTTTTCCTTTTTGCTGCCTTTCTTTCTTTTTCTCTTTCGGCCACGCACATCAGCGGAGGAAGCATCCGCTACGAGTGTGTGGACTCGGCCAAAGAGCTCTACCAAATCACCCTCTGGCGCTACCGCAAAACAGACGGGCTCCCCCTTCCGGCCCGGCTGTATGTCACCGTCAGGACCTATCCAGGAGGAAACCCGGCAACGCACACTCTGGAACGAAGTGCCATCGACACGCTGCCCGTAAACCCCTGCATTGACCCGGAGGCCATATATGAGCGCCACAGCTATGTAAGCCAAAATATCAGACTGCCGGAAGGAAGCACCGTGGATATTTACAGCGAAGCCCAATGCTGTCGCAACATCAACATTGTCAATCTGCTTGTACCGGCCTCATCAGGCTCCCGTTTTTTTGCCCGGGTTCCCGACCCCCGGGCCTATCCCTGCAACAGTGCTCCACTTATCGAAGAAGCGCCCGCCCTCTCATTCCCGCTGGGGCAGCTCTTTCACACCCGGCTCAAGGCCACAGACCCCGATGGCGACTCTCTTTCTTTCTTCCTTGCACCCGCCTTCGACATGGGGAATTATGAAGAAGACAGTATTCCGCCTATCCCGCTGGTCGCCTACGCTCCGGGCTACAGTTTCGATGAACCCATGGGTGCCGCTGCCGGCTTCCGCATCGACCCCGTCAGCGGAAGCATCCGCGCAACAGGCAAGATAAAAGGTGACTATGTGGTCAATTACGGCATACGGGAATACCGTCAGAACAAACTGATCGGTACCTATTACTTCGAGTTTCTCCATGCGGTCAAAGACCCCCTCTATCCCGAACCCCAGGCACTTTTCTTTGCCGACACCATTCTCAGCTGCGATTCTACCGTGCGCATTCCCGAAAATTGCAACCGCAATGTATTCTGGGACTTTACCTGGCCGGGCAACAAGGATACCAGCACCCTCTCTGCTCCGCAGTTCAGCTATCCCGGCCCCGGCACGTACACTATCCTTTACCTGCGCCACCGCGAGACAGGGATCACGGATTCTTTTTTCTTTACCGTTCTTGTCGACAGTTCGGCCGCATTAAGGAAGCACCTGCTGCTCCGCCTGCCTGCTGATACGACCCTCTGTGCCGGTGAAACACTTCAAATAGAATCCATGGCCCTAAACGGGATCGAATGGATAGGAGGCGAGGGGCTCAGCTGCAATGACTGCAAAAACCCGACACTGATAAGCGACAGCTCACAGACCTTTATTGCCGCCACCGTCATGAACGGCTGCTATGTGACCGACAGTTTCCGGCTTACGGTGCACCCCGACCCGGGCGGTATCACAAGCAGCGATACAAGCATCTGCAAAGGTGACAGTATCACCCTCTCGGCCGGGGGCTACATCCGCTATCGCTGGCGGCCGGGCCGCTCTCTATCTGACAATGACTCATCCGTCACCTTTGCCCGGCCCGATATCAGCACACAATATACACTTACAGCACATGACAGCTTCGGATGCCGCTATGAGCACCACATTGATGTAATGATTCTCCCGCAGACCGGCCGGCTTTGGGCCGAACCGTCCGACCGCATTTGCCGGGGCGACACTGTGCAGCTGAGAAGCTCGGGATTTGCCGCCTTCAACTGGCAACCCGGCACACTGCTCTCTGACAGCAACAGCAGCGACCCGCTGGTCCGGCCTGATCAAAAGACTACCTTTACCCTGCATGCCATCGACACTTTCGGATGCCGGCAGCAGATGCAAATCACGATTAATGTCCTTGCAAGACCGGGCACAATTGTGCTCAGTCGCGACAGCCTTGCCGGATGCTACCGCGAAGAACAGGCCATAAACGCCAGCGCCTCCGGTGCACAGACATACCGCTGGGAACCCAAAGACTGGATCATCTCCAGCCCGAAGAATGCACCCAGCGTAGTCATCCGAATACTCGGAAGCCGTGAATTTACCGTCACGGCCATCGGGGCGGGAGCCTGC
>Ga0256839_1002586_pt1 | contig 19924 bp, 12 predicted proteins | sample 354166metaG_FD_185968 | JGI IMG/M metagenome (GOLD analysis project Ga0256839, IMG submission 185968) | Hydrothermal vent microbial communities from Mid Atlantic Ridge, Atlantic Ocean - 354-166 | ecosystem: Environmental > Aquatic > Marine > Hydrothermal vents | place: Atlantic Ocean: Mid... | reverse complement strand
GCTGGGGAACCTGGCAAGTCGTGGCCCGCTGGTCGTACTACGACGTCTCCAACGCACCCCTGCAAGGAACTTTGCCAGTTCCCGACAATCCTTACGTCGGCATGGAAAACAACGTCGCGGTCGGTGTCAACTGGTATTGGAATCCCTATATGCGAGTGATGCTCGACGCGACCCATGCTTGGGCCAAATACAACTACAGTCCCGACGGCGAACTGAGTATCCTCGGCTTGCGGTTTCAGGTCGACTGGTGAAAGCTGGACGCGAGCGACCTTTCGACCGGCGTCTGGGGAGTTCTCACGAAGGCACAAAGGTACGGAGATAGGGAGTCACAGAGGGACGGTGGGATGCGCAGGGAGCTGGTCTCCCCTGTTGCGGGCGTCGTCCGCGTTAGGAAAAAAGGGATGAAATCGATGAGGAAAAGAGTACAAGCGATCGGGGTGGTTGTGGCGGCCGTGTTGTGGGGAATGGCAACGCTGCCGGTGTTGGCGGGAGATGGCGACTGTGACCGCTGCGGTCACGGCGAGAGCCACAAGGTGTGCCGGTTGATTTGCGAGAAAAAAGTGATCGAGATTCCCTGCTACAGCAGTCGGCGGGAGACGATCTGCGTGGGTGGGCCCTGTGAGCTGGGTTGTCGGCATGGCGAATCGGTCTGCCACGATGGTCCCTGCAGCGACAAGCAATCGTGTCCGTCGTGCAGTCAGGGGCGCACTTTTGCCTACCAGGAGACCATTCCCGGTTGTCCCAAGCAGTACACTCGAAAAGTGCTGCTGCGCAGGAAAGTCAAAAAGGAAGTCACCGTCTACCGCTGGGTCCTGGAGGATCTCTGCCACGACTGCGAGGCGAAGCTGCCACCCAGCGCTGCCGGGCCTGCCACTCCCATGCCGACTCCTCGAGTCGATGCGGTCGTGGTTCCCGCCGACGCGCCAGGACCCCGACCGTGGATGCGCAGCCGGTAGTCGAGCCGTCCGGTTGCGGTTTGCGCTACGGTTTGGAAGATGATCTTCCTGCCAGGCAATACACGACGCCATCGGTGGTGGTTACGAAGACGCACTTTTCGGCGACCGCCATTCCGTCCCACCGGACCAATGCGGGCAGCTTGAGGGTCTGCAAGGTCTTCCCGTCTCGTTTGGAGATCACGAGCACGCGGGAACCCAGACGCCCCTGCCACGCCTCGTCTTGCGCCCGCAATTCCGTTTCCACGGTTGCGTCCTTGCGTGTGAGGCGCTGGAAGGTCTTCTCTTCGTCGATCAAATCGGGTGGACCGGCCACGATCAGTCGGTCGCCCGCTGATACCATCGCCTCGACAAAGATCGGCAGATCTCGCGTCCACTGGAAGCGGACGTAGTTGGTGTTCCCGCGACCAGGCCGGTTGCGGAACCGCAGCGCTTGGCCTCGTTCTCCCTTGACGGCGATCGCTCCCTGGTTCGTTCCATGATTGTTGTTGCCGCTGTCGTCCTTGGGTTGGCCTCCGGAAAAGGAGAGGTGGAGTACGGGGTGAGCATGTTGCCAGCGGTGATGCGGGTTTTGAAAACGCCGGGCGGGTTCGTCGACGGCGACCTTGCCGTGGTAGATACCCACCTCGTCGATGACACCGCCGAAGCCATTGGGGGCGCGATAGTTCCCCACGGTCGACTTCAGATCGGCCCCGATCTGCAGGCTCTCCGACGGTTGCCGCAGCGGTGTCTTACACTCCCCCTTCGCCACCAACTTGCCGTCGACGTACAACGCAATCCGGCCGTCCTTGCCCAGTGCCGCCACAAGATGGGCCCAGCGGCGCGTCGCCGGGTCCCGAGCCGACACGATGGTCAAATCGCCGTCGACTCGCACCAGGAAGCGGGGCCGCCCTTGGCGGAAATCGAGGGCGTAACCGTATTGCGATCCACCGTGAGCGATCACCGTACCCGTGGGGCGCTCGGCGTAGACCCAAGCCTCCACCACAACGTCCTTCTTGGCGGGATCGAGAGAGGCACTCTTATTGACGGCGACATGAGCGACTCCGCGACGGCGGCTCCGCCGTGCCTCGGGAGCCACCTCCGGAGGCGCCTTGGCGGCGCAGTAGAGATGGTGTTCCAGAATCGTGGTCCAGCGGTAATACTGCGGTTTGCGAGCAAAGCCGAATACGTGCTGATCATCGACCGTCAATAATCGTCCCGACGGAGTGAACCGGCCCGCCTGGTAGTATCCGGCATGACCGCCGGCGAAATGGCGCCCCCACACCCAGTAGCCGCGATGAAACCAACTGTCGTCGACAAAGCCCAACGGCGCGAACAAGTGGACCCCCTCGCCCCGCTGCGCCGCGCCGGTTTCGACGGGGTCGCCGGAAACGGGAGCCGTCTCCAGGCGCTTGCCGTTGCGGTCGAGTCGCTGCGAGCGCATGTAGATGTACCGGCTGTCGGAGGACAGGATGTCGGGAAGTCCGACCGGCATATTGAGGATCTTGATGAAGTCGGCGGCTTGCAGAGGTTTGCCCGTTGTCTCGTCGACTTCGTCGAGCACGGTTTCCTTCTTCAGAGCTCCCGTGGCCGCGTCGAGTCGGAAAAAGCGGAGTCCACCATCGAGAAACGTCGAACGTCCGGCCAAGAAAAAGACGTCGCCATCGACGAGGACCGAACCGTGGACCGGCCAGACCGACTCGATCTGCTCAAGCGCCACCAGGCGAAGGTCGTGAGGAGCCGCGCGGAATCTCCACACCAACTCGCCCGTGTCGGCAGTGAGGCAGTAGACGTGGCCGTCGGCGCTGCCGAAGTAGATTCGGCCGCCGGCACAGGTGGGAGGCGAGTCGATTCGTCCACCGGCAGTGAACGACCATCGCGGTTTACCGGTCTGAGCATCGAGTGCATGGAGGGTATGGCGGTCGATCTGGGCCACGTAGACAACTCCGCCGGCGACCGTCGGCGCCGTCAATCGGCCGGGCAGTCTCGCCTCCCACCGAGGCCGAAGATCCGCATCGACGCTCGAATCGGTGTGGCCGTGGCGAGCGGACGTTCCCCGGTAAGTCGGCCAGTCATTCGCGTTATCGGCTCTTCCCGTCGAACGTGGCTGGGACGCATAGGCGGGACCTCGCGTCAATCGGCCGGGACCGGGCTTGGCAGCTTGCATGCGGGTCGGCGAGTGGGCGGCCAAGGCATTGAGTCCCCACAGCTTGGTTTCGGGATAACAAGCGCAGTCGTGGGGCGGAGCGTACAGTAGCCCGTTGCTGGGCATCACGCCATACAGACAGCCACCGCGGACCCAATGGTTGATGTTCCAGGAACGCTTGTCCGGATCGACGAACTCGATGCCCGTTCGGGACGGCAGCAGGAATCGGTCGGTCGCCTTGGCCATATAACAGCGGTGGTGGAACCAGTACGTCTCCACGTCGGGCGGGAATTCGATCTTGATTTCGCCCGTTCGCGGATCCCGTCCGGCGAATACGCCCGAATCGCGAGTGAATCGGGTGGGGGCCGACCAGACCAGACCCCCCACGACCAGGAGGTCCTCGGGCGATTCGTACGAGCCGGGGGGATGCTCGGCTTCCCAGAGCTTCTTGCCCGAAGCCCGGTCGAAGCCGGCCATCTTGCGATCCCCTCCCGCGTACAGCACCACGTCCTCGTGGAGGACGACACGCGGCCCGAAGTTCATGGTGATCCGCGGGCGTCTCGAGGCGGGGACCGCCCAGCGGCGATGTCCGTTTTGCCGGTCGAGGCTGACCAGTTCCGTGCCGTTATGGAATACGACGTCCGTTTCGCCGACGGCCAGGCTGAACGGAGCCACCTTCGTTTCCATCTGCCACAACGTCTTACCGCTTTCGGCGTCCACGGCCATCACCATTCGCGGCCGCTCGTTCCAATGCCACTCCTGTGCCACGCGCCTTTGATCGCCGACGTTGTTCAGAGGAAAGTACCTCTCCAGCTCGGACTCTCCTCGATTCACCAGCAGAAATAGCGTTCCCTGATGGTGGACGATCTCCTCGGTCCCTTCCGTTCGCGCATAGGTGTGCAGCGTCTTGCCGCTGACCGCATCGATCGCCGTCACGGGGGCGCGGAGACCCAGTGTGACAAAGATCCGGCTGCCATCGGCCACGAGCCGCCGGGCCAATTGCGTGGGACCGCTCTTGAGCGGCCAGAGATGATTGTGCCAATGAGCGATGGGACGCTTCCAGAGGATCACGCCGTTGAAGGCGTCGCGAGCCACCAGTTTCCAGTGGGCGGGAAGCTGGATCGACGCGCGTGAGCCTTCGTCGACAATGTAGAAGATGCGACCACCCGACGAGACCAGCGCGCTCATGCTGGCCATCCGGTCGTGATGACGCGACCAGCGCGGACTCCCCAGCCACTGCAAATGTCGCGGTGGTGCCACCTCCGTGTCATGTGCCACGGCGTTGCCGCTCGCATCATGGAAATAATGCGTCCACTCGTCGATCGTGTCGGGCATTGCCTTCGTGATCGGATTCCAGTCTTCGCCTCGCTGCAGCCAGGCTGTTCCTCGCGGCGCCAAGACTCGCAAGAGCTCGTCTCGGTCCATGTCGGCTGACGAGTCGACCAGGATCCGATTGGCCAGGCGATCGACCAGCGGGATATGCTTGCCGTCCCACGTGTCCGCCAATACCGTCCCGTAGCGCTCGTGCTGCGCGGCGCTCCTACGAAAGGCCTCGACTCGATCCAGATCGGTGTCCAGCAGCAATACCAGCGACCGATCGAGCTGCGGCCAGCGGAAAGGATCGGCCAGGTCGATTCGCCCCAGATAAACGATCACTCCGCCGGCATAGTCGGACGATGTGAGTAACTCGGCTGCCGTTGAGGGCGGTGCGGCCTCGGCGGCCGCAACGGCCGATGCGGGGGCAAGCGTCGACAGAATCGCGAGCAATGGTGCGAGCGGGCGGCGGGCGAACATGAGTCGGCTCCCGAGCAGCAAGAGGGAAGGGGCGGGGAAATCGACCAAGTCTCGTTGCCGGGAGGGCCGGCGACGAGACACACCACCACTCCCAGAGTGTGAAGCTTTCGACGCCTCGTGGAAAGGGGACAGACCGTACGATTCGCCTCAGGTTGTTCCGCGGTCGCGGTCCTTCTCCACCTTGCGGATCCACCGCTTCACCGCCTCTTGAGGCGTGAGATGGCGGGCGTCTTCGCGACGACGACGCCGGCGGCGCTGACGCGTCATGCGACTGGAGACCGAGGCGACGATGCCGGCGTCCAATAGGCGGTCGTAATCCTGGACCCGAACCATCCCCTCCATGTGCTCCATGATGGCTCGCTGGATCTCCTCGCTGCCGTAAACGGAAACCCGTAGTTTCGCCAAGTGACCGTGCTGGCTGCTGAGCAGAATGCGGCGAATCGAAGCACTCGCCATCTTGGCCACCCGGGGCGACCGAATCGCCAAGTGGATCTTTTCGCCTTTCTGGAGACGCTTTTCGATCCGCTCCAGTTGAACCGCCAACTCTTGAGGATTGTCATTGGGGCCCAGTACCTCGCGGATGCGGACGCGACGATTATCCGACAATCCCTCGCGCCAGCGGGCGCGCAGACTCTCCACCAGTTGCTCGTCGGGATGAAATAAATGGACCGTCAGTTTCTCGTCGTTGGGAAGCCCGCAGAGTTCTTCATCCAGCAGAGCACACAAGTACTCTTCGCGGAAGAAACCCGACGCCGTGACTTCGCGCGTCGAGCCGTCGGGGCGAATGATGGCCACACGCACCGGACGAGGCGGTTTTCGCGAGGATGCGCGACCGGTCGGTGGGGCCGGCTGCGACCGCGGCTCGGTATCGCCGGAGGTCGACATGCCGAACGGTTCTAGGGAATGGCCTTCGTCCATACCCGCAGGGTAACACGTTTTCGCGCCGAATGGAACAGAAAAGTTGCGTAGGCGCTATCACTCGGTGTTCGGTTGCCGAAGGGGGGGGGTGGGGCCCTGTGGTGGGGCTATGCCTCGCGTTGCCGCAGCACGCGATAGATGTTTTGCGGCCGTTCCACGATCGTGCGTAGTTCACGTTCGAGCACTTCATAACTGAAGTACTCGTTGGCGACTTGGTAGTTGTGCTCGACCATCCGCTGGCAACGTTCGGAATCGTCCAGCACGGCCAGCATTTCCTTGACGACGTCGTCGGTGAGGAAGCCTTCGAAGCAGACGACGTCGAAGCCGCACGGTTCGATGTCCATCCGGAAAATCGTGTAGCGGTTGCAGAAGATCGGACGCTTGTGGTAGATCGCCTCGAGGAACGCATTGCCGAAGCCCTCGTATTCCGACGGGTAGGACACCAGATCGGCTTGCGAGTAGACGTCGCCGAGCGTGAACAGTTTGCGCCCTTCGCCGTCGATGCCTCGTTCGTCGGCGATCCGATCGGCGATGAACAGCACCGTGACGTCGAACATCTTGGCGTAGTCGCGGATGCGGGACTCGTACGCGTCGCCTTCGTCGCCGCCATGGTGGCTGATCACGAGTTTGGCTTTGCGTTGCATCCGGTAGATCAGTTCGATAGCGTGTTCGATTCCTTTGCGTGCGACGACTCGAGTCGGTTGCAGCACCAGCAATTCGTCGTCGTCGATCCCGATTTCGGCCCGCAGCGTTCGAGCGTAGTCGTCGGGTGGCGGGGGCGGGCTGGCGAAGTTCATGACGTTGGGGATGATCCAGCAGGATTGTCCCGTGCGGCGGCTGAATTCTTCCGCTTGTACGCTGTTGATCACAACGTGTTGAATGAAGCCCAGCGCCGGGGGAAATGCGTACCGCAGCAAATCGGGGACGGCGTTGACCAGAAAGCGGTCCCGTTCCCAATAGAAGTCGTGATGATGGGCGAGGCAACCGATCGAGGTTTCTTGGAGTGCCGAGACGATGGCGACGCCCAGGGGCACATTCATGGGAATCGTGAGGGCGTTTTCGACGATCAGTGCGTCGAGGTCGAGGTCGCCGATGATTTGATCGAGTTCGTTGTGGATGTCGGTGGCGATCTGGAACAGCTTATTGGTGATGGCGTTGGAACGGATCGTCGTACCGAAGATCTCTGCGTTGATTTCGCGAATCTCCGGGTGCTGGAAATGGGCGTGGGGGATGAGGACGGTTTGATCGGCCGGTCGATCGCACTCCCCGGCGATGTAGAAGCAACTCACACCTGCACGTTCCAGCACATCGGCCCATTTGCCGATCTCCAGCGACACGCCATCGGTTCCGGCGATGCGGGTCGACACGAAGGCGACTCGGTGTTGCCCATCGCGAGCGCGCGGTGGGCGTTGAAACTCCCAAGGAATCGGTGCCGGGTTCATCGTCGCGGCGCCCCTATTTGGCGGAGATCATGGAATCGGCCTTGCGATACGCTTCGATGACGGCCTGTTCGCCTTCCGCCCCCTTCTTCGAGTTGCCGTGTTCCATGCCGACGACGCCCTGGAAGCCTCGCTGGTGGATGAAGCGGAAGACGTTGCCGTAATGGATCTCGCCCGTACCCGGTTCTTTCCGACCCGGGTTGTCACCCACTTGGAAGTAGCCGATTTCCGACCAGCAGCGGTCGATGTTGGGGATCAAATTGCCCTCGGTGATCTGCTGGTGGTAGATGTCGAACAGGATTTTGCAGGACGGACTGCCGACCGCTCGGCAGATCAGGTAGGCCTGGGGCGACTTGTACAGAAACGTGCCGGGATGGTTGGTATGGTGATTCAGCGGTTCCAGCACCATCACCAGGTTGTGAGGTTCCAGGATCTCGGCGCACCGCCTCAGCAATTCGATGCAATTGGCCGTTTGGTAGTCCCACGCCAGCTTCGGGTCATACCGACCGGGGACCACCGTCATCCACTTCGCTCGCACCCGCTTGGCGACTTCGACGGAATCGCGAATGTCTTTCAATACGGCCTCGCGTGCCGCTTTGTCGTCCCCCGCGAATGTCACGTCCTTGAAGGTGGCGGTCGCCACGAACACTCCCATCGTCATGCCCAGTTTTTCCATGGCGCGGGCAACTCGTTCCTGGTCGGCCTGGGGACGTCGCTTCATCCCGTTGTCTTCCCAGGCCGTGAATCCCTGGTCGGCGGCGAACTTGAGTTGATCCACCAGATCGTTGCCGGCCGAGTGGCGAAACATGCCGAAGTGAGGGGCATAGTTGAGGTGAAACCGGTGCGAGTCGCCCTCCGCGGCCAGTCGACGAGAAAAAAGTCCGGCGGTGGCTACGGTGGCCCCGGCAGTTGCCAAGAACGTTCGTCGCTTCATCTCCCCAGCTCCTCAAGGCGGTCTCGCTCGATGTGCAGAAAGCCCCACGCTCCCGCCGCCTGGCGGCGCGAGCACCGAACCTGCATCTTCTCACGATCGGCGGCACCGGACAAGCCGGAGCAGTCGACTTGGGACGCTCGGGTGTCCCATCGTCCCCACACGGCCGGGCAACTCTCTCTATAATCGATTCCGTTCCGCTCGGAGTGGGCCCTGCCTTTCGCCTTCCATCAAGGAGTCAACCATGGCGTTTCGATTCCCGTCGACCATCGCACCTTCCCGCCGACAATTCTTGGCGACGACGTCATCCGCCGCTTTGGTGTCCGGACTCAATGTGTGCGCGCAAGACCCTGCCCGTCCCGACCCACCGGCGCGCCAACATTTTCCCCGCATGCTCCAGGAGTGGTATGTGCGCCGTGTCCGCGCGAAACTCGAACCGATGCAGCGGCGCCGCCGACAACTGTCGACCACCGCACAGGCGGAGGCGTATGTCCAAGAGGTCCGCGAAAAGATCCGCCTCAGCTTCGGACCGTTCCCGGAGAAGACGCCACTGAACGCCAAGGTTACGAAAAGGACCGAGCGTGAGCACTACACGATCGAGAACATCCTCTTCGAAAGCCGGCCCGGTTTTCTGGTCACCGCCAATCTCTATCTCCCAAAATCGAAACAGCCGGCGCCCGGAGTGGTGGGGACGTGCGGGCACTCGATGAACGGCAAGATGGCCGAAGCCTACCAGGGGTTCGCTCAAGGATTGGCCCGGCAGGGCTACGTTGTGCTGATCTATGACCCGATCGGCCAGGGCGAGCGCATCCAATACCTCGATGAAAACCTCGAGCCGACCGTGGGCGGCAGTGTGCGCGACCACCTGCTCGCCGGCAATCAGCAGTATCTGGTGGGCGAATTCATCGGGAGCTGGCGGGCCTGGGACGGCATTCGCGCTCTGGACTACCTGCTGACTCGTCCGGAAGTCGATAAGAGCCACATCGGTGTCACCGGCAACTCGGGGGGTGGCACCATGACTACTTGGCTGTGCGGCGTCGAGCGGCGGTGGACGATGGCCGCACCGTCCTGTTTCGTCACATCGTTTCAACGAAACGTGGAGAACGAACTGCCGGCGGATACCGAGCAGTGTCCGCCGCGCGCGATCGAACTCGGACTAGACCACCTCGACTTCCTCGCCGCGATGGCTCCCAAGCCGGTGATCATTCTGGCCAAGGAACGGGATTACTTCGACGTTCGCGGCAGCCAGTATGCCTTCGAGGAGCTCAAGCGGATCTATCGGCTACTGGATGCCGAAGACCGGATCGGCCTGTTCGTCGGGCCGACGTACCACGGCTACTCCCAGGAGAATCGCGAAGCCATGTACGGCTGGTTCAACCGGTGGACCGGTATCGCCAAGGGGAGCCGGGAACCCGAATTGACGATGGAGAGCGAGGAGACGCTTCGTTGCACGCCTCAAGGCCAAGTAGCCCCGCTTGGCTCCAAGACCGTTTTCGACTTCACCCGGGAAACGGCTTTGCAGTTGCGCCGGGAGCGACCGGAGATTTCACGGAGTCGAATGCCGCAGCAAGTGCGGTCCGCGTTGCGTTTGGCCGAACTTCCCAAAAGTCCGCCACCTTACCGCATCCTGCGCGCCTTCAGCTACAGCAAACCGAAGGCCCATGCCACTCCCTACGCGGTCCAAACCGAACCCGGCATTTTCGCTTTGGTTTACCGGCTGTCGGCCCAGCGCCATTACTCACGTCCCCACGGCCACGGAAAACCGGCCCGGCTTTATGTCGCCGATCAGTCGTCCGACTGGGAACTGAAAAACGGAGCATTCGAGAAACACCTGGCCGCCAGCGTCGAACAGGGAGCCTACGCCTGCGACTTGCGAGGCGTGGGAGAATCCCGGCCCAATACCTGCGGCGGCACTCGTTCATTCTATACGCCGTATGGCAACGACTATTTCTACGCGGCTCACGCCATCATGCTCGGCTCGAGCGTCGCCAGCCAACGAACGTTCGACCTGCTTCGCGTTTGCCAGTTTCTGCGGCAGGCCGGCCACTCGAACATCGAGCTGGTAGCGCGAGGATGGAACACGCCGCCGGCCGTATTCGCCGCGCTGATCGACAGCGGCATCAGCAAGGTGACCTTGGTGGACCGACTCGAGTCGTTCGAGAAGATTGCGACCAGCCGGCGGTACGAATGGCCGCTGTCCACGTTCGTTCCCCGTATCCTCCATCGCTTCGATCTGCCGGACTGCTATGCTGCTTTGGAAGCGGAGGGGCGGCTGGAGTGCGAAAACTGAGTCGCGCTGCCCGGCGAATGGACGTCCATTCGAGTTGCCGAGGAGACGAGTGCTTTGACGAGTGCGGCTTCACTGCGTTTGCTGATCCTGGGAGCTCATCCAGACGACGCGGAGTTTCACGCCGGCGGGCTGGCCGTTCGCTACCGCCGCGCCGGGCATGCCGTGCGGATGGTCTCTGTGACCAACGGCGCGGCCGGACACCACCGGCTGACCCCGGAGGAATTGGCCGAGGTGCGTCGGCGAGAAGCGGCAGCGGCGGGCCGAGTGATCGGCGCCGAGTATCACGTGTGGGAGTTTCCCGACGGTGCATTGCTTCCGACGCTGGAATTGCGTCACCGGATCATCGCGGAGATTCGCACGTTTCGTCCCGACCTCGTCCTGACTCACCGAACCTGCGACTACCACCCCGATCACCGCGCCGTAGGTCAGGCCGTCCAAGATGCATCCTACCTGGTGACGGTTCCTCTCGTTCTGCCGGAGGTTCCTTTTCTGCATCAAGATCCAGTCGTGGCATACATGGTCGATCTGTTTCGAAAACCGATTCCGCTGGAGCCGGATGTCGTTCTCGACATCGACGCCGAGATCGACACGGTGATCCGTATGTTGGCCTGCCACCGCTCCCAAGTGTTCGACTTCCTGCCATTCAACCAGCAAATAGAACTGCCGGACTTTCGCGACGAGGAACAGGAGCGAGCATGGCTCTTGAAGTGGTACGACTCCCTTTGCCGGGAACGCGTCGAGCGGTTTCGGGATGTGTTGGCACGTTGCTGCGGCGAGCCACGGGCCGCGCAGGCTCGGTTCGTCGAAGCCTATGAGATCAGCGAGTATGCGGCCCAGATCGACGAGCGGCGATTACGGGAGTTGTTCCTGACGCGGGCTGCGCCCGCAAGGCCGGAGGCGGGAGGCCGGAGGCTGTAGGTTGCCGTCAGGGTGTTGCTTCAGGAACTGAGAAAGCAGAATGCCAAGCATGGCTGGCCCGCGTGGCAACGGAATGGCCGCTTTGCCAGACGAAGCGAGCCGCCAGTTTGCGGCGTTGAGCCAGCTCGAAGCCGTCGGTTCGTCCCAAAACCAGCAACGCCGTCGCCCAGGCATCCGCCTCGGCCGCGCTTTCCGCGCAGACGCTGACCTGCAGCAGTCCGTGACGCACGGGATAGCCGGTGCGCGGGTCGATTACGTGAGTCGCCACGAGGCCGTCGCCGTTCGTTCGTTGCTGGCGATAAGTGCCGGACGTGGCGATGGCGCAGTTGCGCAGAGGGACCACCGTCCTCGGCCCCGGTTGTTCGTCGGCACGCGGCCGCTCAACGGCCACGTACCAAGGCCGGCCCGACGGATGAGATCCCCGTGCCCGGAACTCGCCGCCCAGCCCGACCAGGCAGTTTCGCAGACCAAGGGCCTCGAGTCGCTCGATCACCGCATCGACCGCGGCGCCTTTGGCGACGGCCGACAGGTCGATCTCCAGTTGCGGGGACGACTTGGCGAGGTAAAGTACGCCCCGTCGCGACCGTATGTCCAAACAATCCAGGGCCAACGTGGCGTGAATCGGTCCAGGCTTTGGTGTTTCGGACAGAACGGTTGGCCGCGGCCTGGGCCCAAAGCCCCAGCGGCGCACCAGCGGACCGATCGTGATGTCCAGCGCGCCGCTCGATTCCCGCCAGACGCGGCGACTGAGATCGATGGTGCGCGCCAGTCGCGGCGAGATGGAAAGGCCGTCGGCGGCACGATTGAATCGGGACACCACGGAATCCTGCCGCCAATGCGACATCTCCGATTCGACCTCTTGCAGAATGGCCGCGACGTGGCGCCTCACCGTGTCGGGCTCGATCTCCGACGAGGCCGCGTATTTCACCACCCAGTTCGTTCCCATCGCTGCCCCGGTCAGCGTAACCAGGCGCCGCTGCCGCGAGAGCTCGTTTCGACTCGCAGCCAGCGACTCTCTGCGAACGACCGGCGTAGTGTGTGACATGGATGTGGCGGTCCATGAGTCCTCGTTGTTGGGAGAAGAGGGAAGCAGCCGCAGGGCGACCGCGAGCAACAGCAGTCCCACGGCGGCCACGTCTTTTCGCTGCCAGAGCGCCGATCGCCGGTTCCAACGCAGATACTCCAACAGAGCTCCCGTGGGGCAACCGAAGCGGCAGTAGGCCATCGGGGTGACTGCGGACGCCACCAACCCGACAACGGCAACGAGCAGCGTGGCCACACCGGCCACCGGCCAAAGGAACGCGTGAAACGGTTCGACGGCTGCCAGAGAGCAGGGTAGGGGAACCAGTGTCACCAGCAGGACCAGTCCCAGCAGCAGCGCGGGGAGAATCCGGAGAATGCGCGTCAGCCGACGGGGGAGCCGCACGCGGAGATTCGCACGCCGGCGCAGCAACCCTTGAGCCGCACCGAAGGGGCAGACGGAGTGGCAGTACCAGGGATTCCCAGTCGCTGCGGGGATCAACAGAGCCGCCGCGACCATGAGTGCCAGAGCGGGAGCTCGCTGCCAGGGGATCCCGTGCTCGACCCAGCCGGCCAGCAGTGCCTGCGAAAGCATGTCGCCATTAAAAAATCCCAGATAGCCGACCAGCGCGATCTGCAGGAGCAGTCGGGCCCGGCGTGAACGGCGCCAGCGAGTGAAACTGAAGATCGTGGCCCAGACGAGCATCACGGTCGTGCCCGTGTCGTGGTAACTGAAGCGGAAAGAGTGTGACGGCGGCTCGGGCGAGCCGGACCGGCTTCGCTTGGCCAGTTGCTTCAGCCCCAGCAGGATCGTCCGGCTGGTGATCGTCGCTCCGGAGACTCCCTCGATCGGGCTCGTCCTGGGATCATAGTCGGCGAAGTCGGCCAGGCGCCTGCCTCGCAGCATTTCGCGAAACGCCGGGTCGTCCGCTACGTCGTCGGTGTAGGGCGAGTTGTCGAAGGTGCGCCGGATGCGGAAATCGATGAGGCGGTCCTCGGCATCGAAGAACCAGAGCGTGTCGGTCGGTCCCTGGTAGCCGATGATGGAATCTGCATAAGGCGCCGAGCGGACAACGTTTCCCAAGAGCCGGCCACCGTGATCGAGAACCCGATAGAACTCGATGGCGCTGTTGTTCTTGCGTTCGAGTTGGGTCGCCGTGGCAAAGACTTCTTTCACTTCCGCCAGTTGCACAGGATTGGGAAATCGTAGCGATGTCGCGCGTCCCGAGAGCCGCCGTTGCACGGACTCCAAGATGGCCGTGCTGGTCAGCGTTGCGCCGCTGACGGCATCGATTCGAGCCGAGGCAACGACTTCGCTGCGGTGCCGACCATTGAGCGACTTCAGGAAGGACGAGTCGGCAGCGACTTGAGCCACGTGTTCGGGAGTATCCCGGCTTTCGAGTATTTTCAGGCCGACGATCCGCTGTCCGCTATCCAACACGATCAGCACATTGGTTGGTCCGGAGAAGCCGACGACGGAATCGGCGACGGGAGACGTCGTGAGGCATTGGCCGATGGGGTTTCCTTGTGGGTCCTGGATGATCCACGCATGCGAGTCGCCGCGGTCGGGTACCAACCGGCGGGCCTCAGGCAGCCAGGCTTGCACGACCGTCAACCACTTTTTAGAGCCTGTAACAAAACCCGCCGCGCCGCTTCCCGGCCTCGGGCGTGTTGCTTGCGGCCTGGAGTTTTGTGACAGCCTCTTCGAGCCTGTAACAAAACCCGCCGCACCGCTTCCCGGCCTCGGGCGTGTTGCTTGCGGCCTGGAGTTTTGTGACAGCCTCTTAGAAGCGTGGGCCGACTCGAGGGAGCGCCGGTGGGCGCGGTGGTCGTCGCGCACGAGCCAGCAGATGGCGGCAACCGCCAGCCACCGAAGCAGCATTCCGATGACGGCTCGCGCCTGCCGGAGGCGAGACTGGCGAGGTAGACCGACCATGCGATTAGCGAACGGGGGCAAACCAGACCGCGTCGGCATGAACCAGGCCGCCGGCGCCTTCCGTCGAGAGGATGACTTCGCACACCTGGTCCTGTTTGACCACGATTCGCCCCAGGGAAATGAAGCCGTGCTCCAGCGGCGGCGCCTCGCGCATGTTGACGGTCTGCCGGCGTTGGAATGATCCGGTCTTCACGATGACCGGAACCGATGTGCCGCGGTTGGGATGAGGCTGGTAGGCCAGACGGACTTCGTAGCTTCCGGCCGGCAGACGCGTGGCGAAGCGGACGCGGGCCGCTCGAGTGGGAGGCGCGTAGAGATACCCGTAGCCGACGTATCCCTTGAGACCGTCCCCGCGAGTCCAAGCGCCCTCTTTTTCGGCTTGCCGGTCGTCGACCACGATGCCCTCCAGCGTCTTGGGGTCGATTCCCGTGACCGGCCCTTCCGGGCTGGCCTGTGGAAGGACATGCGGCATCTGGATCGGGCTGTTGGGCGTCTTGCGGCGAGCCTTTCCGGGAAGTTTCAACAGTGTCGCCAGTTCATTCCAGTGTTTGGTATAGACTTCGCGAGGCGAACAGTAGTGTTTGGCGGAGAGCGAGGCCGCTTTTCCGACGACTTCGCCCATCATGCCGCAGGTCTTCATGACGCGAACGGTGCCGAGAGCTTCATGCGTGACACTGATGCAGCGTCCCGCCATGAACAGATTGTCGATGTTGCGGGAATAGAAGCAGCGGTAGGGAATGGGGTATCCGTAAGTGCGATCGACACGACGATCGAACTCGGCCATCGAGATGAAGGGATTGTCGGGATACTTCTTGGCGTATTGTTTCTTGGCGTAATGGAGGTCGATGCTCCACGTGCTGGGAACGCAGCCATCGGGGAATTGCTTCTTGGCGACGATATCTTCCTTGGTGAGGACCACATCGCCCATCAAGCGCCGTGATTCGCGCGGGCCGCCGATATAGGCGATCCATACCAGGCGGGCGCGGCGGTGCTGCTGGCGACCGTCGCGGTTTTTCATGGCGTTGAACGCCCCATAGACGGCTCGAAGATTCCAGTCGCGAATCGCCTCGGCTTCCAGAATCGGATCTTTGTCGAAGCCACTTTCCCAGAACCATTCGCCGCGAAAACGCCGCGGGTAAGGAAAATCTTTCATGGTGAGATCGAGCGCCCAGGGAGTGGCGGGGAACTCGACTTCCCGATCGGTTTCTTCCCACACCCACATGTTGCTCATCCCCATGTGACCCTTTTCTGTCATCTCCCATTCGGCGCCTGCCCAGTAGCCGAGTGATCCATGGCCGGTGCAATCGGCGAAATTGCGTCCGCGGAATCGTTTGCGGCGACTGGTGCGCGTATCGAGGGCTTCGACAGCGATGATTCGGCCGCCATCCGTTTCGGCTTTGTAGACGTGATGATTGAGGAACAGATCGATGTTGGGTTCGGCTCGAACAATGGCCTCCTTCTTGGCGTCCTCGAATTCTTCCGGATCACCGGGCGATTTCTTGGCTCGATCCGCGAATTCCTCGACGATTTCTCCAATCCGAGGAAACTTGCCGCGGCGGATCAGTCCCTGAGCCCAAACGCGGACTTCGCTCGAGCCATTCCCGCCGAGTACGGGGCGGTTCTGAATGAGCGCCACTTTGCAGCCCATGCGGGCGGCCGAGACGGCAGCGCCCATTCCGGCGTAGCCGCCACCCACGACGACCAGATCGTACCCACCCAGCTCCTCAGGTTGCGCTGGCAAGCCGAGTCGCTCGCGGCGCCAGCGGCTGAGGGGCGCAAAGTCATTGGGCGGAGTTTCCTCGAGGTCTTGGGTCAGATAGATGGCGTCGCAGCGCCCTTCGAATCCCGTCAAGTCGTGCAGCTTCAGTTCGATCTCCGGCCGGGAAAGCTCGACTATGCCCCCGTCCTGCCACTGCCAGTTCTTGCCCCGCGTTCCGAAGGTGGGTTTCAGGGGTGTGCCGTCGATGAGGACTTGAAAACGTCCCGGTTGTCCCGGTGCGTTCCAGCGAGCGACCCAGTCGTAGGTGCGCACGAAGATGCGGTAGCGTCCAACTCGAGGCAACTGCACACGAGTCGTGGCGTCGGCGACGGGACGCCCCATCCCGTGAGCCAGGAGATAGGGGGAACCCATGGTGTCGATGAATTGGGTGTCGAGTTTCCAGCCGCCGTGTGCGCGAAAACTCTCGGCTTCGATCAGGACTCGTGACTGAGCGTGGGCAATGTGCGACGTCGTGAGGGCAGACAGCGCCAGCAAGACAGCGGTTGTGGAGACGCTGTGCGTGGAAGGGCGGAGTAATCGCATGGTCGTTCGGCCGGTTGAAAGGGGTTGGTGAGACTCCGGAGTGCAGCCTTGATTATAGCGTGGGCGGTGGGGGGGCGGGGGAGTCGACCAGTTCAAACGAAGAGACGATATCGGGCGGGATGCGGATGGGCCGACGCTTTTCCAAGTCGATCAGGACCCACCGCGTTTCGGCTCGTGCCAGCAGCTCGCGCTGGGCACCGGACCGCTGGGGAGGTGTCCCCACTTCATCATGGGGTGCGGATCGGCCAAGCAAACGCTCGATGCGGTATTGCCGGCGGGAGGAGACTCGTTGCATGTCTTCGACCCACGTTCGCACTACGATTTCGTCGTCCAGCCAGGCGGGGCGTCGGTATTCGATCGAGTGTGAGCGGGCGATCCAGGCGACGCCGCGATCGAGGTATTGCTGAGTAGACCAGCCTTGAGCCGTGGAGTGGGCGATGGCCGCGGCTTCCATCCACTGCAAGTAGACGGTGTTGTTGGCGTGCCCCAGCGCGTCGATTGCGTCCGGAGTGACACGGAGGCGGTATTCGAAGATTGCCGGCATGAGAAGCGGGGAGAAGCAGTGAGTTGCAAAGCGGAACGGGCGACTCGCACGGGGCGCGTCGCCCGGTTGGTTGCGTCGATTCGATGGGGAGCAGCAAGCGTGCGTGTCCCCACCGAAGCTCGGTTCTACGGATTGGAGTCCTACTCTGTGACGAGGGTCGCCGACGGCCCATGCTGCTCCGGCCTCCGGTTGTCACTACCCTCCTACAGTCCCCGGCCTCCAGCCTTTCGGGCGCAGCCCGCGTTAGGTCTTGCCGCCAATCAGTTTCTTGATCAGATCCTCGACGTCTTTCGCGTTCTGAGGCCCGCTGCCGACTCGTATGAGCTGGACCTTGCCGTCCCGATCGATGACCACGACTTGAGGAATGCCCGTGACGCCGTAGGCTTCGCCGTTGGAGTTGTCCGATGCGACGGCGATGACATGTTTGAGTTTGTGGTGAGCCGCAAACTGCTTGAGCATTGCCTGCTCGTCTTCGTGCGAGATCTTGTCTCGCGATCGACTCGCGCGTTTGGCCTCTTCGTTCCAGACATAGTTGTAGTACTTCGTCAGACCGATGATGACCAATCCCTTGTTGGCATACTTCTCGTGCCACTCGCGAAGGTGAGGAAAGGTCTGGATACAGGGGCCGCACCAGACCGCCCAGAAGTCGAGCAGGACGACTTTACCTTTGAGGTCTTCCGGGGTGAGTGGTTCGCCGTTCACCCAAGCGTCGATATTGGTCAGCGCCGGCATGGGTTGGCCGATCAGGTCGTGGTGTTTGCGGGCGGCTTGGATGGTGTGTTCGAGTTGAGGCCATGCTCGCCGCAATCTCTCCAGTCTCGCCTTGCCCTCTCCTTCGGCAGCGGCGATGGCCTGGTCGATCGCCTTGGTTGCCACCTCGAGTGCCTTTTGCGCTCCGTCGGGGTTGCTCCGTGCCGCACTGAGCACTTCCTTGACCACGGCGTCTCGAAAGGCTTTGTATGCGCTTTCGTCATTAGGGTTTTCTTTCAACTTCGCCGCCGCCTTATCCAGGTCCGTTTGTTCGGCCGCGGCCAACGAAGCCCAAGGGCAGGCCAGCAATGTCAAGGTCATCAGAAGAATAGTCGCGTGTTTCATGATTGGGGCTCCTCTACAACGAGTGAAAGCAGGACGGGCGTTACCGGCCATTATGTGGGACGCAGGGGTCGAGCGAAAGGGTTGAGGCCGACCCGGTGGTTACCTCGGCGCGTGCGACGAGCCATAATCGTCGGCAGATCTGCCGTTCTTCCGTTCCCACAGCGTTGTCCGAGGAATCTCTCCCGTGCCCGATCCTTCCCAGTTGGTCGGAGGCAATCCGACACCGGTGCGGTGGCTGGCCTGGTTGCGGCTTTGCCGCATCGGAAACGTCTTTACGGCATTTGCGGATGTCATGATGGGATATGCGGCGGTTTCCGGTCGCTGGACTTTCACTGAATTGCAGCGGCACGGGGCCGAGTTGGCCGGTCTGCTGGTGGCGTCCGGGGCCATCTACACGGCAGGAATGGTGTGGAACGACTGGTTCGATCAGGAGCGGGATCGGGTCGAGCGGCCCGAGCGGCCCATTCCCTCTGGAGCCATTTCCCCGCAATCGGCGGGCCGGTTGGGCGTTGTCTTGCTGCTGGTGGGAAACGGGGCGGCGCTGGTCGCCTGCCGACCGCTCGCCGGAAACTCGACGTGGCTACCACTCGCCATCTCTTCGATCCTGACCATCCTGGTCCTGACCTACGACGGGTGGCTCAAGGCGACGGTTGTCGGCCCCGTCGCCATGGGCGCGTGCCGAACGGTCAATGTCCTATTGGGCATGAGCGCCGCGATTGGCCGGGTTGCCAATTGGTCGGCGGGTCATTGGGCGATTGCGGGGGGGATCGGCGTCTATGTCGCCGGCATTACCGTGGTCGCTCGCAGCGAGGTAGCGGGTGGGAAGCGCGGCGGACCGGCCGGTGGCCTCGCCATCATGATGCTGGGATTGGGGCTGCTCGGCTGCTTTCACCGCTGGCTGCCGGAGTCGATTCGCGAGCGGATCCCGCAAGAGTGGGCGTGGTGGGGGCTGCTGGCTCTGATTGCTTTTCCGATACTCCGCCGCGGCATCGATGTTCTTCTCGAACCATCCCCCGATCGGGTCCGGCTCCTTGTGGGGCTGTCCATCTTGACGCTGATTGTGCTCGATGCCAGCATCGCCCTGTTTCTCAATGGTCGCCTGGCCGGTCTGGCCATTCTGGCGCTGCTCGTGCCGGCCGTCGTCATCACCCGCCGAATTCCGCCGACATGAACCGGGGGGCCACTCGCCACCAGCCGTGAGATCCACTGAAACCGGGGACAGGCATGGCTGGGAACCGGGGAACCGGGGACAGGCATCGTCCCGGTAGTGCCTCGTTCGGGGGGGGGCAAAAGCGTGGGGAACCGGGGACAGACATCGCCCCGGTAATACCTCATGCGGGTGGGTCGTGCAAAAGCGTGGGTGGATGTGTCTCTGTCTCCGGTCCACTTGGTCCACCGCCGCTGTGACTTGGGCAAAAGCGCCGGCCTTCAGCACAGCGAAAGTGCCACTCTTTCGGCTGGGCTGCTGAGAAGGTGGTAAGCGCCCATTTTGACCGTGTCGGGGTGCCGAGTTACCTTGGCGAGTGTTTGCTCATTTCTGTGGTTGCGGCAAGCAAGTGATAAATAACCGCCGAAGCCGTGGTGGGATCAGCGCAGCGTGAGACAGGCCAAAAGGGCTTTGGCCGACTCGATGGGCGTGGTCAAGCGTGGTGCGACGGC
>Ga0256839_1002585_pt1 | contig 19925 bp, 19 predicted proteins | sample 354166metaG_FD_185968 | JGI IMG/M metagenome (GOLD analysis project Ga0256839, IMG submission 185968) | Hydrothermal vent microbial communities from Mid Atlantic Ridge, Atlantic Ocean - 354-166 | ecosystem: Environmental > Aquatic > Marine > Hydrothermal vents | place: Atlantic Ocean: Mid... | reverse complement strand
GTGCAACTTTGTTTGGTCTCGTATTTTATATTTTGTACTCAATTTTGTTTCTTTACTATTTGCCGAGTCAAAGACTCTTTTTATCATTTGTAAACACAAGTTACGCTATCGCTAAACTTGCGCTAGTTGCGGCTCTTGGGTAATCATTCATTGCATTAAACTACTCCGAGGTATAGTTATCGGGGTATTAGGAGTTTGCTACGCAAACAAAATTATTTCAAGCCCAAGAGTTGGGGAATTAAACCAAAAGGGCTATCGCCCTGCGGTTAAAAAAATTACCTTTGATTTTATAAATACCAAAGTTAAACAGTTTTGTAAAAACTATAGGGTATGAAAACAAAACAAGAACATATTAATTTTTGAGTCGAACAAGCAAAAGACGATTGGGCAGCGGCTGATATTTTGTTTAATGGAAGAAAATATTTACAGACTCTATCTTTTGCACACCTTGTAATAGAAAAAATTTGTAAAGCAGTATGGATAAAAGACAACAGGGAGAATGTGCCTCCACGAACACATAATCTAATTTTTTTGCTTTCTTCAACACAAACTGTTTAACTGATGACAGAAGTGAGTTCTTGTTAAGTTTAAACAGGTTTCAACTAGAAGGCAGATACCCCGATTATTTAACTAAAACGCATAATATCTGCAATAAGAAATTTGCAAAATCAATGCTAGATACAACAAACGAGTTAAGATTATGGTTACTAGAGGGGCTGCAATAACTACGGCTAAATCATTTATTACTGAGTGCCAATCAAAGGGATTGAGCTTTTACAAGGTATTAGTATTTGGTTCAGTTGCCAAAAATAGGATGCATGATTGGTCTGATATTGATTTGCTTTTAGTTTCTGACCAGTTTGGAGATAATGTTTTTGATAACCTGAAACTTTACTCAAAAATTAATATTAAGTATCCTATTATTGAAACACACCCATACCCTACAAAGTATTATATAGAAGGAGATGATTTTGTACATGAGATTAGCAAAGGTGCTATTGAAATAGTTTAGTTTACCACTGCAATATTGCTCACTCGTTAGTAGGATATATTTGGTTTATTAATTTCAATGCCCATCTTTTTCACAAACTCGGGGTGCGACTTGGAGTCGCACCCCGAGTGAACCTAAAAGATAATATTTATTTCTCTAGGGTCAATGATGACATTACTAGATTGATTGATAAATTCAGAGGAGTTATTCGGAACATCAAGTAGCTCGTATGCTAGATTTTTGTTGCATATTGATTTGTTACTAAGGTCTGAATAATCTCTATACGAAGAAAACTCCCAATCCTGCATTTTGTTAACCAGTTTGGCTTTTAAAGGATTTTGATGAATATAATGAAAACAAATAAAGGCTTGTTGATTACTACCTAGATTGAGCGATTCAGTAGAGATGAGAAGTGCTAAGAGACTGAGAATAAAAAGTTTACAAAAAACACAGGAACACCTACAAGGTGTTGCGAGTATTTTTGGAAGTCTTTTTAACTCAGTACATTAGTGCTTATCGCTTTAGTGAAACTTAAAAACCCACCGTCTTTGACGGTGGTAATGTTCTAAGGGCTATGCCTTAATTTTGGGATATGAGTAAATATCGGAAATTATCACATGTAGTGTACAAGTGTGATTACCACATTGTATGGGTTCCAAAATATAGGTTTCGTGTATTAACTGGTCAGGAAAAGCAGGAGAAACAAGTAGAGGATCAACAACATAAGTTCGACTTTTAAAGCCCCCTTTGGGGGCAAAGATTTTGGGCAACAGGCTTTGGAGCATGGAGTACAGGCAATATTACTGACGACATGGTTCAGGAATACCTTGAACACCATAGAAAATCTACTGATACCTCTCAAGATAACTTTTTGCTTGAGTAAAATGAGGCACGACTTTTAGTCGTGCTTTATCCGAACCCACCTACTTCCAGTAGGTGGTGGTTCAGTTATTTTCTCAATCTAAAATCATGACTATCACCATAAATACGATGAACCTACTAACTTTGCAACAGCAATCGAAAACCCAATGAGTGATTTTATAAAACACGAGTGCGGTATCGCATTAGTTCGCCTCCGAAAACCCCTCGAATTCTATATAGAGAAATATGGTTCTCCAGCTTATGCTGCTCGTAAAATGTATTTGCTTATGGAAAAGCAAAAAAACAGAGGGCAGGATGGTGCCGGTATTGCCAATATAAAAATTCATCAACGCCCAGGCAAAAAATACATTAGTCGTTACCGATCGGTAGATAAAGACCCGATTGCAGATATTTTTGGTAAAATTGATAAGAAGTATATAAAGGCCGCAAAAATTGGTGGGGAGTTATATAATAATGCGGAGTGGTTACGAGAAAATTCTGCTTTTACCGGGCAATTATGGTTGGGGCATTTGCGTTACGGCACCCACGGCAAAAATAGTATTGAAAATTGCCACCCCATTTTAAGGCAAAACAACTGGCGAAGCCGAAGCCTTGCCTTGGCTGGTAATTTTAATATGACCAATGTGGAGGAGCTTGTTCAAATTTTAATCGACCTTGGCCAGCATCCCAAAGAAAAATCTGATACAGTTACCGTAATGGAAAAGATTGGCCATTTTTTAGATGAAGAAAACCAACGCCTGTTTGATAAATATAAATTTCAATACTCGAACAAAGAAATAGCCGAAATAATAGCCAAAGAACTTGATTTAACCCATGTACTTCAAAAAGCATGTAGAGATTTTGATGGAGGTTATGCCATGGCTGGCCTCACAGGTAGTGGGTCTGTTTTTGTAGCGCGCGACCCTGCCGGCATTAGACCTGCCTATTATTATGCCGATGATGAAGTAATTGTGGTGGCATCGGAAAAACCGGCTATTAAAATTGCGTTTGATGTTGACTATGACCAAATTGAAGAAATAAAACCCGGGCACGCACTTGTAATTGATAGAGATGGTGAATTTAAACAAAATCAATTTATTGATACCCTTCCAAAAAAATCGTGCAGTTTCGAGCGTATTTATTTTTCCAGAGGCACCGACCCTGATATTTACCGCGAACGCAAAGAGCTCGGAAGGCTTTTGGTGCCGGATGTGCTGAAAGCTGTAAATCACGACTTAGAAAATACTGTATTTTCTTACATTCCTAACACAGCCGAAACAGCCTTTTTAGGAATGATTGAAGGAATTGAAGAACATATTGCGCAAGAACGCCAAAAAGCACTTGAAGGCAAAAAAACTAAGATTGCGGCCAAAGATTTAATGCAGCTTAAGCCCAGAGTTGAAAAACTGGTAATTAAAGATGTAAAAATGCGCACATTTATTGCCGATGATGCCAGCCGTGACGACCTCGTTTCGCATATATATGATAGCACCTATGAAGTGATTAAAAAGGATGTTGATACACTTGTAATTATTGATGATTCCATTGTGAGAGGCACTACGCTTGAAAAAAGCATTCTTACCTTAATTGGCAGGCTACAACCTAAAAAAGTAGTGGTGGCTTCCTCTGCCCCTCAAATTCGTTACCCTGATTGCTATGGCATTGATATGAGCAAAATGCACGAATTTGTGGCCTTTAGAGCGCTACTTGGTTTGCTCGAAGACCATGGCAAAAAAGACCTGCTCGATAAAGCCTATATTAATTGCCAAGAAAGCAAAACTAATCTGGCTCCTGTAAATTATGTACAAGCCCTTTATAAAGAATTTGCCGCCCAAGAAATTACCAATAAAATTGCAGAAATTGTAAAACCTGAGAGTATGACCTCAGAATTGGAGGTCATTTATCAATCCATCGAAAATTTACATAAAGCCATACCTAACCACTTGGGCGACTGGTATTTTACAGGTGATTTTCCCACCAATGGGGGGCATAAAGTGGTAAACAAAGCCTTTAGTAACTTTATGGAAGGTAAAAAAGTAAGGGCTTATTAAAGTTGGAAGTCGGAACTCGGTCAATCAATAAGCAAGCGCTCGATAATGACGATGGCCTTGAGCATTAGTTATACAAGATTAAAATTTACTAAATGTCTCAGGCTAAATGCCACCATGCCTGCTTAGCAATCGTTGTACATGGTTTTTAATTCTCCCAGACTGAATAATCGAGAACAATCCACTCCTCATTTTCTTTTACAAGTCTTCCAGCAGAGCCAACACCTTCAATTTTATATAACAATTCGAAATCGGTTGTATCAGTTTTGATTTTTAATTTGTTAAATATTAAAAAGTCCTTAATCCCCTCTTTTTCTAATTGAAATTTTGACATTATTTTAACACTCTGTCCAAACTTCTTCAGATTTAAGTTTTTGTTAATCAGTTCCGTTTCTAATACTTTTACAGGTAACCTTTTATTCAATTCAGGGTGATAAATCCATTGAAGTTTAGGTAGGTCAAGTATTTTCTGCACTACCAATTCAGCTTCAATTAATTGCGTTTTCTTGCTTTCTTGGCAAGAAAGCAAGAGTATTAGCCCTAATGATATTAGAATCGATTTTTTCATTATACACAGCAAATAACTAACTTTCCATTAGTCCTTTCATTACACCGAAAAACTCTCCCCACAACCACAGGTTCGGGTGGCATTTGGGTTTACAAACTGAAACCCTTTGCCATTTAGCCCATCGCTAAAATCTAAGGTAGTACCAATAAGGTAAAGCAGGCTTTTCTTGTCAACAACAATTTTTAATCCATTGTCTTCGTAAATTTCATCACGCTCTCCAAGCTCCGCATCAAACCCGAGGTCGTACATTAAGCCGGAGCATCCTCCGCCTTTTACCGATACGCGTAAATTGTAATTTTCTGGATGCCCTTCTTTCGTACGAAGGACTTTAAGTTCATTTTTTGCTTTATCTGAAATAGTAATCATAGCGGTGATTTTATGTTATAGGGTTTAGTACTACACTAAACACAGTAATGGTTTGCATATCTCGGCTGTAATATAATTTATCCAAGGCTTCATACACATCTTTTGCTCTAAAATACGAAGTATGCAGCTCTTTTCCGCCATTGGCTGTCCATTGTATGGTATATGGGCTTTCTTTCTCACGGTAATTTTTTACATACTCAAACATTTCTTTTAGTGCATCTAACTTTTCATACGTAGTAACAGAATGAAATAGAAACGACTGGTTGTGCCTTGGATTGATGGTAATCAAGTCTAATTTAATTTTTCCATCTAGTTGAGAATAGTTGAAAACTAGAGAGTTGCTATCCAAGCCTAAGTGAGATTGAATATCTTTTTGAATTTTGGCTAATTCAACATGTATATCTGCCGATTGTTCCAACATAAAGTGTTATTGATAGTACATTTGCGATTAATTATAATCAGCTATTCGCTGATTAGTACAAATTTACAGAATTGAAGTATAAATACTAGTATGCAAAAAATAGAACATATTGGAATTGCTGTAGAAAATTTAGAAGAGGCAAATGCCCTTTTTACTAAATTATTGGGTACTGCTCATTATAAAGTAGAAAAAGTGGAGGGTGAAAAAGTAGCCACTTCTTTTTTTCAGATAGGAGATGCCAAGATTGAATTGCTGGAAGCAACCGCTGAAAATTCTGCCATTCATAAATTTATTCAGAAAAAAGGAAAAGGCGTTCATCATATTGCCTTTGGGGTAGAAAATATTTACGAAGAAATGGAGCGATTGAAGGAGGAAGGGTTCGAGTTATTAAATGAGGTGCCTAAAGAAGGTGCTGATAATAAATTAGTTTGTTTTTTGCACCCTAAAACTACGGGGGGCGTATTGGTAGAAATTTGTCAGGAGAAAAAGAATGGATAATACAGAAAAAAGAACCGAGCTGGGAGACCTAGGAGAGTTTGGCCTCATTGATCAAATTCAACAAAAAGTGAAGCTGGTAAATGATTCAAGTGTGCTTGGTATTGGCGATGATGCGGCTCTTATTGATGCCGGAGAGTATTACAAAGTGGTTTCAACTGATTTGCTAACCGAAGGGGTGCATTTCGACCTGTCGTATTTTCCTTTAAAGCATTTAGGGTATAAAGCGGTGGCAGTTAATGTATCAGATATTGCAGCTATGAACGCTGTGCCTGAGCAAATCGTAATTAGCCTTGCCCTTAGTAACCGTTTTTCGGTGGAGGCTGTTAGCGAGTTTTATGCAGGAGTACACTTGGCTTGCGAAGATTATAAAGTTGATTTAATTGGTGGAGATACCTCCACTTCTGCGAGTGGATTATTTATTTCGGTTACTGCCATTGGCAAAGTAGCCAAAAACAAAGTGGTAAAACGAAGCGGAGCCAAGGGCAAAGATATTATTTGTGCCACGGGCGATTTAGGCGGAGCCTATATGGGCTTACAAGTGCTGGAGCGTGAAAAACAAGTGTTTCTAGCCGACCCCAATATGCAACCTCAATTAGACAAATACGAATATATGGTGGGCAGGCAATTAAAACCAACGGCCCGAATGGATATTATACACGAGCTTGATGAACTGGGAATTGTGCCTACCTCTATGATTGATATTAGTGATGGGTTGGCCTCAGAATTACTCCATTTACAAAAACATTCGGGTTTGGGTATTAAAATTTATGAAGATAAGCTACCCATTGATAACCAAACGTATGAGTCAGCCGTGGAATTTGGACTTGACCCCATTACCTGCGTGCTAAATGGGGGAGAAGATTATGAGTTGCTTTTTACCATTACCCAAGCTGATTTTGAAAAGCTCGAAAAGCACCGAGACATTCATTTTATCGGTTTTATGGATGAGGAAGATAAAGAGGCAGGCTTAATTACCAAATCTAAAACATGGGTGCCACTAAAAGCACAAGGCTGGAATCATTTTAAAAAATAAGTACTTTTTATTCCGTTATTACTGGGTTTTACACCCGAGAACCTTTTGCGCTTGTTACCCCTTGTTGGTATTGTTTCACCAACAAGCGAACTGATTCCCTAAAAGCAATGATAACACTACCTAGCCTGAATTATTCATGAATATACAGGCTAGAGCTCATCTATAAACTCCAAATAAAGAGCCCACTCCGAAAATAGGCAAATTTCAAAAAAAGAGACCTTTTGAGTGTTTTCGGAGTGGACTCAATAGTACTTGTTGACAAACTGATTCACAATGGATAGGGTATTGGCAAGAGTAATTTTGCTGCCAATCCTTTGCCTTCTTCGTGTCCTTTGTGGTTAACCGTTAATGATAAGGCGAGTTTGATTTCTTTTCTTTCTTAAGCATAGAGACAAAAAGGCTGCCTGTTAAGCTGCTAAAACCTCCAATCAAAGCCCCAATAAGTGCGGTTACTACTATTAACTGCATACTTGAACCTAGCCCTAAAAGCGCTGCCACCTTGCTACTTAATAAGGATTGATTAGCACTATCTAATCTTTGGGCTAGTATAAACCAAAGTCCGCCAAGCCCGATAAATCCGGCTAAAAAAGACGAAAAACCTTTGCTATATACCATTATGGTTGCCAATGCTGCGGCAATCATCGCTCCCCACCAAGGCATAAAAAACTGTGCTAAATAACTTAAAAGCACTACCAATATTAATTGAATTATAAAACGAATCATACTATTACTGTTTAGGGGCTAATATTTGTTTTGCAAGGGTTTGGTTGGGTTCAGCATCAGGTGATGCCATCAGGAATAAATCGAAGTATTTACCTGCTGCCCAATCATCAATCATATCATCATAACGGGCGCTGCCTGGGTTGCCCGACTGCCCACCCGGATACACACCGTAGGCTTTTACACCGTTGGGGTCGAGCTCTACCACCATTCGCCAACTAGGGCCATGGTTTTCAGAAGTGGCATTTACAATATTATGATTGCCACCAATAGGGATATTATACCTACCAAATGGTTTAAGGCGTAGCAAATGCTTTACATAAGTTTGCTTATAATCTTGCCAACTCATTGTGATGGTAGTGTCTTGCAATCTTTTATCCATTACTGTTGCCATATCTTTAAACGATTTGGTAATGATGTCGTATCCATTTTCTTTGGCAGTAGTACCTTCTAAATCGAATAACTTTAAATAGGGATTATCTTTTAAAAGCTTAATGGTATTATAAGCAGTGGGGCGTCCCATAGCTACTTTACTTGCAATCAACTCATCCCATGATAACCTGTAGAGCGTATCCCACCAAGCTTCGTAATACGATGCTCCTTTGGAGTTGATATTATTATAGAAATCCCAGTTTTTAAGTACTGTTAATGCGTTCTTTTCTTTTTTGTTAAGAGGAAGTGTATCAACTACCGAAATAAAATAAGGCAACGATTCGGCTGCCTTTAAATTATAATTATCATTTTGCAAGCCCATTAAATCGGTCACTTCAATGCTGTCCATTGCCCTCAATTGGTTATTAATTCTTCGGTTACGGTACGATTCGTAACTGCGAGCTGTTATATAATAAGGATAGGTGGAGTCGGCAGGGTATTGATTGGCCGAGGCAATAAACCCTCTTTCAGGGTTTTTACACATAATATTTTGCTCAAACGGAATAAATGTCCAATCGTGTTCGGTTGTACTACCATCTAATAAAAACTTCCCTTCTTCAAATCCTTTATTAGGGTATTTCCCTTGAATGCGTATCGCAATATCACCCTGTGCAGATGCAAAAGCAAAATTTTGTGCGGGTGCAGAGTAATAATCCAAGGCTGCCATATAATTACTGTGATTTTTGGCTCTATTTAATTTGTAAAAAGCATACGCTTCCAGCGAAGGGTCGTGGGCAATCCAACGCAAGGCATAATACTTTTTCTCCGAGGATGGGTGAAATGAATCATCGAACATAACAGGGCCAAAATGTGTGTAAAGTACAGTGTCATAAACAGGTTCGCCACCTGCAACTTTAATTTCTTCAATTTTCTTTTGGGTTTTTACCCAAGTGCCATCCAATTTGTATTCATTATGCGTATCATCTTTAAAGATAATTTTATACCAATCCACCAAATCGCGTTGGGCATTGGTTACCCCCCAAGCAATGGAATCGTTAAAGCCAATAATCACATTGGGTGAGCCAGGCAAGCTAGCGCCCATTACATTTACTCCCGGAGCCGATAGCTGAATGGTGTACCATAAGGAAGGAAGGCTTAACCCTAAATGAGGGTCGCTGCTTAACATTGTATGGCCCGATTTTGTTTTGCTGCCGGCAACCGCCCAGTTATTGCTCCCATTAAAAATGGTTGGTTCAGGCACTAATTTATTGGTAATGAGTTCTGCTGTTTGTTGGGGAGCAACCGAATCCTTTAAAATGGGCTCAAAATTCCATTCGCCTGGCTTGCTCACGATAGGGTCTAAGGGTGTATCCATATCGGGGTAAAGCAAATCAAATGTTTCTCTACCTAGTAATGCCAGCGCATTGGTGTTTTGTAAGTCTTTTTCGCCAAAGGATAAATCATTGGCCATATATTTTAAAAGTAGTGTTGTTTTTAAATTAGTCCAAGGCTCGGGTTTGTACCCTAAAAGCTTATATTCAAAAGGAAGCTCCCCTTGAGAAAGTGCACGGATGTAGGCGTTTATGCCCTCTTTATACGCATTTACTACCTCCATAATTTCAGGCTCAGCTTGCATGGCTTTAATCGCATTTTCAGCGGCAAATACCATTCCTTTTCTTCGGGCTGTTTTGTCGTAATCGAGGGCTTTGTCGCCCACAATTTCAGAAAGCCTGCCAGCAGCGGCATGGGTTTGAAACTCCATTTGCCAAAGCCGATCTTTAGCAGTTATATAGCCTTGTGCAAAGTATAAGTCGTGATTGTTTTTGGCGAAAATATGTGGGAATAAGCGCTTGTCATACGTGACCGAAACATTATCGGTTAAGCCTTCCAAGTCAAGGTGCTCACTTATTTGAGTATCTGAGGTTTCGCCATTTTGCCAAAAACCAATGGCTGGGGCTAAAAAGTTACCTAAAGGCGGAGCAGATCCTAATTTAATACTTAGTGCATAACCTAATGCGAGCGTAATAAGTAGGCTAAGAACGAATTTAAAGGTTTTCATATATATATATAATTGAAAGACTAAAATATGGATTATTATACTATTGAACAATTGCTATAAAAAGTAGTTGTGTTTTTTTGTAATGTAAGTAACGATTTAGTGCCTGTTCATAAACTCTAATAAACAAAAATCAAATACCTGTCTGCCTACCTGCCTACCTGCCCGAAATCTCAAAAACGAAAACATCAAGGCATGTAAGTGTTTGGTGTTTAGGTGATTGAAATTTATTTTTTTTTGTTATTTAATTTTTGTCATTTGTTATTTCTGAAAACATTTACTTTATAAACAGGCACTCATATTTAGAGCCTTTATGCCTTTATGGCAAAACAAATAAACAAATAAACGAATTAACACATAGCACCTCTTCAATCAAACCCCGTTTATTTGCAATGATGAATAACCTAAACGACCCTAAACAAAAAAAATGGCTAGTATTCTACACCAAGAGCAGAGCCGAAAAAAAAACGTTAGACTACCTGCTAAAATTTGGATTCGATGCTTGGTTGCCCACCCATAAAGTACTTCGCCAATGGAGCGATCGCAAGAAAAAAGTAGAAGTGCCTTTGTTTAACTCCTATATTTTTGTAAACGATATTGAATCCAATATTGCTAGCATTTTAAAAGTGCCCGGCATTTCTTGGAATATTCGTTATAATGGAAAACCAGCAGTACTACACCCAACGGAACAAGCCACCATTCAACGATTTATTGAAACAGGGCTTACCTTAGAAACACAGGCTATTCAGCCATTGGAGCAAGGCCAACAAGTACAGGTAATGGATGGACCTTTAAAAGGGCAGGTAGGCGAAGTGGAGGCTGCCTATAATGAAGATAAATTATATGTAACCATCGAAAGTTTAGGGCAGCAAGTGATGGTAAGCATCAGCAAAGGATTGCTAAAGCCTTTGTAATTAAACAGTTCCACTCAAAGGCCAAATTTGCTTCTATCTTTAATTAAACTATTTACAGCTTATTTGCTGATTTTGATTTGATTAAGCTAATAATCGCCTTATTTTTGAACTTATGCCAACTCTACACTCTGTGACTGAGGAGGCGGAGCTGTACATAATAAAATGGTCATAATTAGGATTGTTTTATTTGGCAGGATATTTTTAGCTAAATATTATGAAACAACTATTACTTATTAGTATATCAGTCATTTTTATTTCTAGTTGCGTGGTTAACAAAAAATACCAATACCTGCAACACGATGATGTAAATATAAAGGCTGAGACTGTGGTAAAGGATAGTGTTCTTAGAACATACGATTTAAGTGATTTTGAATATAAATTACAGCCAGAAGATATTATTTCAGTTAAATTTTATAGCTTAACTCCACAGGAGTTTAACTTTTTTGCACTTAAAGAAGGGAATGGGAATAATTTTAATCAATTTCAAAATGGAGCAGCCATATTAGTAAATGGGTATTTAATTGACGAAAACGGAGAAGTGGAGTTTCCTGTGGTTGGAAAAGTAAACATTAACGGGTTATCTGTTTATGATGCGCAAAATAAAATATTAAAAATTGCGAAGCAGTATTTAGAAAACCCAGTAGTGGAAGTGAGACTTTTGAATTTTAGATTTACGCTGCTTGGTGAGGTTAAAAAAGAAGGCACTATTGGGTCACTAAATAATAGAATAACTATGTTAGAGGCGATAGGGCTTGCAGGAGGCTTTACCGACTATGCTGACAAATCAAATATTAAGGTAATTAGGCAAGGAACTAATAAAGCAGAAATTTATTATTTAGATCTTCTTGACGAGCGTTTTATAAACTCACCCTATTATTACATGAATCAAAACGATGTAATAATAGTGCCCCCACTAAAACAGAGGCCATACCAAATTTATTTTGGCAAAAACATGGCACTGGTAATTTCATCTGTATCATTATTATTACTTGTTATAAATCTTTCAAAATAAATTATTACACTTGAGTTCGCTTAAAGACCCTGTTGGCTTTCAGTTTGAAGAAGCAAAACCATTAATTAATTTCAAAAGAATTTGGTATCGAGTTCTTCGATTTTGGTATTTTGTTATTATTTCTCTTTTACTAGCATTAACCCTGGCATTTATAGTTAATAGGTATGCAAATAGACAGTATGCTGTGTCTGCATCTATTATAATAAAGGAAAGTGAAGAAGCAGGCCAAACGGCAGAGCTTTTATATAATAACCCATTAGTAAATGCTTATAGAAACTTTTTAAACGAGCCATACATAATTCAATCCTACCCCCTCATACAGAAAGTGATAGACTCTCTGGGTATTTCAGTTACTATTTATCAGGAAGGAAATATTAAAACTACAGAATTATATAATAGTTTACCAATTCGTATATCAGGCAATAAAAGAAACAAAAAATATTTAACAGGGGCTTATAACCTAACAATTATTAGTAATAAAAACTATTTATTAACACCCCGAACCGAATTAACGGATAGTATTTCTGACCTATATTCATCGTTGCCGTATAATGGCACCTTTAACGATACAATTGTACTTGAGGGGTTTGAAATTATACTTAAAAGTAGCGGAAGGTTAGATGAGCTAGTTAATGAATCTTACATCATTGATTTTTCAGATGGATTTGAACTTGCAAAAAGCTATTCAAATCAGCTCTCGGTTGAATGGGCTGAGGAAGGAGCCTCTGTTGTAAATTTAAAAATTATAGGCCCTTTGGTAGATAAAAATATTGACTTCCTTTCAAAGTTAATTGAAGTTTATACACAGTATGATTTAAAAAATAAAAAGGAAGCAGCCACCAATTCGAAGGAATTTATTGACGAACAATTGTCTTACATTTCAGATTCTCTTTTACTAGTTGAAATGCAGCTTCAACACTTTAAAGATGAAAATACTCAAGTTGATCTTAATGCAGAAGCTCAGCGATTAATGTTTAAAATTGATAATCTTGAAAAAACCAAAACAGAGTTTTTAATTAAAAGTAATTATTATAATTATTTAAATAATTACCTAAAAGAGGAGCACCTCTTAGACCAGGTTATTGTGCCTTCAACAATTGGTGTTACAGATCCAATCCTTGTCAATCTTATTAGCCGATTAACCGCCTTGCAATTACAAGCCAAAATAATAAATAAAGACACCAAAGCTGTAAACCCTCTAACTTTAACCATTACAAGGCAAATATCAGACATTAGAAATTCTATCATTGAGAGTGTTGAAAATTTGCGACAATCTGATCAAATTGTGGTTTCACAAACCAATAAAGAGCTAAACCGCCTTGAGCGGCAATTAACTAGCTTGCCCAAAGAAGAACGCCAGCTTGTGAGTATAAAAAGAACGTATAGTATAGGAGAGAACTTATATATCTTTTTAACAAAAAAGAGAACAGAAGCAGCGATATCAGAAGCCTCAACTACTTCCGATATAATGATTGTAAATCCTGCGGCATTAGAGGGAGGGGCTATTTCTCCAAAAAAAGAAAAAAATTATTTAATTGCACTAATGTTAGGGTTAGCGCTTCCGTTAGGAATTTTTATTTTAATGGAAATACTAAACACCAAAATTCAATCTCGAGAAGATATAGAGCAGGTTGCTTCTATTCCAATAATTGGTGTTATTGGCCATAATAGCGACCCCGATAGAATGGTTGTAAGTAACCGCCCTAAATCTGTTATTGCAGAGGCTTTCCGATCCTTACGATCTAATTTAAATTACTTTGTTAAGAAAGATCAGTTTACTTTAATGGTTACTTCTTCTATTAGTGGAGAAGGCAAATCGTTTACTGTTCTTAATCTGGCAAATATTATTGCGCTATCTGGCAAAAAAACAATAATTGTAGGTGCTGATATGCGCAAACCCAGACTTTACCAAGAAATGGGGCTTAGTAATGAAAAAGGATTGAGCAATTACCTTTCAGCCCAGTTGGGATGGAAAGAAGTGGTGCAAAAAAATCGAATTGAGGGGCTTCATATCATTACCAGTGGCCCAATTCCACCTAATCCAGGGGAGCTTTTGCTTCATGGAGAGTTTAAAATATTAGTTAACGAGCTAAAGAAAAATTATGATGTAATTTTAATCGATACGCCTCCGATAGGAATTGTTGCTGATGCACTTGAGGTAGCACCACTGGTTGATCACACATTATTTATTGCACGGCAAAATTATACCCCAAAAGAAGCAATTGTTTCAGTACAAAATCAGGTAATACAAGGTAAGCTAAAAAATATTAGTTTGGTATTTAACGATATATATAAATTTGGACCGGGTTACGGTTATGGCTACGGTTATGGCTACGGTTATGGTTACGGAGTAAAAAATGGGGGAGGGTATTATGAAGAGTAAAGAATTGAAAGAGAATTTAGAACATACAAAATATGTTAAATCTAAATAACAAAACTATTTTAATAACCGGAGGTACAGGTTCTTTGGGTAAAGAACTTACCAAAACCATTTTAACAAAATGGCCAGATGTTTCGCGCTTAGTTATTTACTCTCGCGATGAACAAAAGCAGTTTGAAATGGCCCAAGAATTTAGCCCATCTCAATACTCAGCCATACGATATTTTATTGGAGATGTACGTGATTTAGAGCGATTAAAAAGAGCACTAAACGGCATCGAAATTGTGATTCATGCCGCTGCCATGAAACATGTGCCTATTGCCGAGTACAACCCAGATGAAGCCGTTAAAACCAATATTTATGGAGCTCAAAATGTAATTCAAGCGGCTATTGATACCAAAGTTAAAAATGTGGTGGCTTTATCAACAGATAAAGCTGCAGCCCCAATTAATTTATATGGTGCCACAAAATTAGCTTCAGATAAATTATTTATTGCAGCCAATAATATTGTAGGATTTAGAGATTTAAAATTCTCGGTGGTGCGGTATGGCAATGTAATGGGTTCAAACGGGTCTGTTATTCCATTTTTTATAAAAAAAAGAAAAGAAGGCGTTTTGCCAATAACCGACAAAAGAATGACCCGGTTTAATATTTCGTTAAAAGAAGGCGTAAATATGGTGCTATATGCCATTGAAAATGCTTGGGGAGGAGAACTTTTTGTGCCTAAAATACCCTCATACAAAATTATGGATATAGCCAATGCCATTGGGCCTGCATGCGATAAACCCGAAGTAGGAATTAGGCCAGGTGAAAAATTGCATGAAGAAATGATTACCTCCTCCGATTCGTTTTTCACCTACGATATAGGTAAATATTATGCCATACTTCCATCGCAACCCAATTTTGAGTTAAATAAATTTATCCAATCATTTAAGGCAACTAAAGTAGCAGAAGGGTTTTCGTATAACAGTGGTACTAATACCGAATGGGAAACGGTTGATTCTTTAAAAGAACTGATAAAAAAACATGTACATAAAAATTTATAGGTAATGTCATTCTCTATTCCTTATGGCAGACAATCTATAAATGCAGAAGATGTACAGGCGGTAGTAGAGGTTTTAACCTCTGATTATTTAACTCAGGGGCCAAAAATTAAAGAGTTTGAAGAAGCCTTTGCCATTTATGTTGGGGCTACCTATGCAGTGGCTGTTTCTAACGGAACCGCTGCCTTGCATTTGGCAAATTTGTGCCTGAATTTAAAAAAAGGCCAAAAAGTGCTAACCACCCCAATTACCTTTGCTGCTACAGCTAATACCGTTTTGTATTGTGGAGCGGAGATAGATTTTGTGGACATTGATCCAAATACATACCTGATAGACTTAAACAAATTAGAAAACAAATTAGCAGCAGCAAAGCCCAATACCTATGTAGGCGTTATTCCTGTAGATTTTACAGGTTTGCCAGTAAATACTGAAAAACTTAGCACTATTGCAGACAAATATAACCTCTGGATTATCGAAGATGCCTGCCATGCTCCAGGCGGTTATTTTATTAATTCGGATGAAAAAAAAATAAGTTGTGGCAGTAATAAATACACCGATTTAACCTGCTTTTCGCTCCACCCAGTTAAACATATAGCAGCAGGAGAAGGCGGTATAATAACCACCAATAATAAAGAGCATTATAAAAAACTCCTTCGTTTACGAACGCACGGTATTACAAAAGATGGAATTCAACCTAGCGAAGGTGGGTGGAGATACGAAATAGAAGAACTAGGGTTTAATTATCGGCTTCCAGATATTAATGCAGCGTTGGGTTTATCTCAATTACAAAGAGCCAACGTAAACCTACAAAAAAGGCATCAAATTGCTCAAAAATATGATGCCTCGTTTAAAAACATCAGCGGAATCAAAATTCAACATCAACCCAAAAATTTCAATAATGCTTATCATTTATATGTAATAAAAGTTGAAAACCGCAAAAAATTATACAATTACCTAAGAACAAAAGGAATTTATGCACAAGTACATTACATACCAGTGCCGCAACTGGGGTATTACCAAAAACTTGGGTTTACTATAAACGATTATCCCATAGCTAAAAACTATTATGCCCATTGTTTAAGCATTCCGATGTATCCATCGTTGAGTATTAAAGAGCAAGAGTTTGTGATTAAATATATAATTGAATTTGTGACAGAGAATGTATAATATAATTGAAGTAGCCAATACGCATGGAGGTAATTTTGAATATCTATCTTCTTTAATTGATGAATTTAGTGAGTTCGATACTGGTTTCGGAATAAAGTTTCAGGCTTTTAAATACGACCAGATTGCTACAAAAGACTTTGAGTGGTATCCTGTTTATGAAAAACTCTTTTTTAACAAAACACAATGGGAAACAGTAATAAATAAAGCAGTTCAAACTAAAGATGTTTGGCTTGATATATTTGATTTATATGGTGTTGATATATTAAAGAAAAATATTGTTTCTATAACAGGAATAAAGCTTCAAGCCTCTGTGTTGTATAATTACACAGTACTAGAAGCACTCTCTAGGATTGATCTTACTGATTTAAAGCTCATAATTAATATAGCCTCCTTTGAAATTGATGAAATTAGGAGTATTATTAAAAGGATTGAACAGCAATTAAACATTGGTGAATTATTGATAGAATTAGGCTTTCAAGCTTATCCGACTGAATTATCAGACGCAGGAATAAGTAAGATTAAAATACTGAGAAATAGTTTTTCTAATCGCTTGGTTTTTGCCGACCATGCCGATGGTAAATCTTTACACGCCACAATGTTACCAATTCTTGCTTCCGTTTTAAAGGTGGATGTAATAGAGAAACATGTTATGCACTCTTCCTTACCTACTGAATATGATTTTTATTCCAGTATTAAGGTTGCTAAATACCGTGAGTTTATAAGCTACCAAAAAGAATACCTTACATTGAATGAAGCAAAATTTGTAACTCCAAAAGAAATCGAATATTTAGAAAAATCTATCCAAACTCCACTATTAAAAAAAGATAGGCAAAAGGGTGATAAATTAAACTTGGCAGATTTTGATTATAAAAGAAGCGACAAAAATGGCTTGAATGCGAAGGAGATTGATGAGTTGATTGCCCAAAATGTTGTGTTTGTTAGTAATGTTAAAGCGGGTAATGGTATTAACAAAGACATGCTAAAGTAGATATGTATAAAAATAAAACCATTGCCACTATTATAGCCGTTAGGCTTAAATCTTCTAGATTACCAAAAAAAGCTATAAAAAAAATAGGAGATTTATCATCTATTGAACTTTGCATAAAAAATGCTTTAAAATTCAGGCATGTTGACTACACGATTGTGGCGACTTCAACTAGTCCTCAAGATGAGGAATTAAGCAATTACACCTATAGCAAAAAGGTGATATTTCACCAAGGGCATCCGGAAGATGTAGTTCAGCGATACCTGGATGTTGTTAGGAAGCTAAAGATTGATGTTATCATTAGAGTTACAGGGGATATGCCTTTTATTTCAAATGAAATACTGCAAGTACTTATTAAAAGTCATTTTAAAGAAAGAGCAGATTATACGATAGGAGAAGAAGCTGCAGTGGGTACTAATTTAGAAATTATTAATGCTGCTGCGCTCGAAAAGGTGAAAAGCTATTTTCCATCAGCAGATTATTCTGAATACATGACTTGGTATTTTCAAAATAATCCTGACTATTTTAAACTCAATTTTGTTGCATTACCTAAAAATTTGATAAGGGGCTATCGACTAACCCTAGATCATATGGAGGATTTAGAGATGTTTAATAAAATTGACAAGACTCTTTCTGAAAATAATCCTGATTATGAACTTCCAGAAGTCTTTCACTATTTAGATTATCACCCTGAAGTCGTAAAAATTAATAAACATATTACCCTTAAATATAAAACAGACGGAGGCTTAATAGCAACTCTTGATAGAGTTACTAAGATTAATGAATAAAAAGAAAATTTTATTTCGTGCAGACGGAAATACTCAAATAGGTTTAGGTCATTTATACAGGTTATATGCTATTTATCAAATATTAGATAAAACTTATACATCACTTTTTTTAAGCAAAAATACTGATATAGTTAAGTCTAACTTTGAATTAGTAGAAACTTGTTTGATTCCATCCGACTTAACAATTAAGGGAGAGCCAGATTGGATTAATAGTAATTTCTCTAAAAATGAATACATACTAATAACCGATGGTTATGGTTTTGGAAGTAGCTATCAAAAAAGTATAAAGTCTTATGGCTTTATCTTAATTTGTATAGATGACTTGGCAAATAATTATATGTATGCTGATTTAGTTATAAATCATTCTCCCTATATTTCTGAAAAAGATTATTCATCTGAATTACATACACAATTTGCATTAGGTTGTCAACATGCTTTGTTAAGGAAATTATTCGTTGAAGCGGCAAAAAGGCATAGAGTTATTGATAAAATGGAAACTGTTTTTGTTTGCTTTGGTGGATCTGATTTGAATGATATAACCCATAAAGTAATCAAGGTGCTTTTGGAAATTGCTGACATTAAAAAGATAAATGTTGTTTTAGGCGAGTCGTATTTACATACAGAGATTAACAGCTTAAATAACAAAAAAATATTTATTCATAAAAACCTTTCGGAAAGCCAATTATTGGCAGTAATGTACGATTCTGATTTTTCTATTTCGTCTGCTAGCACCATTAGTTACGAGTTATGTTGCGTTAAGATGCCGATGATAGTTGGTTGGTATGTTGAAAATCAAACCAAACTATATAAAGGTTTAGTTGAACAAGGGTTGGTTTATGGCATTGGTGACATTTTGAAAATAGATAAAGTAAAACTAAAAACTAAAATACTAGAAATTATTAAAATAAACCATAAAAAAATAATAAGAACACAAGCCTTACTTTTTGATGGAAAACAATCAGAGAGATTGATTAATAAAATTACTGCATTACCTTTTAAAATATGGATACGACCAGTAGTTAAGGATGATGTTGAGCAATTGTTTATTTGGGTAAATGAGATTGAAGTTAGAAAGCAATCAGTAATTTCTAAACCAATTGAATTTGAAGATCATCATAAGTGGCTTCTTTCTAAAATAAAAAGTACAGAAAGTTTTTTGTTTATTGCAATTATGGGTAGAATTCAAGTTGGCCAAATTCGCTTCGATCTAGTAAATGGCTATTTTGAAATCGACTATTCAATTGATAGAGATTACAGAGGGTATGGTTTAGGAAAAGAAATTATTAAAAGGGGAGTAGAAGAATTAATAATACTTATAGATACTCCAAAGATTAGAGCGAAAGTTAAAAAGGGCAACTTGGCCTCAAATTCTATTTTTTCTAAAATCGGGTTTAATAAATTAAAAACCCAAGATGGGTCAAATTTTACATCATATGCTTTAGACACCTATAATTACTGTACTTATGAGTAACCTTCCATTTATTGAAACCTTTGTAATAAAAAAAAAGGCATATGGCATTTATTTGATGAATAATTTTTCTCAACACGAAATTACGTTATTCTTAAAGAGCTTTTATAATTCTTTTGGATTTAGGTCTGGTCTTGATAAAGATTTCTTTAATTGGTTTTATACAAAAAAACCTTCTGGATATTGCAATAACTACGTACTTGTAGATGTAGAGAAGGATAATTGGATTGGGGG
>Ga0256839_1002584_pt1 | contig 19935 bp, 17 predicted proteins | sample 354166metaG_FD_185968 | JGI IMG/M metagenome (GOLD analysis project Ga0256839, IMG submission 185968) | Hydrothermal vent microbial communities from Mid Atlantic Ridge, Atlantic Ocean - 354-166 | ecosystem: Environmental > Aquatic > Marine > Hydrothermal vents | place: Atlantic Ocean: Mid... | reverse complement strand
CACTTTGCTCACTACGCACCCAAAGGCTTCTACAAACGGCATTTGGATACTTTTAAGGGACAAGCCCATCGTAATAACAGGAGGCTAACCACAGTTTATTACCTTAATCCTGACTGGCAGATTGAACATGGTGGTGAATTGTTGATGTATGCGGATGAAAAAAGTACAAAACCCTTCCAGCGCATTGCCCCTCAAATGAATCGCTTGGTGGTTTTTCTCAGCGATGAATTTCCGCATGAAGTGTTGGCTGCCAATCGTGATAGATACAGTATCGCAGGCTGGTTTCGCCTAAAGCCTTAGCTTGTGTGGGTCAACGATCTTCCTTGTATTCGGTTGCAAGCAAGCTTTTCACCTTGATGCAACCAATCATACAACAACAAAGCCAACAACTTGCCGCGGTTCAGTAATTGAACAGAATGAAAAAAACACCTGTCTAGCCTATCCCATCAAAATAGATAACATGCCCAACCAAAGAGGTCGTCATGAAATTTGAGCAATACCACATCAATGAAGATATTAAGCGCAACCTTGCCAAGCTGGGTTTTAAGCGACCGACTGATATTCAATTCAAAGCCATACCATCCATTATGGCAGGTGAAGATGTGTTGGCGGTTGCGCAAACAGGTACAGGCAAAACGGCTGCGTTTGCTATTCCTGTGATTGATAAGATTCATAAGTTTAAGCGCAGCAAACGCTCCTATGGCATCAAATGTATTGTGCTTGCGCCTACTCGTGAATTAGCGCAGCAAATTGGTGAAGTGTTTACCAAGCTTGCTCGCCATACCCGTGTCAAAACCTTTGCTTTATATGGCGGCGTAGAGCAAGAGCAACAAATTGCCAAGCTACAAGATGGCATTGATATTTTAATTGCCACACCTGGTCGTATGTTTGATTTGATTAACCAAGGCGTAATAAAGCTTGAAAGTGTAAGCACACTTATTCTTGATGAAGCCGACCACATGCTTGATTTGGGCTTTATCGAAGACATCAAATACATTAAAAAAATGCTTAAAAACAAACACCAAACGCTATTCTTCTCTGCCACCATCAATGATGAAATTAAGAAGCTTGCCTACTCGCAAGTGAAAAGTGCGGCAATTCGTATTCAAGTGTCACCCAAAGATAAAGTGTCCAAAAACATCAGTCATTTTGTGATATTTGTGGATATGGATGATAAACGCTTCTTTTTAGAGCGGTTTATCCACGAAAACCCTGATAGTCGCATGATTGTCTTTGTTCGCACCCGTGTCCGTGCTGAACGCGTTGCCAAAGCTATGGCAAGAGTTGGCATTGAAACGGTCACCATCCATGGCGATAAAGACCAACGCGAACGCTCAAATATCATGCGTAGCTTCAAGCAAGGCAATGGCAATATTCTGATTGCCACGGATGTGAGCGCACGAGGCATTGATATTGCTGACATTGACTTCGTGGTCAATTACGACTTACCTGAACGCGAAGAAAATTATGTACATAGGGTTGGGCGAACTGGGCGTGGTGTGAACAAAGGCACAGCTATTTCCTTTTGCGCGCCCGAAGAAAAGGAACGGCTTGAAAATATCCAAAGCTTTCTCAATAAACCCATTGAAGTGCTTAAACTAGCCAAACACGAATACAAACAAATCCGCACGACGCCCAATAGCATCACCGACCTAAGAAGTATTATCAACGATGATGTGTTGCCCAAGAAAAAACGCAAAAGCAAAAAGAAGGTGAAGAAGCCAAAAAAGCATAAATAAAACTAAAGTCTGGATAAACATTGCCGATAGTTTTTCCTGAAAAGGCATCATGCTTGTGCAGGAGAAAAAAAATGGTCATGTCCATAAAAACCACAGATAGTTTAGTTAGCAGGCTATTGCAACAACAAGCGCGTCATCAAACTGCGCCAGAAACAACCGCTGCGCTATCTTCCAACAAAGCTGACCAAGTGAGCATTTCCAGCCAAGCTCGACAGCATCAAAATCATGAGAACCTATTGAAACAACAAGAGCTAGAATCACAATTGCTACGCTTATATACCCAACACGACATAAGAGGTCGGCAGCCTTGAAGTATAACCCGCACCTGCTTATTGCCGAAGATGATAAGGCCTTAGCTTCCATACTTGATGAGTATTTAAGTGAACATGGCTATCATATCACCTCAGTTCATCGCGGTGATGATGCCTTACAGCATATCCAACAGCAACACTTTGATATTGTATTATCTGATATTGTCATGCCTGGCGCAGGTGGCTTGGACATTCTTGCAGCCAGCTCTGCCGACCCCATAAAAACCCTTGTTTTATTAATGACAGGCTATTCTGGTATTGAAGATGCCATCCATGCTGTTGCACAAGGTGCATATGACTTTGTGAGCAAGCCCTTTCAGCTGCCTGAAATCAAAGTACGCATTGATAACGCAGTACGCTACCAATCATTACTTCGGCAGTGTGCTCATCATGAAACATATAAAAACTTTGAAGCACCTGAGGGTTTTGTTTCCTATAACTATACACAACCAACCAAAAACCTTGCGACCAAAGCTTATCACGCAGGAAGTTGTGCCCATCATGTTTGATATACTGATTATTGAAGACCAGCCCGCAGTCCGGGAAATTATTGCTGAGGTCGTATCCCTCTTGAACCAACCTGTGACCATCAAGGAAGTTTCTACGATTAAAGAGGCTCAGCCGCTCATCAAGCAACAGGCTTGGTCTCTTATCATTACCGATCTCAGTCTTGGTGACGGAAACTCTCTGGATTTAATAGAAACTCTGGTCAAACATGGTGTTCATATCCCTCCCATAATTTTGGTTAGTGGTTTTTTGTCTGCGCAACATATACGACAAGCCAAGTCTTTGCATATCAAGCATATTCTTGCCAAGCCTTTTGAACCTAATGTTTTGCTCAGTCATATCGAAGATGTTTTAACCATTCAAAAGAAAAGTAAACATACCAACTATGCTTGTGATAATACCCATCGTTTATTACCCGAAGTTTTTGAAATGGATAGAAAGCTTGGTCTTCTACTGCGCATGTTTGATGAGTTACCCAAGCAGAGGGATGTGACGGGTGTCTGCAACAAGGCTCTACAACTGGCGATGGATATGGTTCATGCTCAAGGTGGCTATATTGCATTATTTGAACGCCGCACAGAAAAGCTCGTTCAGATTGTAACGCACGGGCTGGGCAACCATGCGTTTACCTCAAACTGTTTATTACAAGATACTCCTTTTAGCCCCTTGATTCATGCAAATCAAGAGATTATTGAAGTCGTTGACAACAGCACACACCGCCAGCCACCTTGCTGGCCAAATGTTGTAGTCGATACATATTTAGGTATTCCCATCTATTTACAAGGTATTCCTATTGGTGTTTTATGCTTGGTCAACCGACTAAATAAAAAAGCACTTCAAGGTGAAAGCCTGCATATGCTGGGGCTTTTGGTGAAAAAGCTGGATACCCTACTGGATAATCGCGCAGTCCATGCTGCACTTGCCGATAGCATGAATCAAACACTGATTGCACTTGTGCGCTCTCTTGAAGCTAGAGATAGATACACCAAAGACCATTCAGCGCGAGTAAGCCACTTGGCAGTGCTACTGGCAGAAATGCTGGACCTGAATGAAGAAAATATACAACTCATTCGTACGGGTGGTCTGCTACATGATATTGGTAAGGTGGGTATAGCTGATGCGGTACTATTAAAACCTGGGCGATACACCGACCAAGAGTACGCCGTGATGAAAGCTCACCCAGCTATTGGTGATGCTATTCTGATGAATATGGATACTCTAACACGGGAGCGTTTAATTGTACGCCACCATCATGAACGCTGGGACGGCAAGGGTTATCCTGATAAAATTGGTAGCACCGATATTCCTTTTGAAGCTCGTATTGTATGTGTCGCAGATGCTATTGATGCCATGACTACCCACCGGGTTTACCGCCAAGCCAAACCACTTTCATTTTGTGCAGAACAACTCAGCATTGGATCTGGAACACAATTTGATCCGCAAGTTGTTGATGTGGCGTTAGAAGCTATCCACCAAGGTAAAGTCAATACGCTGGCCAAATCAAACAACGATAATGAGAGGGTACTTCCCATTCAGGCATCTTTGGCACAGGAATTGCGTGATAACCTGAAACAACAACACGCAGGAGCCCATCATTATGCCTGAAAACCGCAGACAAGACTTTCGCATTGATGATATTCTAGCCATACAAGATGAAATGATTAGTCGTGAGGAGTTTGAACACCGAAAACAATATCCTAGTATTCGCTCACGGCAAAATGCCATGATCCAAGACATGATTGGTAAAGATATTACCTCAGAGCAACTTATGGGCGCGGTAAACCATGACCTTGCTCATGCCTTAGAAGCTTTGGACACAAAATTAAACTACCTTATCGGCATCAATATACTCAACGACGCTAACCGCAGCGACCTTACGGAGCGCCCCATCAACTTAAGCGTAACAGGAGCAAGCTTTCACTCAGATCAGCAGTATAAGCGTGGCGATTATGTAAGCCTAACCATGGTGTTGCCATCTTTTCCCCCAGCTATTCTTGAGCTTTTAGCCGAAGTGACTTGGGTAAAAAACAGCAAACATAAAAGCTCACATATCGGTCTGCGATTTATATATCGCTGCCATGATGAAGAATCCAGCATTGCTAAATATGTTTTCTTACGACACCGTGAAAACATTCGGTTACAAGCCAAGTCCAACGAAAAAGCATTACCGTCTTAGACAAGGCTTTGTATCCTTTCTTCCAAGGCTTGCACAAGCAACTCACCTGTTTCATACATCAAGGTTGCCGAGCTTGCTTCAACCATCACCCTTAATTTAGGCTCAGTACCAGATGCGCGCACATTCACGCGACCCTTGTCACCAAGCTTGGCTTCTGCTTCTGCAATCAATGACTGAACTTCTGCGTCTGCCAGGGCATCAATTTTCTTTTGCATCACAATATTCCAAAGCTTTTGTGGATAAAGTGTTAAATCTGACGCTAGCTCTGAGAGTGGCTGTTGGGCTTCTTGCATAGCACAAAGCAATTGCAGCGCGGTCATCAAACCATCACCTGTGGTATTATGATCCAGCATAATCATATGCCCTGATTGTTCACCACCAAGGTTACAACCTTTCTTTCTCATCATCTCCAACACATACCTATCCCCAACATTGGTGCGTAACATTTGTATACCAAGTTGTTCCAGATAATCACCAAGCCCCATATTACTCATCAATGTGGTCACCACTGCGCCGCCCTTGAGTTGCCCCTTCTTCAACAAGTGCTCGGCTAAAATCGCAATCACTTTATCACCATCCACAAGCTCACCACTGGCATCACAAGCAATCAACCTGTCTGCATCACCATCAAGCGCAAAACCAATATCAGCTTCAACCTCACGCACTTTATCACACATCACCTGGGGATGGGTAGAGCCACAGTTTTGATTGATATTATAGCCTGTAGGCTGATCAAACAACGAAACCACTTCACAACCCATTTCCTTAAACAGGTCTGGGGCAACATCATAAGCGGCACCATTGGCACTATCGACTACAACCTTCACACCATTAAAACGAAAGTTGCGTGGCAGCGAAGATTTAAGAAACTCAATATACCTCCCTCTCGCATCATCCACCCGTTCTGCCTTGCCAATATCCAGCGCAGGAGGAAGTGGAGGCAGGGAATCCAATGCAGCCTCAATTTCCTGCTCAACGCAATCAGGTAGCTTAAACCCATCAGCAGCAAAAAACTTGATGCCATTATCACCTGCTGGGTTGTGTGAGGCAGAAAGTACAACGCCTGCGTCAGCCCTCAGGCTTCGGGTCAAATAAGCCACCGCAGGCGTAGGCACAGGGCCAACAAGGAGCACATTCATCCCCTGCGCAGTCAAGCCTGCGCACAACGCCGACTCAATCATATACCCAGAAAGGCGCGTATCCTTACCAATAAGAATATGTGGTTTATGTGTCAAATGTTTCGTAAGAACATACCCTGCCGCCCGCCCAAGGCGCAAGGCAAACTCAGCCGTCATGGGTTCTGTGTTCACTGCCCCACGAACACCATCTGTTCCAAAGTATTTACGCATAATTATTCACTTCCTTTCATTGCCTTATCTTCTGCTTTCGGGCCAGGCTCAAGCGCCGGGTTGTGCTTATCGATGAGCTTCATGTGAGCTTGACCATATGGCTCTACCAACTCAGGTGTATTCTTAGGTTCTGCCTGCCCATATATATCCAACATATTGTTTGCTTCAACAGCACTTTGTATATCTTCCGCCTCTTGTTCACCTTGTACCTGCTCTTGAAGCTGTTGATGAGCCCCTGCTTCCATCTGAACCTTGACTTCTTCAGGCACAGGCACAATGGAGACAGGTTCTTGTGTTCCACTCTCTGCATCAAGTGGCACAGTCTCGGATTGCAGGTTGTCGGTAATCGTTGCTTGCTCAAGTGGCGTCCAAAACAATTCACCACGCACTCGAATGGATAAATCTTTCTTCAATACATGAATACCTTGCCCACTTAAAGGTGCGACTGTTGTTTTAACATCGAACAAGCCGGGCTTCAAATCCAAGCGTATCGCGGTCGTTTCAACCTTATCTAACGCACTTAACCACACTTCAGGACCAGTAAGCTCAATGTTTGCAGGTGTAACCACAACATATTCAGCTCGCCAGCCTTGAGGTAAATCAAAAACAGGCATCACATCCAAAGTTCGCTTAACAATATGATCCACCTGAAGTTGTACACTATCAGGTTGAATTTTCTCCACTTTTAGCCCTACAGGTAAATCAATAGTTTCAATATCCAATGGCTGCTCAATCACACCTGGCAAACGCAAGGATGAAGCATCAACGGAAACAAAAAGATCTTTTGCGTCTAATGCGTTCAACTGGGTTTGTAAACCTGATATGGTAATACTCACTTGGTCAGGCAAATCATTCACAATCACCATATCAGCTGGCACATCACGAACTTGAAGCGCCACATCCATACGAATCGAGCCTATACCCTGACCATGCACTTGCACCCAAAGTACAATCGCAATAAGAATAGACCAAAAAGGCAAGCCCAAGCGATGAAGTAAGTTCACGACTTGGGACTCCCTGAAAACCGCATGCTTTCAAGCCTTGGTCTAAGCGCTTGAACAAGCGCATCTTCATCCACAATTTCAATCATTTCACCATTTTCAACCAAATGAAGGTCACCTCGTTCTTCAGATACCACCAAAACCAGCGCATCATTTTCCTCACTAAGACCAATGGCTGCTCGATGACGCGTGCCAAATATACCTTGAACCTGCTTGGCTTTAGCCAACGGCAACAATACCCTAGCCGAACGAATTTCCGGCACACCGTCACTATTTAATGCAATCACCGCAGCACCATCATGCAACGGTGTTGCCGAACAAAATAAGGTTATCAATAAGTCTGCTTTAACATCAGCATGAATCAAAACCCCTGTTTCATCCAGATGGCGAAGCCCTGTTTCACGCTCAAAAACCAGCAGTGCCCCCCATCGTTTGCTGGTTAAGCCTTGAATCGCTCCCACAATCTCTTCAATCAACTCATCCTGTGGCTCAATGGCACTGGATAAAGGGTTAATCGCGACACGCATCAAACCCTTACGAATCTCTGCCTGAAAAAGCACGACCAAAATAACGATAAATACCGCGAAGACCTGGTTAAAAATCCATTCTACAGTAAGCAAACCAAAAGTTTTGGCCACCCAGTACAACACCAGCATGACCAATAAGCCTATCAACATTTGCTCTGCATGTGTGCCACGAATCAAGCGCAGCACATAATATATCACCAGTGCTACAATGCTGATATCAAGCAAGTCAATCAAACTGAGCTGAAGACTATCCATGACTCACCTTACCATTGTGTAACCTTGCATCACATAATTGGGCTGCAACCGTGGCTGTTTTATGGTGCGCAAGGCAATCATGCACACGAATCATATCCGCGCCACAAAATATCCCGATAGCTGATGCTACCGCGGTCTCCACTTCACGATTGTGAATATCTGCCTGAGTCATGGACGCTAAAAAGGATTTGCGCGAAACACCAAGAAGTACTGGTAGTCCAAAGGTTTGCTTGATGCGATCAATATTGACAATCAATTGGAGATTATCACTTAAGCGTTTGCCAAAGCCAATCCCAGGATCAAGAATAATAGATGATGTTTGGATGCCAACTTCGATACATGCCTCAATACGCTGCTCAAAAAAAGACAGTACCTCAGATACAACATCATCATACCGAGGATTGTGCTGCATGGTTTGCGGTGTACCTTGCATGTGCATCAAACATACATCCACACCTGACGCCGCAACCACATCCATACTCGCATCATCAAACCTTAAAGCACTCACATCGTTGACTAAGCTTACACCAGCTTCAATAGCTTGACGCATCACTTCAGCTTTCATGGAGTCAACCGATACAGTTATACCTGCTTGAACCAATGCCTGAATCACTGGCATAACACGCCGCAATTCCTCAGCTTCAGCCACAGGAACAGCGTTAGGGCGTGTTGATTCTCCACCAACATCTATGATATCCGCGCCTTGCGCAACCAAGCGTTTGGCTTTACGCACCAATTCATCCAAACCCAATGTTGACCCATCAGAAAAGGAATCCGGGGTGCAATTGAGTACACCCATGACATAAGCTGGCTTATGAGGTTGTCTAAGCCAAGAAGACAAGATTAGCTCTCTTGCCCTGTCCCTTTTTCAGCTTCAGGCTTATCATCAGCCTCATCCATCACCACAGGTGTTTCATCATCATCCATTTTTGTTTTAGATGGCTTACTGCCATCATCTGTCCGATAGATTTTTTCACCATTTAACAATGCTGTCACTTCCTTGCCTGTTAAGGTTTCATATTCCAAAAGACCTTGAGCAATGATTTCCAACTGGTCTCTATGTTCGGTCAAGATGGATCTTGCTTTGGCTTCCGCAGCATCCACAAAGGCACGAACTTCTTCATCAATCAATTGCGCTGTTTTATCTGAGATATGCTTGCTTTGGGTAATGGAACGCCCCAAAAACACTTCTTCTTCATTTTCAGAATAACGCAACCTACCTAATTTATCACTAAAGCCGTATTCCGTCACCATTGCTCTAGCAATTTTTGTGGCTTGTTGAATATCATGCCCTGCACCTGTGGTAATATTTTCTTCGCCAAATACAATTTCTTCAGCCACACGCCCACCAAACAAGGAAGCCAACCGAGACTCCAGTTCTATACGCGACTGACTAAGCCTATCTCGTTCTGGCAAATTCATGGTAACTCCCAAAGCACGCCCCCTGGGGATAATGGTGACTTTATGCAAAGGATCATGTTTGGGGCTATGAATGCCAACCAAAGCATGACCTGCTTCATGATAAGCCGTCAACGCTTTCTCTTCTTCTGTCATCGCCATGGAGCGGCGCTCAGCACCCATCATGACCTTGTCTTTCGCTTCTTCAAAATCTTGGTTGGTCACTTTATCACGGTTATAGCGCGCTGCATTGAGTGCTGCCTCATTAACAAGGTTTGCCAAATCTGCACCAGAAAAACCAGGTGTGCCGCGTGCCAAGGCTTTAATGTCCACATCCGAAGAAAGGGGAACTTTTTTCATGTGTACCTTTAGAATTGCAATGCGACCTGGCATATCTGGGTTGCCCACCGTGACTTGTCTATCAAAACGACCCGGACGAAGCAACGCTGGATCAAGCACATCAGGGCGGTTGGTCGCAGCGACAAGAATCACACCTTCATTAGCTTCAAAGCCATCCATTTCAACTAACAACTGATTCAATGTTTGCTCTCGCTCATCATTGCCTCCACCCAGGCCTGCACCCCGATGCCTGCCCATAGCATCAATCTCATCGACAAAGATAATACACGGAGCGTGCTTTTTGGCTTGCTCAAACATATCACGCACACGAGACGCGCCAACGCCCACAAACATCTCCACAAAATCAGAACCTGAAATAGAAAAAAATGGCACTTCAGCCTCACCCGCAATCGCACGACCGAGCAGCGTTTTACCCGTACCAGGAGGGCCAACGAGCAAAATGCCTTTGGGAATCTTGCCTCCCAATCGGGTAAACTTGGATGGGTCACGCAAAAACTCAATCACTTCCGTGACTTCTTGCTTGGCTTCATCACAGCCTGCCACATCATCAAATGTTACTCTGTCTTTATGCTCGGTTAGCAATTTGGCCTTGGATTTACCAAAACCCATGGCACCTCCTTTACCGCCACCTTGCATTTGCCGCATAAAAAATATCCAAACCCCAATCAACAACAGCATAGGGAACCATGAAATCAAAATCGTTAAGAAAATAGATTCTTCTCGATGCGTGGCTTTCACTTCAACCTTGTTGTCCACCAAACGCTGTACCAATGTGGGATCGTTGGGCAGTTCCAATTCAAAGCGTGTAATATTACCCGCCATATCACGGTAGTGACCGACAGCTTTCTTATCTTGAATCGTAACATCATCGACCAACCCTTGATCAACTTTTTCCAAAAATGCTGTATAGCTCATGGGCACAGTTTTCCCACCCATCGGGTTGTTGAACATATTGAATACGCTCATCATTGTCATCCCAATCACTATCCATAACAATAAGTTTTTACTCATGATTTAACCTCTATTCTTTGATGTGAATTGTATTTCTCAGCACCCTTGTAGCCTTTGAAAAGCCAGAGCTGATCGCCTTGTTTTTGCAAATAACACCCTGATAAACTCACCCAGCCATGAGCACCATGTTTTTTCCATTGCTCGATGGCTGTGAAATGTTTTCTGCCAAATACTTTACTATTTGCAAACAGAATACCAATCATTTTTTGCAGCACATAGACACGCACCACCTCAGATTGCATACACCAACTTGCCCACGAAACACTACACCCTCTGTTATCCTTACCTTTATTATCGCTATCCTTGCAGCGAATATGAATATGTTTTGCCAATGCTTCAATTTCAGCTTGAACACGCTTTGCTTGCTTCTGAATCCGCAAAAACAATCTTTGCGGATTTTCCCCATATGCCTGGATTTTAGGAAACAATTGATGCCTAATTTTATTGCGCCATAGCAAGCAATCAAAGTTGCTGGGATCCTGTAACCATGCCACCCCCTGTTCACACAAATATTGCTCAATGTGAAGCCGTGAAATGCCCAGCATAGGTCGCCACAAATGAAGCTCACCTTGCTGGCGATGAAGCCGCATCCCTTGGCAACCTGCAACACCAGAGCCTTGGAGCAAACGCATACACACAGTTTCTGCCTGATCATCCGCGTGATGACCAAGCGCAAGGTGAAAGCGGCGCTGTTGTTTTGCCAACTTCGCAAAAGCATCATAACGCATATTTCGTGATTCGGCTTCTAGGCTCCGCAGAGGTTTGTTCAATGTCACAAGAAAAAAAGGAATACCCCAGCCTTGAGCTTGCTTTCGCAAATCATTTGCCTGCGTACAGCTCTCAGAATGCCAACCATGATCCACATGCCATGCCACAACATCAAAACCTGCTTTTTTGAGCAAAAGCAACAAGGCTGTTGAGTCTGCCCCTCCAGACCATGCCACAGCCACCCGACGAGGCATCGCATCACACTGAAGGTGCTTCTTCAAATCAAACAAATGCCAAATCACCTCCAGCGAGGCAAACCTTCATGATAAATACGCTGCGCAACAGTACTTTGTTCATCCAGCATCTCATACACTTCTGTATCCATCCCCGCCAAAGACGGGCGACCAGCACGAATAAACATATAAACACGCGCGTTCTCTTCCCGTAGCCGCACACACACCACCTTTAAGCCTTTAGCTGGAAGGCGATACTCCTTAAGCACCGCTTCTGCTTCAGCATCTGATGGATAAAACTCCTTAATCACCGCCTTGTTGCGCATGGATGACACAAATTCACTCAGTGCTTGCGAAGTAATCGCAAACCCTGTGTTATACAATACATACTCAGCATGACCTGTACCGCTTTCCAAACGATCAACACGAACCCTGCCCAGTGGCACTTTACCCAACTTTTGATCACGGTATGCAATCAACCGCCCTACCGCAGCATCATGCACGACACCCGCGTCAGCTTGGGAAACAGATAAACTAAAAGCAATGGTAAAGGAACCTAAATCTTGATTTTTCTGACGGATAAAATCCCAATTGCCCAACAAAGCCACGCACATGGATACAATAGGCATATCTACTCCGCTTCTATCTTCGCTCACATTGATAAACCACTCTTTCATTTGTGCCTTGAGCGCATCCCCTGTACGAATTAACTCACGAATACTACCCCGTAAAAAACAGCCTGATGCTGCGATTTGATCCAAAAAAACATGCTCTTCCTTATCAATAATTTTAATGATACCTGGCAGAAAATACTTGCGAAGAAAAGCTTCCCTGTCTTTAACCAGCAGCGTCATACCCGCCAAATAATCTGTCCATTCTATACGCAAACAACCTTGCTTGCTCGCCAATGCGCTCCCTCCATGCAACGATTGCTTGGTGTCCATCTGGAAATATACAATTTCACCATCTTCATACGCTTTTTGAACTCGTACTCTTGCCTCTTCACCACGCATCTCCTTGCATATCGCACTGGTTTTATCCATCCACAACGACTCTTGCCTGCGCCGCTCCGCTTCGACCTTTACATCTTCCTCAAACACACGAAAAGCATTCAGTACAACATCACCTTGCAACCAAGGCATACCCACTGGTTTTCTATTTTTGCCTTTTCCAGCCTGCTCTCGCTCTGCCAGCAGCCAACCTGCGACAGGGTGTTCACCTTTAGCCGACTCCAGCAGCTTCACCACAGCAGCAGGCAGCTTCTCGGGTCTCGCCAACAACATATCCAACTTTTTCGCGTCCCAAACCCACTGCATCCAAACACCTTGTTGTGTTTTTTGTGCCAATGCCCACAATGACAACCTTGCCCAGCTTCGCTTAAGCATATGTGCGCCCATACGATCTTTAGCCACAAGTGTTAAAATGCCCGCTTCATTTCGAACCCCCACTTTTTCACGCATTTCTCGCATTCGCGGCAGTAAATCAGGTTCCAAGCCATATGCAGAAATAACAGAGGGTGTATCCGCAAGCAAGCTGGTATCTGGCTGCTGATATAAAAAAGCCATCGGTGTTGCTGGAATAATCATGGTTTCATAAGTTGCAATGCGGGTCATTTCCACAGCCCCATCAACATGCTTTTTCAAAAATGTGCGCAACGCCCAATCATAGATGCCGCCCAATATCGAAACCATCACCCTATCATTGTGCAAGGCATGCTTTTGGGGTAAATGCGCTATAGCTTGTCGCAACTGGTGTAAAATAAATACATTTACAGCAGGAACCCAGGGGGCAGAGTCCTGTTGATCTTGCGCCCAAGATTGCTCCCACATCCCATTGAGCACATTCAATAGCGCAACCCCACCTTGATCATCTGCACACCAATGGTGCAGCAAGGTCGTTGGTAAATGGGGGTATAGCTTCTGTAAATGCGTGAACATCGCCCTCGATACAGGTGTCATTTTAGGCAGCTGGTGTGCTGAAATACGCACACCATCAATCATATAGCGTACAGAGTATTCATGTAATCGTTTAACACTGTTGGCAAAAACAAGGCTTAATGCTGGCTCCATTACATAAGGCACATACTCTCGGGCGTCTTCACCTGGCACACAAAGCGGCAAGCGCCTTGCGTCCACACGACAGCGATTGGCAGCGCTCTCACCTTGCTGCAAAATAGGACGATACCAACTCCATCGGTATTCAAAGTAATCAGGTGACAACATACTGCATACTCCTCATCAAACCTTACAAAATCACAATATATTGCTAGATTGCGCCACAAAGATTGATAGTTTTATGGTAAATTGCAATGTTTACCAACAACTACAGGGAAACCAAACATTGAAAAACACAACCATTTTAGGGCTGCTCATGCTACTTTTTACAAGTATGAGTCATGCTGAACAGTCGAGTCAGGAACCATACATTTTTGTAACGCTACCACCTTTATCAGGTTTGGTTTTACTGCTTGCGCCTCAAGCACAAGTTCAATGTTTGTTGTCCAACAATGCCGACCCCCACCATTTTCAAATCAAACCCCGCCAAGTTGAGCGCTTGCACCAAGCCAAGCTTCTGGTTCGTTCACCACGCGATGATGGGTATTGGTCTAGTCTGGCTGCACAAGCCCCCACACTCAGTTTGTGGCAAAAAGAACATAAGCATACGCATCACGCACATAATCATGCGTGGTTAAACCCAAAAGAAGTGTCTGCTGCCCTACCCAAGCTTGCTCAAACACTAAGTCCTTTATTCCCCATGAATAACGACAGCATCCATATACGCTTGCATGATGCCACAAAGATGTCCCAGGATATGTGGCATCAGTGGCAAAGCTTTGTTGAGGAATACCAACTTCAACAACGCGGTGTGATGATGCAGCATCCCTCATGGAAAGGCTTGTTTGAAGCGTTGGGTGTACCGATTCGTGGCATACTCGAGTCAACACAGCATGGGCAAGAATACGGTCCTCGAAACCTTGAAAAGGCGCTAGCCACTCTGCAAAAGTATCCGCAAACCATTTTAATTGGTGATACCAATCACAGCAATCGCGCCTTACTCTGGTTGCAAAAGCATAGCCTACACCGCTTTACCAAACTGGATGCTTTGGGGCATTGCGGAGAACCCTGGGCGGACTTGATGCAGCGCAACCTTAAAACACTTAAAGCTTATATGGCGCAACAACCATGAATACACCCGTGGTTCATGTATCCCACATCCGTTTTGGCTCAGATAAAAAACCCATTCTCGACAACCTTTCATTGGAAGTCGAAGCGGGTCATTTTATGGGTATCATTGGTCCGAATGGTGCAGGAAAAAGCACGCTTTTGACGATTATCGCAGGATTGCGCAAACCCGATGCTGGGCATATTGATTTGTTTGGTCATTGCTTGAACAGCAAAACCCGCCAAAAGCTACAAAGAGATTTGGGTTATCTGCATCAAGCGCAAAACAATCAACCCGATATTCCGCTTCGTGTGTATGATGTGGTTGGCATGGGCTTAACCAGCTACCAAAGCACATTATTCAGCCGCCTTTTCCAAAATAAAGAGCAAGAGCGCACTATGATTGCCCATGCCCTGGATTTGGTGGAAATGACCAAACACCAATTTGAAGACTTTCGTCATTTATCAGGCGGGCAACAGCAACGGGTTCGCCTTGCCAGATCCTTGGTTCGCCAGCCTAAACTACTGCTACTGGATGAGCCATCTGCCGCTTTGGATAGCCGCCACCAAGAAAAACTATACAAGCTTCTACGCAAATTATGTGACGAAGAAAACATGACTGTGCTGATGGTAGAACACGATATTGCAGCCATCACATCTTATGTCGATTCTGTGGCGTGTTTGAATAAAAACATCCACTATCATGCCAAGAAAGGCGACACCATTCCCGATGAAGTGTGGCGTGAAATGTATGGCGATCATGTCAACATTGTGGCGCATGATGCCAGTTGCATTGGTTGCGCGCCTGTTGCCAAACATAACGCTCACAGGCATCATCATGATTGATTTTCTAGGCGCATTCTTTTCTAGCCCTGTAATGTTGGGCGCATTGTTCCCCGCTCTGCTCATTGCCGTGGTCACATCATCCATGTCCATGATGGTGTTGGCGCACCGCTTATCTTTCCTCACCGTGGGCGTGTCTCATGCTTCCCTTGCAGGGCTTGGGCTTGCTGTGACCTTAAGTTTACCTCTACTGCCCACCGCCGCCGTCACCGCTGTGGTAATTGCGCTTTTGTTGGCATTATTGCCCAAACGCCAAGGTATCAACGAAGACGCAGGCACAGGTGTATTGTTTGCGGGCAGTATGGCATTGGGTGTGATTTTGATTTCCAATGCCAACAGTTATGAAGTGGATTTATTCGGGCTTTTGTTTGGCAATATTCTCACAGTTTCTGAGCAAGACACACTATGGATTTCATGGGGCAGCGCTTTTGTTTTATTGAGCCTGATGATTTGGGCAAGAAGCTGGTGGAGCATGGCGTTTGATGTGATTACCGCCAAAGCTTCAGGCATTGCCACATCGCGCTTGCGACTTATACTTTATGCAGTCGTGGGTTTAACCGTGGTGATGTGCGTTAAGCTTGCGGGTATTGTGCTAACCACAGGTTTACTGGTGCTTCCCGCTGCATGCGCATGGTTTTGGGGTCGTTCCATGCTTGGTTTATGGCTTTTGAGTTTGTTGTTTTCCATGTTTGGCACCATGAGTGGCTTGATGTGGTCATACCAATACGATTGGCCATCTGGGGCTTCGATTATATTCATGTTATGTGTATGTTTCCTGTTTAGTTGGGCTGGAGCTTGGCTGAAACCAATAGAAAGTAGGTAACCATGAGTTTTGATTATGTAAAAGCGATTGATGAAGCCAAGGTGTATGATGTTGCCATCGAAACACCGCTCAATACCGCGCCCAAATTATCCAAACGCTTGAACAATAATATTGTATTCAAGCGCGAGGACTTGCAACCTGTTTATTCATTCAAGCTGCGCGGCGCATACAATAAAATCGCCAACTTATCCGATGCAGAAAAGTCCAAAGGCGTGATTTGCGCATCGGCAGGCAATCATGCCCAAGGTGTTGCCATGAGTGCCGCAAAGCTTGGTATTGAAGCCACCATTGTGATGCCTGAAACCACGCCTGATATTAAAATCTCTGCTGTGGAAGATATGGGTGGCAAGGTTGTACTCATTGGCGACTCCTATTCCGACGCAGCAGCACACGCCAAGGTGTTGTGTGATGAAAATGGCTACACCTTTATCCACCCCTACGACAATGAACTGGTCATTGCAGGGCAAGGCACAGTCGCCAAAGAGTTGTTAGCACAATCGAATAAAGACATTGATGCCGTGTTTATCCCTATCGGTGGTGGCGGTTTGGCAGCGGGTATTGCAGCCTATTTCAGAGCCAAGTCGCCACACACCAAATTGATTGGTGTTGAACCTGTGGATTCAGCAGCCATGTATGAATCTATCAAGGCGGATAAACTGGTCACTTTAGACCAAGTCGGCATCTTTGCGGACGGCGTTGCTGTCAAACAGGTGGGTGACATTACATTTGATTTATGCAGACAATATTTGGACGAAATTATCTTGGTGGATACGGATGAAACATGCGCTGCCATCAAGGACATTTATGATGAAGTTCGTGCCATTGTTGAGCCTGCGGGCGCATTGGCATTGGCGGCATTGAAGAAATATGTGAAACGCGAAGGCATTTCAGGACAAACATTGGTGGCGATTAACAGTGGCGCGAATATGAACTTTGATCGCCTGCGTCATGTTTCCGAGCGCGCAGAATTGGGTGAACGAAGAGAAGCCCTGTTTGCTGTGGAAATCCCCGAGCAAGCAGGCTCATTCCTGACTTTCTGCGAAAAACTGGGCACATACAATATCACAGAATTCAACTACCGCATGAGTAGTCGTGATAAAGCTTATGTGTATGTTGGTGTGGCTATCAAGCATGGCACGCAGGCTAAACAAATTACCGAAGAGCTTGGTGAAGCAGGCTACCATGTCATCAGCTTGATGGATAATGAAGCCGCCAAGCTGCATTTGCGCCACTTGGTGGGTGGCAAATCGGTGGATGCGCAACATGAACACTTGTATCGCTTTGAGTTTCCCGAGCGCCCTCGTGCATTGTTGGATTTTTTAACCAAACTTGCAGGGCGTTGGAATATATCTCTGTTCCATTATCGCAATCATGGTGCAGCATTTGGGCGTGTTTTGGTTGGTTTTGAAGTGCCAGATGCAGAACGACCTGATTTCCATACTTTTCTTGATGATGTGGGCTACACCTTTGTCGATGAAAGCGATAACCAAGCCCTTAAGCTATTCCTCTGATGCCTGCGGATAAAGCTTGGGAGCAACAGCATGTATGGCATCCTTATGCCGCTATGCCCAACCCCAACCCTGTCTATCAAGTAGCATCGGCGAGTGGTGTTTACCTCACCTTGGATAACGGGCAACAAGCTATTGATGGTATGAGCTCATGGTGGTCAGCCATTCATGGCTATAATGTACCAGAACTCAACCAAGCCATTGAAAAGCAGCTCAAAGACATGGCGCATGTCATGTTTGGCGGCTTAACCCATCAACCTGCCATGGATTTAGCCAAAACCTTAATCGACATCACCCCCAGCAGCCTACAACATGTCTTTTTCGCCGATTCAGGTTCCGTTGCCGTGGAAGTTGCACTCAAAATGGCATGGCAATACTGGCAAGGGCAGAACAACGACAAAAAAACCAAGTTTCTCAGCCTTACCCACGCTTATCACGGCGACACCTTTGGCGCAATGAGTGTCTGCGACCCTGAAAACAGCATGCACCACCTCTACAAAGGTTTGATGCCTACACACATTTTTGTGCCGCCAAACACCCAAGATTTACGCACCGCTTTTGCCAAACATCATCAAGAACTTGCCGCCATGATTGTTGAGCCCATCATCCAAGGTGCAGGTGGTATGCTGTTTTACGATGCCGAAATCTTGGCTGAAATCCGCAAGCTTTGTGATGAATATGGCGTATTGCTGATTGCCGATGAAATTGCCACAGGCTTTGGGCGCACAGGCAAATTATTTGCTTGTGAACATGCAGACATTGCACCCGACATCTTATGCCTAGGCAAAGCATTAACAGGCGGCTACATGACCCTTGCCGCCGTGTTGACCGACCCCAAAATCAGCCAAGGCATTCAAAAGCAGGGCAACATCCTCATGCACGGTCCCACCTTTATGGCAAACCCTCTCGCATGTGCTGTGGCTAAAGCATCTATTGACCTATTATTGGCATCCGATTGGCAAAAGCGCATTCAAACCATTGAAACCCAACTCAAGCAAGGGCTGTTGCCTTGTTTGTCATCCGATAAAGTCGCCGATGTGCGGGTGATGGGGGCAATTGGCGTGGTTGAAATGAAAGAAGCTATGGATATTCCAAGCATACAGGCAGATTTGATTGAACAAGGCGTATGGCTGCGCCCTTTTGGTCAATTGTTATACACCATGCCGCCTTTTGTGATTGAAAATAATCAACTTGACCAACTCACAACTGCTATGCTTCACTGCACACAAACGGAGGTTTAATGGCATATTCGATTGATAAAAAGCTTGTGATTGCGGTGTCATCCAGTGCGTTGTTTGATTTAAGCGAGTCGGACAAAGTCTTTCGTGAGCAAGGTGCTAAGGCATACAAAATCTACCAAGAAGACAACTTGAATGTTTTCCTCAAAAAAGGTGTGGCATTTCCTTTTGTACGCCGTTTTTTAAGTATTAACGAACGCTTTCCTGATGAAAAACCTGTGGAAGTGGTGCTATTGTCGCGTAACTCAGCCGTGACTGGTAAACGCGTGTTCCGCTCTATTCAGCATCACGGCTTGGACATCACCCGTGCTGCGTTTATGGAAGGCAAATCACCCTACGCATATATCCCTGCTTTTAATGCCTCACTCTTTTTATCTGCCAATGAAGGTGATGTACTCAAAGCCATTGACGCAGGCTATCCCGCAGGCACAGTGTTACCCACCGATATTATTGATAATGAGAATGACCATGAGCTGCGCATTGCTTTCGATTTTGACGGTGTGATTGCCGATGATGAGTCTGAAAGTGTGTACCGTGATGGTGAACTGGATGACTTTGTACAGCATGAAGTGGATAAATCAGCTATCCCGCATAATCCAGGACCTTTGGCAGATTTATTCCGCAAATTATCCTATATCCAAGCACTGGAAGAGTGCGAAGAAGAGCAAGACAGCAGCTACCAGCGCATTGTACGCACCGCCATCATCACTGCCCGCAATGCGCCTGCCCATGAGCGCGTGATTACCACGCTAGAAAACTGGGGCGTGAGTGCCAATGAAACCTTCTT
>Ga0256839_1002583_pt1 | contig 19936 bp, 21 predicted proteins | sample 354166metaG_FD_185968 | JGI IMG/M metagenome (GOLD analysis project Ga0256839, IMG submission 185968) | Hydrothermal vent microbial communities from Mid Atlantic Ridge, Atlantic Ocean - 354-166 | ecosystem: Environmental > Aquatic > Marine > Hydrothermal vents | place: Atlantic Ocean: Mid... | reverse complement strand
TTCGAAGTTATTTATTCTATACTGTTTATAGTGTACGTAAAAATGCCACTAAATCTTTTTTCTCTTCTTCTTTTAACTTAAGTTCAAGTACAAGGTTAAAGAATTCAACTGTATCTTCTATGGTTAAGAGTCTACCATCGTGTAAATATGGTGGTGAATCTTTAAGACCTCTTAATGCAAATGTCTTTATGAGTCCTTCTGGACGACCTTTATAAAATCTTTCTACTTTTAAATCATGTGCAGAATTATCTGTGTAGTATGGTGCGGGATGACATGATGCACAGTTTTTATCAAATAGTTTCTCACCTCTAAGTTCTGAATCGTTCGCTTTTTTAGGGTCCAATCTTCCATCAATGCCTAGTTTTGGTGCTGGAGGGAAAGCAAGCATGTTCTGCATCGCTGCCATCGCACCAACTTCTTCACGAGTAAAGCGTCTAGCACCTTTTTTATGTCCTATAACTGGGTCACCATCAAAGTAAGCAGTTTTTGCTTCAATTTCACTAAAATCAACCAGTGAACGAATAGCCCGTTTTGAACCAAAGAAATGTTGCACATTCACACCTCTAAGTGTTGGTGTATCTATACGAAAACGAGTCATTTGTGGTCTGTTGTCAGGGTTTAGATGAAATACTCCACTAGTATGACCATTAACATGACAAGTAAAACATGAAACTGCATCTTGTGCCTTGTCTGCCTTTCTGTCACCTGTCACATTAAATTGTTGCTGTGCTACAGGAGTTACAAGTAAACGCAAACCATCTAGCTGTAATGGTGTAAGAATCCCATTGAGCTTTTCAAAATAATTATTGATTGTAATTTCTTCTCCACCCGTAACATCTCCAAGGTCAGGTCTAGAGATTAAGTACATTGGTGGCGGAAACTCTGGTAAGTAAGCATCAGGTAAGTCAAACTCCATGTCAAAACGTTCTAGCTCTGGATGGTTTTCAAGTTGCTTAGGGGAGACTACTAGACCTCCAGATTCAGGTACCACATGCGGTAAGGGCAAATAAGGGAAAAGACCTTTTTCTTTTATTTCTTCTGGTGACATACCAGAAAGATTCTCCCAAGATGTACCACTTTTTAGTTTTACCGTAGGACCTACAGGTAAAGGCTTTCCTCCAGACATTGTTGCTTTAGGGTCTACTTTCTCTGTAAGATTGTACCGTTCATTTAGTAGTTTCATATGTTTTTCCATAAGCATAGGCTTATTTTTCACATCCTCTTTTTTTATCTCCTCAAAAGTTTTAGTCACACTAACTGGTAAGTAGCTCGTTTCCATAGCAAAACTTTGTTGAGTAAAACTCAATAGAGCAAAACCCATCAAAAGTTTGTTTGTTGATAGTCTCGTTTTCATTTTTTATCCTTTTTAATTTTTGACACAAAATACATGCATCTTTCAAATTTTATAGCAAAATTTCTTAAAAAATAATAATTATTTAATAAAAAAATATTTCCTAAGATTACTAAAATTAAAACATGATACAATCAAAAAAAAATATGGACAAAACATGTTTCAAAACTTTCACTTAGATAACCTAGAAAACTTTCCAAAAGAGCTTGACACACTTTTAAACCAACAACGTACCATCATAGAGGGCATCACCAAGTCAAATGACACTTCTTATGACAAAGTACTCAAACCCCTACAAGACTTATATGAAGAGCTAGGACTTTTTTTCACACCACTGTCACACCTTAACTCGGTGATGAATTCTGATGAGACACAAAAAGTCTACGAAGCGTCTCTACCGCTACTCTCAAAATTTAGCTCTGAGATGGCACAAAATGTGGCACTTTTTAAAAAAATAGAACAGATAAAAGCTGACTCGGAGGAGGCTAAAACAGTTATTGAACATGACATTAGAGACTTTATGCTCTCAGGTATCAACTTACCCCCAAAGGACAAAAAACGTATGGAAGAGATAAGCCTAAAACTCTCTGAACTCTCCAACACCTTCTCCCAAAATCTGCTTGATGCCACTAATGCTTATGAACTTATTATAGAAGACGAAAAAGATGTAAAGGGCTTGCCTAGCTCTGATATAGAAGCGGCAAAAGAGGAGATAGATGGGAAAAGAGTCTATAAATTTACCCTCCAAATGCCTAGTTATCTAGCCTATATGACCTATGGGCCAAACCGTAAGTACAGAAAAGAACTTTCACGTGCTTACAGCACAAGAGCACCTAAAAATGCCGAAGTGATTGACCAGATTTTAGCCCTTAAAAATGAAAAAGCCAAACTACTTGGTTTTGAGAGTTATGCACAATATGCCTTAGAGACAAGAGATGCTGATAAAGAGGAGGATGTCATAGCTTTTCTTAATGATTTAGCAAACGCGGCACTACCTCAAGCTAAAAATGAACTAGCAGAACTTAAAGCCTTTGCCAAAAAAACAGATGGTATCACAGACCTTGCAGGATATGATGTAGCCTACTACTCGGAGAAACTCAAAAAAGAGAAATTTGACTTTGACGACACGATGACAAAACCCTATTTTGAGCAAGAAAAAGTACTTAACGGCCTGCTGGATATTGTTTCTGAACTCTTTGATGTCGCCTTTAAACCTGCCGCTGTACCCACTTGGCATACCTGTGTCAAAGTTTTTGACATCTTTGAGGATGGTCTGCTCAGCGGTCGTATCTATTTTGACCTTGAAGCCCGTAAAGAAAAGCGTGGCGGGGCATGGATGAATGATTGGGAGACGCACTTCATAGACAGTGAAGGACAAACACACCTAGCTTCTGCCTTTATAGTATGCAACTTCTCGCCTCCTACAGAGACTACGCCTTCTTTACTGCGCCATAACGATGTAGTCACACTCTTTCATGAAATGGGGCATGCTATTCACCACCTATTTGGCAAGTGTAAAGAGCGTTCTGTAAGCGGTATCAACGGTGTGGCATGGGATGTAGTAGAGTTCCCGTCTCAGTTTTTAGAGAATTTTGCCTATGAGGCTGCCATACTAAAACGCTTCGGCTTTCACTATGAGAACGCAGAACCGATGAGTGATGCGCTTATGGCAAAAATCAAAGAGACCAAAAATTTTCAAGCAGCATTGGGCATCTTGCGTCAAGTGGAATTTTCTCTGTTTGACTTTAAGCTGCATCAAGATCTCTACCAAGGTGAAGAGGTACAAGCCTTGCTTGATAGTATACGAGAAAAAACCTCGCTGCTACCCACCCCCAAATATAACAAATTCCAACACGGTTTCGCCCATATCTTTGCAGGTGGATATGCAGCAGGATACTACAGCTATAAATGGGCAGAGGTACTGAGTGCAGATGCTTTTTTTACATGTCTTGACGAGAAAGACGGCTTTAACAAAGAGAAGGCTAAAGGGTATAAAGAGAATATCTTGGCAAACGGCGGAAGCAAAGAGATGTCAACGCTTTACCAAGCATGGTTAGGACGCAAAGCAGATGTACAAAGCCTTATGAAACTTTATGAGATCAATTAAAAGGACACACAATGCAGGAGTATCGCTCTTTTGCCCTTATTATTTTAAGTATCTTTGCTATCACCCTTTTAGGTGCCTACTTTAGTCCGACTTTTCAAGAACAAAAAGATTGGCTTGAACTTTTCTTTCTTTTTGGCGGTGTACTGTTTATCGTCTCTACCTTAACTCTATTTGCCGCCTTGGGCTTCTCCTCTTTTGCTATGTATATGGCTGTTTTTCTTGCAGCTGTCATTAGTATGTTTGGTATACTCGGTGCTATTATTGTAGTACTTTTAACCTATCTTGCATGGGGGTCTGTTTTTGCCATGGAGGTTTTACTTTTTGATGCAGGTACCGAAACTGCCAAAGAGTGGTTTGTATCAAGATATACTTTTCAAACTTTTAAAATAGAGTTTTATGCTTTCTATCCGCTTATTGGATGCATGTATCTTTTTTTAGAACTTGTACCCAATCTGTTCAGTAGAGAATCTATCATTGACTTCTCCCCTGATAGAGTACTCAAAGAGATGGAGAGACTACTCTCCTAATTTCTTTTTACTACGCTGCTTACCAAAGCCAAAAAAACGTTTTACCTTTTCACATACCGTATGTTTACCTGTCTCTATACGACACTCCTCTTGTATTCCAATCAATGACTCTATACGCTCAGGCTGTTTTTTCCCCTCAATGATAAAACGAAGCGCATTGAGACGAATGAACCCTTCTGCATCTTTTTGATTATAGACATCATCGGCCTCAAAAGTAGAGTGCTCCTCAGAATAGAGCGTATTGCCGGATTTTCTCCCTACAACAATCACATTGCCCTTATAGAGTTTAAGCCTCACCTCTCCTTCTACCTGTTCTTGTGTGGCATCTATCGCCGCTTGTACCATACGACGCTCCGGAGACCACCATAAACCATTATAGATAAGTTTCGCATACTTGGGCATAAGCTCGTCTTTCATATGTGCCTCCTCCCTATCAAGCGTAATAGACTCAATTGCACGGTGCGCTTTAAGCATAATCGTTCCACCGGGTGTCTCATAACACCCGCGTGCTTTCATGCCCACCATACGATTCTCTACAATATCAATACGTCCTATACCATGCTTCTTGCCGTACTCGTTTAATCTTGCAAGCAGTGTTGCAGGACTCATATACTCATCATTAATGGCTATAGGGTCACCCTTTTCATACCTAATGGTAATATACTGCGGTTCGTCCGGTGCTTCTTCTGGGCTTACAGACCATAACCACATATCATTTTCCGGTTCATTAAATGGATCTTCTAGATACTCTCCCTCATAAGAGATATGCAATAAATTTGCATCCATAGAGTATGGTTTCTCCTGCCCTTTACCATCAATATCAATACCGTGTTTTTGAGCATACTCTAGCAGTTTTGTACGAGAATTCAAATCCCACTCTCTCCATGGAGCAATCACCGTAATATCCGGATTAAGAGACAAATACCCAAGCTCAAAACGTACCTGATCGTTCCCTTTTCCTGTTGCCCCGTGACTCACTGCATCTGCACCTGTTTGATTTGCTATTTCTATCTGTTTTTTAGCAATAAGCGGACGTGCGATAGAGGTACCTAGTAGATATTCACCCTCATAGACAGCATTAGCTCTAAACATAGGAAATACATACTCTTTTACAAACTCCTCTTTTAAATCAAGGATAAAAATATTCTCCTCTTTAATACCCATATCCAACGCTTTTTGACGTGCAGGCTCTACCTCTTCACCCTGACCCAAATCAGCCGTAAAAGTCACCACTTCACACCCATACTCGTCTTGAAGCCATTTAAGGATAATACTCGTATCCAGCCCACCGGAGTATGCCAAAACTGCTTTTTTGATTGTTCTTTTTGCCATAGTATAAGCCTTTCAATAATAGTATCGCGATTTTAGCGTATTTTTAGTTAGGGGTTGGTTTATGATGATCTTAAGCTCTTCTTATTGAAAACTACCTTAGTTTGAAACAATCTATATCATAAACAAGAGATATTAAGAGGCATGCTATGAAAAATATCTTTTATCGTTTGGTAAAGATAAAGATAGATGATTCAAACATCATACATGGTATGAGAAATCAATAAAACAGCCTACTAATAAATTGTTCTTGCCTGTAAGGTAGATACAAATTCCTAAATATAAATTGGCTATAATCTATCTAATCCTTTCCTCTAAAGGCAAACGATGAAACTAGGTGTAAATATAGACCATATCGCCGTATTGCGAGAAGCCAGAAAAGTAGCAGATCCCGACCCGCTTGATGCGCTTGGAATCTGTAAACGTGCAGGGGCAGACCAGATTACCATACATCTACGTGAAGACAGACGTCATATACAAGAAAGCGATGCCAAAAATATCATCGCACTCTCAAGCCTCCCAGTAAACTTAGAGTGTGCTATAGATGAAAGTATGATAGACATCGCTTGTGCACTGCGCCCACATAGAGTAACACTCGTACCCGAAAAACGTGAAGAGGTAACAACCGAGGGCGGACTAGCCGTTGAGGGGGAACAGCCTAGACTCAAAGAAGCCATTAGACGACTTCAAGCCCAAGAGATAGAAATCTCTTTATTTATAGACCCTACACTTGCAGCGGTGAAAGCCTCTTTGGACTTACATGTAGAGTGGATAGAGTTTCACACAGGAAAATATGCCAATATCTATGCCATGCTTTATAGCAATCTTTCTCAAACTCACCATAGTATCCCTGAACTAGATCTCTCACGTAAAATACTCAAACAGATGCTCAATGACGAACTCTGTAATTTACGTCTGCTCTCTTGTGAGGCAATGGAGAGAGGATTACATGTAGCAGCAGGACATGGGCTCAATATGCATAATGTGACAGATATTGTAGATATTGAGACGATTGAAGAGCTTAATATCGGTCAAAGTATTATTGCCCGTTCGATTTATATCGGTCTTTCACAGGCGATAAAAGAGATGAAAGAGAAACTCATACGTAGATGACACAACTCAGAAAAGTTGCCGTCAGTGTAGGTGATTTAAACGGTATTGGTATACAACTTGCCCTACAAAACCACAATACAATTTGTCGCTTTGTCGATCCTCTTTACTGTATAGACAAAGGGATGCTTGAACAAGCCGCCCAAAAACTTAAATTCTCTATTCCTAACAATTTTCATACTATCGAAAATATAGCTCCTGCTTTTAATATAGCTCCAGGAGAGGTCAATAGCAAGAGCGGTACATATGCCTATGCTTCTTTTAAAAAGGCTGTTGGGCTTGCCAAGGATCAAAAAGTAGATGCCATTTGCACCTTACCAATACACAAAGAGGCATGGAAAAAGGCAGGTGTTCACTATAAAGGTCATACCGATGCCCTTCGTGATTTTTTCAACAAAGAGGCGATTATGATGCTTGGAAGTAAAAATATGTATATAGCCCTCTTTACCGAGCATATCCCGCTAAGAGACGTTGCCTCAAAAATCAATGAAAAAGATTTGACACGGTTTTTTGTCAATTTTTATCATGCTATCAGGCCTGAATCTACCGTAGCTGTCTTAGGCCTGAATCCACACGCAGGTGATAATGGGGTTTTGGGAAATGAAGAGATCGTGATTAAAAAAGCTATTGATCATGCAACAAAAATAATCGAAGAGAAAAATCCCTCGATCTTTACTTCGCCGATGGTGCCTGATGTGGCATTTACTCCCAATGTTCGAAAAAATTATAAATACTATATCGCTATGTATCATGACCAGGGGCTTACACCGCTTAAGGCTCTCTTCTTTGACGAGAGTATCAATATTTCACTCAATCTCCCTATTCTTAGAACTTCCGTAGACCATGGTACTGCTTTTGATATCGCTTATAAAGGTGTCAAGCTCAATCACCAAAGCTACCTAAATGCCATTGGATATATTACGAAACATCTCAAGAATTATTAACAGAAAAGTCCGGCATCCTCTTCTTTAACTATCTCGCAATTTTCATTCATACGAGAGCAGAGTTTTTTCTGACAACAATCACAGAGATAACGATAATTTTGCATATCGTAATGGATAATGGCTCCTAGCTCCAAGTCATTATAACATTCGCCGCATACATTTGTAATACGTAACAAAATCTCTTCCGTTGCTTGTTGACTTACGGAACAATCACCTCTCATACTTCTTTTTCCAATTCATCAATCATCTCTTTTGCCACACTCAATGTATTGTCCAAGCTATAAGCTTTTTTATACCCTTCAAGTGCCTCTTTTTTGCGGTTCATGTCGTAGAGTGTATTGGCATAGTTGAAATAGTGCGGTGCATACTCAGGATCAAGTGTAATTGATTTTTCATGGTGTATTTCTGCTTTTTTGTCATCGCCAAGTTTATGATATACATTGGCAAGTGAGGCATGTGCCATATCATCGTTAGAATCAAGTTTTATCAGTTTTTCAAGATACTCTTTAGCCTCTTCATAAGCTTCTGTTTCTATGGAGACATAGCCCATTTTTCGCAGTGCATCACTGTTGTTTTCATCTATTATCAAAGCAGCACCAAGTGCCTTTTTTGCCTCTTCGTAATCTTCTTTCTCTACTGCTTCGTCGGCCATTACAAGCAGCTGTTCCATTCGCGTAGGCTGTGGTGTCGGTTTGGAAAAAGTTTTATCCGGTCTGTTGATACCGCCTATTTGCTCTTCCGGAGTTTTTGCTTCAAAGTCTATTCCGCGTTTGGGATGGTTTCCTGAAAAAAGCTGTTTAAAAAAGAGGTAAAACACCACACCTGCAATAATAAGTAGTAATAGTTGAAATGTAATCATGATAAACCTTAGCGTCCATCTCTTCGATGTTTAATTTGTTTTGCAATCTGTGCGGAGACGGCATCCATCTCTTCTTTTGTATCATAGATAAATTCGTAAATATTCTCTTCACCCAAGTGTACATAGATGGCATATCCTACAAGTTCTACCTTGTCTTTTCCTTCATTTTCTACCCACTTCATACTTACTTGTGTGGTCTCATCCCCCTCCCCTGTTTTAATCACGGCTGCAGGGTAGAGTTGTGTAATATCTTTGGGATCAAATTCTTTATCGTCTATTTTAATTAACATGAGGAAATTATAGTATAATTATATAAAATAAATTTGAAAGCATAATGCCTATACCTATTTGCCGTATTTCACAGCCTTAATAGCCTCGGTAATATCCTCTTGCCGCATAAAATGCTCACCTATTAAAAAGGCATCTGCTCCTCTATTGGAGAGTTCTACTACTGTTTCATGGTCATGAATGCCAGACTCTGCTACGATAATTTTTCCATTAGGTATGAGAGAGATGAGTTTTGCGCTCAACTCCATATCCATCTCAAAGCTCTCTAAGTTTCGATGGTTGATACCAATAATCTCAGCTCCTGCGAATATGGCCTTAACAAGATCTGTTTTATTATGTACCTCAACGAGCACATCTAATCCTAGATGCAGGGCGTACTCATGCAAATCTTTGAGCTCTTTACGGCTAAGTGCTTTGGCAATGAGTAGGATATAGTCTGCTCCGTAAGCAAGTGCCTCTAGTACCTGATACCTGTCTACAATAAAATCTTTTCTTAGTAGCGGAACCCCCACATAGCGGCGTACCATACCCAGGTACTCCTTGTCTCCTTGAAAAAAATGGGGTTCTGTAAGAATAGAGAGGGAATCTGCTCCGCCCTTTTCATAGGCTTGGGCTATAAAAAGCGGATCAAAATCTTCTCTGATAACACCTTTGGAAGGACTGGCTCTCTTTACTTCTGCAATAATGCGATAGGGGTTTTCCTCTGTAGAACGAAGCGCAGCTTTGACATCCTTGGGCGTAAAAGGGTTAAATGCCAAAGAACGACCCAGCCACTCCATTGGAAAATCCTTTTTTCTTTTTTCCAAATCTGCTTTTGTTTTTTTAATGATCTCATCTAATATCTTTGCCATAATGTAGGGCCTTAGGCTAAATTTTTTGTATTATACAACTTTTTACTTATACCCTTTATCGCAGGCTTTGATTGCCTCCCAGTGCCTTCTTATCTCCTCTTCTTTGAAACCCTTCTCATCAACAATGCCCTGCATAAGCACCCGGGCTTCTTCACATTTTCCCAACTTGTAGTATCCCCATGCCAGAGAGTCAATATAATAGCTGTTCCGGGGTTGTTGAAATAAGGCTTTTTCAATCATTTTTATCCCTTTTTCTATATCAATCTCTTTATCAATCAGGGTATAACCGTAATAGTTTAAATAGAGACTGTCGTCATTGCCCTCTTCAAGGGCTTTTTGAAAATAAAAGAGTACCCTTTTTATCATATCGGTATCATTTTGATCCTCTGCGCTCTCAAACAGAAGTATACCTTTTTCAGCAAGCCATTTTGGATTTTTATCTTTTTGATAAAAAGTATCAGCTAGATGCAAAGCTTTTGAAAACTCTTTTTTAAACTTATAAAGATCGTATAACAACAGCCCTTGATAGTGATGTTTTTCCAAAAAAGAAATTACAGGACCGATATCACCTTTATAGTAATATGCATCTATTATTTTTGAAAGATATTTTTCATCTTTTTCCAACTCGTAAAGTGCCTTATATATGGCAATCATACCATCAACATCTTTCTCTTTTTGGTGTAAAATAAGTAGTTTGATATAGATATCTCTACTAGAGATATTGATGCGGCGATGTGTTTCTAAAAGCTGAATGGCTTTTTTGCGTTCACCTGTAAACTCATCCATTATCTCTGCCATTTTAAGTAGCACATTTTCATTGGGTACCATCTCATACATCTTGCTCAAAAGCTCCAAAGCCCTCTTAAACTCTCCTGCATACAAAAAGGAGTTTGATGCCAGATCCAAATCTACAAACTCACCGGAGCGCTCTAGCAAATACTCTGCTTGTTTTTGTGCATTATTTACCTCTTTTACACTGAGATATAGAGGAATAAGCAATCTACTTACCTCAAGCGTATCAGGATGCTCTTTATCCCAGGCCTTTAGACGCAAAATACTCTCTTGAATATATTTTCTACCCAAAAGAGAAGCAGCTACTTCTCTGAAAAGATAGATAGCCTTGCCCGTATTATCAAAGAGTTTTTTATAGACCTCATAGGCATTTTCATAAGAGTGATACTCCTCAAACAGAAGTGCTTGCATAATCAATGTATCTTCACTGACTTGTACCGTTTTTTTTGCATGGAGTATTGAGGTATTAAGGATTAAAAATATAGAAAAAATGATGCTTATACGATACCGGGACACTCTTTTCTTACCTCTTCTTCATCATCTTTAAACTGCTCCCAAAAAGGAAAGGTACGACACTGCAAAGGTCGTACCGGATAGATACTACAGCCTCTATTCTTCTCATCAAAAAACACACAGGCGTAATTCTCTGGTGCAAGCTTCTTCTCTCTAAGCGAATAACGATGTTTTACTTTTTTCAGGTACATTGTAGCGAAATCTTCGACCCTAAGGTTAACAAAGTCGGCAATTTTTTCTATTTCATCGTGCTTTACCCAGATATAACCGCTCTCTCCCGTACAACAAGACCCGCCGCAACTCTCGCAAGCCGAGGTATCAAAGCCATAGCCGTATCCCTCTTTAAAGATAAGGTTTTTCATTAAATCCACTCTTATAAATCCCCCTTTATACTGTGTGTATCTGCCTTCTTAAATGCCTCTTTTGCCTGTGGAGTGTAAGTGTTTTTCGTATCAAAGACTACAAGAGGAGGCAACACTTTTGTCATAGATTTAGAGTTGTTTCGTGCCGCTATCATGACCAATTTTGACTCTCTGTCTATTTTGGAGTGTACAAACTCTATGATTTCAGGATTGATGCCGTATGCATTTAAATGAGTCATAACCCTATCTATCTGTTTTGCATCATAACAAAAAACAAACCACCCTTTAGGCTTTAGAAATCTTTTTACCTTTTTTATCAATCTCTCCAGGGGCAGATGCTCTGCATAGCGTGCTGCTTGTATCTCTGCGTTTCTACTCTGTTGTACCGCATTGTCGTAATATGGAGGATTTGAGATGATATAATCGAACCTCTCTTCGGTCTCCAGTGCAATAAAATCACTGAGATATGTTTTGACGGTAAGTCCATTGATTGCATAATTGTGCTTGGCATAAACAATCATGCTTTCTTGCTTATCTATGATTGTTGTTACGATATCAAAATCTCTCGTAAGCAACAATGAAATAATGCCCACACCACAACCTACATCAAGCAGAGTGCCTTGGGGCTTGAATCTAGAGATAAAATTATAAAGAAAAATAGAATCACTGTTATAGCTATACCCGGATGTAGGTTGATAAAGAAACATATATACCTCTATTTTTGAGTAATTTTACAATAAATTGAGTATAATCTAAATTATGAATGAAGAACTTGATATTGACCTCTTAAATCCGCCGTCAACAGATTTTTCCATGTTAGATTATGATTGTGCCTATATTCCCGGAAACAAAGTACGCATGCACTATAAATATGTGGATGAAGCCTCAAAGGTATTTGCCACAGCCGTTATTGCGCGGGGATGGAGACGTTTTGGGAAATACTTTTTTCATCCTGTTTGTAACGGATGTGATGCCTGCAAAAGTATACGCATTAATGTCAAGTCCTACAAAGCCAGCAAATCACAACGCAAAGCAATCAATCGCAATAAAAAGACTAAAATCATTGTACAAAAACCTACACTGACACGGGAACATCTTAATCTCTACAACAAATACCATGCCTTCAAAAGTACCAAAGACAACTGGCAACACAGAAGCATTTCCCAAAGAGAATATTACGAAAACTTTGTTGACGGGGCACACGATTTTGGGAAAGAGGTACTCTATTTTATCGATAATGTACTTGTAGGTGTAGATCTTATAGATATACTTGATGACGGTATTAGCTCCATCTACTTCTACTATGATCCCGACTACGGACGCTACTCTCTTGGTACATACTCACTCCTCTATCAAATCAAACTTGCCTCTCTTTTAGATCTATCATGGATCTACCTGGGCTACTGGGTTGATGGGTGCAAAGCCTTTGCTTATAAACCAAAATTCAAACCTCAAGAGATACTTGAAGGCTTTCCTCCTATCTCCCGGGATCCGTTATGGAAAAGCCTGGAATTGTCATCATCTTAAGTTGAAATATTTGCAATATTTTAGCTATAATACCTGCATGATGCAGGATAATAAAAAACAGGCTCTTTTAACACCAAACTCTACTGACTTTTGTGTAGATGATAATGAGTGTTCCTATCTTCCCGGGAAAAGAGTACGGATGAATTACAAACAGGTTGATATGGTCTCACAAACCTTTGCCACCGCAGCTATACAGAGAGGATGGAGACGCTTTGGAAAAAATTTTATCTACCCTGCCTGTTACGGGTGTACTGCGTGTAAGAGTCTGCGTATCTCAGTGAGAAACTTTAAGTATGGAAAATCAAAGCGTAAAATCATCAATAGAAATGAAGAGACGAAAATTGTAATACAAGAACCCATTGTCAACAAAGAACGCATCGCCCTGTATAACAAATATCATGCCTATAAGGCAAAACTGGACGGATGGCCTCATCATGAAATGACACATCAAGAGTATTATGACAACTTTGTAGCAGGTGCGCATGATTTTGGCAAAGAGCTGCTCTACTATATTGACAACAAACTGGTATGTGTCGATCTTATAGATATCCTTGAAGACGGTATTAACTCCGTTTACTGCTATTACGACCCTGATTATCCCAGAAATTCACTGGGTATCTATTCACTACTCTATGAGATAAAACTGACAGAAAACCTGGGACTTGACTGGGTCTATCTTGGCTACTGGGTAGATGGATGCAAAGCTTTTGAATATAAAGAGAATTTTCAACCCATGGAGATACTCGAAGGATACCCCCGTATCTTTGAAAAACCGGAATGGAAACCATGGCTAAGAGAAAAGTAATCCCGTCAATTTTGTAATCTTCTACACCATTTTAAAAATAATCTGTCCGGATTTATCCTCGTATCTAAACTCTTTTCTTCTACTATATGTTCTGCCAACCGTCTGGCCATCAGAGGAGCAAAAACAAAACCACGCCCTCCAAGCCCGTTTAGTACATAAAGGTTATCTCTATAGATTAATTCAGGCTTAGCCCCTCTAAGTATTTTAGGGTAGTGTTCAAGCATAAGCGGCACATCTATTACCTTTCCCGCCAAAGGAAAGAAGTCCTTAGATCCCGCACGCATTCCACAAAAGACTTGTTTTAGTTCTAAATCACTAGTCTCTATGAGGGAAGAAGCTTTCTCTTTTAAACCCTCTGCTATCTCTTCGCTACAAGGTGAAGGACTTTTTACCTCTTTCTCATGTGTTGCACCTAGTTTTATAATGCCATCCACATTTGACCCTACGGACATAGCTTGGTGCATACTCACTCTCAAGTCTAGTTTGGAGCTGAAATCCCCGCGTGTTCCCCATGTACCGTGTATACCCATATAACGTATATCTACTAGAGTGCTTTCATAGCCTGTGGCTAAAACTACATTTTGTGCCATATATGAGAGAAAAGTCTTATCCCTACTCTCTTGAGTGGGAATACATATCCAAAGTCTATCTCTAAAAGAGAGTTTTTCAACATTACTTCTGTGAACTTCTATGCCTCTTAATAAAGATTCACAAATTTTTAAAGCATCACAATGCCCCGCATCAGGAAAGTAAAAACTATCAAAATCTATCCCAATGCCTAATGCATGCAATCTCTCTTTGCTATAGACTTCATATACCATATTATTAAACTTCTCGTACTCAGAAAACTTTTTTGCATCTTCACTATCCTTGGGTATGCGTATCACCCCGGTTTGATGGAAGTACTCCGGGCAGGTATGCAGGTAAAAGTCTTTTGCATACATAAAAGCTTCATTCGTAAGCATCTGAAGTGTAGAACCTTTGCCTATCTTGGGAGAGACAAAAGCCCCCGCAGCCCCGGACCCGCCTGAAGCAATGCCTTTTTTATCCAGTACTAATACCTTTTGACGTTGTTTTGCAAGGGTATAGGCAAGTGACGCACCGGCTATGCCCGCTCCGATGATAATAGTGTCGTAGAGTTGAGGCATAGTACCTAAAGCGTAATCTCTTTAATATCCGCAATCGCTCTAAATGTCTTATAAATAGAACCAATCATCTTCAATCTATTCATCTTCAACGCTTCATCCTCGGCATTGACCATCACATCGTCAAAATACCCATCCAGCTGATGTTTTAACCCAAAAAGTGCTTCTAGGCGTGTTTTGTAGTCTCTATAGTCTTGGTTTAAAACCTTTTCATAGGCATGATAGAGTGTGACTTCTGCATCTTCTTTAAAAAGAGTGGTATCTATATCCATCTGTGCACCCAAATCCACATCTTTTGAGATATTTGCCACACGCTTGAAGGTTGAAAACTGCTCCTTAAAAGTATCGGATGAGACTATCTCATTGAGTGCAGAGACTTTTTTGGCTATCTCGTTGATATCTCTTTCTCCACTGGAGAGTACCGCTGCTATCACAGATGGGTTTGCATCAAGTGATTTGTTGATACGTTCGATAATAAAGTCTGTAAGAAGCTTCGTATCAAACTTATCATAATTTGTGTTTAGCAGCGTAATAATCTCATCTATATGGAATGACAAATCATACTCTGTGACTATACGTACTATGCCGTTTACTGCTCTTCTAAGTGCAAAGGGGTCTTTACTTCCCGTTGGTATCTTACCGACGGAAAAGAGTCCAAAAAGTGTATCTAGCTTCACAGACATCGCCACGATAGAAGAAAAAACAGAGGTAGGCATCTCTGCACCCTCACCTACTGGCATATACTGTTCTTTTATGGCTGTGTATACTAATTCCTCTTCACCAAGTGCTTTGGCGTAGTAGTAGCCCATCAGCCCTTGGAGTTCGGTAAACTCATAGACCATCTCGCTCATAAGGTCTGCTTTGGCTAGTCCTACGGCTCTGTCCATGAGTTTTTCCAGTTCTATTTTGCTCTTGCCTGTCTGGGCTTCTACTTTTTCCAGATAAAGATCCAAAAGACGCATGGCAATATTCTTTTCTCTCTCTATCTTGTCTGCTAGCGTCCCAAGACCATCTATAAACTGTACCTTTTCAAGCCCCTGTATACTCAATCCTCTTTTTAGGTCATTTTTGTAAAAAAAGAGTCCATCTGCCAAACGAGGTTTAAGTACCCTCTCGTTCCCTGCTACAACTTTAGCATAGTCATTGGTGTAAGCATTTGAGACCACCACAAATTTATTGGCTATTTTGCCATTTTCAAAGACAGGAAAATAGCGCTGATGCTCTTTCATAGAGGTGATAATCACTTCAGGCGGCAACTCTAAAAAAAGCGCATCAAACGTACCGAGTAGTGCTTTAGGGTTTTCCGTAATTGCTACGACCTCTGCCAAAAGTACCTTGTCTCTTTCTATAGTGATGTTGTGTCCTGTTTCTAAAGCTTCAAACTCAGCCATTATTTTTGATTCCCGTACATGGGGATAGAGCATCACCCCGCCCTCTGTCAAGATGTTTTCGTACGCATCAATGTTCGGCACCTCTACTGCCTCATAACTTACCATACGGTGGACATAGGTTTGGGTACTTGCGTCTACTCCATAGAGTGTGACAGGCACAGACACCTTACCCAAACGTACCTGTAACCATCTAATAGGACGAATAAACTCATCGCTACGGCTACCCCAACGCATCATCTTCCCAAAGGCCATAGAGGCTATCCACTTTTCTAACATCTCTTGGAGTAGTTTAGCAGTCTCGGAACCCTTCTCTTCTTTTTTGAAATAGAGTACCTCTTTTCCGTTTTTCTTGCCACGATCAAGCTCAGAAAAATCAACGCCGCATTTTCGTGCAAAGCCCTCTGCAGCTTTGGTAGGCTCACCCTCTTTAAGTGCTGCTGCCAGCGGAGGTCCGAAAAACTCTACGGCAACATCTGCTTGCTTGATAGGCATTGCTGTATGTTTGAGTACCAGTCTCCTAGGGGTGTAGATAAATTCAAAATCACTACTAAGGTTATATTCCTTTAAGATCGTTTCCCATGATTTTTCTATGTTTTTTACGATTTTAAGTAGTGGGATGGCGGGCATCTCTTCAACACCGATTTCTATGAGTAAAGGTTGTGTCATTATAGGGTTTCCTCGTAAAATATATTGGTATCATTTTATCTAAGAGTTGGTAAAGGTGAGATGTGTAAGCTTAATTTAATGTGGGCTATAATCTATGACAAGAATACGATATAAAGGATATATAATGAATACTTTTATAAGACTTTTCATTACGCTTAGTTTTGTCTTTTTGCTCTCAGGATGTATGGGCGGGAAAATGTCTCCGCAACAAGAGAGCAATCTAGGAGCACAGCAGGAGCGACAAATATTAAGCAAAGTACGCCTTATTAGAAGCGGAAAGATGTACCATACTGTCCGTAAAGTAGGCAGACGCATTGCTTCTGTTTCAGGACGTCCCGATTTTAGATGGCGATACCACCTGGTCAATAACCCCAAACAAGCCAATGCCTTTGTTCTTCCCGGAGGGAAAATATTTGTCTATAGCGGTCTGTTTAGATATGCCGCTAATGATGCAGAACTCTCCGCAGTCATTGCCCATGAAGTTGCACATGCACTTCGCTCTCATGGTATAAAAAATGCCTCACGTAGACAAAAAGCCGGTATGCTAGGGGCTCTACTTCATATAGGTATGAGTGTTGCAGGCGTAGAGAGATCTACTGCAAGGCAGATCAACAGAGTCTATGGACAGGGAGCAACACTGGGATATATCAGACCCTATAGCCGCCAAAATGAGATGGCAGCGGACAGTATAGGATTGATGCTTATGGCAGAAGCAGGCTATGATCCAAGAGCGGCACTGAGTTTTTGGAGAAAGTTTTCACGATCCGGAAACCGTATACCCGAATATCTCTCAACACATCCTGCACCAAGCAGCCGTATTGCCAATATTAAGGCACTTTTGCCCCAAGCGATGGCACTCTACAAAAAAAACAGATTTCGCCAAAGATAATGATCTTTATGACGTCAAAAGAAATCTATGTTTTATCAGAGTCTTGATCGTCTAAACAATCTAGGCGGTTACCCCTATCATCAAATTTACTTTTAAAATAAGATTTAATCATACCGAAAGTAAGATATACAAATACAACAAGAGAGAGTATATAAAGATAATCCCACCAAGACACTACAGACCTCCTGCAAGCGTGTTGGCAATCGTGATTTTTTCAAATCCTGTGTAGTTCTGTCGCAAGGCTTCATAGATGACTACACCCACAGAGACACCTAGATTCAGGCTTCTTCCTTTTTTCCCCATAGGAATAGTAATACAGCGCTCAGGATGTGCCAATAGCAGATCCTCTTTTAACCCTTTGGTTTCGGAACCAAAGAGGATATAATCCCCCTTTTTAAACGGTACGTCAAAATAAAGCCTGTCACTTTTGGTTGTTGCCATATAAGTCTGCTCTCCTACGGGATGTGCTTTTAAAAAATCTTCCATACTCTCCCAAAGTACTAAATCCAACTCTTTCCAGTAATCAAGTCCTGCACGTTTAACTGCCTTGTCGTCAATATCAAATCCCAGAGGTTTTACAAGATGCAAGATAGCTCCTAAATTGACGCATATACGCCCTATCGTACCTGTATTTTGAGGAATTTTAGGCTCTACAAGGACTATATTGAACATTAAAATATCACCGTTTTGTTGCCATTGACAAATACTCTATCCTGAAACAGAAGCGATAAAGCCCGCGAGAGTACTACTTTTTCAACATCACGTCCTGCATCTTGCATATCTTTCCACGTAAGACGATGATTCACGGGGATTGTATCTTGTGCAATAATGGGACCTTCATCCAAATCATCCGTTACATAATGTGCCGTTGCTCCGATAATCTTTACACCTCTTTCAAATGCCTGCTTATATGGATTTGCTCCTATAAATGCAGGAAGAAACGAGTGATGTATGTTAATCACTTTTTGCGAATAGGCTTTGACAAACTTAGGAGTGAGAATACGCATATATTTTGCAAGCACAATATATTCGAAAGAGAAACCGTTGATTCTCTCCATCACTTTTTCCTCATGTGCTTCTCGACTAAGTCCTTCGGCAGCAATATGGTAGAAGGGAATATCAAAACGTTCAACAAGATCTCTTAATCTGTCGTGATTGCCTGTGACGCATTGTATCTTAGCGCCCAGTTTGCCGTCTGCATGACGAATCAATATATCACCCAGAGCATGAGACTCCTTGGTTACCATCACTATAATCTCTTTCTCTTTAGGTTCTATAAGTTTTATTTTTGCAGAAGAGGGCAGTGCTGATGCAAGTGCATCTTCCAATTCTGAGATCTCAAAGAGCCCGCTTATGACTGTACGCATAAAAAAACGTTTATGCTCCTTATCTACAAACTCTCGGTTACTGTCTATATTCAAACCTCTGTCATAAAATATTTTAGAAATCTTATAGACCAGACCTTTTGCATCTTCACACTCTATCAATACATGTGCTCTCTCTACCATCACTCACCTGCTTTTTTTAGATATATCGTATATTATCCTCAGAAGTCGCTCTCATTTTTAAGTAAACAATATCTTTTCAATAGTGTAATTTAACACTTTACTTGCTACAATTTTACAATGAATTATACACAAAAATATAAACAAAGAACAGCCAGAGGTTTGCTAAAACCTGTCATTTTTATTCTCCTCGAACTAATACTCTTTGCCCTCATTATATCTATTGTACTGGAATTTAATTCTATACCATTGACGCTTTTTGCTCTATTGGCTTCACTCTACTATTTAGGTACTTCAAGTATACCCAGATTTATACGGGTTGTTAAAAGGCAAAAAGCCTATCATCGTTTAAAGAAGTTTGATCACATCGCAAACAAAGAGAAATATTAATACGCTTTTACTTTGATGCATAGTTTGCAACAATATCTCCCATTGCACTACATGTAACTATCTCTTTGGCATCAAAATCTCCAATGTCACCCGTTCTATAGCCCTCAGAGAGTGCTTTTTTTATTGCATTGTCAATTTTATCTGCCGCACCCTCTTCCCCTAAGGCATAACGTAACATCATACTGGCACTTGAGATAGTTGCCAAAGGATTGGCGATTCCTTGCCCTGCAATATCGGGGGCAGAACCGTGAATAGGTTCAAAGAGCCCTACCCCCTCTCCGGTACTGGCACTAGGAAGCAAACCTATAGATCCGGAAAGCATAGACGCCTCATCAGAGAGAATGTCTCCAAAAATATTGCCGGTTAAGATAACATCAAACTGCTTTGGGTTACGAATAAGCTGCATTGCTGCATTATCTACATACATATGTGTAAGTTCTACTTCAGGATAGTCCCGAGACACCTCTTCTACGATATCTCTCCAAAACTGACTCACTTCAAGTACATTGGCTTTATCCACAGAGCAGAGACGCTTTTGCCTCTTCATGGCGATATCAAAGGCAACCACGGCAATACGCTCTACCT